>Ga0272443_10004113_pt1 | contig 16276 bp, 12 predicted proteins | sample SSMAcet12_FD_193581 | JGI IMG/M metagenome (GOLD analysis project Ga0272443, IMG submission 193581) | Marine sediment archaeal communities from Little Sippewissett salt marsh, Falmouth, MA, United States - SSM-Acet-12 | ecosystem: Environmental > Aquatic > Marine > Wetlands > Sediment ... | reverse complement strand
AGGGCAGCTACAGCTTGCGCGGATGGTGTCATCTATCTGCATCTCGACACGGTAGTTCTCGGTGCCCTTCACCGTGGCCACAACGCTTGATGGCGTGGCATCTGTGATCTCCACCCTGCCCTCTTCGAAGTATCTTTCACCCCTCTCAAAGGAACTCTCAGTACAAAACTTCCTTATCCTGTTGATATCGAGCTTTATTGTCTCCACCCTCCAGAAAATGCGTTCTCAATTGCCCTCTCCATGAATAAACTCTTCTTGGCAACGGTTCTCTGGGTGTCGCAGGGGCTACTTCTCGACTATAGTGTTTAACGATACGATTGAGATGAGCTAAACACATACATTTGCGCCAATGCATAAACGTCCAATTTACAACTCAATCAGCCTAAAACCTCAACAAACTACCAAAATGTGTAACCAAAATACCTGGCGGAAAAGACCACGCCCGTGGCTATAATCAACAGACCAAAGCCCCCGGAAATCCACTTGCCCATGGAAATATATCGCTCGCCAATTGCGCCGCAAAACGTCCTTGAGAACGTAGAAATTGGTATTATGGGAACGCCATGTCCAACCCCGAAGACGAACAACATCAGACCACCCGTAAGCGGAGATATGTCCTGGGACATCAACCATATGAGCACTGGAAACACCAGAGATATGGCGCAAGGTGCCCATCCTAAGGCGAAGAAGACGCCCAAGGTAAACGCACCAATGAAGGCAGAATGCTTGAAAATAGCCATTGATATGTTTATCAACCGCTCCAAAATGGTCTTCTTATTTCTGATATCCCCCAAATCTTCGTCTCCGAAAGAGGGCAAACGAGAAGTTACAGGTTTCAGGATCTCTCCTAAAGGTTTGAAGCTGGTAATTCCCAAAGTTATCATTAGAAGGCCTGCTGCCAAATCGAAGAACCTAGAATCTCTGACGAAGATGCCCAAATTGGATATGAAAAGGCCGATGAAGAAGAAAACCATGGCCATGCCCATGGTGAAGGCGATTCCGATCATCAATCCATCTTTTGGGGAAGACTTGTCATCGTCTGGACCCAAAATCTTTCTTCGATGAGTGGTCATCAGATAGGAAAAGACTGCAATTAACAAGGCCAGCGAACAAGGTGCAAGGGACGTAATTATACCCAGGCTAAACATTCCCAAGAACGTAACTTCTTGTGCAGCGATTTCGCGTTCTATTGCGTTATTCCACTGACCATCTTCCAGCTGTTCAATCTTCTGATAGAGGGATTCTGCGTCTTGGATGCCGTCAATTTGACCTTCACCCATCTGGTAGACGTGATAAAAGCCAGCAATTCGACCGTCATTGTCAATTAAAATTATGGTGGGATTGGCAAATCCGCCCTCTCTGCTCCAGTAGTCTATATATTTACCTGCTATGGGAAAAGGATCAAAGTCTTCCACCCAACGCCAGGTTATTTTTGCATTCCACCAGGATTCAGCCAAAGTTTTGCCATCTTTCGAGTAAGGGTTCTTCCTCATGTTCAAGGTTATGAGGGTCACATTGGGATGCATTTCCTTTAGCTTTTGAAGCTCCTCAATTTGAGACTTGAGCGACTCCTCGCATTCTATGCAAAGAGGATTCTCAATGTTGGTTATGTGAAGAATTAGGGGCTCTCCTTTGAAGTCGGCCAACGAGAAGCGATCTCCACTTTGATCTTCAACGTGAAAATCAGGTGTAAGATTTGTAGTGTACCCTACCACATCAGAAGAAGCACTCGCCGCATAAATTATGCCCAATATGATCAGAAAATAAACTAGGCATCTATGCAGGAGTTTATCACTCATAATTTTCATTAAGTTGACACGCCCTAAGCTGTGGAATTATCTTCGTAGTAGCTGACTGCGTCATTTAAGTAAGATTGTAGATGAGCCTGACCCTTAGCGCTAAAATAACTGTGCCAGCCCACCTGGACTTCTCCTTTAGAATTTGGCACTAAGGTGACCACAATGGTCAAAGGAATGTATATTCTACCTCTGTCGGATGGACTCGGATAATAAGCGTATAAGATCTGGTAAGCCCTTTCGTCTTGGCCTAAGACGATGCTGTAATAATCTACTTCATCGTGGAAGTCTTTGAGGGCTCTATTAATGTCCTTCTCCTGAATTATACATTCGCCACAACCTGAGCTGTGAACCAAAATTAGAACGGGTTTATCTTTCAGCGCCTCCAACAGCCATTGAGGATGATCAATTTCAGAGCTCGCATTGGGATGTTGATCTGGATAAGCAATCCACCAATCATCGTCACCTGAGCCGACCGGATGCTTAGGATCGTTCTCTGCAGACGATAACACTAGACAAAGAGAAAAACAGAGAACGATCATGCTAAATATCGACCCTGCAATTAACTTATGTGATATCATTTTTTCAATAAAATGCTTAATAGTACCACCCACTCCAATTTTCATCCATTTTTGGATTTTTCAAACCCACTTCTAAGTTCTGTGGTTATAGTTGTTTTTTAACATACGAAATACGTTCGAACTTTGTCTACGAATCTAAGGCCAAGTACAATTGCACGTTTGGATACCAAAGGCGTGGTGATCGATATTCGTATATAATGCTGTCGCATCGGGTTAATTTCTCAATAAAAAGCGATCTTAAGGGCTAATTGAATCACTTTAACGCAGGAAATTTATATATAATTTCAATTGAATAGATAATACATTATGCCACTACTATTTGCGATAATAGGTAATAGCGTAAAAATGTAGTTCACCGAAAAAGATATTTTAGATACTAGAATGTTAGTAGCGATGCCAGACTACAGATATACATCAGGGATTTCTGCAAAACTGCTGCTTTTGGTGGCTTTGACATGTGTTGCGTATGGTATATGCACTGATTGTATTGCCACTTCGTATCATAATGAACATAAAATCGTATATCCAAGTGATTTTCGCCAAATTTTAGAGAACGATTCTAATTGCGTAGTAGCCTATGTTAGCAATGTGGCCCCAGAAAATTCTCATTATATAAAAAATTCCATATCCATTCCCTCAAGGAAGTTCTTAGACGAAAATAAAAAACTTAGGCCCATCAACGAATTGGCTGCGATTTTTGGGTCTGCGGGAATTTCTGAGAACGACTCAGTGGTATTATATGGTGATTGTTTCAATTGTGGTGACCCTACCTTTGTTTGTTGGATCATGCGATACCTAGGTCACGAAGATATAAAGCTGCTGGCTGGAACGACTGCCGATTGGACGGCAGCAGGTATTCCCATGCAGAAAACGATTTCCTCCAGACAAGCCACTGAATATAAAGCCAATCCAGAGCATAAATTATTGGCAAATTATGATTATGTTAAAAACGGTGACATCCAAATATTGGATGCCAGAGATGCTGCAACCTTTGCCAAGGGCCACATAAATGGAGCGACAAACTTTCCCTATACCAAAGTGATCGGCAACGGTTGGCTCAAAGACCAGATGGCCTTAGAAGAGGTGTTCAACGGATTAGATAAAGAGAAACCAATAATCGTGTACACCAAGAGGGGAGGACAAGCGTCTATAGTTTGGTTCGCTTTACAGCTTCAAGAATACGATGCATGCCTATATTCTTGGGGGAACTGGATGGCGCGCCAATAAGTGAAATTTCACGATCTTTTTAAGTAGGTAAGGAATTGCTATGCAGAGATTAAGTTATGGAAAACGATTTATGGATTTACATCTATTTGTAAAAGTAATTTCATAATCATTTTACAGATCTTTATCAACCGATAGCATTTAATATGTAGACATATTTCAGGAATTGATACTAGTGCTAGAGGTAGTGAAACTTGGTGATTTCTAAATCGACGTTTCTGATGTTCGTGGTGCTGATGTTTATCGTGCCGATCGCCGATGGTCAAGTGATGGAAAAGGGTACAGATGATCTAAAAGTGGTAGTGGAGTTCGTCTCTGCTGACGCTACAGACATGAATTTTAACGTCGATCAACCTATAATTTACAATATAGAGCTTATAAACAATTTAAGCTGCTCTATGCGCTATAAAATTGAATTAGAGGTGGGATCTGATGTCAATGATCCCTCCATAACTAGAAAATACGTCCAAGATATAAGTTTGCCCGCCCGTTCGTCTGAAATGGCCAAATTCGACGTCTACTTCAGATCTCGTGAGCTGTGCCAAGGCGAGTTTTACGCTTGGGCTGCTAATGACAGCAAAACAGACATCTGGGAGCGGGCGTGGTATCGTATCAAAGTCGCTCCTTTGGTCGGTGATCCTGTATGTGTGGAAAGCCCCCCTCGTCAGCCACCACTCATACATGTATCCACCATTTATGAAGGTGCAGATGTATCACCCCGAATGGGAACCAACAAAACCCTTTATGATTATCAACTAAAGGTATTCTCCAGCGTTGAAGATGCCATAACGCTTCTGGTGGCCCCTGCAAAAACAGGACCTTGGACGAAGTTAGAAACAAAAAATTATACAGAATCTGGCACTTGGCAGACGTTGAATTGGGATGAAGTTCCCTTAAATTTTGAATTCGACTTTGCATATTACAAATTTGAGGGGAGAAAATCCCTAGGGCCCATCGCTGGTCCTTCCTGGTCTCTGGAATACTTCAACTTCAGAAATGCAGAGGTAACCCCTGATGAAGGATTCCCAGATTCGGCGTTCACCTACAACCTAGATGTGAATTCCTCAAACATAATTGACGTCGACCTGTGGGTCAGAGATCTGGACAAAGGAACTGAAAATTTCGCCGGAAAAAAGAGTTATACGAACATATACGGTTGGGAGACCTTGGAATGGTCTGGCGTTAAAACCGGTGAGATTGTTGGATCAAAAGGGAGTCCCTCCTATTACTTCAAGTTCTATCGCCGAGGAGCAAACGGCGCTTTCAATCACTCAAGTGATTGTGATGGATACTACATGGGGCCAGATCTCGTTTTGGTAAAGTTCGAAAACCTAACTGTCCGCCCAGATAATGTAAGCTCGTTCGTTCCTCACAGTTATTGTGTTGAGGTAGACACCAGCCTTGAAACCTGTGACATCGAACTTCAAACGTCCAATCCTGATTCTTCAATTTGGTTGTCGCAGGGTACTAAGACCTGGAAAAAGGATATGGGTAGAAAGATCTGCTGGGACAACGTCACCTTAGGTGGTCATAGCAGTGGGACTGTGATGTGCAGATTTGTACCTACAGAAACCGTACCAAAAGAACAGCCAGGCCCGGAATTCTCTGCTCAAGACGCTCCTACATCCATAAATGTCAAAATGGAACAAAATGGCCAAGCGGAACAACCCATTGAAGAAATAAATTCCAGCTTGAAAACGGATTTTTATCGGTTCAAAGATCCAAAAGTATCTCCAATTAAGGGTACCAATCAGATTAATTACCAGTACCAAATAGACCTCATATCCAGCAATAGAGATACAGTTTCCCTGAAAGTCTCCAATTCTATCGAAGGACCGTGGTTTGAAGTTGGAAGTCGAGAATACACCACTCCAGGCATTATTCAAACTTTAATCTGGAGCAACGTGAAACTAAATTTTGATTTCGAAAAGGGGTACTATAAATTTGAGGGACGAGAAGAATTTGGCCCCCAAGAAGGCCCCTTCTGGCCGATTGATTACAATTACCTAGACGAAAAAGTAGAGCCGATAGAGGGCGATTTGGACGCCCCCTTCGTTTACAGTTTGAAGTTCAACGCCAGCAAGCCAGTAGATGTGGACCTCAACGTCTGGGACTTGGACAAAAAAAAGTTCCGATCAATTGGAAAGAAAAATTATAAAAATGCAACTGAGCAAGAGACTTTGATATGGCCGGAAGTTCGTCCCAGCAAAAGATCTGAAGGTGCATCTTTCTACTACTTCAGCATCTACGAAGTGGGGGCAAAAGAGCCCCTCTACGAGACGAAGGAGTTCTTTGGACCAAACATCATTGACGATACCTTAGATGATCATTTAATCTTCAAAAAGTCAAACGTTTCACCAGAAAGAGGCAGTATAATTTCCAGGTACGACTATTACTTAGAACCAGATTCAAAATTTCCAAATTGTGACGTAGAACTACAGACTTGTGAGGGTAATTCTTCAGTTTGGAAATCACGGGGAATCGCCACTTATAAGAACGGTAAAAATGACCAGAACGTCCATTGGGACGATATTACGCTGGAAAACACGGGAACGGCCAGTTACAGGTTCGTTTGTGGCAACTCCATCTCAAATACGCATATTGGTCCAGAAATAATGCCAATAAAGATAAGTGGTGATGTGTATCCGCATAACGGATCCATAAATGATTCTTACCTTTATTCAGCAGAAATAGATTCCGAAGGATCTCATCCCCCGGTTTGGATCAAATTAGAAATTTACCATCCCATATACGATAGTTGGATCTCGATAAACCAGCAACTATACGAGCAAGATCGAGAGAAGCTGAACTTCAGCGTTAGAACGTTGCCCATATCTGATGTTTCACTTGATGAACTGAAGTATAGGTTCGTCATGGAAAATATCGTCCTTGGAACTTTCAAAGGACCCTACATATATCGTGAAATTTACAGAAATCAATCCGTATATCCATCTGAAGGTAGTAACAAAACCTTATATGACTATCAGATTGAAGTGCTATGCAACAGGAAATACAACATAACTTTGCAGGTGGCGCCTTCAGACATTGGCCCTTGGGTAAACTGTGAAAGCAGAGATTATTCAACTCCGAACCAATGGCAGACTTTGAAATGGGACGATTTGGTGTTGGACTTTGACTTTGATGTTGCTCGTTACAGGTTTTCGGGCTTGGAAAATTCAAAAACGTTCGAAGGACCATTTTGGCATACAGGTTGTAATTATAGAAACGAAAACGTAAAACCAATTAATGGATATATTGGCATGCCATTCACTTACAGTTTAAATTTAAACTCCACCAAACCGTTGGAAATTGGTTTGAACATATGGGACTTAGATAATGAACAGTTCCGACTAATAGAAAAGAAAAGTTACAATAAAACGTATAATTGGGAGACGATAACTTGGACCAACGTCGAACCCAGCCAGAAAATTGCAGGACGATCATCATATTACTTCAATTTATACGAAAATGGATCAAACGAGCCCTTCAAATCAACTGAAGAATTTTTCGGTCCGAATATATCTTATGCAGGTTTGGTGACGCTTGGAAACGCAACTGTGACACCAAATAATGGAAGCATGTCCATTCCATATACATATTCCGTAGGGGTAAATGCAGGACTTCCATCTTGTGATCTTGAACTGCAGACCCGTGAACCAGGAAGTAGAATATGGAAATCTAGAGGATTTATCACTTACGATGGTGGGACGAACATAAGCTGGGACAACGTCACTTTCGATTGTGATCATTGGGGCATGGTCGGATATAGGGTCCTTTGCACAGGATCGTCTGCCGTGATTTACGGAGAAGGACCAACTCTGATTAAAACGTGCGTCGTTGGAAACGTTACGCCTGCAAGTGGCGTTTTACAGGCATTTCCTGATATTAATAATCTATATGAATTTACTTACACGGCCCAATTTGACGAAAATACAGATGCAAATGAAGAGCTATGGGTTGACCTTCTGGTAAGGGCGCCAAACTCAGTCTGGAAGACCGTTGGTGATCGAAAACAATGCGATCCTTCCAAGGGATATGTTTCATGGGTAGTCAAGCCCTTCTATGAATTTGAATTTTTAGGAATCGCTGAGTATAAGTTCTTGATAAATGGTGTTGAAAGCGATACTTTCGAAGGACCCGAAATATTAGCAGAATACAGGTCTTTAGATTACGAGGAGCTTGGATCAGGCAGATACAACTACATCGCCAGGATCAACGGCAGCGTCAACATGACGATAGATCTGCAACATTCCACAGATAATGTCAATTGGGTGCCTCTAAAAGACGTTAAACGATACGTTGCAAACACCGGTTGGCAAAAGTTGGTATGGAACAACAAACCAGGGTACGCCAAATACGAGGTAGATATAAAATTTGACGAGGTGATCAAATCTCAGTCATGAAAATCTCAAAATTAATAATTTTTTTAATTATTTTCATTTATCTCATAGTTTGTGCCTATGGTGCCGATGGGCCTGGAGGACCCAGTGGAAACAATGCAGGATCATCCGGTAGTAGCAGTGGTGGCAAACACATCGTCAAATTGAATCTAGACGACATGGTCGAAAATGCAAAAAAATGGAAACAACAGGATCCAGATAAGTTCGATGAGTTTAAAGAACTGTTACACATACCATTTATTCCGCCCAACGAATATAAAACGCCAACCGTGTTTATATATTACCCAGAAAATGAAACTGAAATTTCACGAAACGACAAGCTAACCATATATGCCAGCATTGCCAACGACAACCCTGCAGAGGTGCGTTCTGATTTATACCTCTGGCTGGAGGTAAAAAAGCCCAATTCGAATAACTTCACCAGGATTGATTCCCAAAGAGTCGTTCTGACTAACGAATACAACGAAAGAAACGCTTCATCTAGATGTTGGTCATGTACTCCGTTTGACGATTCGGGGGAAATAGGAAACGTTAGTTTTCGGATAGGTTTCAACGATATGCATCATACATATTACACCGACACCATGTATTCGAAGAGATATCCGGATGGATATCATAAAGGTAATTTTCATAACGAACTCGAATTGGAACTGATAAATTTCCCGCCGGAACTCGATGACGGTAACATGAAAGTAAGTCCAAGTCTTGCAAGGTACAACGACCCCATAAAGTATCAGGTACAGGTAGTAGATGCAGATGAAGATTTGATTAACGTAACACTTCACGTCATCGACGACCAAGGAAGAGAGCACGACAACGCGACTCAAATGGTTAAATCCGGAACTAACTTGACCTTCATAGCCAACGAATACGGATTCTTTGCAGAGGACGATTCTGGAAAGAACTTTTCCTACTATTATTCGTACGACGACGGCGTAGCCAGCAAAACGTCCACCAACAAGACTGGTCCGCAGCTATTGTCTTCGCCCAAAATTTGGGTATCTAACCCAACGGCTGTGCCCGAAGATAAAAACAATTACTGGTGGCAGAACTACAGGTTCCACTTAAAGGTGAAAAATCCAGATATGGACAACTTGACAATAGAGCTGTACACAAACACGCCAAATCATCCTGAAAAGTTTCAGAAAAGCACGACCATAGACGCTTCAGAAGAGCTGAAAGAGGTCTCTTTCGACGTTAAGCCCTTCGATGTATCTGATGCAGACCATAATTTCAGTTATTATTTTAAATACTCAGCACCGGACCAGGATTCTAGATATTACACCCCCTTCGTTTTTGGGGGTGCAATAAACCCCAAGATCATCAAGTATCCCATGTCCTCACCAATCATTTGGATTAACGTCGTAATTCCGCTGTTGATCGTCTTGATGGCAGGAATCTTGATTGAAAGGAGGTTTTACAGATGATAATTATCGACCAAGCCTACAGTCTTTTGACGAACATCTATTCAAATCAAGTGGGCACAGGTCTTTTTCTCTTTCTTTTGTTAATGGGCCTTGGATCGCACCGGTTGTACATCCGTAAGGTATACGAGATGGTGGTTCAAACGTCAAATGGCTCTCAGATTTCAAAGAAAGGTCTACTCGATAACATGTTTAAACCTCAAGGATCCATCTTCAGTGCCACAATAATAAGTGCTTGGATTTTGGTCTTCGTGGCCTTCGCCTACTATTACTTCTTAACCTCTCACTTTTTCCCTAGCTACAACTACTTTCGGGTGGAATCTTTGGCCTCCAGTCCCCTGGGATTCTTGTTTTTCGGAATAATGGTATCGATTCCCTCAGGTCTAGTTTCCGCGTTTTTACCCAAAGCATACTGTTACTACGAAATCTCCAGAGAAATGAAAATTTTAATGATGTCTACCATTCCGGTGCTTATGACGTCCATATTCATATCCGCATATCAAGGGACCATTTTTCCGCATTATAATTTGGAGCTGAGGACCATGGCCTTTCTTGCTCTTTTTGCATCTCAAGTGACGTTATTATGGCCAATTTATAAAGGGGCTTGGGAAGTGACCAGATGAGCCTTTGCATCGTTGGCATTGGAGGTTGTGGTGGTCATTTAGCAGAAAAGTTCCTCGAAAACCAGGATGTAACTTTGAAAAAGATCTTGTCAGGATCTAATGAAAACCAACATTTGACCTTTGGAGGGGTAAAGGGGTTGTGGTTGGAGGCTGACGTAGGAGAGACCCAAAATCAAAGCTTTTTTTGCCCTTGGAAAGAGGGCCTTAACGGAGGATATGAACCAAGCTACATAGTACCGCATCAAAGAATAAAGCCCAATTCTGAAGTTTCTAAATTAATACAAAAAAAATACGGATATGATATCAAAAAACACGGCTTCGTCAGAGAGGCAGCCTTTTCCAAGGCCGTATTCGAGATATTCGAAAACGACGACGAGATAAAAGATTTGGCAAAGAAAGAATACATGTCCAAAGACCCCGTTATGAGAGACGCCTGGAATTGCATACGTCCTTACACTACGCTATCCGATACTGGAGAGAATGGAAACGGTCTCAAGCTCTGTGACGGCATTTTATTCATCGCATCTTTGGGCGGAGGAACTGGTACTGGATTTGTCAACCCCATTACCAGTTACATAAGGGCCGAGAGAAAGGATTATCCGGTATTCGTTCTGGGAGTTCTCACAGAAAGGGGCGTGGATCCCCAACAACAAGTGGAAGAAGAAAAGAGGGATATGGGTGCGGTCATATCCCTGCACGATCTGATAACCAAAAAACGAGGCGTGAGCAATAACGGATTGATCTTAATAGACAACCAAATCCTTATCGACAAGTTGGGGCGAAATTACCAGACCATAGATCGTTACATCTACCAGGCCATGAAACCTCTGGTGGCCTCATGTCACTATCCCGGAGAAGACCCTTCAAGCACGCCGTTGGGCGATCAGTTCTCCAGAGAATGGGATTGGACACCCCTTTTGGTTCCTTGTTACCATAAAGAAAAGAGGAAAAAAGATCCTGAAAATAAATTGGTGAAAAAGGCGCTCAAGTATGGAAGGCTCTTTGGATGCGATTGCAAAGAGGCCGACAAGGTTTACGTTTTTTCGAGGGGTTTTCTTAACCGAGATAAGCTCATCGAAGCCGTTGCCAGATACACCAACATTTCTCCCGATGGAAACGATATCTTGCCCTGGAGAAAGTTGGGCGATAACAGGCATGATGAAATCCTGATCCTTCTCAGAAATCCGTATGGCCGGAAAGGGGCCTTTGAGGAGAGGGGAACGTTGGAAAATCGTCTCTACCAAATAATAGAGATGGCCATGAAATACATGACCGAGAAGAAAGGCGAAATCCTCTCTGCTGGAGGAACCGACAGGACAAAAAATGCGCTGGAAACGTACTTTTTCGGGGATAACGGCTTAGAAGACAGGCTTAATGTAGCTCTTTCCAGAATCGAGAATGGAGAAAAGCCCTTCTTCAAAGATGAGCTGAAGATCTTCGGGAAGACTCAAACTCCCGTCGACGCAATTGGATGGGAGTCGGAGATTCATGCAGGGCTGTCGGAAGGGGAAATACGAGCCATCGTGCAAGACGAGCTACGTAGAATTGGGCATTTTCCTGGGAGTTAGATACGAGAACGACGTCAATTTTTAAAAGCAATTTCAAAATTCAGTTCCACTCAACCAAATATAGATTGCCATGCAGAACGATACATATTATCATAATATGTAATTTAAAACTTCTTATAGTGTTTAACGATACTTTTCGGGCAAATCCCGAACTTGCAAGAGTTAGAGATTTGACCTATTCGTGTCGTTAAGCGCTATTCTGTCGAGAACCAGTTAGTTTCACATAATTGGTTCTCGACTATAAAACTTCTTAATTCCTAATTCCTATATTCATTACGTTTTTTTAATGCCTAAGAAAATGTCGTAAGTGGGACCTCAGGAATGTCGCGTTAAATACGGGATCGAAAGATCAGAACTATATAAACAACAGGAGGAAAATGCTTAAAGGATATCATCAGGTCAAGCTACCGTCAGGAGGGGTTCAAATGCCAGGAAATGGTGACATCGAGAAGCGGTTGTGGGACGGGGCCGACGAACTGCGGGCGAACTCGGATCTTAAGTCTTCTGAGTACGCGCTTCCTGTTTTAGGGCTGATCTTTCTCAAGTACGCAGACTACAAATTTACCAAGGCCCAGAAAAAGCTGGAAGGAAAAAGCACCGTTCGGCGCACTATCGGCAAGACCGACTACCAGGCCCAAGGCGTCATGTACCTTCCGGAAAAGGGCCGGTACTCGAACCTGATGAAGCTTCCCGAGGGCGAGGACGTGGGTCGGGCAATCCGGGATGCGATGAGGCAATTGAGGCAGAGAACGAGGACTTGAGAGGTGTCCTCCCCCAGAACGAGTACAACCGGCTGGACAATCGATCCCTCGTCTCGCTGCTCAAGAACTTCAACTTACCGTCGTCGGTTCTGGATGCTGACGACGACCTCTTCGGCGACATTTACCAGTACTTCTTCGGCAAGTTCGCCATGAGTGAGGGGAGGAAAGGTGGCTGAGTTTTTCACCCCCACAACCGTCGTCAAGTTGATCGAGAACATCATCCAGCCGTTTCATGGCCGGGTCCTCGACCCCGCTTGCGGATCTGGTGGCATGTTCGTCCAGGCTGCCCATTTTCTGAAGGATCACAAAAAGGACCCTTTCCAGGAGCTGAGCTTCTTTGGCCAGGACAAGATCACAGAGACGGTCAGGCTCTGCAAGATGAACCTCGCGGTTCACGGTCTTTCCGGCCAGATCAAAGAGGCGAACACCTACTACGAGGACGTCCACGAGAGCCTCGCAAGGTTCGACTTCGTGATGGCAAATCCGCCCTTCAACGTGAACAACGTGGACAAGGAGCGGATCAAGGACGATCCCAGATTCGCCCTCGGAATTCCGAACGTCGACAATGCAAATTACATATGGATTCAGACGTTCTACAGCGCCTTATCCCCGAAGGGTCGAGCAGGCTTTGTGATGGCAAACTCGGCGAGCGACGCCCGAGGTTCAGAGCTTGAGATCAGAAAGAAGATGATTCGGGAAGGGGCCGTCTACATCATGATCGCCGTTGGATAGAACTTCTTCTACACCGTGACCCTTCCGTGCACCCTCTGGTTCTTCGACCGGGGCAAGAAGACCACCGACCCCGACCGAAAGGAGAAGGTTCTCTTCATCGACGCCCGGCACATCTACAGCCAGATCGACCGCGCCCACCGCGAGTTTACACCCGACCAGATCGAGTTTCTCGCCAACATCACCCGCCTCTACTGTGGCGAGGAGGTTGAGACAAAACTGGGTTGCGAGTACCTGATGAAAGAGAGCTTCCCAGACGGCGCTTATCGGGACGTTGCAGGCCTCTGTAAGGTTGCCACCCTCGAAGAGATCGAGTTGCAGAGTTGGAGCCTGAACCCTGGCCGTTACGTCGGCGTTGCCGAGCGTGAGGACGACGGCTTCGACTTCGCCGAGCGGCTTGAGGAGTTGAACGAGGAGCTTGAGCGGCTGAATTTGGAGGCTTGAGATCTTGAGGTAAAAATAAGTGAAAATACTGTTCAGCTTCTGGAGATTTTATAATGACTAAAGGTTGGCCGAGATTCCGGATATCCGAAGTTTGCTCTGAAATCATTGATTGCATTAATAAAACTGCGCCAACCGTAGATGGACCTACTCCCTATAAAATGATACGGACAACCAATGTTCGATCTGGCTGGGTAAATCACAATAATGTAAAATATGTGACAGAGAAAATATTTAAGAAGTGGGCTCGTAGAGGTAGGCCCCACATAGGGGATGTCATCCTGACGAGAGAAGCACCACTTGGTGAAGTTGGTCTCTTACGATCTCCTGATAGAATATTCCTTGGACAAAGGCTTGTGATGTACAGAGCAGACAAATCAAAACTTGATAACAGATTTCTGCTTTATTCATTCCTCGAAAATGATCTTCAGGGACAGATAAAATCGCTTGGATCTGGAGCTACAGTTGAACATATGCGAGTTCCGGATTGTGAGAATCTGATCATTTCTCTTTCCTGGAGGAGATGGCCCAGGCCCTCTACCGAGAGTGGTTCGTCAATTTCCTATATCCTGGGCACGAGAATGTGCGGATGGAGGAATCCGAGTTTGGGCCGAAGCCTGAGGGGTGGGAAGTGAAAACGCTGCAGGATGTTTGCGATCTCATAAACTATGGATATACAGCAAGTTCTAAACAGGATCCTGTTGGGCCCAAATTTCTCAGAATAACTGACATCGTTCTGTATATGATTAACTGGGATACAGTTCCATACTGTGAAATTCCGAAAAAGAATTTTGAAAAATATACCCTAGAGGAGGGAGATATAGTTATAGCAAGAACAGGGGCAACGACGGGATATGCAAAGAGGCTTAACAAAAGACATCCAAAATCAGTATTTGCCTCCTATTTAGTCAGAATCCGCGTCAACAAAGATTATGATAATTATTATATTGGACTCATAGTTGAATCGGATGATTATAAACGTTTTATAAAATCAAATATTGGTGGAGCAGCTCAACCTAATGCCAATGCAAAAGTATTGTCATCGTTTCCTATCTTGATTCCACCCACGAACATTCAACAATCTTTTAAGGACATTGTAAGAGACATATTTGATCAAAGGGAAATACTACAAGAGGCAAATTTAGTTCTCCGCCGCACCCGCGACATTCTCCTCCCCAAGCTCATCTCCGGCCGGATCGACGTGGATGATCTGGAACTTAACTCGGCGGAAATTAGGGAATTAACGTGGCAATTTGATGGACATTACGGGCGATAGCTGTCGATAATTGCGTATTAATCTCGTCAGCAGCTATTCCCCCTCATTAGGGTGGTGCATAATGGGGTAAATTGGAACGCTTGGTAATCTAAAGCCATCACAAGATGTTGATCGCACCTTTCGCATTAACGGTTTGAACGCTCAGTAATTTTTCTGCTATCGGTTTTTTAAATTCGATATGCTCCAACACCATAAAATGTGCTTTTTGAGCCTGACTCAGATCCACACAACCACTGAGAACAATATATAAATACTATATTATAAAATATTTGACCACGTGTGCAGATTTTACAAATTTAATTTAAATTATTATTACTAATAAGGTGGATCAACGTCTCAATTTTCACCCATTATCTCAAGTGAAAAATGATAGATTTGGCATAGCCTTACTGCGAAAAGTGAGTTGATTTCTGTGTACATTAAGTGATTTGCCTAGCCATAACCCCCTAAATCGAGCCGAGTTAAGGCTGGAAATCAAATTGTGTGCGGCCGGTTTTCCGGATTTCAGAAATCTTTGTGTCTTTGTTGCCCAGATTCCCTGATCTGCACAATTGAAGCTTTGCTTTCGGTTTCCTCTGAGCAGTCAACCAATGTTTATCGGTTTAAAAGAGAGCTGGTTTCAAAACTATTCATGCGGCCCTGGATAACGAATTGAAATATACGGACTATTTAAAGGCTAATGATTGCGATTTTTCCGTCTAGATGTTTGACCTGCAAAAACCAGCTTACAGCGCTATTTTAAAACCCGATCTTAGCAAATCTCACTTAAGACGTGTGGATTTTTGTCCTCAATGGTACTCGTATCTGCGCATTAATTTTGGCTTCAATTTCGTTATATAATTCGACCATTTCTCTTTGTTCGATTGTTACAACAACGGCATATCTTTGCTTGTAGTCTTCATACTCTAACCATTTATTCTTACAAGTAACTACTAATTTCAGCGAATCATAACGTCTTTTGGAATCACCATCTATTATCCACATTCGCTTCTGAATCGTGCGTTTTCTTGCCAAATTTATTCCTGGAACTAAATTGATTTCGTTATGATCTAATTGATTTAATCCTTCTGAACTACATTCATCCTCTGCATCAGAATCTACCATTTTTGCATATTTTTGTGTTATTTGCTCAACATCTACGTCTCCAAAAAGATGGAACTCCATCGTAGTCCCGATATACTCTTTTCTTTTTGGTCTTGTTGGGGGATCGAAAGCAAGTATAACTGAGATCGCCCTTCTACCGCCACCACTATAGAACACTTCTGGGACTGGAATCTCATAAACGGTGATTTCATCCGGATTTAGTTCACTTTCGTCAATTAATAACACTCTGTTTCTAATGGAAAATGCTTTACCAAAACTTGGACGTCCATGGCCATAAATGTTAAGCAGACTAGACAAGTCTTGAGCAGATCCACTCTTTAAATTGAGTTTATACAGGGGAGATGGCCTA
>Ga0272443_10004112_pt1 | contig 16285 bp, 12 predicted proteins | sample SSMAcet12_FD_193581 | JGI IMG/M metagenome (GOLD analysis project Ga0272443, IMG submission 193581) | Marine sediment archaeal communities from Little Sippewissett salt marsh, Falmouth, MA, United States - SSM-Acet-12 | ecosystem: Environmental > Aquatic > Marine > Wetlands > Sediment ... | reverse complement strand
TTGGATCGTGGGCTGATAGTCCTTGGTATCCGGGTCTTTCCACTTATAGCCTTGTTCCAGGGCCTCTTCCTTGGTCAGGGGGAAGTATTCCTGGGCGATCGTCTCGTTGTATGCGAAGGGACTGAGCTCCGGGGGGAAGAACTCACCGTACTTATATACTCTTCCTTTCTGGTCTGTGTAGGGCATGTCACTCATATGTTTCTTTATTCTGGGGATGAGTTCTTCGTATTCCTCCTTGGTGTATTGCTTATTGAGGATGCAGTATTCCTTGTTCCGGAGGCCTACGCAGCCGAAGAGGTGGGAGGAGTTGTGGCAATTGTCCGTATATTGAACATCTTGGTTCGTCCAACAAACATTGGAAAACTTTGCTTGATAGTTCCCCACCGCTCCGCTTATAAGCTCATAAGACAGGGAAAGGTTTCCTCCTATCTGTATGCAATCAAAGGTGTCTGTGGTGTTCCATCCGGAAATAACAAGAAATTTGGAATTGGTCGCTCCTGTACCATCCCCAAACTCTGGCCCGCCTCCGATATCGAAACAGAACTCGCAGTTCTTTGAATTTTCTATGTTATCTCCCGTAACATTCTGAGAATTAAAAATGCGAGCCCACCGGATAGGATGGGATTTCAAAAAATCTTCGAACTCTTTTTTATTCTTTTCCAATCCTGAAAAAGAGTTGGTATCCAAGCTTTTTATCTTCTCCAGGTATTCCTCTTTTGAATACGGTTTATTGAATATGTGGTATTTCTTGTTTCTGAGGCCCGCGCAACCGAAACAATTCTGGCATCCCCTGCAGTCATACAAGAAGTACGAATCAACGCAGTCGCTGCAATACCTCCCAAAAATAACTTTATAGCAATTATCACTGTCTAAAAGCTCATAACACTGCTCGCTTTTATTCACAAAAAACAGATCTGAACTGTCTTTCGTAAAAATGGACGTGTTCGAATACATAACATTTTCAGAACCGTATCCGCTCATCTCCAAATAACAATCCTTGTGATTGCTTACATTATTGCAATACTCGCTCCGTTCGGAGTTTTTGTTGACAACATTGATACGCGGTACGTTGCGCATCAATTCGGAAAACTGCGTGAAAAAATCTTTCGAGAAGTCAAAAGGCCTCCCGAATTCCAGCGGATCCCACGCATCCGACCACCAGGCTCTAGTGTCATAAACCGTAAAAGGAGAATTCTCGGGATACAAAGATACAACACGTTCTTCGTGCCCCGGCACATCACATGTTTTTCTGTATAATGCCCGCTCATTTCTCCAGGACATTTTTCTTATGATCCTGCACTCCGGGCACCAGGTGGGGGGCGGAACGTCTATTTTCTTGAAGAAATCGAAATCTTCAGGTTTTATGACAAATTCCCCTTTGCAGTTCTGGCAGATTCTCGTCTCGGAATTTTGCATGTTATACAATCTCCTTGTGGTAGCAATCCATGCAGGCGAATTTCCGGTATCCCAGTTCCTCAGGCTGGTACACAGTTATATCCTTGTTGCAGAAATGGCAGGTTGCTACACGGGATTCTATTGAGAAGACTTTCTTCATGCGGTGCATGGTCCGTACATCTGGATAGAGCTGCGGGAGAGGGATCTGGTTGCGCTTCAAGAATGCGAGCTCGTCTTTTGTGACATTGAAGGGCCTCTTGCTTTCCTTGCATAGGATAGCTTGCTTTACGATATTTTCCTCGACATCCTGGATATCATCCGGAGGATCTGCAACATCCAAGCCTTCTTGTATTGGAGGTTCTAAATCTTCCCATCTTCCTCCCCATTCTTTTACTTGCTTTTCGTCTTTGGGATATATGATATTTGCAAAGGAAAGGTTATATCCCACATACGCCATTTCCAGGGGAAGGAATTCCCCGTACTCCCCTCTTTTTTTCATATCACTTCGGATTGTTTCCGTAAGTTCTTTGTATTCTTCTTCGGAGTATTGTTTATTTAGAATCCTGTATTTCTTATTCCTAAGGCCGATACATCCAAAGCAATATTCACAATTCTGACAAAAATCCAAATACTCGGATTCTCTGCAATTACCACAGAAATTTGAGTGTCTCAGGCGGTATCCCTCGGTTGTCTGGTTGGTGTCATATAAAAGTTCGCATCTCAAGATACCCGCTGCATCCTGGGAGTCCTTGGTATCTAATCCCCGGATAATGTGCTTGCAGTCTTCGGAGGTTTCAAGGAAATAACACTCATGGCAATTCTTGCATTCGGTAAGGTAGTTTCCGGAAACATTCTGCACTTTGATATTGAACGTGGACTTATGGACAGCTTCCGTACGGACCTTTTCCTCAAATTCCTTCTTTATCTTCTCGAAATTCTCCTGTGAACCTGTATTATATTCCTCCATTTTCTTCTCATATTCCTCTTTGGAGTACGGGATATTCAGGATGTGGTATTCCTTGTTGCGGAGATTCCAGCACATGAAGCAGTTCTGACAGTTCCGGCAGTCATAGAGGAAAGCGCTGTTCATGCTGTTCCAGGTATCAAAGGAGTGCTTCACTCCGAAAATCTTGAAACAGTACATGCAATCGTAGGACTGGTCTGCGTCATAGCAGTACACGAGATCATACGAGTCCCTGCATCTTACATTGCGGTATGAGTACGAAAGATTCTCACATTGCAAGAAAGAACGCGACAGGTAGCAATTCTTGGATTCCCAGGCATCATCTCCATAGTCACAGTTCTCATTTTTTTCTCCTAGTTGGTGGGGGCGGGGAGATCTCTTATGAAGATCCAGCATCTGCTCGAAAAAAGATCGGGAAGAGTCGTACTCCATCTCGGGGGGCGTCCAATCATCAGAATACCAGTGCTTTGTCTTGTATACCGGAAAATCGGCATCCGGAGGAAAGATGGAAATCAGCTTTTCCCCCGTAAGATCGCAGGCCCGCTTATGGAACTTTCCGAACGGCCAAAACGCGAGGCGCTTTGTCATGCGACAGGTGGGACAGGATGACGGAGGGATCGCATCCACGGAGGTATAAAAATCCAGATCCGAAGAATCTACGGTGAAATCCTTTTTGCAAACCTTACAGGTCTTTTGCTGAGACTGAGGCATATTAATGTTTAGTATAACAAAAAAGAGCCGGGATTATTCCAGCTCTTTTCCAAGATCTTCAAGAAGGTTTTTTGCCTTCCTGGATAATTTTCTAGGACGCTTGAGGGAGAACGTCACATAAAGATCTCCACGGGACAGGGATCCGAACTTCGGCATACCCTTCCCCTTGACCTTCAGGGGCTTGTCGAAATTGAAATCCTTGGGAATCTCATAGGAAAACTTGTTTCCTCCGACATCCTTGGCGGTCTGCTTGTTTCCCAGCAAGACGTCTGTGAAAGAAATTTCTTGCTTCATAAAAAGATCAGGTCCTTTCCGGGTAAAGGTCTCGTGCGGTTTTACCCTTACAACAACGTACAGGTCTCCGGTTCCGCCTCCGCGCTCTCCGGACTCCCCCGCTCCCGAGACTTTGATGACCTGGCCGTCCTCGACTCCCGGAGCAATATCAAGATCCACGGTGCGCGTGCCGGAGACTCTGCCGGTTCCCTTGCACTTGTCGCATTTCTCCTTCGGTATCTGGCCCGTGCCGAAACAGTCGTCGCAAGCCTTCACCTGGGCGAAATTCCCGAAAACAGTCCTGCGTTCCACGCGAACCTCGCCCTGCCCCCTGCAGGTGGAACATTCCGAGAAACCCTTGTCTGGGTTATGTCCCTTTCCTTTGCAGGCGTCGCAAAGTACCTGGGTCTTAAATTCGATCTTCGTGCGGATTCCCTTGAAGGCTTCTTCAAGCGTGATCTCGCGGATCGCCTGGATGTCGGAACCCTGGCGGTACGTCTGGCGCCGGGTGCGGCCTCCGGGGAATCCCCCGCCGAACTGTTCGAAAATGGACTCGAAGATGTCTCCGAAATCCCCTCCCTGGAAATCCCCCCAGTTCATGTTGTTGGGATCGAAGCCGAATCCTCCCCCCGGAGCGGCTCCGCCTCCCTGGAACGTCGTGCCGAAGCGGTCGTATTGGGAGCGCTTCTCCTTATTGGAGAGCGTCTGATACGCCTCGTTGATCTCCTTGAATTTGCCTTCGTCGCCGGTGGATTTGTCGGGGTGGTATTGGTGGGCGAGCTTGCGGTACGCCTTCTTGATTTCTTCAGCTGAGGCGTCGCGCGAAACTCCCAAGATTTTGTAATAGTCTTTTTGCATACAATATTTTTACTGTCCTAAGAGAAGAGTGCAAACTCGCGTGTGCGGTCTTCGGCACTTAGGTAGGCAAATCCTACCACAATCAGGAACTTGAAAAAAAGGAACGATAAAAGCGCGATAAGCCAATAGAAAAGGGAAAATAGTCCCTTGAGTATGAAGAAGAACAAAACAGCAATCGCTATGCCTCCGGCCGTTTTGAGCTCTTCAGAAGCTCCGGTAACGGCTTCCCTTAATGCATTGTATGTTGCGTCTTCCACCGTTTCATCCATGGATATTCTTCCGCCGGTAGCTTGGAGAATAGAGCTTTGTATTCCCTGGGCCACATTTTCGATGAGTTGCTGCTTCATCCGCTCCGGAAGAAACCGGAAGCTGACCGAAGTCGGGGTCCCGTCCTGCTGAGTGAGGTCCACGGATGTGTCTTGGAGTTTTGCTATAGCAAGGTCCCTGATAAACGTTCCTACGGGCTCGGCCACGCTCACGCCCGGAAACCAGATGTTCAAGATGGGCTGGGCGGAACGGACCACTTCCCCTACGGCGGATCTTCCGAGCTCATCCGTAAAGTTTTTCCGGGGGAAATAATATGTGTACGTAACGGCCGTGAGGAGAATCAGCATGCCTGCTATCGCCCGGGGAACAACTTGCTTCGCCACAGGGGAAATCCGTACCGAAAAAGTATCTGCGGCCATAATCTGGCCCTTGAGTCCTGCTGTGATAAGAAACAAAAGATTTACCCCCGCAGCAATGAGAATCAAAGCGGAAGGGTTGGGATAAAGTTCTCTCCAAAAAAGAGCAAGAGGAAGAAGTCCCTGCACAAAAAGAACCGAACCGAGTCTCCATCTGGATTTAATGAAAACCGATTGAAGCGTCACGAATACAAAGAATATGAGAGAAACCGGAAACCATACAAGAAAGAGGTTCCCGTCAAAGGATCCCAAGAAACCTGAAAAAAGGTAGACGGAAAATATCCCGAAGGCTGCGCCGAACAGCGCAAAGATTATAATCTTCAGGATACTCCGATCTACCTCGGGCTCGGAGGATACTCTAGTTGTCGTTATGTTCGGATTTTGAATCATCCTCAGGAGTGGTTTCCGAAGAAGCGTCCTCCCCTTCCTTCTTTTCTTCGGGGGCGGATTCTTCCTTCTTTTCATTATACATGGATTGTCCAATTTTCTGGATCTCCTGCGACAATTCATTCATGGCAGTCTGGATGGCGGCTGTGTCATCTTTGTCCCTTACCTCCCGGACGTTTTTTATTTTCTCCTCGATATTCGTCCTTACGTCCGCGGGTACTTTGTCGCCGGCGTCTTTCAGGCTCTTTTCCGCGGTGTATGCGAGAGACTCTGCCTGGTTGCGTGCCTCGATAAGTTCCTTCTTTTTCTGGTCTTCGGAAGCATGCTCCGCAGCCTCTTTCTTCAGCTTTTCCACCTCCTCCTTATTGAGGCTCGTCGTGGCCTCGATGCGCACGGACTGGCTCTTGCCGCTCGCCTTGTCCTTGGCAGACACGTTCAGAATTCCGTTGGCGTCGATATCGAAGGTGACTTCAACCTGCGGTACGCCCCGGGGAGACGGCGGAATGCCGTCCAGAATGAATTTCCCGAGCGTCTTGTTGTCCGACATCATGGAACGCTCGCCCTGCCCGATATGGATCTCCACCGATGTCTGGTTGTCTGCGGCCGTCGAGAAGACCTGGGTCTTCGAGGTCGGGATGGTGGTGTTTTTCTCGATCATGGGAGTGGCTACGCCTCCTAGGGTCTCGAGCGAAAGCGTAAGGGGCGTAACGTCAAGAAGAAGGATGTCTTTGACTTCTCCCTCCGGCTTCCTGCCTTCTTCCTTGGCGGCGATGATCTCACCCTGGATGGCCGCTCCTACGGATACCACCTCGTCCGGGTTAATGCCCTTGTGGGGATCCTTGCCGAAGAGTTTCTTTACGGCTTCCTGGATGGCGGGCATCCGGGTCTGTCCTCCCACCAAAACAATCTCGTCGATGTCGGAGAGCTGGAGTCCCGCTCCCTGCGGAGCGGAATCCGTTACGGCCTTCTCCACAAGCTTAACAGACCGATCAATAAACTCTTCCACAAGACTCTCCAGTTTCGCGCGGGTCAGCTTCAGCGTGAAGTGCTTGGGACCGTTCTCGTCCGAAGTGATGTAGGGAAGATTGACTTCCGTTTCCTGGGCGCTTGAGAGCTCGTGCTTGGCGCGTTCCGCGGCCTCCTTGAGACGCTGGATTGCAAGCTTGTCCTTGGAAAGATCGACGCCTTCCTGCTTTTTGTATTCCTCAAGAAGATAGTTCAAGATCTTGTTGTCAAAGTCTTCTCCTCCGAGATGGGGATCTCCGCCTGTTGCGCGGACTTCCACCGTGTTGTCTCCGACTTCCAGAATGGAAACGTCAAAGGTTCCTCCGCCGAAATCGTAGACGACGATCTTCTCGTCCGTCTTCTTATTGAGTCCGTATGCCAGAGCTGCGGCTGTGGGCTCGTTCAGGATTCTCTTCACGGAAAATCCGGCAATCTCACCGGCCTGCTTGGTGGCTTGGCGCTGGCTGTCGTCGAAGTAGGCGGGAACGGTAATCACCGCTCCGTCTATCTTCTCGCCCAGACGGGCCTCGGCGTCCGCCTTGAGCTTCTGGAGCACCATGGCCGAGATCTCCTCCGGCTTGTACCACTTCTCTCCCATCTGGATGTCGACGCCTCCGTGATCCGACTCCTTGATTTCATAGGAAAGGGATTTCTTGTCTTCTTGGACCTCCGCCTCCGAAAACTTCCGGCCGATCAGGCGCTTTACCGCATAAATGGTTCCTGCGGGATTCACGACTGCCTGCCGCTTCGCGAGCTGGCCCACGAGGCGCTCCCCCGACTTATTGAGGGCCACGACCGAAGGCGTGGTGCGGTTCCCTTCATCATTCTCAAGAATGGAGGGTTCCCCGGCCTTCATGGCCGCCATAGCCGAGTTTGTCGTGCCCAAATCTATTCCTAAAATTTTACTCATGTTTTTTTATACTATTATTCGTTGGTTTGACCTTTCGATATTTTTACCTGCGCCGCACGGAGGATTTTCTCGTGGAAGCGGTATCCGGTCGCCATGATCTGGGCAACGTCCCCTTCCGGGACTTCGGATTCCGTCTCTCCGACAGCCTCCTGTTCCGAGGGATCGAACGGATCTCCCGGACTGACCTTGATTTCCTCCACGCCGTGGCGGTTCAGGATTCCTGTAATTTGTCCCCGTATGGCCCTCAGGCCCTCCGGAACCTCTTCCCCGCTTCTTCCTGCGGCATCGAAGCTGTCCAGGACGGGGAGAAGGTCCCGGATAAGGGATTCTCCGGAGAACTTCACGAGCGCACTGACTCGTTTTTCCTCCTCTCGCTTGTAATTCTCAAGGTCGGCCTTGGAACGCTTCCAGCCTTCCAGGCACTCGTCCCGCTCTCTGCGGCAGGCCTCGAGTTCTTGTTGCATATCTTCCGTGTTGTGTTCTTTTTTCATGGTTTGTTATTTAAGAGAATTCCGACAGGGACCGGAACATGTCGATGGATTTCGTGTAATCCATGCGGATGGGACCGATTGCGAAAAGATAGAACGTCTCCCCTGCGGAGGTGTACTTCCCGGCCACGACAGAAAGGTGTTCGCTCCTCGTAATGGGGCTCTCTCCTACGAAGACCTTGGGCCAGGAACTTTCTTGGTTCCAGGATCGCATCTTCCCCAAACGACTAGGAAACGATTCGATGTCCTCAATCACACGGATGATATCATCTTTGACTCCCACATCAAGGCGGGAGAGAAAATTACTGATCTCACTCTGATAGAGTTCCCGGCCCCGGGGGGTGTATCCGACGCCCAGAACGTCCAAAACGTGGGCCAGATCCCGCACCATGCGTTCCCGTCTTCCGACGCGCAGTTCGCGGGCCAGGGACTGTACTGCTGCCATCCTGCGGACCTTAGCTTCCTGTTCGAGAAGACGATCCACAAAAAACCGGTACGCCTCGGATGTAGGCTGCCTGCCTCCCGAGGGATGGTTCTGTTCCAGGAATCCGGCCTCGTCCAGCTCGCTCAGCTCGCAGCGGATCATGGCCGGCTTGATCCCGAAATCGTATTCCTGGTATATCCTGTCAGACGTAATGGGCTCTCCGGTTTCAATGTACTGCCGGATTCCCGCCTCCAAAATGTCCAGGGTTCTTTCTCGCATCATTGCGCTGTCAGTATATCGATTAGCACTCAATAGTGTCAAGTGCTAAAACTATATCTCCCCGGCGCTGAAGCACTCTCCGCAGAGAAAGTTCTCGTCCGCGGAAACGGGTGGAGTTCCGATCACTTTCTTATCGCATCGGGAGCACGTTACCTCTTCCAAATTCAGGTTATTAAACCACCCGAACCGCTCCTTGAGCCTGTCTTCCGGGTGTACGGCGGGAAGCGGTATGTTTTCCCGCTTGTAAAAAGCCAATTCCAAGGGTGTTATGCGGAAGAGCCTCCCGGATCCTTCGGAGCGTATGGCAAAATCCACGTCATCCGGGGCATTCCGGATATCTTTCTCCAGTTCGTCGGGGGAACAGACCCTGCCCTTGAATTCAGGCAGTGCGTTCTCCTTGTACCACAGATCTTCCTGGGAAGCCTTTTCCTGGGATATGGGAAAAGATATCTGCGCGAGGGTTGCGTTATACGGAAAAGGGGAAAAACGCATGGGAAAGAATTTTCCGTATTCCCCCGATGCAAGCATGTTCGTTTTTATCTCATCCACTTTCTTGCAATATTCCTCTTCGGAATATTGTTTGTTGAAAATGCAGAAGCTCTTGTTTACAAGCCCGATGCATCCGAAGCAGTTCGTGCAGGTTTTCATGTTCATGGAATACTCGATATTCTGACACTCCGAGCGCGTCATGGAGCTGAAATATATCCCTGATCCGTCATACGGGGAAACCGAGTAATAGCACTTTTCGGGGGTTGTCCCGAGAAGCACGTCCATGGAATCCTTGGCGCTCATCTCAAGCTCCGTATATCTCAGATTCTCTCCCCCCATGACAAAGAAGCATTCGTGGCAGTTTTTGCAGTTTTCAAGAAGACTTCCGGTCGAATTCACGTTGTGCTCGTTGAAGGATATGCGCTTCGGGGTTTCTCTGAGAAATTCCCGGAATTTCTCGTTCCAGGCCCTTGCTTCATCCCGATTCCCGAGATTGATGCCTTCCATCTTTTTCTCGTATTCCTCCTTGGTCAGGGGCTCGTTGAAAAAGTGATATTTCTTATTGCGGAGATTCACGCATCCGAAGCAGTGTTCGCAGTTCCTGCAGTCATACAGGAAGGAGCTGTCCATGCAGTTCCGGGAATTGTACGAGAAATTGCACCGGTAGCAGTCCATCACGAACGCCGTGCTGTAGCAGCGCTCGGAATTTCCGGCCACCAGCGTGTCCACGTCGTCTTTGGTGTGCAGGGGCCAGTTCCCGTACATGATATTCTCGGATTTCAATCCCCCAAAAACGTAATAGCAGTTCTTGAGTTCCATGCCGTACGCGGTGTATTCGCTGTTGACGCTCATGGGATCCCGGGTGTTGGCGGGCTGGGGAACCCGGGTCATGAGATCCCGGAACTGGTCAAAGAAGGGTTTCGAGGAATCGTAGTCGGTCCCGTACGAAATCGGATCCCAGTCTCCGTTCCAGTATTCGTCGAAATCCCATACGGGGAAGGGCGCCCCGTCCGGTATCAGGGATACCATATTCTCATCATGCCCCGGAACGTCGCATTTTCTTTTGAAAAACGTTGTGTAGTTTACGAAGGATCTGCGGATGCGAATCCTGCAAGTAACGCATTCCTCGGGAGGAGGAACGCGCAGGGATTTGAGAAAGGCAACGTCTTCCTCCTGCACCTTGAAGGATTTTCCGCATTTTTTGCAGATACGCTCGTGAGGGACAAGATCCTTGAGGATTTCCTCCAGAGCCGCATCGAATGAAGGTGTTTTGGAATTCATATAACTTCTTGCTGGTAACACTCTTCGCAATATACGACTTCCGGCCTTTCGGGATCATATGTGGTCTCAAATTCGTGAGAACAAGGCGACTCTCCGTGAAAATGGGAATCGGTGTTCTCATATTCTCCGCCTTTGGATTTTACACCTTGGCACATACATCGCCGGCTCCAAAGCTTCAAAGGGTTCCTTCTTTTTAAACGTTCGAAATGGCGGCAACCGGGGCAAAGCCTAGGAAGAGGGATTTGAAGTTTTTTATATAAGTTAAATTCCTGGGGAGTTATTCTGAAAGCCGTAGAGCATCGTTCGTTGCACTCCCCCTTGTGTTCGCATTGTAGGGTTTCTTTTAAGATAGACTCCTCTACGTCTTTTATATTTTGGGGAATATCATTGGAAGCTATTGTCGGGATATGATCTTTTTTATCCTCGACCTTCCAAGAAAATCCTCTGGATTCCGCTTCTTCGCCTGTCAAAGGAAAGTAATCCTGCGCAATGGTTTCATTGTATGAAAACGGACTGAGCTCCGCCGGGAAGAATTCGCCGTATTTATATACCCTCCCTTTCTTATCTTCGTATGGCATCTCGTCCATATGTTCTCTGATTTTGGCAACCAAATTTTTATATTCTTCTTCGGAGTATTGTTTGTTCAGGATGCAGTATTTTTGGTTTCTCAATCCTACGCAGCCGAAACAATCGGAACAGTCATGACACATGGCGCAATATTTCAAGTTCCGACTGATATCCACGGAGAAGGAGAAAAGGTTCTTTCTGGGAGAAAATCCGCATCCGAATCCTTCGTACACAAGCTCCCCTCCCACCATGCCGTGACAATCATATATATCCCTGCACCCCTTCAGGATTCTCATGCTATAACTTATGTTTTCCGAATCGCTGACATCAAAAGATTCTCGAATATTTTTAGAATTCGTTATATTGTCCCCCGTAACATGGCTCGAGTTCTTTATTTCCGCGCTCTTACGGAGCGCGTGAAGCTTGAGTTCCTGGAATTCCTTCTTTAATTTTTTTACGGTACCCGCATCTCCCAGGTCGACGGACTCCATTTTTTTCTTATACGATTCCGGTGTCAGCTGCTCCCCGCGGAAAACATGGGCTTTGCTCCTCAAATTCACGCTCATAAAGCAGTTTGTCACGTTGGAGCAGCCGAACAGAAAGCTCGAATCGGAGCTTTCTCTCGTCCTGTCTATATATTTGCATCTGTAATTCTTTTCGCTGTCCACGGCTTCGTAACAAAGTTCAGATTTCTTCAAGCCGTTGGAATCCATGCATTGCTTGAGCTCCTGCGAATTAGTGCAGTATGAACTGTCTTCACTGAGGGCCGTTGAAAAACAAAGGTAACAATTCTTGCAATTGCCGTTATAGTTTCCGTATTCGCTGTTTTCCATCGTTCCCTTGATGTCCCCCCGAACCAAGGGGATTTTCTTTAACAGGGATTCGAACTGTTCGAAAAAGGTTTTCTCAAAATCATATTCCCCGCCGTATTCTTTCGGGTCCCACTTGTCGGACACCCAGCACTCTTTGCAGTATACGGAGAGGGGTCTGTCGGGAGAATAAATGGTTATGATGGGCTTCTCGCACAAACCGCACTTCCGCTTGTACAGGGAACTTTCGTTTCTCCAGGCCATGCGCCTTATCAACCGGCATTCCGGGCACCACGTGGGCGGAGGAACGTCTACTTTTTTATAAAAATCAAAATCCTCAGACTCGATTCTGAAATCACGTTTGCAATTCTGGCACTGTATGTTTTCGGATTTTGTCATAAAACTTAAACTACTTCTCGCTTATAGCACTCCTCACAGTATACGACTTCCGGCCTTTCGGGATTGTAAGAAGTCTGGAATTCGTTCCCACAAGGCTTGTCTCCGTGAGCATGCTCCGCAATGTTGGAATAGATCCCTTTCCCCTCTCCGTTTACCCCGTGTTTTCCCTGGCACATACATGTCCGGGTCCAGAGACGTATGGGATCGCGCCACTTAAGCCGTTCAAGAAGCCTCACTTGAGGATGTTTTGTGGGAAGCGCCATATTGTGTTTTCTGTGATATTCGAGCTCCGGGCGGATGAAGCGGAATGGCTTGCCAGAACTCTCGCAGAGAAAAACCTTGTCCAGAATATCGTCTCCGGTATCCTTGATGTCTTTTTCTAAACTTTCTATGGGCAAAGCTCCGCGGTTTTCTGTTTCCGGCTCAGGAAGATCAATCCCTCCGAGATTCTTAAGTTCGCTGTCGGAAAGGGGGTAATTAGCATGAGCGAAGGTATCTCGATACGGAAACAGCGCAAAGCTTAGGGATGGAAACTCTCCATACTCCCCCGCTTCCAGCATGTTCGTTTTGATTTCATCTACGAGCTTCCAGTATTCTTCTTCCGTATACTGTTTGTTCAAAATGCAGTACTGCTTCTTTTTAAGACCTACGCAGCCGAAGCAGTGTTTGGAATCAAAGCATTCAAAGCAGTACTCGAGATCCAGACTCTGCCCCACGAAGCTGCAGCACTTTATATCCGCGGATTCCCACATGTCCGCCACGTTGTATCCGAGCTCTCCGGGCCCCGCAATGGAAAGGTCCATCCCGTCTTTCATATTCATAAAATCCGAACTCCAACGGATATTTTCCGAATCCCCTCCCCAAAAACAATAAAAACAGTTCTTAGCATTTCCTAACTGGTGGCCCAGAGAATTCTCACATTTTCTCCTGTATGCGGAGAGGTGCAGGGACCGGTTCTTAAGCTCCCAGAATTTTTCTTGATATTCCTTCAAAACATCCCGGTTTCCGAGATTTATTTCTCCCGTTTTTTTCTCATACTCCTCTTTGGTAAGTTGCTGATTAAAAAAACAATACTGCCGGTTCCGGAGATTGGTACAGCCGAAACAGTCCTGGCAATTTCTACAGTCATAGCAAAGGGTACAATCCATGGAATCAAAGCATTGGTATAAAAAATACGAGTTGGAACACCTGTTGTTTACAGTATTCTCATAACATCCCTCACTTGAACCAACACCAAGACAATCAAAACAGTCTCGGGAATATACCGCCCATAGACAGTAATTTACGTTTTCGCAGTGCCCCATCGTAGCGCTCATGTAGCAGTCCTTGACCTCTCCGGAATCCACGGTGTATTCGCTGTTTACGACATTCTTGGAATACCGCGGAATGGCATAATGTGGGGTCTCGAGAAGCAGCTTGTGGTACTGCTCCAGAAAGGGTTTTTGGGGATCGTAGTCCCGGCCGTAATCCAAGGCGTCCCACGTATCGGGATTAAAATAATATTTGTTGTTGAAAACCTTGTATTCGCTCTCCGGATGGAAGCAGGAAATGGTTTTCTTCCCCTCTTCCGCAGAATCCTCTTTTTTGTAGAATTTCAGGAGATTGGGAATATAGGCGGTCCGGACCTGGTTCCGGCAATGGAAGCACATGGTGGGAGGAGGAATTTTGAATTTCTTGTAGAATTCAATGTCCTCGGCATATATTTTGAAATCTCCTTCGCAGTGGGGAGAGATACCCTTGTTTCTGCAGGGCTTTTCATGCGGAGAAAGGTTCTCCAACTCAGAGAAAATCTTCTTGTCGAATTCGGGTGTCTTGGACATAAGGGTTATACGACTTCTGCGTTATAGCAGTCTTCGCAGTAAACGATATCTTCTTTTTCCGGATCGTAATTCGTCTCGAACTCACGAGGGCAAGATTCCTCTCCGTGGTCATGGACGGCCGTATTGCGGTATATACCGTTCCGGGATTCGACTCCTTCGCACATGCAGTGCCGTTTCCAGAGTTTCAAGGGATTCCGCCTCGCAGCCCTTTCCCGATATCTGCACGTGGGGCACATTCGGGGCAACGAGAGATGCATCTTCTTGTAAAGAAGAAGTTCCTGGGGCGTGATGCGAAACGCGGTCGTGCATCCGTGATCGCACTTACCTTCATGGGCGCATGCGATGATTTCCTTGGTAATATCGTCTTTCGCATCTTGTATGTTGTTCGGAAGCTCATCTCCCCTCTTCGTGATTTTGTAATCCCTCTTTTCCTCTCCTCTCCATATAAAACCCTCGCTCTTGGCCTCATTCTCCGAAAGCGGGAAGTGTTCGTGGGCTTTCGTGTCATTGTAGGCATACGGGCACATATCGAACGGGAAGAACTCACCGTACTTATATATCCTTCCTTTCTTGTCTTCATACGGCATCTCGTCCATGTGGGCCTTGATCTTGGGGATGAGTTCCTCATATTCCTCTTTGGTGTACTGCTGGTTCAGGATGCAGTACTCCTTCCCCTTGAGCCCCACGCAGCCGAAGAGGTTCGTCGAGCCGTGGCAGTTATAGCTGTATTCCGCGGAGGAAGATCCGTATACGGCAACATTGAACAGGAGGCGGGATCCGTTGAATCCGGTGTCTATGCTTTCATACACGAGCTCGGCCCCCGCGCCGCACCCGAAGGAATCGTACGTGTCATAAAGGCCGTATCCCCCGTTAATGCAGTACTTGCAGTCCTTGGCTCCCTCCCGGAGCCCGAAGCAGTATGTGCAGGACTCGCACTGTCCGAGATAGTCCCCCGTGGAATTCGTGGTGTTCATGAAAAACGCCGGCCTCCGGATGGACCTGGATTTCTCTTCCTCGAAGAGCTTCCGGGCGCGCCCAACATCCTCAAGCTTTCCCAGGTCGAATTCTTTTATCTTTTCTTCGTATTCTTCCTTGGAATGCGGCTGGTTGAAGAAATAATACGACTTGTTCCGGAGATTGGTGCATCCGAAGCAGTGCTGGCATCCCTTGCAGTCGAAGAGGAAGGCCGAATCGCTGCAGTTTTCGGAGTTCTCTGCGAAGAGGACGTTATAGAGCTTCATGCCCTTGATGATCTCATAGCAGAGTTCGCAGTTGTTGGCCGTCAAAAGATCAACGGAATCCCGGCAGCTTCCGCATTGCGCGGAATACGAGAGGTTCTCATTCTCCCAGGATGCGAACACGAGGTAGCAATCCTTGGATTTCCCTATATGGTTGCAGTAGTTACTGTTTACGCAAAACGCATTAAAGACTGCCGGCATGGGAACCCTTTCGAACAACTCCCTGAACTGGGTGAAAAAAGGCTTAGAGAAATCGTAGTCCCGGCCGTAGTCCAGGGGATCCCATCCGTCGGACCACCAGTAATCCCTGTCGTAAGCCACGATCGGGCTGTCGGGACGGAAGATGGAGATGATCTTTTTGCCCGTGGCGGGGCAGGTCCGGTGATACAGGGACCGTTCGTTGCGCCAGGAAATAAGCCTTTCCCGGCGGCACAAGTGGCAAAACGTGGGGCCGGGAATATTTAGCTTTTTATAAAACTCGATGTCTTCGGATTCGACTTCAAACTCGGTTTTGCAATTCTGGCAAATTCTGGTTTCTTTCTGGCTCATACTCTTAGGATGAATACAGTTTACTATGGGTATCGATGGCAACAAAATAAGCTTTTTCTTTTCCCAAGAGTTTATACACTACGCGCAAATCCCCTCCTACGCTGATACTGCGATATCCCTTGTACTTGCCTTGAAGAGGATGGTTGTTAAGCGCGGGGTCAAAGGGATTTCTGAGAAAAATGTTTCTTTGCTTCTTGAATCGTTCCTTTTCTCCCGCACGGAGTTTTTTGTATTGTTTTTCGAAATTCCTATGAAAAACAACTCTCATAAGGAATCGAGATAGGTATCCATTTCTTCCGGTGAATCAAACTCGGGAGAAATGTTTTTTTTCTTTTTTAAATCCGTCTCTGCAAAACCTATAAGAGATTCGAGTTCTCCTGTCATGCGGGGAGACGAAGAAAAATAAACCTCCTTGTTTCTCACAAACTGCTTGAGGTAGGCATTCACGATGGTGCTAAGGGGTAATCCTAGTTCCTTCGCTATTTTCTGAGCCTTTTCTTTGGTGTCCTTGTCTGCCTTTATGTTAATGATGGTTTTCATATAACTAAAGTATATACAATGGATACACGGCTAGTCAACCTACAAAACTTCCTCCTGATAGCACTCCTCGCAATACACGATCTCCTCTCTGTCCAGAGCGTAGCTCGTCATGAACTCATGGGGACAGGGCTGGTCTTTGTGGGAATGCTCTGCGGTATTGGCATAGGTATTGTTCTCTGAAGCCTTTCCCTTGCACATGCAAGTCCTTTTCCAGAG
>Ga0272443_10004110_pt1 | contig 16295 bp, 15 predicted proteins | sample SSMAcet12_FD_193581 | JGI IMG/M metagenome (GOLD analysis project Ga0272443, IMG submission 193581) | Marine sediment archaeal communities from Little Sippewissett salt marsh, Falmouth, MA, United States - SSM-Acet-12 | ecosystem: Environmental > Aquatic > Marine > Wetlands > Sediment ... | reverse complement strand
CTTTGAAAAGCCAGGCAGCGGGTTCCAGGAATGACCTGACTTTTTCGACCATCACATCATCCGTGTCGCTGAGTGTACCGTCAACGTCAAATAGCAGGCCTTTCACCCGCGAAACATCGATCTTGCCGAATGTAGCTCTTTCGCCATCTTTCATGTTAATTCTGTCAGGATCGATTCCATCATCTCACGGTCAGGGGCGATCACCCAGAGTGTTCGGTCCCCCTCTTGCAGCAGGACGATGACACCTTGATCTCCCGACCAGGTCTGGTATCCATTGACTGTTTCGTTTTCTGATACCCATCGCAGGTCAGCATATTTGAAAAAAGCCTCAAAGTATTCATCTGCATCCTGTGTTGTATCCCAGACCATATCCTCAATGAATACCACATCCTCCGTCACCTGATCGAGGTAGAACGCATAAGCGTCGCCGCCCCAGCCTTCAGCGGCTTCTCGGGCAACGTCTTCAGGCAGCTGAAAACTGTCATCATAGGCTTTGTTGAGGATCAGGTAGGTGTACCATTCCCCCATCACATTATCATCCACAAGAAGCCAATCCCCGCCCAGGAGGTCCGTCAGGTCGGGCAGCTCAACCTTAACAGGCTTGTCATCCGGATAGCGTTCCGGGTGCAGGATTTGTTCGGTGGAAAGCGGGAGATCCACATAAGCCGCATCCACAGCCTCATAACCGCCTGCCTGATAAAGCAAATCAACGAATTCATATCCATATTCATAAGGGAAGTACAGGTCTGCTGCCATATACGGCGGCGCCGAATCAAAGACCGGGCTTTTGAAATTGTTATACGCTTCCAGATAATCTTGATAGTCTTCCTGGGTGGCGTAGTTCTGGAACCAGATGATCTCGGTCATGGTCGCGTCCCCTTCGATCAGTGCCTGGATGGCTGCACAGCGTTCCGAATCTTCCTCCCAGCCTTCATCATTCAATCCCAGACCTTCATCCAGCCCGTAGACCTGGTCCTGCAGGACATGGGTGTATTCATGCGCATAGGTCAACTTCTCATTCCCGCCGAATTTCTCACCCTGGACCACGTACATTTCCTTTAATTCGCTGTCATAAAAGCCGGCGATTTGTTCAGTGTACAGGAGATTATAGAATTCTTTCAGGTGAAAATCCTCAGCCAGTAAACCAAGCGTGGAGAGTTCAAGGACATCCTGATATGCATCTTCATCGGTGTATTCTGAAAAAAAGTCGTTCACCACAATCTCTTCAAGTTCCTCCTCTGAGATCAGGTCCCGAACAACCGAATTCGTGGGTTGAAGACCTCGAAGCCGGATCACCTGGGTTTCGATCGTATCCATGGTTGAAATGAGATCAGCTGAAAAGCCTTCGTCAGCTTCTTCTTCAGCCTCTTCTTCTACGGCTTCCACAGTTGGTGACTCGGTTTCAATTATATCTATCGGTGTTTCTTCTTCTGCCACTGCAATCGGCGTTTCATCCTGAGTGACCTGAAACGGCCAGATCAGTGACACACCCACACCAGTGACGATAATCAGCGTGAAGCAAACACAGCACACGACTAATATAGCCACAATGCTCAGCAGAACCGATTTGTTTTTCTTGGATTTCATGGCTTCCTCTTCATGATATTTAATATCTCGTTTTATGAATTTTACTCGATAGTTTTCGTAATCAAATAATCCTTCTTTTGAGTTCTCAACACCATATACAATATACCCCCTTTGGTGTTTTAAAAATTTATAAGTTATGGGATAAAGGATTAAAGGTCCAGGATGTAGCCATCGCCGCGGATGGTTCGGATCAATTTTGGATGACGGGGATCTTCTTCAATCGCACTGCGGAGCCAGCTGATATGAACATCCAGGGTCCGTGTATCACCTGTGTAATCCGTTTCCCAAACCTCGGTGAACAATGGATCACGCTTGACCACTTTCCCGGATCTCTTCATCAAGATCTGAAGGATCCTGACCAATCTGGGCGTCAACTTGGTCTGGCGTTCATAACATGTGACAAGTTGTGTTTGTGTGTTCAGTTCAATTGGCCCGGCCCTCATGATGTATTTGTCATTTGTCGGGGCATACACCCGCATCCTGTTGATCAATTTCTGAACCGTAAAGGGAAGCTTGAGAACCAGGTTTGCATCGACATCATCAGGTACGCTTACATCCCTGGTTACGATCAGGATGATCGGTAAATCATTATCCATCTTCCGGAAGGATTGGCAAATACGAAGTCCGCTGGTACGCAGGGAAGCCGCATCCACCACCACGACATTTGGTTGAACGGATTCAAGGATTTCGAGACCGGCGCTTCCGCTTGGAGCACTAACCACATGATATCCTTTTCCTTTCAAATCGTCCGTAAATGAAGAGTGATCCCCGCGTCTGCCCTCTACGATTAGGACGACCAAAGATGGATTACAAGCCAAAATGAATTCCTTCCTGTTCCAGCATCAAAGGCAATAACACCAAAGAGTTTGGAAAGTTCCTGAGATTAAAATATGCTTCGATTGCATCGATGATTTTCATTTACAATGGTCTTCTCATTAACCGCATGAAAAACCCGCTGTCCAGCGATAAAAACACCAATTCTTAAAAACTGAATTGATATCGATGTAAACGTCCACTGAATTCGATTATACACGAAAACCTTAAAAACTGAAGAGTTCTTAACGAACACCTGGTTGCGCCCTGCATCGCGCCGTGTTAGAATCAAACCAGTCGAATCCACCGTAGGAGTATTTCATGCCCAAAATGATCGAGGTCGAGATTGACAGCGTTCGGGTCAGCCTGACCAATCAACAGCGTATCGTGATCTTAAAACAGGTTGATATCGAATGCTACCTCCCGATCTGGATCGGGCTCTATGAAGCTGAAGCGATCACCATTGCCCTGCAGGAGATCCTGGTGGCTCGTCCCCAGACGCATGACCTATTAAAGACATTGATCAATTCCCTTAATGCCAAGCTTGTGCAAGTTGAGGTGGTTTCACTTTCAGAAGATGTCTTTTACGGCAGCCTTGTTCTTGATGTAGACGGTACACAAAAACGTGTGGATTGCAGGCCTTCCGATGCTCTGGCATTAGCTGCGCGTACGCATGTACCCATCCTGGTTTCAGAGGAAGTTATGGAACAGGCAGGGATCGTTCCTGAAGAAGACATCTCGGAGGAAGAAGTGGGAGAGCTTGAACCTGAAGAATCTCCCGAAATAGAAGCGAGCAATCTGGGTATCTTTGAAGATTTCCTCCAGGACTATGATATCGATAATCTGACATCAGATTCAGACCCTGATGAAGACAATGATTAAACGCTTCCTCATCTGAGGGGTTATAATTACCGGGAGAGTCCAGTTGAAACTGAACCCCGGTTTTTTATACAATGAGATCAATATATTTCAATCCAAATAACCTTTTCAGGCCGAAACCCTATGAGCGATGAATTAAACCTGAGTGAGAACACCCTTTCAGAAGCATTGACCCTTCCCAGCAATCGTGAAGCCGAAGAAGCCCTCATTGGCGCGGTCCTGATCAATCCTGAAGTCTTCCTTGATGTCTCACAGTTCCTGACCACTGAAGATTTCTTCATTGTCCGCAACCAATGGATCTGGGAGACCTTTCACCATCTGAGCGAAACCCGCCAGCCGATCGACCTGGTGACGATCACGGAGACCCTTTCCAATCGCGGTCAGATAGATGAAATCGGCGGCCAGGCGTACCTCGTTTCATTGATCAACCAGGCGCCGAACGCCTTCCATGCCGAGTCCTACGGCCGGATCATCGAACAGAACGCCATCCGCCGGCGCATGCTGGAAGCTGCCAATGAAGTTGCCCGCCTGGCCTACCAGCAAGACCAGTCTGTCGACACCGTCGTAGACGAAGCAGAAAAAGCCATTTTCAACGTTAGCGAGCGCAGGATCAAACGCGATGTGGTCCCTATCCGTGAAGTGGTCCGGGATTATTACGACAGGATCGATGAACTTTCACAGCGTACCGACGGTATATACGGCGTCCCCACCGGCTTGATCGATATCGACAACCTTCTAGGAGGGCTGCAGAAATCCGACCTCCTGATCGTGGCCGGCCGCCCCGGCATGGGTAAAACGGGCTTTCTGCTCGGGACCATGCGTAATGCTGCCCTTGTGCACAAGAAACATGTAGCAATGTTTTCGATGGAGATGTCCAGCGAACAGCTCCTGCAGCGTATGATCGCCATGGATACGCGGATCGACACACGCCGCCTTCGTACCGGTCATTTAAACGACAATGAGTGGGATATTTTTTTCCAAGCCCTTGAATCCTATGACCATGCAATGATCTTCCTGGATGACACACCCGCCATCACGCCGCTCTCCCTGCGTACGAAGTGCCGCAGGCTCCACCTGGAATTTGGATTGGACCTGATCATTGTGGATTACCTCCAGTTGATGACCGGCGACAGCCGCACCGATAACCGTGTCCAGGAAGTCTCCAATATTTCACGCAACCTGAAAGTACTCGCCCGTGAACTGAACGTCCCGGTCCTGACTGCCGCGCAGCTTTCCCGAGCGGTTGAACACCGCCCCGACAAGAAACCCCAACTTTCCGACCTGCGTGAATCCGGGTCACTGGAACAGGACGCCGATATTGTGATGTTCATTCACCGCGATCCCACAAGCGAAAACGAGGAAGAACGGAACAAAGCACAGATGATCGTGGCGAAACACCGCAACGGCCCCACCCACAGCGGCATTGACCTGGTCTTCATCGAAGACCTGGCAAAATTCGAAAATGCAGCCCGCAACCCACAGTCTGGAAGATGAGGGAAGAAACGCTTGACTGAAACTCCTCAACCGTCGTTAGATAGTTTCCTCTCAGGAAAAGAAGCATTCATCCGGCTACCCGGCGAATTTTTTACACGGCTATTACCCTTGATCGATGACCTGTTCCAACTGCGTCTGCTGCTCTACCTGTTCTGGCATCTGGAACAGCAGGAACGGAAGGTGCGCTATTTCAAGCTTGAAGAACTGACTGCCGATCCCGCTTTGATCGCCATGATGGGAAATGATGAAAAACTGAGAAGCACACTTAGCAAGCTGGTCGAGTTGGGGGCCGTCCTTGAAGCGAAGTTCGAGTGGAAGAATATCACCCATTATTTCATCAACACACCTCAGGGACAGGCAGCGGTCAAGGCAATCGAAAACGGCGATTGGCTGGACCCCAACGCAGAAAATCCCCCGATCCATATGATGGCTGATCAACCAAACATATTTAAACTTTACGAAGAGAATATCGGCGCGATCACCCCGATCATGGCGGACATCCTCAAAGAGGACGAAGCCGCTTATCCACCCGAATGGATTGAAGAGGCGGTCCGCATCGCGGTTGCCCGGAATGCACGAAACTGGAAATATGTTCAGGCGATCTTAGAACGCTGGCAAAAAGAAGGACATGGAAATGAGCAAAATCGACGAGACGATTCGCAAGATACGATCAACTACCGAAAAGACTGGCTCGGAAAAAACTGAGTCACAGGAGAATGACGCTCTGGTACACCAGGTGAAAATGCCCGGTGATCCCAACTGCCCGATATGCGGCGGGATCGGCTATTTGCGCCGCGACCTGCCCGTCGGCCATCCTGACTTTGGTAAGATGGTGCCCTGTTCCTGCCGCAGCCAGGAGATCACCCAATCAGCCCGGGAGCGTCTGTTCCGCATGAGCAGCCTGGATGCGCTCAAGAACCTGCGTTTTGAAAACTTTGAAAAACGCGGCAGGGTTGGGCTGGGACCGCACCAAGCAGATTCGCTCGAACATGCCTACAACCAGGCAGTTAATTTCGCCGAACAACGCCAGGGCTGGCTGCTGTTGATCGGACGCTATGGATGTGGGAAAACCCATTTGGCAGCCGCCATCGCCAACCACACCATCGAAGCAGGTGTTGTGACCTTGTTTCTCACTGTGCCAGATCTGTTGGACTGGCTCCGTTTTGCCTATTCCGGTTCGGAGATGAGTTTCGAGGATCGTTTTGAGGAGATCCGCGAATGCCCCATGTTGATCCTGGACGACTTTGGAACTCAGAACGCCACACCCTGGGCCCAGGAAAAGATCTTCCAGATCATGAACCATCGTTATGTCAACCAATTCCCCACAGTGGTCACCAGCAACGTCGCCATCAATGATTTTGAAGGCCGCATCCGTTCCCGTTTGCAAGACCCGGATCTGGTGACCGTCGTCAAGATCCTGGCACCCGATTACCGCAACCCAACCGATGACACCGGTCACCCTGAACTCTCCACACTCGGCTTGCACCACAAACAGACTTTCGGGAATTTCAGCCTGCGTAAGAATGAGAATATCCCCTCTTCTGGGTTAAAAGATTTAGAAAATGCCTATAATGCAGCCAAAGATTATGCAGAAAATCCCCAGGGCTGGCTTTTACTGACAGGTCCATTCGGCTGCGGGAAGACTCACCTGGCAGCCGCCATCGGCAACTATCAGGCAGGTATGGGGACGCCACCCCTGATGGTCAGCGTGCCTGACCTCCTGGACCACCTCCGGGCGACCTTCAGCCCAAACAGCACGGTTACACTGGACAAGCGCTTTGAAGAAGTGCGCAAGTCCCACCTGCTGATCCTGGATGACCTGGGAACCCAATCCGCCACCCCCTGGGCGCAGGAAAAGCTCTATCAATTGTTCAATTATCGTTATAATGCAGAGCTGCCCACTGTGATTACCACATCAAGTGCGACAGATAAATTAGATCCCCGCCTTTACAGCCGCCTGCAGGATCAAAGGCTCTGTCAGGTCGTCGTGATTGACGAGGTGCCTTCATACCGCGGTCAGAAGTAAGTTTTTCTCCCCGCACAACCTGATAAGTCATTTAAATGCCCTCCCGGCTTTTCAGCCGGGAGGGTTCGTTCAATAGAAAAGGAGAAGAAGATGAGTTAGCAACACATCTTCAGTGTTAATATTGTATCCCATCTGTATAGGAAAAACATTAGAAAATCCCCCCAATCATCGTACCAATCAGATTTCCAGCGTTATTTTTTCATTGAATGCCGGGTAACTGCCGAAGCCACCCAGGCGATCATGATCCACAATATGAAGACAATCAGTGCACTTGAGATCGTTTGCGAAGAAAACCCGACAAGGATCAACCACACAAGGATCATAATCAGGCTCGCGATCAGACCGGCCAAAAAACCTGCTGTCTGTTGATGCGGTCGGGCAAGCAAACCCGCCAGGAAACCTCCAGCAACGTGTGCTAATATAACCACCAAAAAACAGACCAGAATTTTCCCTGTTGAGGAAAGTAAATCCGCGATCAAGTTATCTATCATAAGCAGCAGGATCAGGGTCAGGATGAGAATCACAGCCGCGCCTACAACGCTGCCCAGGATAGTCTCTTTTTTCACTTAAATTTCCTTTCTGTTAGATGAATATATTTTACTCGTGATTTCATTGAAGTACAAATTTTCTGTATTCCTTGTTGTTGACTTATTTGGATAAATATAGTATTATTTATCATATTATATACCCACCCCATGCGGGTTGGGTTATTTGGAGGTAAACATGCGGCACGATCATCGTGATAATATCCAACGGCTGAAAACCGTTGAAGGCCACATCAGGGGTATCCAGCGGATGCTCGAAGAAGACCAGTATTGTATAGACATCATCGGCCAGATCCAGGCAGTCCAGGCAGCGCTCAACAAGATCAGCGTCAGGATATTGGATGGGCATCTTAATACATGCCTGTTGAATGCCGTTCAGGGCAATGACCCCGCTGAACGCCAGCAGGCGTTGAACGAAATTAGTAAATTATTTGAAAGTGCGAACCATATCTAGGGGCATAAGGAGTATCCGATGAAAACAGTATCCTATACAATCCCCAATATATCCTGCAAGCACTGCATCCATACAATCAAAATGGAACTCTCAGAAATTTCGGGGGTTTCGAAAGTTGAAGCTGACCTTGACTCCAAATCCGTCACCGTCAATTACGATGCGCCAGCCACCGAGCAAGAGATCAAGAACGCTTTGACTGAAATCAACTACCCTCCAGCCTGAGGAGGAAACCATGGCTGAACAACGACACATCAACCTCCCCATCCTCGGGATGACCTGTGCAAACTGTGTTGCTACCGTCGAGAGGAATCTGAAGAAAGTTGACGGCGTTACCTCCGCCAATGTCAACCTTTCCTCTGAGCGCGCTGCCGTCAGCTATGACCCGCGCCAGGCTTCTCTTGAGGACTTTATCAACCGGGTCCAGCACGCGGGGTATGGAATCGCCATGGGCGAGGCATCCCTGGGAATCTCGAACCTATCGGACCCTTCTGATGCCAGGATTCTAGAGAAAATTCTTAATGCTGAGGAAGGTGTAATCGAAGCCAGTGTGAACCTGGCAGCCGAGAACGCCCATATCAGATATGTCCCGACGATCGTCAGCCAGAACGACCTGCGCCGTGTGATCCAGTCAAAGGGATTCACGACCCTTGAAGCCGACCAGACTCTTGAAGATCCCGAAAACGCCGCACGCCAAAAAGAGATCGGCCAGCAGCGTCATCTGCTCGTGATAGGCTTGATTTTCACAATCCCATTGTTCATATTATCCATGGGGCGCGATATGGGTTTCCTGCCAGAAGCATTGGCAAATGCTCCCTGGTTGAACCTCATCCTCTGGGCGCTGGCAACTCCCGTCCAGTTCTATGTCGGCTGGCAATATTATGTCAAAGGCTTCAAGTCCATCCTGAATAAATCCGCCAACATGGATGTTCTGGTCGCGCTTGGTTCTTCAGCAGCGTATTTCTATTCCATCCCCATCACTCTGGGATTAATACCTGGGCATGTATATTTTGAGACCTCCGCCATGATCATCACTCTGGTGAAGATCGGTAAGTTTTTTGAAGCCAAAGCCAAAGGCGGCGCCGGTGAAGCCATCCGAAAACTGATGAACCTCAGGCCCCGTAAAGCGTTTATCATCCGTGATGGGATTGAAGTTGAAGTCACCGTTGACCAGGTTGAAATCGGCGACCTGGTGCTGGTCCATCCAGGCGAAAAGGTCCCCGTGGATGGGATCATCGTAGCCGGGCGCTCAAGCGTAGACGAATCCATGCTGACCGGCGAATCCCTCCCCGTTGAGAAAGCACCCGGTGATGAGGTCATCGGTGGGACGATCAACACATCCGGCCTCCTGACATTTGAAGCCGTCAAAGTTGGCAAAGAGACTGCCCTTGCGCAGATCATCAAGCTTGTTGAGGAAGCCCAGGCAAGTAAAGCACCTATCCAAAACCTGGCCGACAAGATCTCGGCAATTTTTGTTCCTATTGTGATCGGGATAGCCGTCCTAACATTCATCACCTGGTTCTTCTTAATCCCAATCGGTGAGAATGCTTCAGTCAGCCCCTTCACACGCGCCCTGATCAATGCTGTGGCGGTGCTTGTGATTGCCTGTCCCTGCGCCATGGGATTGGCGACGCCCACAGCAGTAATGGTGGGGACTGGGAAAGGCGCCCAATTGGGCATCCTGATCAAAAACAGCGCAAGTCTCGAACGCGCCGGCGCGATCACAACGGTCGTCCTTGATAAGACAGGTACGGTCACCCGCGGGCAGCCTGCAGTCACCCGGGTCATCCTCAACGACTTTCCTGCTGGCGAAGATGAACTCCTGCGCCTGGCAGCATCCGTAGAGAAGGGCAGCGAGCACCCCCTGGGAGAGGCAATCGTTGCCGAAGCAAATGCAAGAGAACTGCCTTTGAGTGAACCGTTGGGATTCTCAGCCCTGGCAGGGCATGGCGTCACTGCAGAAGTGGAAGGGCGGCAGATCCTGGTCGGCAGCCCTCGCCTGATGAAGGATGAAGGGTTAGATATCACACCCATCCGGGATGAATTGCGTGGCTTGGAAGAAGCAGCAAACACGGTTATTCTTACAGCCGTCGATCAAGGTCTGGCAGGGGCAATCGGTGTTGCCGATACCATAAAAGAAGGTTCATACGAAGCAGTGAAAAAACTGCATGCAATGGGTTTGCAGGTGATCATGCTGACCGGTGACAACCATCCCACAGCTGAAGCCATTGCAGAGCAGGCCGGGATTGATAAAATACTGGCCGAGGTCCTGCCCGGTGATAAAGCGGCTCAGATCAAAGCCCTCCAGGAACAGGGACAGGTCGTTGCCATGGTCGGCGACGGGATCAATGACGCCCCTGCCCTGGCACAGTCGGACATCGGGATCGCCATCGGGACCGGCACGGATGTTGCCATGGCATCCGCGCCTATCGTTCTGATCAGCGGCGACCTGCGAGGTGTCCCTAAAGCCATCGCCCTGTCGCGCAGGACTCTGAAGACGATCAGGCAGAACCTTTTCTGGGCCTTCTTTTACAACACGATCCTGATCCCATCAGCCGCATTTGGGCTGCTCAACCCGATGCTGGCGGCTGCAGCAATGTCCTTCAGCAGCGTCTTTGTCGTCATGAACAGCCTCAGGCTGCGCCGGTTCAGGTAAGAACATTCCGGGGGCAATTATCCATTCGAGATGAGCTCATCAAGAAAAAACCCTTCCGGGCTTTCATCGGAAGGGTTTATTGTTTTCAATTCAGGTTTCACCGAAGAGTGGTTCCCCTAAAAATTATTCCGTCCAGCCTTCCAAACGAATCCGTTAGATTGAAAATCAATGAGATCGCTGTCATCCAGCCCAAACCTCTGCCAGATTTCATCCCAACCCAGATGTTCGTTTTTCCGCATTTCCAGGATTTCCTCAACGGTTACCTCTCCATCCATACGACCAACGGTTTGAAGGGCGAGGGAAATTTCTCCAACACCCGCTCTATATTCACAGGAATAACCCAGGACCTCATCATAGGGTACACCATACTTGATTGACAAACCATCTAAGGCCGGATGGATCTTTATTCCATCACAATAAGCTTTAGTGATTTGGAACGGTTCAGGGGTTGTTACCACAAAGTATGTCGCAGGCACTTCGGTGGGGGATTCATTTCTCGATGGATTGGAGTTCTGCGGGGGTTTCTGGGTTGGTTCTTCAATCGGATAGCCGCCATCGATCGGATAACCGTCATCAAGCAGGGTGCTGTGATTATCCTGAGCTTGAACGCTGCCCACCCAATACAACGTGACCAATAATGCCATAATCGGGACGATCAACCATTTTTTATTCATCATCACTTTTCTTTCGTAAGGCCATCATCAGGTTCTCTTGCTGATGGGAAAACAAATTTTTTTAATTAATTTCCTCTTAGACACGAAACACCGTTCCCACAAAAGGCTGAGAACGGATGTTTCGTGTTACTAACTGAGTTCCGAGAGATACTATTAATTTACCAATAACACATTAATAAGGTACCAATAAGGGTTTTGCCAGGAATCCGTCTCTTCACTTGCCATTACTATTCATCCTGACTTGATTACGTACCTATTCTAAACGAGTGCGGTTTCATTTTGGTATAACTATCCAAAATGAATCTATTTAAATTCAAGCGAAATGTCGGATTTGAGGAAATCCGACATAAAATTCATCTGTTGAAGAGATGCGTAAATAAAATCTCAACTAGATTAAAACAAAACAGGGAAAGTATTAGCTTTCCCTGTGTAAATTCTACTAACCATATAGCTTACGGATAACTGATCGAGAAGTAATCAACCATTACGAGGATGGGCAGGACATCAAACGAAGATACAGACATGCCTATCTGCCCCTCATATAAATTATATTTATTATCGACCAGATCTGTTTCCAGATAGCCGTTGATATATAAAGCAAGCTGGTTCTCATTGCAAACAGCAGTATATATGTTTGTATCGCGCCCCATATTAATGTTTGTAGAACCGCCACTGCCAAGCAGCATATAATCGCCATCCGTCTCAGAATATGCATAAATATAATACATGCCGCCATTTGTGATGTTGAATTCATACCAGCCAAAACGGTCCGTATAGTTGCAGATCAGGCTGACGTTATTGGAGTTCTTTCCCCGGTTTTCAGCCAGAACATCGATCCGCACATTTGAATAGGTATATTCATCATAGAGCACATACGCCCAAATATAGTCACCCTGTAAATCGAAGACCAGGTAGCCAGAGTCTGTATAAAGGTCCATTAGGTTTTCATTGCCGCTCATCAGGAAATAAGACCAGCTACTTAGATCGCCATCGAATTCTTCCACATAGTAAGCGGGGGCTTCAAAAACCTCTTCTGTTGGCATAGAAGCAGTGGTTGATGTTGGCAGTGGTGCCGTGGTTGCAGTCGGTAAGGGCGGTGTGGTCGCGGTTGCAATAAGCTCCGGCTCTACCTGCTGGACAACTGGCACCGAAGTCGCTGTCGGGTCAGTACCACCGATATTGCATGCCATTCCTACTAAAAGTACAAATGCAATGGCAAATAAAACAAATTTTAAATAAGGCTTCTGCATGACTTCTCCTTTCAGCGCGATCAAAAAGCTTTTTAGCCCCTATACCATATCAACATGGAAAAGAGGTTATTCAATTGAATGAGTTTATTCGAACGTTTGTTTTTCTCAATTTCCTAATAATCTTCTTTATGGGACAAGTATACCAATAACTAACAAGTTCCACATAATATATTAAGAATTCTACATTAATACTTACAAAGCTAATTATGGAATGGCTTTACGAGCCAGCCTGTCCGCGCGCTCATTCATCGGATGTCCCGCATGCCCCCTCACCCAGCGCCAGTTTATCTCGTGGCGTCCGATCTCCTCATCCAGTTTCATCCACAGATCCACATTCGCCAGTTTTCCACCCTTGCGGCGCCAGTTCCGCCGTTTCCAGGTCGGCAGCCATTCGGTAATCCCTCGTTTCAGGTATTCAGAATCGGTGAACAGAGTCACCCGGCAGGATTCGGTTAATGCCCGTAAACCCTCAAGCGCAGCCCGCAGTTCCATGCGGTTGTTCGTCGTATCCTTTTCACCCCCGGATAATTGCTTTTCATGGCTTCCATAGCACAGGATCGCACCCCATCCGCCCGGTCCCGGGTTGCCCCGGCAGGCGCCATCGGTATAGATCGTCACTGTAGGTCGTCCAGCCATCATGGTTCCACCTCCACAAGCTCCAGGATCGTGGCATCCAGTTCCTCCAAAATTGGGGCAAGTTCTGCTTCAATTGATGAATTATCCGGGATATCCAGCACAAACAAACGATAGATCGCATCCTGCAGGGCGTACTGCCCGATTCCCCATGCCTCTGAAACAGGTAGGGCATCAGCTTTTTCGATCAGGTCAACCGCCTGCGCCCACTGCGGGTAGGCAGTCCCAAAATCATCCAAAAGCTCGATTGCCGACTCACGCACGGGCAGCGTGAACCCGCTCCGGGCAATCTCCGCCTGGATCTCAGGTTCCAGGAGATATTTTGCAAACAGCCAGGCGGCCATCTGGTTTTCAGGCGTATCTGCGGTCAGCATCAAACCCGGCCCATCAACAACGAGCGTTTCTCCGTCGCTGCCGGGGAAGCCCATTGCAATCCATTCATCCTGATTCCCCTCGGTAGCCATCCATGCGGTCTGGTCAGGGATCAGATCCAATGTCCCGGCATACATCAGGGTGTAGCGCTGTGCAAAGTAATAATACGGGTCTGAAAGGCGCCCGGTCCAGATGCAGCCCTCCACATCGGCGGATTTGAGGTAGCTGAAAGCATCATGACCGGCATCGTTATTAAAAGACAGCGTACCCTCATTTACCAGGTCCCCGCCAAAGGCATAGTACCAGCCTGCCAGGACGTCCGGTTCGAAGCTCATCAGCCAGCCACCCAACCCATCATTCTCCTCGTCATAGTCTTGCAGGTTGGCGAAGGTCGCCGCGCAGGACTGATCCTGAAATGCATCAGGATCGTCAGGCAGCGACTCATACCCCAGTTCCTGGCCCCAGGTCTGGTTGTAAAAGAGCACCGTTGCCTGGGGGGCAACCGGCAGTGCGACCAGATTCCCCTCAACGGTGAACTGATCCAGGAAAACCTGTGGAAGATCCGCCCGTGCTTCTTCGGTGAAGCCCCAGGTGGGATTCTCAAAATAGGAGGTCAGGCTGACCGAATACAGATCGCCGTCAAAATAGCCCAGTTGATAGGGATAAGCGGCGACCAATCCGGGAAGATCCCCCTCCACCGCATCTTCTTCCAGAGTCTCAAGCATGGCCGTCTCCCCGCCGGGAGACTCGACCTCCACCCAGATATCCCAGGCGTTATTCAATGAGAACTCGGCCGCGATCCGTTCCAGCGTTTCGGACATCGCCCCCGTCCAGGGATGGACGAATCGCACCACGATCCCTGCCAGGTCCTCCGCATCCACCAGCAAATGCACGGGCGTGCTCTGCGCTGTTGGAGAGGGCACTGCCCTCGTCGGGGAACGTGTGGGGGTCGAAGTTTTAAGCTCTGCTGTGTTTTCCAAGGTCAGGTCATCAGGATCACCGCACCCGACCAGCGAGACCAGGAGGGTCAGAGCAACCAAGCAGGCTGCAAGCCTTAATAAATGAGAAGAAAAAGTTGTTTTCATTGGATGACCACCAACGGAACCGGGATAAAAATCAAGATAAAGATGAGCAATGCAATCACCGCCAGGACCTTGCGCCTGGTGTCAAGCGGTGTGATCTGGTCAAGCGGTTCGGCGTAGCGCCTGCCGAACAGGAAAATCAAACCCGCCCACAACCACCACCCATTCCAGAAGAAACCCAGAGCAGCCAGGACGGCCAGGATAATGGGGAGCGAACGTTTGGCTTTCTTTTTCCCCAGCAGGGTATACAGAATATGCCCACCGTCCAGCTGGCCTGCGGGGATCATATTCATCCCTGTTACGAATAATCCCGCCCACCCCGCCCATGCGACGGGATGGATTTGTACATCCAACCCACCCAGGGGGACGGGTGTGCCGGTGAAGAAGTACTGCAGCCAGTACAACAGCGGGGACATATCTCCATAGGATGCCGGCTGGGGCAGCAGTTTCCCAAAGGTGAGAAATTTCGCACCCAAGTAAAAAAGCGAATTACCCTCCAGGAAATGGATGTATCCTTCCGGCAGGTCAGCTTCAATGGGGCCGAGGCTGGAGTGGCTCAAGCCGATGAACAACACCGGGACGGCGACCAGTAAGCCGATCAGCGGCCCGGCAATCCCGATATCCAGCAAGTGTCTCTTGTTCTTGGGCACCTTGCGCATGCTGATGAAAGCCCCCATCGTCCCAAAAGCGCTCAGGGGGAAGGGAATGAAGTAGGGCAGGGTTACGATCTCACCCCGTTTCCTGCCGACCAGGTAGTGCCCGAGTTCATGCGCCAGCAGGATCCCCAGCAGGCTCACGGTGAACGGCCAGCCCGAAAGGAGATAGCGCAGAAATTCCACCAGGGACAGCTCAAACGGCGAAATCATCTCGGTTGAGGCAAATCCCGCCCCGGTGAACATCACGCTCAGCACCGTCAGCGCAAACAGGGCAAGGTTAACCCAGACCTTGCCGGTCTTACGCTCCGGGAGCTGGTCAATGACGATGATGAGCTGCTCGCTTTCCTCCTCACGGAAGAGCGGCAGCAAGCCCATGGGCTTGAGCGCACCGGCGAGCCGGTCATAGGCCGCTTCGCTGTCCGCCATGGTCAGTTGTCCGCTAAATTTCATCCGGTAACCCAACCTTGTGCCGCCCAGGGTCATCCCATGGATATCAAAGATTTCTTTTACGATTTGTGTAATCTGTCCCTGATCGACCGGGGTCGTTTGACCTGTTCCTGGCTCCATTTATCATCCATTCTTTATTATTAAATGTTGACTAACAAAACATAGTTAATTAAACCATAAAATGACCATCTCTCCAAACCCGATCAGCAATTGCAAAGCCATCTTCTGTAGGGGAGGGGCTCCGTCCCCTCCCGATGGGTGCCGTGCCCACCCGATTGCTCCTGTATCTCGTTTTGATTGACACCACCAACATCGCTAAGTAAAATGGCACTAGATTATTCGGATTTCTTTTGTCGGAGGCCTGGCTCATGCCCTTGAAAATCTACCATGGACGCCTGTACGCTGCGATTATCCTCATCGCCCTGCTGGCCCTGACCGGCTGCCAGACGCTCAACATGCAGGAAACCGCGGTCTCTATTGAAGCTTCACCCTCCTCGTCTGAACCCGCTTCTACGGAAGTTGAAAACACGCAATCTCCCAGCGAGTCAGCCACCGAGACCGAAACCCAGGCGCCGGCAGACCTGACCCCCACCGCTTCCCCCACGCCCGCGCCCACCCTCAGCGACTGGCGCGATGCCCCCATCTCCCCTGAGACGATCAGCGACCGCGTCCTGGAAATCTATGCCGAGGGGCGGCGCCAGGGACGCGATCCCGCCGCCTTCTCCGTGAT
>Ga0272443_10004109_pt1 | contig 16301 bp, 13 predicted proteins | sample SSMAcet12_FD_193581 | JGI IMG/M metagenome (GOLD analysis project Ga0272443, IMG submission 193581) | Marine sediment archaeal communities from Little Sippewissett salt marsh, Falmouth, MA, United States - SSM-Acet-12 | ecosystem: Environmental > Aquatic > Marine > Wetlands > Sediment ... | reverse complement strand
TGGGACGGTTGAAGCAGTCTTTTCTTCGACTCCAGGCTTCTCAGCCTGGTGATTTCAGTCAGTTATGGGCGGGTGATTCCTCCCCCCTCCGCTGTTCACCGCCGTCCCTTTGGAACGCCGGTGCCACGGGGTCCCCCATCCCATAACAACCTGAAATCACGAAGGCCTTCCAGCAGTCACTCAGAAAAGACCACTGCAACCGCCAACCCCGCAACCGTGTGTTGACCTTAGGCGTACTCATTAACCGGATGAACCAAGAGTTATAAGTGAATAAAATGGATTGGATATAAGCCATGCAATTGAATAGCACTCCCTAATATGGAATAATTGTAGCAGATTAGCTATTTGAAAATAAGGGTACAAGGGCCGTGGGCTTGACTTTGTGAAGTTTGCTGAAGCCTGTTGGGCCATGGGCGAGCGTGTTACCGAACCTGACTAGTTCAGGACTGCCCTAAAAAGGGAATCGAATCAGGCGCCCCCTACATTGTAGACATCATACTGGAAAGGCATACCGACTGTTCCATGGGCGTTTCCATTGACGCAATAAATGAATTAAATAACCCGCCACCACTCCTAACTTAATAAAATACTTAAATAAAATCAATCCGAAGGGCAAAGGTTAAAGGTATTCGTCCATCTATTAATACGGTTTAGGATCCTGGTACTATTTATATTTGTTGATTTCGAATCATCTTTAATATTAAACTGAACATACCAAGCAGGGGAGGAAGGCCATATGCCGGACATTAAAGAACAGGCCTCGGCCATATTGAAGGAATTTAAAGGCGACACGTATGCATTCGGTAGCGGCGTCTTAGATGGCGCAACCGGGAAGTTTGCGGCTGAGTTGGGAAAAAGGGCTATATTGGTAGGCCCCATAGACTTTGAGTGGTATCAACCAATAAAAGATCGAATACTTGAATCCCTTAATCAGGCAGGCGTAAATGTGGTGGATATTGTCAGATCTGCCGGCCCCAACGCCCCATTTGTGGATGTCTACCGCATCCATAGCCACATTATGCATAAAAATCCCGATGTTGTAGTGGTGGCTGATGGCGGTTCAGGAATTGACGCCGTAAAAGCGGCTGCGACACTGGCCACGCTGGGTGACATCCAACCCGAGATTGATCCCTTCTTCGGGGTTGGGGAAGTGACAAAGGTATGCCAGAAATCGGGACGAACCATTATGCCCGTGGTGGCCGTCATGATGGCAGCCAGTTCAGGCGCGCATCTGACCAAGTATTCCAACATCACAGACCCCATAGCCGGGCAAAAAAAATTGATCGTGGATGAAGCCGTTATTCCCCCACGGGCCATTTTTGATTATGATGTCACGACAACGCAGCCCATGAGCCTGACCCTTGACGGCGGTCTTGATGGGATCGCCCACTGTATTGAGGTCTATTTTGGTGCGGCACCTGAAATTAAAGACAAGGCCCGTCAAGCCGCAGAACTGGGTCTTGAACTCATAATCCGGGGTCTCACTCAGGTCAAGGAAGATCCTTCAAATTTAGAGGCCCGAAGCCTACTCGGCATGGGAACCGACCTGGGGGGCTATGCGATCATGATCGGGGGGACATCGGGCGCCCATCTCACCAGTTTTTCATTGGTTGATGTGCTCAGCCATGGCCGCGCCTGTGCTTTGATGAATCCTTATTATACCATATTTTTTGCACCGGCAATAGAAGAGCAATTACAGGTGATCGGTAGAATCTACAAGAAGTACGGCTATATTGATCAGGATATTGATTCACTATCCGGCCGGGAACTGGGCCTCGCGGTTGCCAAAGGCATGATCAATTTCAGTCGGTTTCTGGGGTTCCCGACCTGCCTGCATGAAGTGCCCGGAATCAGTGAAGGACATATCGATCGCTGTCTCACCGCTGCAAAAAACCCGCAGCTTGACATGAAACTTAGAAATATGCCCGTGTCGCTAAATGCGGATCTGGTGGAAGAATATATGAAACCTATTCTGGAAGCGGCCTGGGGAGGTGAATTCAACAAGATAAAGAACATGTAAATACGAATAAAAACGCTTCTTGGAAAGGAAAGAACAGAATCGCAGCGCCGAATCATATACACGGGAAAAAGGTATGAAAGTCGATCTTCTTTACGGGCGCGAAGGCATCACCGTTGACCTGCCAGACGACCTTGAAATTACTGTTGTTCAAAAACACGCAATGCCCTTACTTCCGGATCCTGTCCAGGCGGTATCCCGGGCATTGAAAAACCCGGTGGAAAGCCTGCCAGTGGGTGAGCTTGCCCGAGGCAGGAAAAGTGCCTGCATCCTCATCTGTGATATCACCCGCCCTGTCCCCAACGGCACCCTGCTTCCCCCGCTCATTAAAACACTCACAATGTCGGGTATTTCCAGGAAGGATATCTTAATCCTTGTCGCAACCGGCCTCCATCGCCCAAATGAGGGGGAGGAATTGAGAGAAATCGTGGGCTCTGACGACGTGTTCAATTCTATTCGTATTGAAAACCACCTTGCCAGGGATCGGGATGCTCATGTAGAGATAGGGAAAACCTCGAGGGGTATTCCGATTATGATTGACCGGCGTTTTATTGATGCTGATATAAAGATCGTCACCGGCCTGGTAGAGCCCCACTTCATGGCAGGGTATTCGGGGGGTCGAAAGGTTGTCGCCCCCGGTGTAGCCTTCCGGGATACCATCCTGATGTTCCATACCGCCCATATCCTGGAGCACCCAAAGGCCGTCAACTGTGTTATTGAAGGCAACCCCCTCCATAACGAGCAGATTGAAATCGTTAAAGCCATCGGCGGAGTTCTATCTCTGAACGTGGTTATTAATGAAGAACGGCGTATCGGCTTTATTAATTTTGGCGAAATCGAGACAAGTCATCTCCAGGCTGTTGATTTTATGAGAAAATATGCCGAGATTCGCATACCCCGTCGTTTCAAGACCATTGTGACGACTAGCGCAGGCTATCCCCTGGACAAGACCTATTACCAGACGGTTAAGGGAATGGTGGGGGTCATCGATATCCTGGAGCCAGGCGGAACCATAATCATTGCCAGCGAATGCTCAGAGGGGATGGGCAGCCGGGAGTTTGTTGAGGCCCAGCGGGTTTTATGTGACGTAGGCCCAGAACGGTTCATGTCCATTCTGAAAGGCCGTGATAAGGCCCTCATCGATGAATGGCAGACCGAAATGTTAGTCAAGGCCCTGAGAGTGGGAACCATTCAGCTCTATACCACGGGTCTGAGGTCGGAAGACTTGAAGGATATTTTCGTGGAACCCGTTCTCTCTGTGGAAGGGGCGGTTGCAGCCAGTGTCGAGGCCCATGGGGCAAATGAGATTGCTGTGGTGCCCGAAGGGCCGTATGTTATTCCACTATTTGATAAAAACTGATATCAACACATTTTTTATTTTGCTTACGAGCACGATTGACCGGTGCGATTCACTATGGCAAGGAGGATTTGAGTATGGAAAAACAAGACGTATTAGAACATTTAAAAGAAATCGTGGGTCCTGAACATGTCCTGTTTTCGGACATGGATCTGGCGCTTTACAGTTATGACGCTTCTCTGGAAAAGGGCATGCCCGATGTGGTTGTCCTGCCCGCGACAACCGAGGAAGTATCAAAAATCATGGCCTTTGCCCACAGGGAAAAGATCCCCATCCTTGGGCGGGGCTCGGGCACCAACCTGACCGGCGGCACAATACCCGTAAAGGGAGGCATTGTCGTCCATTTCTCCCGGATGAATCACATCCTGGACATTGACACGGCCAACCGGACGACCACTGTGGAACCCGGGGTCATCACACTGGACCTGCAAACCGAGGTGCTCAAAAAAGGATTCGTCTATCAGCCTGATCCGGCAAGTCAGAAGGTGTCCACACTCGGCGGCAATATTTCTGAAAATTCTGGCGGCCCACACTGTCTCAAATACGGGGTGACTGCGAATCATGTCATGGGTCTGGAGGTCGTGCTCAATGATGGCACTGTGGTTTGGACCGGGGGGGAGTCCAGGGATAATCCCGGCTATGATCTTATCGGTATACTTGTGGGAAGTGAAGGGACGCTGGGTCTGGTGACAAAGATAGTCTTGAAACTGGAGAGGGCGCCCGAGGCCGTCAAGACCATGCTGGCCGTTTACGACACCATTGAGGACGGGGCAAACACGGTCTCGGCCATCATCTCCGAAGGCATCATTCCCGCTACCCTTGAAATGATGGACAATCAGGTGATGCGTGCCGTTGAAGAAACCATCAAGGTGGGCTATCCGTTAGACGCCGCGGCTGTATTGATCATCGAGCTCGATGGCATGCCAGAGGGGATGGATGATAACGCACGGAAAATCATGGACATCTGCAAGAGACACCATGTTCGGGAGGTAAAACTGGCAAAGGACGATACAGAAAGGGCCCTTCTCTGGGCTGGCCGGAAAGGTGCTTTTGGCGCTGTAGGCCAGGTGAGACCCAGTTATCTATGTTGTGACGGCACAGTGCCGCGGACCCAGCTGCCGAAAGTTCTGGCCAAGGTCATTGATGTGGGTAAGAAATACGATCTTCCCATCGGAAACGTGTTTCATGCGGGTGATGGAAATCTCCACCCCCTTATTATGTTTGACGAAAGGGACCCTGAAGAAAAGGAGCGTGTCCTCAAGGCATCTACAGAGATTTTGAAAATTTGCGCCGACGCAGGGGGCACAATCAGTGGCGAACATGGGGTCGGGCTTGAAAAGCTAAAAGAGATATCATTTATTTTTTGTGAAACGGATCTGGAATTTGAACGCGGGATAAAAAAGGCGTTTGATCCGGACGATCGGATCAATCCCGGCAAGCTAATCCCAGAGCCCGTATGTGTGCAGTAACACCCGGTCAACGCCCGTAGCGCCTCTGCGTTGAAACACGACCTGAAATCAAGGAGATTACATATGGTAGATCCAAGAGAAATAATTAGTGGTCTTACCGGAATCGTCGGTGAGGACCTCATCAAGACTGATCCTGATACCCTCGCCGGGTATGTTGTAGACAATGTGATGCCCAAGGCCGTAATTTTCCCAAGAAAAACCCGGGAAGTTTCGGAAGTTGTTAAATTTGCGAATCGGGAAAATCTGGCCATTATTCCCTGGGGCAGCGGGTCCAAGATGTCCATGGGACACCCGCCTAAACGGTTTGATTTGGTGATTTGCACCTCCCGCATGAACCACATGATCGACGTTGACACGTCTAATCTCACCATTACGGTAGAGGCAGGGGTCAAATTCAGAGACATACAGGCAAGGCTCGCAACTGAAGAAGACCGGTGTTACCTGCCCCTGGAAGATCTGACCACCGGGACGGAAGAGGTCATCTGTTCTGACAGGTCCCATAGCGGTTGCTTCCTGCCCATTGACCCGTCATGCAGCAACACCGCCACAATTGGGGGCGTTGTGGCTGCAAATTCCGCCGGGCCAAGACGGCTTCTCTACAACCTGCCCCGTGATATGATCCTGGGCGTGAAGGTCGTGGCGCCAAACGGGGAAATTGCCGGAGGGGGCGGCAAAACAGTAAAGAACGTATCAGGATATGATATATCCAAACTCATGGTTGGCTCAATGGGCAGCCTTGGCATTTTATGCGAAATGACGTTCAAACTCCTTCCCCTGCCCGAACAAATGGAGACACTCCTCGTTTCCTTTGATACTTTTTCAGAGGCCGCCGATCTGGTCAACCGCATTTTTGAAACCACTCTGATCCCGGCGGCTGTTGAAGTGATGAACCGCATAACATTCGCCAATTTAGGGGTGAAAGACGTACCCGAATTTGACCCCAAAAAATACGTGGTGGCCGTCGCCCTAGAGGCCTTTCAGGAGGCCACCACCCGTATGGCAACAGAAATAAATGAGATGGCTGAGACTTGTGGGGCGAAAAGCCAGGCAAAGATTAAGGACCTCGCCCATCTCAGGTTTTGGCTCGCGGTAAGTGATCTGGATCCTACCCTGAGTGGAAAATTTCCCGATCTTATCAAGATCAAACTCAATTATCGCATCTCGGAATGGAAGGGGATTGTTGAATTTGTGGATCATACCTTGTCTCAAACTAACATTGAACACGCCATCCTCACCCATGCGGGAAGTGGCATATGCCTAACCAGCCTGCTTATGGAACCGGATAGCAATGGATCAATGGATAAGGCAATTGAAGCCATGGGGCCATTGTTGAAACGCAGCCGCGAAGCAGGGGGCAACATGATCATTCAGAGGGCACCCACCCGAGTGAAACACCGGCTGAAGATGTGGGGCGAATCAGGTTCTGATTTTGTTGTTATGAAACGGCTCAAGGGTCAGCTGGATCCGTCCGGTATTATGTGTCCGGGCCGCTTTGTGGGCGGACTTTAGTCGTCTACAAATCATGGAAACCAGCGCTTTTAGAATCCAACCGCTACGCGGAAAGATAAAAGACAAAAACACAGAGGAAAAAGACCATGAATATCGTTCAGTTGAAAAAATTATCATACGACGAGGTGGCCAAGTGCAACAAATGCGGGTTTTGTCTGCCGAGCTGCCCCACTTACTTAGTTATGAAGAGCGAGGCCTACTCTCCAAGGGGACGAAACGCCATTACCCGCTTTGCTATTGAAAACAAGCTGGATCTGAATGAAGACACGGAAAGATCAATTTTCACTTGTCTGGGTTGCGGTGCCTGCACAACTGTCTGTCTGTCCAGTGTCCAGACAAAGGATCTTATCTTCCAGAACAGAGAGTGCCAGGTCGATGAAGGATTTTATCCTAAGGTGGCAGAGCGACTGGTAAAAACCGTGGAAGAGACCCGGAATATTTCTGATGATGATCAGGAGGACCGGGCCGAATGGCAGGAACTGATCAAAGACCTTCCCGAGGACGCGTTTGAAAAGGAACATGCGGATATTCTCTTTTTTGTCGGCTGTGTGGCCTCATTTTTCCCGATGGTACAAAAAATCCCCGCGAACATGGCAAAGATCCTACAGGGGGCCGGGGTGGACTTCACCATCCTGGGTGGGGATGAATGGTGCTGCGGTTTTCCTCTGGTAGGCGCCGGGATGCCTGAAAAACTGGAGGCATTGAAGGACCATAATCTGAAGAAGGTAGCGGATGTGGGTGCCAAGACGGTTGTGTTTACCTGTCCATCTTGTTTACACACGTGGAAGCACCTTTACAACACGGACGTAAAACTCATGCACGCCAGCCAACTAATCGCTGAGTTAATCAAAGATGGCCGTATCAAACTCACCCGGGATGTTAAAGGTGTTGCCACCTATCATGACCCCTGTGATTTGGGTCGCAATACAGGCATATATGAAGAACCGAGAGAGGTCATTCGGGCCATACCGGGACTCACATTTCATGAATTACCCATGAACCGGAATTTGTCCGTTTGCTGTGGTGGGGGTGGCAATGTGGAGATGACAGACCCGGACCTATCCGCACAGGTTGCCCAAATGAAGCTTGATTCCATAAAAGAAGTGGGGGCTGATACGGTTATCACCGCATGCCAGCAGTGCGTAAGGACCATGGCCACCAGGGCTCGCAGGCAGAAGAGTGATCTGGAGGTAAAGGACCTGACGGAACTTGTGGTCGAAGCGATGAACCTGCCTGGGAAACTGTAGTGTTTTGCGCTTTAAAACGTCAACAGTGATTTATTCATTTGTATTGTCCGTTGATTTAGGCTCATCAGTAAGTTATGATTTATTTGTATTGATGAAACTTAGAACACTTGGGATATTATGTGACTCCAAGACTTGAGAAACCAACAATTTCTTAAAGGAGAGTCCCCATGAAATTTATAACTTTTTCGCGTCAGTTGGGAACGGACGGCCATTCAATTGCCAAGCAGGTTGCCGACAGGCTGGGGTACAAATTCCACGATACTGAAAGCATTGGCCATGCGGCACGCGAGATGGGGTTTCTTGATAGTGTGGCGCAAATTGATGAGAAAAGACCCTCCTTTTTTCAAAGGTTCTTCACTCATAAACCCACCATAAACTTAGACCGACTCAACTCGGTGATATACCAGCTGGCCAATCATGGAGATGGGGTGTTTCTGGGTAGAGGGGGGCAGATACTTCTAAAGTCGTTCTCGTGTGCCTTACACGTCAGAATCATTGCCTCGCGGGAGAAACGCACACAAAACCTCATAAAGAGGGGGTATTCTAAAGAGACCGCATCAAAGGCCATTGACGAAAGTGACCACGAGAGGGCTGCGTTTATCAAATTTGCATTCGGTCTAGACTGGGAGGACCCGAATCTTTATGATATTGTGTTGAATATTGACAAACTAAATGTCAATTTAGCCATTGATACTGTTGTCGCCATTGCCCGCTCCGATGAAATCAATGCATGTTCGCTGGATTCCATGGAGACCCTTGCAAAGCTGGCACTGGCCAGCCGATCAGAGGCCGCCATTGTTGAATCAGGACTGTCATACGGGCAATCCACAGCCGTCAGCGTTTCAGTAGAAGCGCCCGGTAAGGTCACATTGACCGGCGTGGTTGAAAATGAGAAGGGCAAAATCAGGGCAGAAGGTGTCATCCGGGCCGTTAAGGGCGTCGAGACCGTCGACAACCAGATCCGTGTCAGCCCCGGTGATCGGCATGCTTAGGGTTTCCAAATGAATGGCGTCATGGCCGCGTGAGAAGATTTTGACATTTGATGTTTTATTTGTTAAACACATATAGGTGACTGGCAAAGCAAATCTCAACAAAGCATAACTAATTGATATAAAAACACTTCGTTCGCCCACAGACCAGTCATCAAGAAATGGGTGCCCATTTTCAAGATCTCAACCTGTACCAAATACGCTTTTGCCCATTAAAGTAGTCCACTCCCGCCCCTGGCGGGACTGACCCAAACGATAACGTTTTGAAATCAAATTTGATATAACGGTAGGGCAAAGGAGGTGAAAGCCAATGTTCATCATTCCTTACAATACCACGCTCTGGATTTGTGTGGCTTTAGTCATCGCAATGATCGGTTTTGTTATTTATGGACTTATAAAGGGATTCGAAAACACCTTCCCCAACGACTAAGGGGATGTCAGAAGATAAGCGTATCGCGAAACTATGAGATCGTTTCCACCCAGAAACGGCTATTTTCAACAACCCTGCATCCATATGGGGGATTCTTTTTACAATTACCTGCTTGAACATGCCAGTACAATTGTGTGTTTTCCCTGATTTTGAGGAAATTATTTTTTATTTCTAAACTCGCATGTTTCCTTTTGGAGTTCATGGGTGAGAACTCATCATACCGAGCAGCGTTAATATTGGGTTATAAGATGGGTTCAACGTCATCTGGATTAAGAAGCAGGTCAAAAGCATCATTGTTGGATATGATGTGGGGCCTTTGGCGAAAACCTCATTGTTAACCATTTAAAAGGAGGGGGAGATGAAAAAGAAAACGAACAGGGAGAAAGACAAAGTCAACAACAAATCTCGGCGTAAGTTTTTAAAGACTGCCGCTTTGGCTGGAGGCACCGCAGGGGCCTTAGGATTTCCCGCGGTAATGCGTGTATCTGCGGCCAAGCCCATCAAGCTTAAGATACAGACCGCCTGGGATGCGGGCACCTTGGGCTATGTCAAATTCAAGGAGTTCTGTGAAGCGGTAGGGCCGATGACCGAGGGGCAATTGGTCGTTGAGGGCTTTCCCGCTGGCGCCATTGTGGGGACCTTCGAGATGTTTGATGCCGTCAAGGCCGGTGTTTTTGATGCCATGCACTGCTTTGACGTGTATTGGCCCGGAAAAATACCTGTCGCCACCTTTCTATCTTCCTATCCTTTTGGATTGGATCGGCCGGATCAGTGGGAGACCTGGTATGAGGAACTGGGTGGCAAAGAGATCGCGCGGGAAGCCTACGGCAAGCACAACATGATGTATATTGGGCCTATTCAGCATGATGACAATCTGATCCACTCCAAGGTCCCCATCCGTACGTTTGAGGAATTCAAAGGCAAAAAACTTCGCTACCCGGGTGGTATCATCGCCGACATCTACCGTGCGGCTGGCGTCGCCACCATCCTCCTTCCTGGTGGGGAGGTTTATCCGGCCTTGGAGAAAGGAGTTATAGACGGCGCCGACTATGTGGGCGCAGCCATAAATTACAATCTGGGCTTTGGCGAAGTAGCCAAGTATATCATTATGGGACCACCGTCTACACCCTGCCTGCACCAGCCTGTGGACTTGATGAGCATCGATATGAATATAAAGTCCTGGAACAAGATGCCCAAGCATTTACAGGAACTCTTCGAGGCGATCGTGAAATGGCACTCTTATGATCACTATACGGCCATTCAGGCGGAGGATATCAAGGCATTCAATAAATTACAGACGGAGCAGGGCGTTGAGATCATCCGGCTCTCTGAAGAAGACATTGCCAAGTTCCGACGGTTCGCTCCTGCCATGTGGGTCAAGTGGGCGAAAAAATCTCCCCTTGCGATGAAGGCCTTTAAATCCCAGTTAGAGTTCATGAAGTCTGTTAAGATGGGATACATCACGGATAAGGATATGGTTGATTATGATGGAAAGCCGCTTGAGTTCTAAGTAACACCCGTTGGGGGGAAGGAGAGCCATGCTCCCCTTCCCCTCTTTTTATGTAAGTCATAATCTATTCACAAAATGTTGATGTTGCCTGAAGGAAAAAACAGATGGAACGACTGAAAAAGTTTATGACAGCTGTGGAAAAGACCAATATATTCACAGGGAAGCTAATGGTTGGCGTTACCCTGCTGGCTGTAGCCGTCATCACCTTTGAGGTGGTGATGCGTTATCTCTTTAATAGACCGACGAACTGGGGTCATGAACTCATGACCCTCCTCTTTGGTATCCAGTACGCCATGGCAGCGGGTTACGCCCATTATTATCGCGCCCATGTGAGGGTAGACGTGATTTATGCCTCACGGTCATTACGAACCAGGGCCTTCCTAGATGTTTTCACCTCGATTTTCTTTTTTGGGTTCACCTTTGTGCTCCTCTGGACGTGCTGGGATTTTTACTGGAGTTCACAGACCATGGGGGCGGGCGCAGAGGTCTTCGGAATAGTCATTCCGGGGGAACGTTCATTGACCGATTGGGGACCTGCCTATTATCCTGTCAAGTTCATGATGCCTCTGGGGGCCTTTATGTTACTCCTTCAGGGCATTGTCTGGTTCATTCGCGACATCCACATCGCTATTACTGGGAAAGAGATGGCATGAACCGGGCGCATGATGCCCTGGAAGTCTTATCCCATTTCTCCACCGGGGCAAAAGGAGGGATATTCATTACATTCAAAACAGGATTTCCTATACTATTAAATTGATGCGACAGGGAGATAAAGGAGATGGAATTAAGTATTGAGCTGATTACCATTTTAATGTTCGGATCACTGTTTTTGTTACTGGGAATGGGTCTTCCCGTGGCCTTCGCCTGCGGATCGGTGGGGGTAGGCTTCACCCTGGTATTGCAGGGGCCAGCGGCCCTGCACCTGGTATCGACCCGGATCTTTGGCCTCATGGTGCAATACCTCCTGGCAGCCATCCCCCTGTTTATCTTCATGGCCTGTATACTCGAGCGCGCGGGCCTCATAGAAGAAATTTATGAGACGATCTATCAATGGATGTCATGGCTCAAAGGGGGTGTAGCCGCGGCGACCGTGATGGCCTGCACCATGATGGCTGCCATGGTTGGGGTTATCGGCGCCAGCGAAGTCACCATGGGCGTGATTGCCCTGCCTCAGATGCTCAAGCGGAAATATGATAAGTACATTGCCTGTGGCTCCATTCTGGCCGGCGGGACCTTGGGTATCCTCATTCCACCCAGCGTCATGTTGATCGTGTACGGTCTGGTGGATAACACTTCCATCGGCCAGCTTTATGCCGGAGCCATCTTGCCGGGTTTCATGCTTTCCTCTTTCTTCATCCTCTATGTGATCATTCGCTGTTACATCAATCCCAACTTGGGTCCCCCGGTCCCCAAAGAAGAACAGATATCATGGGCAGCAAAATTCAGACTTCTGCTCCATATCATTGCTCCGGGCATACTGGTCTTCCTGGTGCTCGGAACCATATTTACCGGTATAGCGGCGCCGACGGAAGCAGCAGGCGTGGGAGCGGCCGGGGCAATGGTGCTATGTGCCATGCAGCGTAAGCTCACATGGAAAGGCGTAGTCGAAGCTGCTGAAAATACATTGAAATCCACCGCTATGGTACTTTGGACCATTTTTGGGGCCAACATATTCGTTGGCCTATACATCATGGTGGGCGGTGGGAGATTTGTAACAGATCTCCTCTTGGGCTCCGGTCTTAGCCCATGGGGCATCATCATCGTGATGCAGTGTATCCTTATCTTTTTAGGTGCCTTTATCGATTGGGTCGGTATCATCATGCTTTGCGTCCCCATATTCGGCCCGATCATTCGACACTTGGGGTTTGATCCCATCTGGTTTGGTGTGCTTTTCGCGGTCAACTTGCAGATCTCATTCTTATCGCCCCCATTTGGATATGCGCTGTTCTATCTGAAGGGGGTAGCACCCCCGGAAATCAAGACCACGGATATATGGAAGTCCGCGGCCCCCTTTATTGGGCTTCAAATCATAGGCGTTGTCATGGTGATGATTTTTCCGGAAATCATACTCATTCTGCCGAAGCTTCTTTTCAGAGGGTAGTGCTTAAAAAAAACGATAGCAAATTAAAGGGTTGTGGGGGTCTCTTTTCAAAAGTCGCATCGCAAATTCTGTTGAGATAGTCACACGATGGGAGTAGATCCCAAAGCCACGAAAAGGCGCACCGTTTACCAGGCCCCGATACTCTATGTGGGCATATTCTATGTGGTTCTTGCAGCCTGGGCCGTTGTCTGCGTCACTGTCATTGGCTCTGGCTTTAATACTTGGGGGTGGGGGAATGCGTTTCAGCTGTTTATGATTGCGTTTATCCTGTTCTATACCTGTTACTTCTCTGTTGCCATCTCGTATAAAATTGAGGTGGGGGACGAAGGAAACATTCAGTTGACCAGTTTCAGGCGGATCATAAATACACGCGCTAAAGAAATTCCCCTCGTTGAGGGTCCCCACTTTCCCATTGGGTTCATTAAGTTTCGCCTTGAGCGTGAAAAGGCCTACCTGTTCTGTCTGGTTAACAATCCGTCTCTAAAAAAAGTCCTGTCCGTCATTAAAGCCGAAAACCCGCAGATAAAGCTTAAGGGGTTGTGAAACAAGGGTCTACCTGCAATCGGTAATGGATTCATGTAATGGGGTGATGAAAAATACCGGGGAAATAAATGATGGCTAATCTTTCATTGGAAGACAAATACAGAAAGGCTGCGGGTGTTATCTGCAAACAGGGAATGGTGCCTTTTCCCGTAAACGATACCACCATTTCTATTATGAAACATGTCGTCGAAGATGATGACGCTGAGCTGGATTTTATCCATGCGTTTAATGATAAGGCGTCTCAGACCCTGGAGGAGCTTAAACAATCAAGCGGGCTCTCGGAAGAGAAGATTGATCTTATGGCTAAGCGCCTTGCCGGAAAGGGATTGCTCTTCAATCAGCCCAGCTCAAAAGGGGTTATGGTTTACCGCATACTCCCCCTGATGATGGTTGGATTGATGGAGTACAAATTTATGGGTGAGCTTAAAGGGGATGAGAACGAAAGACGACTCGCAGAATTATTCCAGATGTTAATGGAAGCGGTCAGGGACCAGATCCAGGAAAATTACGATAAATTGGCCCCCATGCTAAAAAGCGCGCCACCGGTTGACCGGACCGTCCCCACTCGAACGACAGAGGACGGCAAGACCATCAAAATCATCCCGCTTGATAAGGACATCGAGGTGCCCGAAGAATTCATTCTGCCGAGCCAGTCTGTGGAGGAGATTATCGATAAGTTCGATGAGATCGCAGTGGGTCATTGTTTTTGCCGGCAGCGGAGACGGGTTCTGGGTGATCCCTGCGATACCGATGCACCTGTAAGAAATTGCTTCACCTTCGGCAAATCCGCCCGTCATACCGCCGCCCAGGGATTTGCCCAGATGATCACAAAAGAAGAAGCACGACAGATCATGAAGGAAGCCGAGGCGGCAGGCCTCGTTCACAAGGCTTTCCATCCCAACTCAAAAATATCGCGTCCTGAAACAAGTATCTGTAATTGTTGTAAAGACTGCTGCGATACCTTGCAACTCTGGCGGGAAGGCGCATTGCCTCTCATTAATTCTACCTACTACTTATCTGTCATTAATCAAGGGGCCTGCACAGGCTGCGGGATCTGCGTGGACCGATGCCCCACAGAGGCTATACAAATCAATGACGACGGTACGGCCGAACGTGATGAAAAAGCCTGCTTTGGTTGCGGTGTTTGCGCCCGATTCTGTCCGGAAGAGGCCATTTCACTGAAAGAAGGATGGCGCAAGGTATGCATTCTTCCACCCCGTTTGCGACAGCCGGCCTGAAATCATACAGGCGGGCAGACATTCTCTATATCGCTTCCAGCACTATAAATTAGCCCCACCGTTGCATAAATAGCATCTTGATTTTTTTCATCATTTTTGATATTCTAAGATGAATTTATCAGATCGTTTCCCTAGAGAATCCTACAATTTAGAGGAAGTATGAAAATATGGATAAAGTCCTCATTGCAGAAGACAATCCGGATCTCTTAAAGACGCTAAAGATGGGTCTGGAAAAATACAGCGATAAATTTGAGACCATAGCTGCGAGAGACGGTGCAGAGGCGATAGCAGTCCTAAAAAAGATAGATATCTCCCTTTTGGTCACCGACATACAGATGCCCCGGATTGATGGCCTATCACTTTTGGCCTTTATGAAAAAAAAGCACCCCGGCATTCCTTGTATCGTTATGAGTGCTCACGCAACATCAAAAATTCGGGAAAAAATTCAAAAAAGTGATCTAAGATTCATTGAAAAGCCCTTTCAAATCGATGACCTGGCCAAAGTTATCCTTCCTGCCCTCGATCATGACGCAGACACATCCGGAGGGTCTCTGGATGGAATATCCATCGCCAATTTTATGCAGATGATCGAGATGGAGCAACAAACATGCATCTTTGAAGTGGAGTCTACGGAAAAAGGGAAAGGCTCTTTTTATTTTGAGGAGGGTGTACTGTTTGATGCGGTTTATGGTGACATGAAAGGCCTAAAGGCCGCTCTGAAACTTATTCCGTTAGAGGATGTCAAAATCCGATTCAAGAATTTTCGAAAAGGCGCAAAAAAGATTCCAAGACGTATTAATGAAGAGCTGATGAATGTGATCATGGAAGCCATGCGTCTAAAGGATGAATCGGAGGCAGAAAAAGATATTGATATCCAGATCATACCCGATGAGGTACCAGAATCAAGTGATGTTAATGAGAGGGATGAATTTGAGGCAGGGAAAGATTTTGATATCCAGATCGTACCTGATGAGTTGCCAGACTCAGGTGATGTTAATCATGCGGAAATCGAAAAAGGCTTCCAGGACGGTTTTCTCACCGAAGAAGCCCCAATCGTAAAGAAAGCAGCGGAGGGAGCGGTATCAAAAAAAGCACAGGATGAGTTTGTCATAAATTTAAAAAGTTACATCGAGAAATTACAAAATATCAACGGATATCGAGCTTTTGCCGTAATGAATTTCACAGGAGAGATTCTGGAAAATGATTCCAAAGATCCGAATATTGATTTGAAATATTTATGTGCAATGTTTAACGATATTTTTCTGTCCGCTCACAAAGTCTGCGAGAAAACAGGCTTTGATGACCTCCTTGAAACGACTATCGTTACACGAAAGGGAATTGTGCTCATGCGGTGCTCCGGCACCCAATCGAAAACGCATATTCATGTCATTGCCATCCTTGAACCGGATGGCAATCATGCATTAATGAAAATTGAAATGGAAAGAATGATGCCAGCACTGCTGGCCGAATTTGCCTAATGCCCATACAGAAGTGAGTTTTTGACTATCCATAAATGGCTAATTGAAGCAAACGCTATATCAGATTCGGATTTTTCATTTTCAAAATACTTCAGAGTTTGGATGACCGTCCCGCTTTATTTAAAGCGGAGATAATCATGATCATACCGTAAAATTTTCCTTAACCACGCAAAAACGATCTCATTTATGGTAGGCAACAGTTGATGAACTCCTAAAAAGTTATCATTTAGACGGCACAGTAAAAAGCGCCAAATGCAAGGCTTGCGAATCTTGAGGAATGAGGCGGTCTTACAGTACGCTGCAATGATTTACCCTGTTAAATCGGCTTCGCCGTCTCGCACAGCGAGAATTTATCAGGGCGAGGATGAAGCGTAACGGTGCAGTTGGACTTTTTACGAAGCCGTCAACCGTTA
>Ga0272443_10004108_pt1 | contig 16310 bp, 13 predicted proteins | sample SSMAcet12_FD_193581 | JGI IMG/M metagenome (GOLD analysis project Ga0272443, IMG submission 193581) | Marine sediment archaeal communities from Little Sippewissett salt marsh, Falmouth, MA, United States - SSM-Acet-12 | ecosystem: Environmental > Aquatic > Marine > Wetlands > Sediment ... | reverse complement strand
TTGTTTGTACTATTGGGGCTGGGCTTAAGTCAAGTGTCTGCTTTCGCTAAGGCGGCCCCCAAAGACCCCGAGGTATTCAAGATCGGATTCATCTCCTGCATAACCGGGCCCGTATCATGGATACACAAACTTTGGTCTAGGACGGCAGATATTGCTATAGATGAGATCAACGCAGACGGAGGAATCGCCGGAATTCCTATGGAAATTATTTATGAAGATAACAAGACAGGAGATCCAAAGGCAGCGCTAAGTGCAATGAACAAGCTAATCTTTATAGATAAAATCCAAGTCAGTCTAGTCAGTTTCAGCTCTGCCATTCTTGCAGCCCAGCCCCTAGCTGCAGAGAACAAGGTTCTCCAGATAAACCCAGGTGGGTGGAGCCCGAATCTACTCAACAGACCTTATCTTTTCAGCAATAAGATCACGGGAGACGTAATGGTAGAAAATCTTGTAAAAACTGCCTGGAAAGACGGTTTTAAAACAGCTGCTATCCTCCATCCTAACGACACAGCTGGAGTGTTTAGTATGAAAAAAGCGGAGGAAGTGTGGAAAAAACTGGGCGGTAAAATAGTCGCGAAAGAAACAGGCGCTATGGGAACAACGGACTTTCGTGTGCACCTAACAAAAATAAAAAGCAAGAGGCCCGATGTGCTAATCCTCTTATTCTATGGAGTTGATAGCGGATACGCCATAAAGCAAACAAGAGAGCTCGGTATGCAAGTGCCCATTTATGGAATGCTTTGGAGCGGCAAGGCCTATAAAGCATCTGGCCCTGCTGCCGAAGGATACAAATACATTGATGATTATTGGAACCCAGAAGAGGCAGGACCATGGGCTCAGAGGTTTGTCAGCAAGCATAAGAAGCTCTATGGTGAAGAGAAAATTCAACCGTTTGCCGTTAATACATACGAAGCCATATACGTCATAGAGCAACTTATAGAGGAGGCTCGAAAGATGGGGGGAGACTATTTCAAGGGCGAAAATTTAAACAAGGTTCTCCTTAGAAAAAAAAGATTTAAATCGGTATATGGAACCGACCTGATATTTCGAGAGAATGGCAGTTGCATTAAACCCATGAGTCTGTCAGAGGTTAAAGCAGACGGAAGCACAAAGATTTTGCAGGTCTTTAAGTGAGTCGGGATTATGGAGCGGAAGGCTATGTAAACGAATTTCTATAGGAGTCTTCTTTCGGATATGAAGCGAAGCAATAGATGATAACTCAACTAATGATAACGGGAGCGATTCTTGGCTGCGAATATGCCCTTTTGGCCGCTAGCTGGGGCGTAATATTTAAGGTTACTAAGACATTCCATTTTGCGCATGCGGTTGTTTATACACTTGGAGCTTATTTCGCTCTTATAGCGTTCAATAGCCTTGGAATGGCCTTAATACAGGCATTGACCCTGGGTGTTTTGGGGGCCAGTTTGGCTGGATGTCTTATTGAGGTATTACTGTACAAACCTCTCAGGCGGGCTGGCGCGACTCACGAAGGAATTCTCATAGCCTCCCTTGGACTTCTTCTCATTATAGAGATGCTGATCGTGCTCTTAATCGGTGATGGCCCTCAAAGTATTGACTATCATGCTACCCTATTTACATCAGGAGATATAGCCTTCACGAATACTCAAGCCTATTCCGCTGGAATAGATGTGCTTCTTATTGCGGGGCTTTTATGCTTCATGTCTTTCACAAGAACCGGCAGGACAATGGAAGCGGTTGCTATTAATGTTGAACTCGCAGCGCTGGTCGGGATTGGAGTGCAAAAAATTTTCAACTACGCCTTTCTTGTTGGATCCGCCCTGGCGGGATTGGCAGGTGCTCTTGCTTTGGTAGACAGAGGCATTGACCCATTCGCAGGGACAATGCCCATTACCATGGCATTTATTGCTGTAATTGTGGGAGGGGTAGAAAGCATTCTTGGTGGAGCAATGGCGGGCTTCATTCTCGGGATGTCAATCAATTTGTGCGCAGCCGTGATACCTTCGGAATTCCAGCATGTTGCGGCATTTTCCCTTGTTATTTTACTTCTGATAGTAAGACCTGAAGGGCTTCTTGGCATAAGAAGTCGTTAAGAATCTATGTTAGCGTTTTTTACCAGAAGTCGCTATAAAATAGGAAGGCCAGAAGGGTAGGAATAGCTACTTGTTAGATGCTGATAGGAATAGGTGAAAAACAGATAGGGTTATGGAATATTTTCTTCATATAGGAATACTCATTTGCATATTTGTGTTGCTGGGCGTTTCGTACAACCTGATAATGGGATACGCGAAACTTTTTTCACTGGCGCATGCAGCGATGTTCGGAGCGGGAGCATATGCCTCAGCTATTTTAGGAAAAGAAACCGGAGCAAGCATCTTTCTGTGCATTCTTTTTGCATTTGCGACAACCGCGGCTATGGGTGCACTCATTGGGTTTCCAGCACTTCGTGTAAAAAGCTACTATCTAGCGGTCCTTTCCCTCGGTTTTCAGCTAGTCATTTATGGGTTGATGGTTAACCTCATAGGCTTTACCGGCGGAGAGAGTGGCTTATCAGGGATAAATCGTCCACAGATCCTGGGGTATGTAATCAAAAGCAAAGCTGACTACCTGGTTTTTATGACAGTGCTTGTTACCATATGCTTTATTGCTGCCTGGCGTCTTACCTCGTCTCCATATGGCAGAGTGCTCAAAGCCATCCGCGATGATGAGGAGGCGGTAAAAGCCATAGGCAAGAATGTCCTTTATTTTAAAGTTAGTATTTTTATGTTTTCTGCGGCAATGGCCGGTATCGCTGGAAGCCTTTATGCCCATTATGTTACTTTTATCAATCCGACCAGTTTTACATTCCATGAATCAATATTCATCATAGCGATGGTAGTTTTCGGAGGTTTGGGCAATCTATGGGGGTCTTTGATCGGGGCAGTTATTTTGGTTTCTGTACCTGAACTGACACGCTTTATTAAAGGATTTTCGGAAGGAATTGTTGGGCCCTTACGCATCATAATATACGGTGCGATGCTCATCTTTATGATTCGATTCAGACCTCAAGGAATTGTTCCAGAGTATTCAAAAGACAAGACCCCCGCCGTTAAGGATAATTTAGATAATGAGTCAAGATTTAGTAAAACGTCAAGTGATGTGTCTAAGAATTTAAGCTTTCTTTCTCACAAAGAAACTTCAAAGAAAACGCAAGTTGCGCCAGAAGACAAGGAGGAAATGATCCTCACCGTCAACGGCCTGAGCAAACGCTTTGGAGGTATACAGGCCCTCTTCAAACTGACTATGCAGATTGAAAAGGAAAAAATAACCGCCTTGATAGGACCAAATGGCGCAGGAAAGACGACCTTTTTCAACCTTGTTGTGGGGAGTATTCAGCCTGATTCCGGTGAAATTAAATATAAAGGAAGAGATGTGACAGGTATCTCTCCCCATCGAACTACGCGAATGGGATTTTGTCGTACTTTCCAGGAGCTTAGACTTTTTTCTCAGATGACTGTTTTGGACACAGTAATGGTGGCAAAACCGAAACAGAAGGGAGAGAATATGTTCCTCGCATTTATGCCTTCGCCCATACAGGAAAATGATAACCGAAACCAAGCTATGGAGATTTTAAGGTTTGTGGGACTGAATCAAAAAAAAGATATATTGACAGAGAATTTGTCGTATGCAGAACAAAAGCTCCTCTCCCTAGCTCGTTTGCTTGCTACGAATGCTGAATTTCTGCTCCTGGATGAACCGACGTCAGGTCTTGATCACAATAGTGTGGAACGTATCCTGGATTTGATAAGAGTCCTCCCCCAACTTGGTAAATCAGTTTGTATCGTCGAACACAACTTAGACGTGATCAGAAGTGTTTCAGATTGGGTTTATTTCCTGGCAGAAGGACATGTCATTAAGCAAGGTTCTCTTGATGAAATTCTCTCTGATTCTGAATTGGCCGAGATTTACTTCGGAGGAGGTGAGCCGGTTTGGGACTCGAATTAAAAAATGTGAGCCTTGCCTACGCTAAAAACACCGTCGTAAGGGGCGTCTCCTTGGGCGTACTGGACAGAGAATTGGTTGCAGTTCTGGGCCATAACGGAGCGGGGAAGACAACTATCCTAAAGGGGATAATGGGTTTGTTGAGGCCTAAAAGAGGACAAATTCATCTTGATGGCGCTGACATCGTGGGGTCCTCACCCCACGAGAATGTTCGCAGAGGTATGTTTTATTTGGGAACCCACAATGCAAACTTTTCTGATCTTTCTGTTACGATTAACCTCGAACTCGCCGCCGATACTGTAGATGATCTGGCGGTGGTAGAAAAGAGGATGAACGAGGTTTTTCGGTTTTTTCCTGTACTTGGGGCAAGAAAGTCCCAAAAAGCAAAAACCCTCAGCGGTGGTGAAAAAAAAATGCTTGAGATTGGCATGGCCATGATGACCCAACCTAAAGTCCTGCTGATCGATGAACCTTCACTTGGGCTATCCCCTTTGTTGGTAGATCAGGTCATGACCATTATGGTAGAAATCAATGAAAGATATGGAACCTCTATTTTGATTGTGGAGCAGAATGTCAAAAAAGCACTTACGATTGTGGACAGGGCATATATTATTAAGCTGGGTGAAGTTATTTTCGAAGAAAAAGCGGCAAATCTTATAAACCAGAAGCAAAACCTTTTCAAATTATTTTGATGTAAATGATGTTTTTCGTGACCTACCTTAATTAGTCAGCTTAATAAGTGACCGAGCGTGAAAATTAGTCATTCAGTGAATGCAACAGGAGCATTTTGAGTGATGAGCGAAGATTTTGTAACCTTAGGTCAATTAGTTGATAGAAATGCGGAGAAATATCCTCATAACTTAGCTCTTGTATGTAATAAAAAACGCATGACATACGGTAGGCTGAAAACAGAGGTTGATGCTTTTGCTAAAGGTCTTTTAGCTTTCGGCATCAGCAAAGGTGATAGGGTAGCTTTATTAATGCATAATAGGCTCGAATGGATCGTGGTCAGCTTTGCATTGGTAAAAATCGGAGCTATTTTGATCCCTATCAATATTCGATACCGCCGACATGAGCTTGAGTATATCCTAAGCCATTGCAAGCCTTTACTGCTGATTTTGGAAGATCGCTATAATGAAGTAAATTTTGTTGAATTACTCATTCAATTCTGTCCCGAGCTTCACGATGCTGAAAAAGAAAAGTTACGACTTAACAAGCTTCCTTCCTTGAAATATATTATTTGCCTTTCTGACCATAAGTACCAGGAAATGTTCGGTTATGATGAAGTTATGAAACTGGGAAAAGAAAGGGAGAATGACCATTTCATTGCAATCCAAAAAATGGTGAATTGCGAGGACATAGCATACATCATCTACACATCCGGTACTACTTCATTCCCTAAGGGGGTTATTCTTACACACTCAAATATTTGCTTAAGTGGACAGAACATATCTAAACGAATGCATACTAAGCCTGATGATAAGTTATGGGTCCCCATACCGCTCTTTTTTAGTTTTGGCTGTGTCAATGCCGTTATAACAGCATTTTCAAAAGGTGCTTGTCTGGTACTACAGGAATATTTTGAGCCTAAAGAGGGCTTAAAACTGATTGAGAAGGAAAGATGTACGATACTATATGGTGTACCCTCCATTTATCTTAAAATGCTCGATCACCCTGGACTTAAAGAATCGGATGTTTCATCCTTAAGGCGTGGATGTATTATGGGGTCTCCAGAGTATATCCGGCGTGTCGCTGAAGAAATGGGTGTAAGCCAGGTGACTTCTGGGTATGGTATGACTGAAACATCCGCGCTTAGCGCTATGACAGACGTTTCTGACCCAATAGAGGTTCGCATTAATACAGCAGGTCACCCTTTACCGGGGGTTACAATCCTTATCAAGGATCCGAAAACCAGAAAAGTGCTCCCTTTAGGAGAAGAGGGAGAGATTTGTGTAAAGGGATACAATGTCATGAGGGGATATTACAATAATCCTGAAAAAACCAAGAAAGCTTTTGATAAAGATGGTTTCTTGAAAACGGGAGATTCTGGATTGATATGCGAACAAGGATATCTAAGGTTTTGTGGTAGAATTAAAGAAATGTTGAAAACGAGCGGCATTAATGTCTCCCCTTTAGAGGTGGAAAATTTTATTAAAACTCATCCAGCCGTGGAAGACGCTTACGTGGTTGGGATCCCTGATAAAGTTAAAGAGGAAGTGGGTTTCGCTTTTGTCAAACTTTCAAAGGACTTGCGATGTTCGGAAGAGGACATCTTTAATTACTGCGAAGGAGAAATTGCAAGCTATAAGATCCCTAAGTATATTCGGTTTATAGATAATTTTCCTGTCACGGGGAGTGGAAAGGTTAAAAAATTCAAACTCCGTGAGTTGGCAATGAGTGAGCTTTAATAAACCATACAAGACCTTAAGAAGTGTTACATTGACCTTTAGGAGAGCAGCCAAACAAGATGAAAACGAAAGAGGCAGTCCTCTGCGAATGTAAGAATCAAATAGCTTACATTACAATTAACAGACCGAAAGCGCTTAATGCTCTGAATTCAATTGTTCGTAGTCAACTTTGGAAAGTGCTAGAGGATGTAAAAGGGAATCATAAGGTAAGGGTAATTATTATAACTGGCTGTGGGGATAAAGCATTTAGTGCGGGCGCTGATCTGGATGATCTGGTAAAGGTTATCAAGATACAAAATAGCGCGAGAGATGATGCCATCGCCGGCCAACGGCTCTTGAATATTATTGAACAAATAGATAAGCCCACCATAGCGGCGACAAATGGTTATGCCTTGGGGGCTGGGTGTGAATTGATATTGGCATGCGCTTTCCGTGCTGCCATTATTTGTGCGAAATTAGGGTTACCCGAAATCAATATGGGCATGCTTCCAGGCCACGGAGGAATCCCTCGATTGGTACGTCTGGTAGGAAAAGACAGAGCGGCAGAAATGGTTCTATGTGAATGGTGATTTATTTGAGTAAAGACGATGTAGGGAGAGATTGATGAACCTTAAGAAACTAATCAGCCTTGATCTGCCTATTTTCTGGAGAGAAGGAACAAAAAATGTCAAGAATTGATTTTAAGCCTTATGCGCTTCCGCTGAAGTTAACTTATCGTTACGCAAAGGGTGAATATGAAAAAAGAGAGGGCCTGATAGTTAGGGTTGAAATAGACGGGTATACGGGATGGGGTGAAGTGTCACCGGCACTTTATAGGCGATTCGATGTACGGGCTTATTTGGGACGAGCAGAAGAGATGGTTGAAGGACTTGACGTTGCCGATGACAAGTTCCTCCCAAAACTTGATGAACACCTTCGGAAGTTAGATGAACGGTTCCCTCAGAGCCCTTTGCGCTGCGGTATTGCAACTGCGTGGCTGTCTGCACGTGCCGCGGCCGAAGGGATGTCTCTTAGCCGTTACCTTGGAAAAAGTGAGCACATACCGGCTGAATACGTGCCGATTAACGGACTTATCGTGGACAAAACGATCGAAGGTGCTGTTGAACAAGCACGAGGTTACATTGAAACGGGCATAAGAACACTCAAAATTAAGTGTTTCAATTACTTTGCGCGTGATTTCACCCGTGTCGATGAGATCCGAAAGGCTTTTCCGAATGCTATACTCCGGCTTGACCCAAACGAGGCTTGGACGGAAGAAGTCGCCCTGGATTATCTGAAAAAGTTGGCCCAATTTGACATTGAATACGTGGAAGATGCATTACCGCAAGATCGTCCTTTGAAAAAATTTGCTGACCTGCGCGCCAAAAGTCCAATAAACTGGCATGGGACGAACCTGCTCGTAATCTCAAGGCCATAGAAGAAATTATCAAAGCTGATGCTGCGGATGTCCTGATTCTCAAATTACAGAGAGTCGGTGGCCCCGATCGTCTACATGAAATAATGCGACTGTGCGAGAAACTTGGGATTCAGTGCACTGTGACGATGAGCCTGGAGACCGCCATTGGCACTACAGCCGCGTTGCATTGCGCAAGCCTTTTGCTGCCACCAATTCCCGACTGCGGGATAGGACTTAACCATTTTTTTGCACGTGATGTTGCAACGGTTCCACCAATTGAAAACGGCCGAAGGCGAGTACCTACAGAGCCTGGACTTGGTTTGGATAATGTGACTTTTTAGGTGATCAGACCTTGCCCAGCAGCTGCATACACCATTCCGAAAGTAGTTAGAAAGCTGGTATCATGTACAGTATCTTTTCAAAAAGCTATTAAAACATCCACAATAGTGGGTAAATCCAAGTAAATGTTTTTAATTGGTGAGATTGAGCATCGAAGCGCTACAGTAAGGAAAAAGAATGGTATTCCCGTGCCGACAACTCTTTATAAAGAATTTTAGCCCTAGGAGCCTGTCGGAGGAATCCCAAAGACACAGCACCTGGAATTAAAATCGAATGATTATAACTGTACAACAGATTAAGGGGGGTGATAACCATGCTTTTATAGGTTAATAAAAAATTTTTCTTTTTGGCAACTATAGCATAGATATCTATCAATCGCTTTTAATCAACCTTTATACAAAATCTCAAAAAGGGGGAACCAAAATGAAAAAGTTTAGATATTTAGTGGCGCTTTTCGTCACCCTGACACTTGTTTCCTTTCTCGCTCATGGAAAGGCAGAGGCAAAAAAGAAAAGAACCATAATAACTTGTGCCACAGCGACTACAGGTGGAGGATTCTATCTTTTGGGATCAGGGATGGCAACTATCCTTCAAAGGCATATTCCCAATGTGATAGCCAATGCCCAAGCGACAACAGGCGCATGGGAAAATGTCAGACTGGTTAACGAAGGAAAAGCAACCTTAGGACTTGCTGGGGGAGATCATATGTATTATGGCTGGCATGGCAAGGTCAAATTCAAAAAACCTCAAGATAAAATTAGACTTGTCATTGGGACTTACATTCCTACAGTAAGTATAGTAGTCTATCAAGATTCAAAAATTAATTCCATTGCTGACCTGAAGGGGAAAAAGATCGCGAGTACCCCCGGATTTGGCGCAGGACAGCTGACCCCGGCAATCTTGGGTGCATACGGTATAAAGAAAGAAGACGTCAAAATTATCCCATTAGGGGCTTCAGAAACAATATCAACTTTTGCAGACAAAAATGTCGACGCATTCTGTCTTGCCCTCGGTGCCCCGCATCCATTGATAGTTCAGGTAAGCAAAACACGCAAAGTCAGATTCTTGGGCATGAGTGATGAAAAAACCAAGGCCTTGCTCAAAGAAAGACCTTTCTGGGTCAGGTGTACCATAAAAGCCAATACTTACAAAGGTCAAGACAAGGAGAGAAATGCTGTAACAAGCCCTGTTACTTGGATCACCAATATCGATGTGCCGGAAGAGGTTGTTTATCAAATTGTGAAAACAACTATAGATTATACTGATGAATATTCAAAAATTTATCGTCTCGGGGCGCAGTTCAACAAAGAAAACGCTTTAAAGGCTTCTGATATCATTCCTTTGCATCCGGGAGCTGAAAAGTACTATAAAGAGATAGGCCTCATCAAGTAACTAGAACATACTTAAGTAGCGTGGAGGTGATCGTTGTAGTATCACCTCCACATAATCTTTTCATGCCGTTATCAGAAGGGAATATAAGTTATGAGTTTTGTCCGAAAAATAGGCATTGATTCATTGGTCAAGTTCATAGGTGTAGTATATATCCTTTACCACATTATATCGGCTGAATTTCTTCTTCTTCCCGGCCTTGGATCAAGGTTTATACACATTAATGGGGCATTACTTATTGCCTTTTTAACTCTACCGATCTCAAAAAAATTAAAGGAAAAAAGATATCTTAACAGCATTATAAATTTGAGTTTAGTTATAGCAACTGTCACAAGTGGCATTTATATTTTTATCAAGAGCCCGGAGTTGATGTCAGGTGCGGCTGGAAGATATTATCCACTTGGTATTGCTTTTGGCCTGCTGACCATATTTCTTATATTGGAAGGAAATAGACGCCAGATAGGATGGATTATTCCTATCATCGTACTTGTGGGGCTGATTTATGCACACTTCGGGGAATACTTCCCAACTGTAATTGCCCATGTCAATTTTGACGTACAAAGACTAACCACCTTGTTATACATGGGAACCGACGGGATATACGGCATGATTGCAAGGGTCTCATTTTCATATATATCGCTTTTTATTATTTTTGCTCAATTCCTCCGGGCTACAGGTGCTGGCGATTTTTTGCTTGATTTTTCATACGCTCTTTTTGGACGAATAAGAGGGGGGCCTGCAAAAGTTGCCGTCGGGGCAAGCTGTCTATTCGGGAGCATAAGTGGTAGTGCCGTAGCCAATGTTGCGGGGACAGGGTCCGTAACCATTCCTCTTATGAAAAAAACTGGATACGGCCCAGCCTATGCAGGGGCTATAGAAGCCGCGGCCTCAACAGGCGGGCAGTTCATGCCACCCGTAATGGGTGCATCAGCCTTTCTCATTGCAGATTTCTTAGGAGTCCCTTATGTAAGGGTTGCGCTAGCAGCCCTAATCCCTGCCTTACTGTATTATTTTTCCTTATTTGTAATGATACATCTTCAGGCGGTCAAAGAAAAACTTTCAGGACTATCCAAGGAAGAAATACCGCAATTAGGGAAAATTCTTCGAAGGGGATATCATCACTTTGTTTCACCTGTGGTATTGGTTTACTTATTAGGGGTCGAACAGTGGACACCAACGAGAGCGGCTTTCTGGTCTATTATGTCTATGTTGGCAATTGCGCTTATCAAGAGAGAGAAAAAGTTTTTTTCGGATGTAATTCTCAAATCCTTAACAGGTAGTATTAATGGTGTAGTAATGATGGGGGTAATAAGTGGTGCGCTTGGCATAATAGTCGGGATAATGGGATTAACAGGGCTTTCGCTTAAACTTTCTACTATCCTGATTGATGTCGCCGGCGGAAATTTGCCAGTCCTCCTTTTATTGACAATGACTGCCTCTATTATTCTGGGAATGGGACTGCCAACAATAGCTGCCTATGTTCTTTTGGCGATTATAGTCGCTCCGGCATTGGAAGGTTCGGGAATCCCACTGATGGCTGCCCACCTATTTGTTCTATATTTTGGGACACTTTCTGTTCTTACCCCGCCAGTCTGCTTGGCTTCCTACACGGCTTCAACTATCGCGGACTCTAGTCCAATGACTACAGGATTTTTGGGCTTTAGGTTAAGTCTCGTTGGGTTTTTGCTCCCTTTTGTCTTTGTTTATAATCCGTCTTTTCTTTTAATTGACCCTTCTGTGGGAATGATTTTTCCCCTTACTACATTTATTTTGGCGGTTTTTGCTTTGGCCACAGCTTTACAGGGTCACTTTATCGAGGAACTTAGTTTTTTTAAGAGGGGGATATTACTGGTCGCTGCAATTTCTTTGATTACTAGAAGTTATTGGTTTGACCTCGCAGGTCTCATTTTATTAGGGGCTGTTTATGTACCCCAGATAGCCATTTTCATGAAATCAAAAAAGGCGGGCCTCGTTCAACCTGAAGTTAGATAAGATATTGATAGGTTAGCAAGAATTCAACTTTTTTTAACTGGGAGGATAAAATGGCGATTCTGATCACCGGTGGGATGGGCGCGTTGGGCTCAGCATTAGCCAGGAATCTGGCAAAGGAAGGAATCGAAATAGTTTTATATGACGTTTTCGAGGATTACACCCTAATTAGTGATATTAAAGAGAAATTGATCTTTGTTGACGGTGATATTTTAGACCAGGAGAGGTTGATTGAAACCTTGAAAAAATATGATGTAAAAAGGATTATCCATACCGTGGCATTGTTGTCAAAGGCTGACCCCAAGAAGTCGTTAAAGATAAACACGGAAGGGACAGTGAATGTGCTTTGGGCGGCAACAAAATGTGAGATCGAGAGGGTAATATATACCAGCTCTAAGGCCGTATATAATCAGATTGAGGGTAAACATGGGCACCCTGATTATGAGCCGATAAACGAAGACTATCCAAAAGACAACCCTATGGGCATCTATGGGGTAACCAAATATTTCGGAGAACAAGTGGGCTACCAATTCTTCAAAATTTATGGGATTGACTTTGTGTCTCTACGGTTTAGCACAATTTTCGGACCGGGCAGGCTTGTGAAAAATCCCAACTCACCGATGGTAATACCCTGTAGAATAATCGAAAATGGAATGCTGGGGAAGACCTTCAAGTATCCAAAAGGGGGAGATCAGAAGGACGATTACATTTATATTGATGATGTAGGATATGGAATTAGCTTAGCCTGCTTTGCAAAGGACCTAACTCACAGAGTATTCAATATTGGCACCGGGATTGGTTCAACATTGGTAGATTTTGCAGATGCGACCAAAAAAATGTTTCCAGCGTTCGATTCCGACATTGGGGCGGGACTGGACCATGCCGGTATTGGATTCAATTTTTACAGTGTCTATGACTGTTCTCGGGCGAAAGATGAACTTGGCTTCACCGCTCGTTTTAATCTCAATGAGGCAGTAGAGGGCTATGTTGAAACGATGAAAAGATTTAAGATCGAGCCCACTTTTGTGCCATGAGCTTTATTAAAAATAGAAGAAGGTCGGTTCTGGATGTTCAATTTTGGTTAAGGCTAAGGTATGCAAAAATTTAACCCTATGGGAATGCTCAAGCGAAGATGATTACTTTAGCTAAAATGGGGGAGCAGGAAAGGGGTCATATATGATGTCTAATGAGAATGGATTCGAACATATAGGTGTGATCGGACTCGGGACAATGGGAAAAGGTATAGTCCTGGCGATCGCACAGGCAGGTTATCATGTGACGGCAGTGGATAGAGACCAGCCATTAGTAGACCGAGGTTTGGAGAGTATCAAGAAATCCATTCAACGTATGTGTGAAAAAGGAGCTCTTGAGGGGCAGGAACGGGATCATATCATTTCAAATATCAATGGGTTAACAGACCTCAGCTCTCTTACCAAATGCGACCTTATTATCGAAGCGGCATTTGAAGACCTTAAAATCAAAAGAGGCCTCTTCCGAGAAATGGATAAATCATGTCCGGCTGAAACCCTGTTTGCCAGCAATACTTCGTCTCTCTCCATTACCCAACTCGCATCCGGACTTTCCCGACCCGATAAGGTGATTGGAATGCATTTCTTTAACCCTGTTCCAGTTATGCGCCTGGTAGAGGTCATTAAAACAGTGACAACATCTCTGGAGACTATCAAGAGGATTATCAAATTTGTACGCTCACTTAAGAAGGAACCGATTGTTGTCCGAGATCAAGCAGGTTTCTTGGTCAATTATCTTCTTACTCCATTTCTTTTTGATGCGGTCAGAGCCCTAAATGGAGGATTAGGCACAGTAGAGGAGATTGATAAGGGTATGCGATACGGCTGCGGTCACCCCATGGGACCATTGGCTTTATGCGATCTCATAGGATTAGACATTTTGATAAATGCAGGGAATACACTTTTTGACGAACATCGTGAAAACAGATATGCGCCACCACCTCTATTGAGAAGGCTAGTAGAGCTGGGAGACCTTGGTGTCAAATCGGGTAGGGGCTTTTATAGCTACCAGGATCCAAATAAACCAACGCCTAGGAGTTTATAGAGATATTAATATGAGACAGAAAGGGATTTAAAGATGAAAGAAGTAGTAATTGTTAGCGGGGTAAGGACAGCGATTGGCGGATTTGGAGGTACACTAAAATCAGTTCCACCCACGGAACTCGCCCAAAATGTCATGCGGGAGGCCATGGATCGTGAAAATATCAGATCAGAATGGATAGACAAAGTCATATTTGGAAACTGCTTCGCCCCGGCGGACTGCAACATTAGTCGTATTGCAGCATATCAAGTCGGAATACCACAAGAGGTACCAGCATTTTCGGTTAATGCAACATGTGGTTCTTCTCTGCAAGCAATCATTTCTGCGTATCAGTCAATTGAGTGTGGAGAGACGGGGCTAGTCCTAGCTGGCGGGGTTGAAAACATGAGTAGGGGGCCTTATATCATGGAATCAGCTCGCTGGGGACAGCGATTGAGGCATGCCGAGGCTTTCGACTTGGTTTGGGGAGTGATGCAAGAATATCCAATCGGTGTAGGGATGGGCCTGACGGCTGAGAATATTGCGGATAAGTATGGTATCACACGGGAAGAGCAGGATGCTTTTGCTGTTTTAAGCCATAGGCGAGCAGCCAATGCCATAAGAGAGGGAAAGTTTAAGGCCGAAATTATGCCCCTCTCTGTGAAGAAAGGGAGAAAGGATACGATTGTCTTTGACACAGATGAACATGTGAGACCGGAGGTGACCCTGAAGCAGCTTGCGAAACTTCCGCCAGCCTTTAAAAAGGATGGTACGGTCACAGCCGGTAATGCTTGTGGTATGAATGATAGTGCCGCTGCAGTGATTTTAGCAGACCGAGAGAAGGCCCAGGAACTCGGACTAAAGCCCCTTGCAAGAATCAAAAATTACAACGTTGTAGGTGTTGATCCGAATTTCATGGGAATTGGGCCGGTACCTGCAATCCAAGGTGCGTTAAAAAAGGCAGGTCTCAACCTCAGTGACATTAATCGATTCGAAATCAATGAGGCCTTTGCGGCTCAGTATCTGGCATGTGAAAGAGAGCTCGGCCTCGATAGGGATAAGGTTAATGTCAATGGTAGCGGTATCGCCCTTGGACATCCTGTTGGTGCGACCGGCTGCCGGCTTGTGGTAACACTCCTTAACGTTATGATTGCTAATGATTCCTCTATGGGTGTTGCGTCACTTTGTGCTGGAGGGGGAATGGGATTTGCCATAATTTTGGAGCGGCTATAGCTATATTAGAAATAGATTCCCCCGATAGGCTTTTCTAAAATAATTAGCTTTTAGTGTCTCTTTCGGGGATGGTTGAAACCCCTCGCCTTTAGGCGAAGAAAAGTTTATACTGTGTCGCAATGCGACGTTATAAAATTGGTGCCCATACAAAAACCGATCTAAAAGTTCATCTGATCTGGATTCCCAAATACCGGAAACGGGTATTAACCGGTCAGGTTGCGATTAGAGCCAGGGATATTCTTCGACAGATAGCGATGGAACACGAGCTTGATATCATAACGGGGAAGGTATCAAGTGACCATGTTCATATGTTCATATTCTATCGTCCTGCTATGAATATAAGCAAAATTATGCAATGGCTCAAGGGTATAAGCTCGCGAATATTACTTTCCGAATTCCCCCACCTTAGGAAGCAGTATTGGGGGAGGCATCTTTGGGCACGTGGCTACCTGGCTGTCAGCTCCGGCAATATTACCGATGAAATGATTCAGCAATATATCGAAGAACAAGAGGGTGAACCCGTTATAGATGATAGTCGATTTCAAATCGACCCCTCTTGAACCCCTCGTCTTATAGACGAGGGTTGTTAAGTTAAACCTCAAACTATGCTCGAGCGACTCTAAAGGGTTCGATCGTTTCGGCGAGAAGATTTATCGCACAATAATCAGTGCTAAGAAAAGCCCTAAATGTGAGTTAAAAAGTGCATATGTTTAAAAAAGATTTCTCGAAACAGTATATTCTGAAGAAAAACTAAAAATATTGCACTCTGATAAACGTACAGGCTTCAATAAAACCACAATTTATAGGAATAGCTCCGTAGAATGGGTGCCAATGGTTTTTACCCCTTCGACGGGGCCTCATCATACGACGACCTACGGGCACAGTGGGTGCTTTACCCCTTGATCCAACGCATATAGGATCTGCTTTTCGGCCAGTTTTTCATTAATGGATTGCATCCTCATCGGGAGCCGCATACACCCATATCCTAACACTGACAGTTTGTCTCCGTTTTTGGGAACTTCTCGATAAAGCATTTTGTGCCTCTTTTGTGTCAAGCATTTTTCAATTATTTTTACAACTTGACCTTTCGACCATGGTCGTAGGCATATCAATCATGGTTCATTTGCATATAATCAATCCACGTGGAACGTTTTAACTAGAACTGAAATACGATTGAGAGTTAAACAATTTTTCAATGAATTCATTTATTTTGTTGTTTGACATGTTTTTATCGCTTCAAGGCGCCGGATCTATGTGGGAATTCTACATGATAAACTGCTTTCCAGGGGCGTTTGGCTTTTGCGTACTTCGAACGTCCTTAATTCTGCCTCCGAAAACGCTCTAATAAATCCTGAGTGGGACCAACGTAATCGGTTTTGTCTTTCAGGCTTTGAAGGATATAAACGGAATAGGGCATCAGTCAGTATTTCGGTTAGAACGCAGACCTGTCAATAAAAAAGCCCATCTCTTGGGAGATGAGCTTTTCGATTTGGTGGCGGGGACGACGAGACTCGAACTCGCGACCTCCGGCGTGACAGGCCGGCGTT
>Ga0272443_10004107_pt1 | contig 16310 bp, 12 predicted proteins | sample SSMAcet12_FD_193581 | JGI IMG/M metagenome (GOLD analysis project Ga0272443, IMG submission 193581) | Marine sediment archaeal communities from Little Sippewissett salt marsh, Falmouth, MA, United States - SSM-Acet-12 | ecosystem: Environmental > Aquatic > Marine > Wetlands > Sediment ... | reverse complement strand
CCGGACCCGGTAAGCTGTTAGATTATAAGCAGATAAATAAAGGCTCCCCCGGTCCCGATATGAATCGGAGCGACCCGGTGATTAATTCAAATTTTTGGGCATTAAAAAAGCTCCCCCGGCAAGACTATTATAGAACTTTCATGCCAGTGGTGGAGTATTTAAAAGGAGTTGGATAACTGGATTGTTTAGAAACTATCCGAATGTTTCCATTTAACTGTATAATAAAGCCCAGCAATGGGATGATTGATAACAAGACGCAAGGTATTATTGCTTTCCAATGTTAAGGACTTCAAGTGAACATCTCTTTCGGTTTCATCTTTATACATCGTTCCAGACATATCCTGTAACAGTTCTAATTGATATTCTTCTAAATTAATATTTTCATCAAAGATAATATCATATTCTAATTTTCCAACCGGGTAGTTAATGAATATATCAATATAGTCATATTCCGTTTCTCTTAATGATCCGAATCTTAGTTGATGATCACTATAACTGAAATCGTAGATTTTGAAGTCAAATCTATTTTTCATTAGTGGTGGCATTATGTTTAGAAATAATCCTCTCCTGCCGATATAAAAGATTTGACATTTACCGCCAGTGCCTAATGCCCTGTTCCAGAAATTAAACGGTTTTGAAAATATTTTACCCTGAAATGGAGCCGGGAGAGCAATTATTAAAGGTTCTTCCATATAAATATTATTTCTAAACTCGAAATGGCCTTCCGTACATATCCTACAGCCCCTTTTTATGGAACTTTTAAACCTTACAATATTAATGGAGACATCCATCGACATCATATAGGCAAGATATGGCCTTGCATCGCGTTCGAGAACCAGCTTTTCTTCTTTTAGCGCTGCAGGCATTTCATTTATTTTGTGTCTGATAGCTGCCAGATTCTGTCTATCTGCTAATAGCCGTGATACGCGTTCGAGAAGCACCAATTTTTTATAATGTGGTATTATTGATTCAAAGGCATGTTTTGACAACTTGGTTTTCTGCAAAAGAGCAACCAATGCAAAAATTAAGATTATGATGACAGTTAATATTGTTAAAACTGCAATTGGGAAAAAGTCAGAGAACCTGTTTATCGTCGCCAAAATTATTGAAATGCCGGAACAAAATAACAGCGCCCATTTATAATGCGGGAGATACTTTTCGCCGATATTTGCCAATTGGCTATAAAAAGATTTCATAACCATAATTGCCTTCTCCAATCAATGTAAGCCCATATTGAAAAACAGAGAAATAATATTGCATAGCCAACCATATAAAATTCAATAGCTCCATTAGTTTTTAAAATTAAATCAAATAATGCATAATTCGATAATCCGCCGCCGAGTGCAATCCCAATTAACATAACAAGCATTTTCACAACTCCACCTACGTCCTGCTCATTTAGCCTAACCAAAATAATGGCGAAGATAGTAGAAGAAATAAATCCAACGACACCGCCCATTAAGCATGAAGCAATATAAATCATTCAAAAACCGATAAAATAATGTTTAATTTAGCCTTTTTCTGATTTATTTACAAGGTGAAATTATATTTAATAATTCGACAATTCTAATATTTTCTTAATTTGTTTTGCCCTGTTTAATTGAGTGAGTAAAATTAAAAGCGAATCGACTTTCTATATAAAGGAGGCTTAAGGACTTATAATTGCACAACAATCCCACTTACCGCTTAAATTGTTGCACCAGAAACAACTTACACCAGGATAAATTACAGGACTAATCTGTCCCGTCACTACTTATATTTCGTAAAGCCATCGACCAAGAATTTGAAATTCATTTGCAGCTACCATTTTTTATCAATAAACTATTTGATATATATCATTAATATGATGATGTAACGTCTTTGCAAATGGCAGAGTCTACTTTGAGTTTAAATAATTCTTTCGATAGTTATTTCCGAACGTCTTGATTGCATTGCGAACCGTCTAATTAAATAGAGCTAAATAACTTATAATTCTACCCTGGAAAATATTCTTATGGAAGCATCAGATATCATGTTTGTACATCCAAGAGAAATAAAAATTGGCTTTACTTTTTGGCTGACCATCTTTATGTTTCATTAATAGGTTATAAAAGTCATTATAAAAGCTGAAGCCACTAATGAGTCAATCAATCAAAAACCTTGATTACATTAAAATCGAAGATAATATTGTCCCGCCAGAATTGACTCGACATTTATTTGAAGAGAAAGACGGCAAATCATATACCAATTTAATTAGCCTATTTAAAGACTACAGTGAAAACAAGACAGTGGCGTTTATCGGCGCGGGAATGTCAATTCCTCTTGATATTCCCGGGTGGAAAGATTTAATGGAGAGATTATTGGATAAATGTTCTACAAGGTTTAAAAACAAGTATAAAAAAAAATTAGGCTTAGGTCCCAAGGCATATCCGGAACTGGCAGATGATATTTTTAAAAGCCTGAAAAGGCGCCAGAAAGCTGCCGAATTTTACGACGAAATAAGGCAGATGATGGACCCACAAGTAATCAGTCACACACAAACACATGAAAAGATTGTAGCTACCACAAATATTCAATTGACAACAAACTTCGACTCTGCGATTGACCAAACATATAAACATTTTAGGGATCTGGGTGACAGGATTGCTGACGAGAAATTAAAAATTAGTCCGAATGTATTCTCTATTTATAATAACGAAATTGAAAGGCCGCCAGATTCTTCCAAAGGAAATATATACTATCTACATGCAGATATGCAAAGCGATTTTTATATACTAAGAAAGTGCGATTATAATCGATATTATCCAAATGTTAGCAAGAAAAAAGCAGGTAGTCAGAATTGCATAATACATTGTTTAAGGACCTTCTATCAATTTAATAATATCGTATTTATAGGATTTAGTTTTGATGATAATTATGTTAAAGAATGTTTCTATGCAATAGCAAAACAAGTGCAATTAGAGTATGAAGAAAGCCAAAATAGATACGATATAGCATGCAGACCGGGACCGAGGAAAAATCAGATACGCCATTACTTATTAGTAAGTGAAAATACTGCAAAAGATTGGCTGCAAAAAAATAGTATTTCGATTTTTAAAGAGTTTGAACCATTGAATATTTATCCAATAATATATTCCAAAAATCGCCATTTGTTTATTTATGATCTTTTTAATAAACTTGACAGGGCGAGAGGATAATATGATGGGAAATGACTTTTACAAAATAGCCCGGGAAATTGATAGTGTTATATCGAAAAGCCCTACTATTTCGAGTGAAAGGCGGTTAATTCGACTTTTAGCTAATGGCACTGAATACGAGGATTACATGTTCAGGAATATTTCATTAGTAAGCTGGTTTGGACCACTCAAAATGATGGGATATTTTAAACCTGATAAGGTACTGGAACCTATAATAATTAGCGATTATGATACCACTGTATATTTACCGGATTGGAACGTATTGGAATATCTAAAAAAAGTAGTGAGTAAAAAAGACTTAAAAGAGGATAAAAATGTAATAAACGAAATATTAGATATTCTGAGAAGGGTGACTCAAAGCCAAATTAATAAAGACCTTAAGCTTAATTCGCGTATCTGGTGGCATTTTGTCAACATATTAATAGCTATTCCCAAAGAATATATTAAGAAGGATATATTAGAACTTGTTAGACATTGGATTACTTCGGAGAATAGATATGATTTGGCCAGCGTTGATATTGTCAAAAAGCTTTTACCAAGATTCGTCCAAGAGGATAGCTCCCATGAAGATATAAAAAAGGCAGAATTAGTATTCAATATTATTACCGAGTTGATGATTGATGAAGGCAAATCAGATACATCCTTAAATCCCAAAGGTGTTTATAAAACAAAAATAGACTCATATTGGCTTGTAAATATTCTGGTTGGAGATAATTTAATTGAGAAATTAGCCCCAAGAATATCGGCGACTTCAATTTTCGAACTGTCCAATAAACTAATCAATGTCATTAATTACTATAAAGATAAAATCTTGATTGAACATACGGCTAATGAAAACACAAATGACAGAATTTACGTTGATTATACAGAATCAGGATTTCAACTTACAATTGAAAGACCTAAGAAGGGGAAAGCAAAAAATAGAATTGAAGAATCGTCAATGCACGATATACTTTATGGTCGGTTTGAAATAATAAAAACCTATCTTGGGCCAAAACAAAATAACAGGAATGTTTTCATTAAGTGGATCGGTAACATAATAAGACAAATAAATAATAAATATAACATCCAAATCAAAACCAATGATAGGATGTTAACAAAAATATATTATAATATTTTCTCCGACAATTCGTACATTTGGATGGAAACATTCCTAATTGAAGAAATCGATTCGTATAAAAATGCAAGAGAAGCTCTAACGATTTTATTGGCGAAATTAACAATTTCTATGTCTAAATATCAACCCCAAAAAGTAAAAACAATCGTAAGCAATTTCCTAAAATCTAAATATTCTTTTCCTATCTTCCGTAGAATCGCCTTATTATGCATTAATAGAAATTGGCCTGAGTATAAGAATATATTCTTTAGAGAATTAAAAACTATCAATGGTAATATATTTTTCGGTGATCCACATTATAAGGCAGAAATAAGTAATATATTAAAAAACCATGTAAAAGGCTTCGATAGTGCCGAAAGTGAAATAATAAACAAAATTATAAAAACGGGTCCAATTTACAGCAATATTATAGGAAATCAAAAATATGAAGATAAATGGAGAGACAGGTGGTTAATTCTATTAAAGGAAAATCCGCATTTTAGACGTTATAAGATTAAATCAAAGATTTCAACGTTGCATGAAGATGAATATTTCTCGCAACGCCCGATTGCACGACTGATTCCAAAAGTATCGCCGATTTCAGAAAATAAAATAGCGGAAATACCCATCGAGGATTTGGTACAAGAAATTGAGAAATTTGTTACCACTGAGCATTTGGATTTTAAAGGCCCATCCGTAAGTGGTTTCGCAAATGCACTAAAAAATGCTGTTCGAAATCAACCGGCGAAATATGTTGATGGTTTTGATTCCTTTATTAACGTAGGATATCATTATATTAGTGGTATTTTAGATGGTCTAAAAGAATCTTTGAATGAAAATCATTCAACAAGCTGGAATAAGATATTCGAATTTGCAGAAACATATATCGAAAATAAAAGATTTTGGGATAATAGCCTATTTGTTGTGAATGATGATTATAAAGCAACTAATAGATGGGTAATTAGGTCATTAGGGGATTTGATCTTAGCTGGGATCAGAAAAGACGACCAAACATTTAACAAAAAACAGATTATCAAAATAGAAAATATCATCTCAATTATTATTGATAAATTAGATAGCGATTCTGATGCTTATAAGCAATACGGAAATAACTCGAGAACAAAGATTGATCCGATTACCGAATCATTAAATTCTTCAGCGGGAAGTATAATAAAAGTATTGATTGAAATTGCGCTTTTAAATGCGAGACTATCAAAAGACGATTCCACAAATAATAAACCCAAATGGTCGCAAGGACTTAAAGATTTATATGAAAAAACAATTGATAAAAATATCCTTGATTCATATACACTATTTGGCCAATACTTGCCCAACTTTTATTATCTTGATAAGACATGGGCTAAATCAATGGCAAGTAAAATTTACAGATCAAAAATCTCTATGCGATGGGATGCATTCATGTATGGCTATTTAAGTACAAGGAAAGTATATCATGATATTTATAAAGATATGGAAAAACATTATGCACGAGCAATAAATAAATCAATACCTTTTGAACACGCTGATGAATTATTGATGGGACATATTGCAATCGGTTACCTATTTGGATTAGAAAAAACGATAAGATTAAGTCTATATGGCCGTGTAATAAAAAAATGGAAAAGAAATCATATAATTAAATTAACCGAGATCTTTTGGCAGCAAAGAGATAAAATTAAGGATTCGGAGCTTTCCGCGAGCATTTTGAACTTTTGGAAGACGATTTATAGCAAATACAATAAAAAAGATACACGAAAGTTTGATGACACAGATAAACAGTTGTTAGGCCAAGCGGCGAAGTTACTTATTTATTTGACTGAGATTCGCGGTGAAAGTTTTAATTGGATTAAACTGTCTCTTCCCCTCATTCAGCGATACTACGGTACAGATTTATTTGTTAAAGACCTATTAAAGCTAAAGGATAAAGGTAAATCGGTGATTTATATTGGCAAGATATTCATAGAATTACATCGATGTTATGCTTTGGATTTTGATCATAAAATCCTGGAGGAATTTATCAGATTTCTTTATAAATATGGGGATACTAATTTTGCGGAAATAGCTAATGAGGTCTGTAATTCCTATGGACGGATGGGATCATATTTTCTAAAAGATATTTACTGGGAATTTAATTCTGTTAAGGATGCCGACTTATAGTCATCGTTATTGTTTCAATCTATAATCACTTCAATGTCTACTTATTTACTTATAATATATTCCGGTTTCTGCCAGCCTCTATTTTTATCTACTATATTGCCTTCCGATATTTGCGAATCCCAACTTTGTAATACACATAACAACCATGAGACCTTTATTCCTAATTAAAGACCTCCCATCCAGTCCCGATTAAATCATTTTCATTATATTGATATTCTGTTTTCTGATTCAACCAAAAGGTTTTGTCTTTTTCAATGATAATGCCGCCAAATAGATTTTTTCCTTTTTTATTTTGCTCTTGGATATATTTGGCTAATCCCTCTGCTCGTGATCCGGCAGTTTCCGCCGTGATCCCGGCCTTTGTATCAAATAGACCAATCCGACCATCTCTGTATTTAACAATCCAATCTATATAAAAAGGAACATTGTCAGTTTCTTCTTTGCGTGGTATTGCGAAAAATGTTCCGTCTTGCTCTCCGTTTTTAAACCACCACTCAACAGTATCTTTTTTATCACTTAGGAATTTGGAGAAATCCTTTTCTATTAATGATGCAATGTTTTTTTCAAAAAAAGGTCGCATGATTGAAAGGTCTAAATCCCGCCTTGAATATTCATCAGAGTAGTTAATGGAGTTCGGCACCTCCCATGTATCATCAATAATAAGTTCTTTTGAACGTTTTTCCGCATCAGCCAAATATTTTTCTTTGGCAAGATTTATTGTATCAATGAATAATTGACGATTCTTTTCGGCCAAAACTACCATTTGTATTTCAATGGATGCATATTGAAATCGCATTGGATATTCGTTCTTGAAAAATTCATAAATTGATTTATTTATTCGTTTAATTGATCGTTCTTCTGGATACAAGGGGGGAAGGGCCTCAATCGAAAATCGGTCGAATAGTTGCTGTATTTCTTCTTCATTTAGTCTTCGTTCGATTGTGTCACCGGAATGCGAATCAATGGCATCCGTTTGTTTTTCCTGCAAATGTTCAAATTCCCTATCAGGATTGCTTACAACGCCATCGCTTATTAATTGGCTGCTAATTTGATTAATATCCAAAGAAATATTATTTTTTAAATTAAGTTCTCTTGCAGCATCCAGGAAGAACCGAATGAATTTAGGTGTCAGTCTTGTTCGCTCACGTTGACGCAAAGAATGGCAAGAAACCAATTGGATATGTTTATAAATATCATCGTTGCGTTTTGAACGATATATTGAGGCATAGCCATCGGCAATATCTTGGTGAATTGAAATATCGCTTAAATTCGTGTAGATATATCCCATATTTAATTCATCTTCGGAATAATGTCTTAATTCGGGCATGCGCATTATTCGACCGACAGTTTGAATTGAGAAACGAATGCTCCGCCAGTCTCGAAATAAAACCAAAATTGAGGCGCGGGGACAATCCCAGCCTAACGCAATAGCCTGTTTGAAAATCATAACTTCTACGGGACTATCATTTTTTGTAATTGTCGCTAAATTCTCTTTATCTTCGGACAGATACACCGCAAGCCGACCATTTTCGGTTGTTATGTTGTGTCCGTCCTTTAAAATGTCAGTTATCTCATCTTTTAAGTCAACTTGGCCCCGCCTTCGGTCAGGCAATTGAATTAACATAAGCGGGTTGACTTCCGAGCCTTCTTTTTCAAGAAGCTGAACAAGCTCCTCTCTTTTTTCCAGTGCAGTTCGAATAACAAACTCATTCGTAGATTCCTCGGCCTTGCTCTTTACAGCCAAATCGCCATTCGGTAGCTGCCGCAAGATTATGTTTTTAAAATCAGGATTGATTGCGATCTGCTTCTTTATCATTTCTTCCTCAACGACTTTTTGACGATCAACTGCGACTAATCGGTCAATACTAATGTTGGGTGGTGTAGCGGAAACTTCGATAGTAAGTCTTGCATCAATCATGGCGATTAGGCCCTGTGTGTTTTCGGCCCTCGCTGTATGGTGGCTTTCATCTATTATTAGAACAATAGTTATTCCTTTATCTTTTGTGTTTTCGATGACCTTCTCCAGATAAAACTCCTGCTCGTTCTCACGATAAAAAATATTATCCTCTCTATTGATACTTTCCCAATTGAGGAATAGAATTTCATTAGCGTCAATCATTCTATCTGAAAGGTCAACAAATTCTGAACATCTGATTGCCATCGTATTTGAATAGTGCTTTTTCAGTTTATTTTTGCTTTGCAAATGCAAATTTCGGGGTGCAGTCCAAATAAACGCAAATTCCTTCCCATCAATCCTATTGCTAACAAACTCCTTTAAAAATTCCGCCATCATTACTGTTTTGCCTGAACCGGTAGGAGCTTTAAAAACAATTGTATGATTACCCTGTAAATTCAATAGATCGTTTGCTGAATCCTTCAATTTGCGGACGGCATCTATCTGATAATCTAATTCTCTCATTTGAAAATCCTTCTATATACTCGCAAAATGGCGGCAGGGATAGAACAAACCTTGACTTTATCCCTCATATCCTCAAAATCCTCGGCAAAATCATCGTCACCGAGTGAAAAGATATAGACATTAATAGGATTTTTAAAATTCTTTATCTGTTTTTTAAATTCAGCGATTTTCAGTTCGTCAAATAGTATGGCAGTATATTTTTCAATGTTTCGGAATATTTTTATTGAATCCGTTTCATTTACTGGTTCAAAAGTATTCTCTTTCAGACAGAGCATTTCAACTGATTGTTTAGTCAATTTGGTTTTATTTCGATCAGAGGACTGGGCAGGGACAAATGAAGTATTATAATATTTTAGATTTCCGCCAGTACCATTCTTTCGTTTTATATTTTTCCTAATACCCCATAACTTGAGGATATTTTCTTTAAATTCACCCTTTAATTTATCATAATCGTCTTTATTCCGCTTTCGAGCAGTTTCATATTCATCAACAATAATATCTGCCTTTTTCAATTTTGCTAAATTAATTTTTTCTTCAAATAATAACTGCTTATCATTGCCTTCGTATTTGTATCCTTCGATTACTCTTTTAATTCTTGGGTATGTTGAATCTGTACAAATATTATTTTCATTATTTGTTACCATGATAAATTGTCTATTTCCATTATCATCTGCGTTCAATTCTAAAACCGCTTGGGCTGCTGTACCAGACCCCGCAAAAAAATCAAGTATGGTAGAGTTATTGTCAGCTTTTGTAGACAGCTGAATAATCCTTTTCATTAATCTTACGGGTTTAGGTGTATTAAAAACATTCTTTACGTCAAAGAGTATTCGTTTCATTTCTTGTTTTGCTTCTTGATTATGCCCGACCTCAGAAAACGGCCACCAAGTCGTTGGAGTAACATCCTCTTTAACTTCGGATAAGAATCTTTTAATTCGCGGAACATTATTTCCTTCTTGCCCGAACCAAATTCTGTTATCATCAATATATTCTTGGAATCTTTCTGGGCTCGTTCTCCATGAATAACCCGCTGGGGGATTTACTATCCTTCCCGATGGCGTTGTAATTGGATAATCGTATTTGACAGAATACGTTTTAACAGAAAAATCACCAGAAGTCCAATCACCACGAGGATCATTGTCAGGATTGGAATATCTTTTCAGCATTTCATTGGTTCTAACGAGACCCTGTATATCAAAACCGCTAATCTTATCCGTCTTTTTTATTTTTTTTCTTTTGGCATATACCAAAATGAAATCATGCATATCTGAAAAATAAGTCGCATCGTTTTGCGGTGAAAATTTCTTTTGCCAGCATATTTGGGCTATAAAATTCTGTGGTAAAAATATTTCATCGCAGAGTATCTTTAAGTGGGATGCCTCTTCATCGTCTATAGTTATAAAAATCGCACCTGTGTCTTTTAGAATCGATTTCGCAAGCTCCAATCGTTTTTTCATGAACGATAGCCATTTACTATGTCTATAACTATCTTCTACATCGACGATTTTATCATTGTAAATAAAGTCCCCGCCAATATTATACGGCGGATCAATAAATATCAAATCTACCGACTTTTCATGAGTATAATTCAGTACTGAAAGTGCATGATAATTATCACCCTCAATTAATATATGAGTGGGCTTGTTTTTATAGCTATTTATTGCCTTGCCTTTGACTTCTTTTAAAACAGGAAGTTCGCTTTTGCATTTATGAACCAATTCTTCGGGTTCGCGTTCTTCGTCCCAAACAAGGCCGTATTTCTTCCGCTTTTCCAATTCCCGGATTCTGTCGATTAGTTTTTCTTTCTCCCAAGTCGAATAATCTGGTTTCTTACCTGGCACTCCGGTTTCCCTTTTTTTTTCGAGTATTTAAGTGTATAAAAATTTTCAAAACCTTTGATAATATGACTCTCTTATGAAACAAAGTCAATTCGTAATTGGTTTTGATTATTCTGATTCAGCCTTCCCTATTTTTTTATAGGAATTACGCTATTTTACGCTCTCAAGCTATATTCGGATAATTCAATGAGACATAAATTCGCGCCTTCTTTTTTTTTTATATATGTCAATTTATTGCCTCTCGGGATATATTTTGGGGGTGTCAATATTCCCAGATCGGCTACCCCCGGGGGGTTAAAAAGCCTTTGTTAAGCCCTTATAATGGCAATCTGGGGATGGCAGTCAATGACATGCTAACACAATACATTAATGTGTTAAAAAGTCAGCTTCTTCCCCCCTGGCCAATTTGCCTACAAACGAACGAGAATACAAAGAAACGGTTCGTCGTCCCCACACCCTGTAATAAATATTGGTAAACTCTGCCAAGCACAACGACATACGCAATCCACCAATATCATCCACATTGCCATACTTCGCAACGTTTTGCACAATTTTTGTGCATTATATACAACGTCTAAGAGTCTTTTGCCTGTGGTTTTTATCATTTTATTGCGCCAAACTTAAAAATCCGTACCCGTTCGGCTGTGAGTATGGAACCTTATTTCGGGGATTGGATTCGTGGCGGGTACCCCTATCCCGATATAACAGTCAAAAAATTTGGACATTTCAGCTTAAGTAAAGTATCTTGTCAACATAACTTTGGAGGCCCGGCAATGTCACCAAAAGGCCAATCATCGGCAAACAGGGAATTAACGGAGAGTCTTAAGTACTGCTTGTTGACATACGGATTGGGCAAAATGGCCGAACCATTGCGTCTTTTAGAAAAATGGCTCAAGAATCCGCCAACTGGTCAGCCAGTTACGATCATTTGTCATGATGGTCAGATTAGGCAATCGGTAGAGGAAATCCTTAAATCAAAAGATATTCAATATGTATTATCTGACAGTACTGAAGGTGCAGGAGCTGAATCACGAGCTACCCTAACTATTCCACCGCTTTCCCAACGCATGGAAGATTTACCGTTAATTACGGATTTTCTAATTTCACAATACATAGATAATCATGACGCCGATCCGCCTGCCAAGTTAACAAAGTTACACCTTGCGTCATTTTTCTTTCTTTGCTATAAGTACAATTCATGTGCGGGGATAAGTACTCCCGCCCTGACTTTTGATGATTATACCAGATTCATAAAATACTGTATGCAGCATAAAATATTTGACCTTCCAGCGAATGATATACTGGAGTTTGAAATAGTGAACGATTGGAATGTGAAAGAAAAGAAAAGAGTACTTCGACTATTTTGGCCTTTAAACGTTATACTCTCCAATAAATGGCATTTATTAACTAAAAAAACTTTAAATAAGATCGCGGATTATTATTACCAACTTGAAGATGGCGAAATTCAGTCCTCTAAAATAGTCGGGCCTGGCAAAAAGTATGATTTTTCTGAGGGTTATCGGAAGCTTGAATATGAGGGAGAAAAGGTTTGCCTAAGCTCTATTGCATCGGGCGATTTTAGGCATTTTCTACATCCACGAAAAACACACAGTCATTGGTATAAAGATGTTAAAAAGAAAAGACTGTTAAAAAACTGGATAACGCCTACATTTGTCTTTAAGGAATTGCAATCGCAATGGATTACCTTATTGGGTAGCCAGCCATTAAATCAAATTATTTCCGACGATATTAACAGTCGGCTGAATCCAATCCTCAATATTTATAGGAAACATTTTGATTCAAAGACAAACCTTCAATCGCACAAGCCTACATCGAAGCAATATAAAGACGGAACTGAAAAACCATTAAAAGTGGTGGCAAAGATTAATGGCAAAACCAAGCTAATGATATTTGAAAGTGACTGTTCGGTTGTTTATAAAAGCAACAAGTATTGTTTACCAAACAAACATTATTCTGCAGTTGTGCTTATAGCGAATGAACATAAAAAAGGTAATCCATGGGTAAGAAAAGAGACAATTTATAATGAGTGTGACATCGGCGCCCCTTCATATCAAACCATGTCTGTTAGAAATTGGTTTATGAAAGCACGTGGCGACGCAAGAAAATTTGCCGAAGACGGATTGATTGAGACTGGGGATAACGCAACATGCAGGATACCAATAAATCCTGATCTAATTGTTATAGAATACGATTCAGAATAAAAAATCCCAAATTTAATAATAAATTCTAACTTTATCCGATTTTTTCCCGGGAATCCTCCGGGGTTTTCCCCTGTTCGATTTCCTATTGTCTTTTCAGAAATTAAATATTCGTCGGCACCGGCAAAGAAAAAATGCCGTTAGCGGCTGTAATAGACCCCCTGATACCCATGCCGGGCCGACATTCAGGGGGTCAGTTATATGAGCTATGGTAGTTGAATTGAAAAAAACAAAGCTGGATACGATCGCAAAGACGGTTGAGTTTTGGAGTGACCGCACCGGCGAAACCATCACGGTCGAGGACGCCCGCGAAATCATCGAGAATGTAACCGGCTTTTTCAGAGTTCTTTCGGAATGGGATGAAGATCAGAAAAATATAATTAATAAATCTAAACAAGGGGCTTAAGCTATGAAATCAAGTGAAATAGAATCTCATCAGATTATGATACGATGTCCGAAATTCCAAAATTGTTCCGCCCCGGTCTGTCCCCTTGATCTATTACAAGATTATAGAACTGCTTTAAGGGGCGAACCGAAATGTACTCTGAAAAAGTCGCGGCGGCTAAAAATTGCAAAAGAAACCAAATTGGAGCGACAAGGTTTCACAAGAACGGAATGGGCTGCCAAAAAACGCTGGGAAGGGCTTAGCGAATCCGAGATAAAACGTAGAATGGCCAAATTAAGGCCATTTAGGTCTAATCTTACAGGTGTTTTTGCTCGAAATGAGGATAGCTAATGTTGGGAGATAGAATTGCAAAAACGTCCTGTAAAAATGGAATTATTTTGACTGAAACTGGAGGCCCAAATGTCGGGGGCGGACAGATTAATCGATGGCTTGAGTAAATCGTCAAAGGCATCGGAAGAAACCGGCCATCCGGCCAAAGATATTCGCCCCTGCATAATGACATTAAAGGATACATCTCTAACAAAGGGGAATTTTCCAAACAGAAATGAATCGGCGGTAATTATCGCGTCTGAATATAAGCGTATCGGCAAAGGTTATGACTATACACAAAGAGAACTGGAAAAATGGAATGAAAACAATAATCCACCTTTAAAGCCAAATGAATTGAGAAATACTGTAAGAAGTGCATTCGCACACGACTATAACTATAGCTGTAAAAACCCTATACTATTGGATTTTTGTATTAACAAGGATTCTTGCCCATATTGGATACACGTAATATCAAAAAGACCTTTCAGGAAGGAGGAATTTATAAAAAACGGTTGGCAACAATATCTAAGCAATCGTCAGGTACTCATATATGCAGTTGCCCTACCCAATTTAGAAAAAAAAAGGCGGATCGGGCGGGGAGGGCTAATTTGTGCCAATCATAAACAAATCGCCGAAACTTGCGGCATATCCCCTGGACGAGTTGGTAAGGACCTTAGGATTCTTTCCGCAGTCGGCCTTATAGAATATAATGTCGGAATACCGCGTAAGTGGGAAGGAATTGCGTCGGAAATTAAACGAGTCTTCCCCGTTCCGCGTCCGACGAGAGAATTAACCCAAAAATTGAAGAGATTTAAAAATGATACATCGTAAAATTTAAATTTGTGACTACATGAATACATTATCAAATACCATAATATATATTATATCTATTGTGAAATATTCCTTGACAAATTTAGTTATCATAGATATATTTATATCATAGATATTATGGAAAGGAAATATTTATGGTTAAAAAGGCTAAGCAAAACGAGAGACTGATACATGTTCGCTTATCAGAGTCTATGCATAAAAGCCTTCGAGTATTGGTGGCTGAATTGGATACTTCAATACAGAATTGGGTTTCTGAATTGATAGTAAAAGAATTGAAAAAGAAGGGTAAGATCGGGGGATAATTATGAAGGCTGTATTATACGCCCGCGTATCCTCTAAAGAACAAGAGAAGGAAGGTTTTTCGATACCGGCCCAAGAAAAGTTACTACGAGAATACGCGCACAAAAATAATATAAAAGTCGTCAAAGAATTTACAGATGTTGAGACTGCCAAAACCGCCGGTCGTACACAATTTGGCAAAATGGTCGAATATCTGCACAATAACCGGGAAGTGCGCATAATTCTGGTAGAAAAGACAGACCGATTATATCGAAATTTCAGAGATTATGTATTATTGGAAGACCTTGATCTTGAAATTCATTTAGTAAAAGAAAACGAAACTATCAGTAAAGACAGCCGCTCACATTCGAAATTCATTCATGGTATAAAGCTACTAATGGCCAAAAACTACATAGATAATTTATCCGAAGAAGTCAAAAAGGGCATGAAGGAAAAGGCGGAGCAGGGAAGATGGCCTGCCCAAGCTCCATTCGGCTATACTAATAATAAGACTATTCATACAATTGAAGTCGATCCCAAAACCGCGCCATTTGTAATGCGAATGTATGAATTGTACGCGACCGGAGAGTACTCGCTTTCAAGTCTTTGCAAGTTTCTGAAAGCTGAGGGGGTTAAAAGCCGTAATGGGCATTATCTTGCAAAGGGTGTTATAGAACCAATACTAAAGAATCCTTTTTACTATGGCGAGTTTATTTGGAACGGTAAACAATATCCCGGCGTACACGAACCTCTTATCACCCGCGATCTATATAATAAGGTTCAGAGGATTCTCCGCCGACCCGGAAAACCTAAAAGCAGAAAAGGCGATTTTGCTTTTACTGGCTTATTAAAATGCGGGCGTTGCGGCTGTCAAATCACCGCCGAGAAAAAGAAGGGAAAATACATTTATTATCATTGCACTGGTGGTAAAGGTAAATGCAATCAGCCTTACATCAAAGAAGAAGATTTAGATGAGAAATTCGCGGACATTGTAAAGGCGATTCAGACGGAAAAGGATGTTGTAGACTGGATTAAGTCAACCCTAAAGGATAGCTATCAAGAGGAAAAGGAATTTCACGAAAAAGAAGTAAAACGACTTAATACCAAATACAACAATCTTCAATCAAGAATAAATAAGGCCTACGAGGATAGGCTCGATGGCATAATTGATGATGGTTATTGGCTTGATGTCTCCGCAAAATGGAGAAGTGAACAGGATCGGATTAAGGGATTGATTGAGCGATATGAAAATGCCAATCGCAATTATTTAGACCAGGGCTCTCAAATCTTAGAACTTGCTCAAGATGCCTATTTTCAATATGTTAGAAAAGAACCTATTGAAAAGCGCAGGCTTTTAAATTATTTACTTTCGAACTGCACACTGGACAACCTAACTCTATATCCTACATACAAAAAGCCGTTTAATTTTATCGCAGAATGCACGAAATTAAAAGAAAAGCTCCCCCGGCAAGACTCGAACTTGCGACCCGCTGATTAACAGTCAGCTGCTCTACCAACTGAGCTACAGGGGAGTGTAGCTTTATTATATATATCGTCCCTCTATCAAAAAACGCCTGTCC
>Ga0272443_10004106_pt1 | contig 16312 bp, 16 predicted proteins | sample SSMAcet12_FD_193581 | JGI IMG/M metagenome (GOLD analysis project Ga0272443, IMG submission 193581) | Marine sediment archaeal communities from Little Sippewissett salt marsh, Falmouth, MA, United States - SSM-Acet-12 | ecosystem: Environmental > Aquatic > Marine > Wetlands > Sediment ... | reverse complement strand
TCAGTGGTAATTTCTTTTTTTAAAATAATGTATCCTGTAAAATGCTGGTTTCATCTGCCTCTTTTGAGCTCATGAATGTGGGTGACTTTTATGGTCTGGATTTATATTGTAATGGCTTATCTGCGGGAAATTTGAATTTTTATATTCCTGAAGATATTGATCTTAAATTCTGATATTTCTAAAATCTGACCGGGGGTAACCCTATGAAAGTAAAAAGGATGAATGCTCCGGGATGAAATATGAATATTCTGGAATATTCTAAAATATTTTATGAAATTTTGTGATTATCACAAATTCCGGAAAAATGTCTGTGATTTATTATAATTTGTTTCTCTGAAAATACTTCAGTATTTTCTGTGGCCCCTTTCGGAATCTTCGTCTATCTCTTTCTCTGTTTTTAATGCAAGTTCGTGCATTCTTGCTGAAATTCTTTTTGCAGCCGATGGTTCAATTTCTTTCATAGCTTCGGCGATTTCTTCACCAAGAATAAATATTGCATGTTTATGCTCCATTTTACTTTTATGTGTCTGGGTCGGAAGTACCTTTAATCCCTCATATTCGGAAAATGAAGCGTTTGTGTTGTCTTTCTGCAGGTTTTCCTTGATGGTAAACATGAACTGGTGTAGCGCTATTAATTCCTCTTTGTGCACTTATTTCACATCCAAATATATCCCTTATATGCTATTTTATTGGCATTTATTGGCATTTAATGCTTTTAATAGCTTAATTGAAGGGAAGAAATTCTTCCCCTGAAGGATTGTTATTACAATTTATGTTTCAAACCATTTAACTTAAAGGGGTAGTTCTGAATTAATATCTGTGTTTTTTGATTTTTTTATGTCTGGGTTATCTTCATGAGTTTAACAGAAACAGGTTTTTTAACTATATCTCTGAAATCCGGTGCAGCGATCAGGGATATTCCGCGCATGGCTGCCTGGTCGAGGAGATTCTGATCAACAGTCCGTCCGGTTACAATTCCGGAGACATCATCATCGGCCTTTTTTAAGGCAGCTTCAATTTCATCTGATGGAAATTCACTTATGGTCTCGTTTGTAACTGAGAGGAATTTAACAACATTCTGCTCTTTGACCTCCTTCATCATGCTGTGAAGTATTTTTTCGTGTGGTGGAAGCTCAGGTTCATCATGATCTTTTTTATTGCTTTCATCTCTCTCTGTTTTCATCTTTTCAGACTGCTGGGAGAGAACATTTGTGTCGAGCCTTCCTTCTGCTGTCAATGCAAGTTCTGCCGGTATTTTGTTCCTGAGGGGTTTTATGATCTCTTTTCTTGTCATCTCCTCTACATTTTTTCCTCTTGGACTTACTGCGATAAAGTCAATGTCTGCAACCTGGAGAAGTTCACTTATTATTAAATCCCCTCCACGATCTCCGTCCATAAATGCGGTGGCCGTCTTCTTTTCACAGAGTTCAATGATGGATTCCGGAACATTTGTGCCCTCCACAGCGACTGCATTTTTAATCCCGTATCTTAACAGGTTGATAACATCGGCACGACCCTCCACAACAATTATTGCGTCTGAATCGACAACATTCGGGCCTGACGGGAGTTTTTCCGGACCGAATTCAATTACTTTTTCAATTCTTGAATGTTCTCTTATCTCGTCCAGTATCTCATTTGTATCAAAATCACACTCCTCAAACTTCTCAGTCAATAGCTCCTTGGCTCTTGATATGATCATTTTTCTCTTGGATATTCGTATATCCTCAATATTTCTGATGCTGAATCTTGAGGCACACGGGCCGACTCTCTCAATTGTTTCAAGTGATGCAGCGAGTAATGCGGTCTCTACTTTGTCTATTGATGAATAGATTGTAATCTCACCTTTGGTCTGTCCTTTACGGCTTTCAGTCCGGACATCAATTCTTCCAAGCCGCCCGGATCTCTGAAGATCGCGAAGGTCAAGGTCATCGCCCAGAATCCCTTCTGTCTGACCAAATATTGCTCCGATTACATCTGATTTTTCAACAATCCCCTCCGCTTCAAATGTTGCATGAATCTGATATTTTGTTGTTTCTGATAAGTACAATAATAATTCCTCCTGTGATGCTGTGATATCCTATGAAATGATATAATTGCTGATATATCAGGCATATGACAGTGATTAGTAGTAATTGAAATTATATAAACCGTTGTGGTTGTTTTATTGAAGACTGCGCTCTTAATGCACAAATATTCTGAATGAAAATGGTCGGCCATGAGCCGGAAGGCTCTCAGATTGTGGCTGCTATACAGGAATTTTTTACGGGAATTCTCTGCTGAATGCCGGATAACAGATCTGTCAGTTTTCTGTTGCAAAAATGCTATTCATTTAGTGAGTTGTGTAACAGCTCCAGTGCTTTTTCAGATTCTATTCCTGAAACTGAGATCCTCTTTAATGATGAGGTCTGACCTGAAATGATGGATATATTTCTTTTTGGGAGTGAAAAAAAGTCTGCAACTGCCCTTGCAATCTCCTTATTTGCTTTTCCGTCAACAGGCGGGGCAGATATTCTGCATAGTAATGCTTTTCGCCATTCATTGTAACCGGACGGGAATATCGTTTTTTTGCTTCCCGGACTTACGTCAAGAGTGATGGTAATGCCACTTTCGGATTTAAAAACTGCATCCTCTAACTTCATCTCAATCGTGACTTAAAAGTAAAATGTCGCCCGGTATTAACAGACATGGATCACAAGTGGCTCTGCGGCCGTAACTTCACCTGTCAAACCCAACCGGGCGTTTTAAAAACCTGTCGCGTATCCGGGTTGTCCCGCACATCATATCAGGATTCTTCCTTTGATCAGGCGGGGACCTAAAAGAAACGCATTTATCGGCTATTACTTATTTATTCTCCTTTCGTAAATAACCATCCCCGCAGATCCATTCCGGAGATCTCTGCAGGAAATTCCGGTCTTCATAAATCTGCAGTCCGCTGATGATAACAGTTGCCGGAAAGAGACCGTTCATTCCTTCATAAGGTGTCCATCCGGCTTTTGAGAAGAGCCTGTCAGCAGTGATTTTCTCTGTTTCATCGTTGTAAACTGCAAAATCAGCCTTTTGCCCTTTCAGAAATCCTGGAGGTTTTATTCCAAGAATTTCAGCGGGTTTTGTAACCGTTTTTTTTATGACTGATTCCAGAGTTATGTCTCCTTTCTCAAGGCATCTTGCAAGCAGAAGAGGCATCATAGTTCCTGTGCCGGGAATTCCGGACGGGACATCAGAAAATACTGCGGATTTTTCATCTTTTGTATGTGGTGCGTGATCTGATGCAATGACGTCAATCTTATCCCATCTTTTCCAGATGGCCTCAACGATTTTTCTGTCCCTCAGTGGCGGGTTTACCTTGCCATAACCCTGAATTCTGTTATCTTCAAAAGTATCGCGTGTCAGAAACAGATGGTGGGGCATAACCTCAAATGTGTAGCCCGGTGGTACGGCATCTATGGAATAAGGTGATGAGAGATGACAGAAGTGAAGTTTCATCTTAGGATCTGCAAGTTTGCAGATGTATTCAACGGCATTTGCCTCAAGATCTCCCGGTCTTAAATTGTCATGATCAATGAGTGAACTGTCATCACCTTCAAGTACAATCTCGGTGTGGACTGTTGCAGTGGCGTCCATCTCTGAAATTCTGTCAAGTGAATTTTTAAGCTGTGACTCATCAAGTGCATCTCCGTAGCTTGAGGGTGCTGCAAATATTTCACCAAAGGCAAGTGCTCCTGCATCATAAAGGGCCTTTAAGTCAGATTCCGGATAAACACCACCGTTTATACCAAAGTTGCAGTATGACTGCTCTTTTGCTTCTCTGAGGCGGTTATTGTATGTTGTGGCGTCTGTAACCGGAGGTACTGTATTGGGCTGGTCAACTACTGTTGTTACCCCGCCTGATACGGCACTCATGGTGCCTGATTCCCATGTTTCTTTATATGACTGTAATTCTCCGCCGCGTATGTGAACATGCATGTCCGTTGCGCCCGGAAGGCAGAGGCGGTTTTTGCAGTCAATCACAGATTCGGCATGGCCGGAAGGTGCTCCGCAGTGTAATACCCTTCCTTCTGATACTGATATATCCGTTATCCGGCCGTCAGGAAGCCTTGCATTTTTTAGAAGCAGTTCAATATTAATTCCCATCTGAAATCCCCTTCTTTTTCATTCGTAATTTATTATCTTCCAGGATAACTCTGGTTTCTGAATGATTATGATGATCTGATAATTCAGATTATGTATGTCAGAATCTATAAAAAAGCTGATTGAATTATGGTCTTTTAACAGACTCTCGGGACCGGATCTCCTACCGGTGGTTCGATAAATCTCTCGCCACCGATTCCGGTCTCCATAATAACTGATTTTCCTTCCACTACTCTGCCGACAATTGCCGCATCTTTTCCGTATCTGTCTGATTTTATTGCTGCCAGTATTGCTTCCGCGTCTTCAGGTGCAACGCCCATTACGACTTTGCCCTCATTTGCAACGTCAAGTGGATTTATGCCCAGAAGTTCTGAGGCACTTCTTACACTTTTCCTTATTGGAAGGCTTTCTTCGGAAATTCTCACCTGTACTCCGGATTTTTCTGCCATTTCATTTATTGCATTTGAAAAACCGCCTCTTGTGGGATCTTTCATTGCATGGATCTCTCCGGCCTGCATAGCAGCATTTACAAGATTCCATACCGGGGCAACATCTGAATAGATCTGCTCACCAAAGTCAAATCCTTCCCTGTTTGTCATAATGGCAAGCCCGTGATCTCCAAGTGTGCCGCTGACAATTATGATGTCTCCGGGTTTTAGTTCACTGTCACGGATTGGTTTTTCGGCAATTCCAATTCCGGCAGTATTTATGGCAATACCATCAATTTCGCCCTTTGCAAGGACTTTTGTATCTCCGGTTACTATGGCTGCGCCTGCCTCTTCAAGGGCATTGTCCATGGATTCAACGATTTTTTCAAGAACTTCAATATCAAATCCCTCTTCAATAATCATTGAGCATGTGAGTGCCAGCGGTTTTCCGCCCATCATTGCGAGATCATTTGCTGTTCCGCATACCGCAATCCTTCCGATGTCTCCTCCGGGGAAGAAGAGTGGTCTTACTACATGGGAGTCAGTTGTCAGAACGATGTTTTTTCCGTCAACCGGAATCACTGCCCCGTCATCGAGTGATTCAAGTCCTATTCCTCCGGCATTGTTATTCTTATATTTTGTCAGTGTATCTCCGAGAAGTTCCCCAAAAACAGCCCCTCCCGCACCGTGCATCATATTGATTTTCATTCTTCGTCAACCTCTATCTCTATATTTGTGACTCTGACTTCCCTGCCTTCAATTATCTCCGGCATTCCCCCGCAATCCGGGCATACATATTTTTCACTGCCTTCATATCCGCATTTGCAGACCGATTTTACAGGTGCATCAGTATATTCAAGAATACAGTCCTTGAAGAGTGGATCTTCATCCCGCATGGTGTTGAATAAAAAGACCACCTGTTCAGGATTGATCATTGTCATTTCTCCGACAGACATATGGACTTTATTTATCTTGGTGGCGGAGTTGTCAAGGGCTGATTTTCTTGCGGTTGCAAAAATATCGTATGCTATTGAATATTCGTGCATTACTCCTCCATAGCCGCGTAAACCTCTTTGAAGATCTGGCGGGTCTGAAGGGCATCCTCGCGGCTAAGTTTCTGGATAGCAAAACCCACGTGGACTAATACGAATTCACCTACTTTTACATCAACAAGATCTATTCTGACTTCCTGCTGAAGATCGCCGTAATCTACAACGGCTTTATTTCCGTCTTTTATCTCCAGCACTTCTGCCGGAACTGCAATACACATGTAACGTTTGCCTCATGAAAGAGTTAGAACTTAATCTCTTTAAAATTAACGAAAAAACCATATTTGGATAGAAATGGCCTTTATATTCGGGATTTTAAAATATCATCATTTTCCGGGCTTTTTAATTGGAAATTACAATCCATGTAATCAGCTTATTTCCGGACATTTCACAATTCTCCCCGGGCAGAGTAATGCAGTGCTTTTTGTCACCCTGATTTTAGTAATATCCTGTGGATAACAAAAGATAAACAGATATGAACAAACTGAGATGTTCTTTTATTTATTATTCTGAATTTATCGAAATTTGCGACCTGGATTGTGAAAATAACTTCTTCCTGTAAGTAAAGTCAAATGAAGCAGTAAAAAAGTAAGATGAATACGCCGAGAAGGAGATTTGAACTCCTGAGGTGGAATCACCAGTGGCTTTCAAGGCCACCGCCTTACCGGACTAGACTATCTCGGCCCGCTCTACTAATGTTGAAGCTTATACTTAAAAAAGGATGTGATTTTATTTTTTCCTCAGGGATACTGCAACAATGGACAGAATAACTGCAATGAGTGTGCCTATTATTGTTTCTGGTCCTGATTGTGTGGCTTCTGCTTTTTTAAGGTCTTCAAAATACCCTGATGCATCTGCGCTTACAGTCAGTGATGAAGCGCCCTCCGCATTTATTTTGACATATCCGCTCTCTGATTCGCTGGCAGGGCAGACTCTTATGTAAACTGTCTGTCCGCTTACCGGAATTGTAAACTCCTCGGAATCTGTGCTCTGGTGGTTATTGATTGTAACAGATGCACCTTTGCCGTCAGTGTAGCAGAGTATCCAGTCCTTTCCTTCTGCAGTATATACATGAAGCTCTCCGGTTGCAGTTTCGGCCTTAAAGTACGCAGGCGATGAAACGGATGCGAAAGCCTCTGCTGACAGTGGTTTGATGGTCACAGACGGCTTTTCAGTGCTGCCCGGAACTGTTGGCGATACTGTTGGGGATGTGGACATGAGGTAGAATTCTGTGTGCCTTATAAGACCCTTTGAATCGTAGAAATATACCTGATAACTTCCTTCTTTGTACACCGGGATTTCAAGCGAAAAACTTCCGGCACTGTCTGTGCTCACCCATTCTCTGGGAAAGACGGTGCCTTCATTGTTCTCCACCATTATTTCAATTCCCTTGTCTCCTCTTGTTGTACTTCTTCCTTCAATTTCAAGGATGCCGTTGAATTTCTGTTCTGTTGGAGAAATGAGGAATATCTCATCCGAACGGTCAACAATAGTGAATATTTTGGTTATGTCGGAACTGCCGCCGAGATTTTCCACATAGCCCTTCGGCACTTCAAGTTTATACTGTCCTGGTTTGAGTCCGGTTGTATCAAAAGAGACTGACCATTCCCCTCCTTTCTGAACTACAAATGACTGCCTGTCAATTTCTTTAATAGTATTGTCATTGGAGTACAGGACAAGCTCCATTGTTATTCCGGCCGGCAAAGTGCCTGTTCCTTCAATGATTATCGTATCGCCCTGATATACGGTTGTCGGCATATCATAGTTCATAATATATGCTGATCCTGTGCATATTGCAGCTGCTGCTATCAGCAGTATCCAGCAGATCTTTTTCATATCTACACGATCATAACTACTTACACTAAATGATATCTGTTACAACTGAGAAACCTCTGGCGTGCTGGCCTGGCACGGATAACTATGACGGTGCGGAAGTAAAATGCCTCACAGTGATTTTTAAGACATCAGGATGCAGGTGGAATAAATGCCTGATGTGCGGTTACCGTTTTGAGAGATACCATGATATCTGCGATGAAGACCTTGCAAAAAGACTTATCGCGCAGGTAAACTGGGTAAAGGAAAATTTCACTCTCTCAAAGTTTGATATGATTAAGATCTTCACATCCGGAAGTTTCTTTGATTCAGAGGAGGTCCCTCCTGAGGTGCTGGAGTATGCCGGCGGTGTCTTCAGGGGAAAGATCGTTATTGCCGAGACAAGGGCTGAGTATGTCGAGAGGGACTCTGTGAAGGGATTTTTGGATGCAGTTGATGACGGCACTCACAAAAGACCGCTTTACATTGCAATGGGTCTTGAGACTACTGATGATTTCATACGTGAGAAGTGTATTGACAAAGGTCTGACCTTTGATGAATACAAAAGTGCGGCAGGTGAGGTCAGGGCCGCCGGCGCTGGTGTTAAGACCTATCTCATGATGAAGCCACTCTTCCTTACTGAGAAAGAGGCAATTTCCGACATGAAAAAATCCCTGCGGGAATGTTCCGAATATTCTGACATGATCTCAATGAACCTCTGCACGATACAGGGCAGAACTGAAGTTGAGCATTACTGGAAGAGGCGCGAATACCGTCCGCCATATCTGTGGAGTGTTCTTGATGTTCTGATTGACGCTGACAGGCATATTTTATGCGATCCTGTCGGCGGAGGGAAGATGCGCGGACCACATAACTGCGGTGAATGTGATCGTGATATTGTTGACGGAATAAGGACATATTCACTCAATTATGATCGTGAACTGTTAAAGTCGCTATTTGAGAAGGGCTGTCGCTGCAGGGAGGAATGGGAGTTTGTGCTGGATGAGGAGAAGCCGTACTGCATGCCTCTGACGAGATAATCTTTGCCGGACCTTCATCTTCAGGAATTATATCCAAAGGATATTTTTTTCAATTCAGTTTTTGTTCTGAAAACCCGTTATCTGGCTGTAATGTCGCGGATTATTTGGAATTATTATTCATTTAAAAAAAGTTGATGTTATTATCCCGGCCGGGTTTTAACCCGGAATGTCTCTCCAAATATTTACTCGTGGCTTTTTTTGCTGAGACATTTTGCAAGAAGCGGCAGAAATGCTCCTGCATCACTTACAACACCTATAGCCTGGCTGGTTCCCCTGTCCATAAGTTTTGTTACTGATGCGGGGTTGATGTCAACACATATTGTCTTTACAAATGAAGGCAGGCAGTTTCCTATCGCAACTGAATGGAGCAGTGTACCGATCATGATTACCATGTCAAGATCCCGGAGATGCTCTCTCATCATATCCTGTGCTTCTATAACATCGGTAATGACGTCGGGGAGCGGTCCGTCATCGCGAATGGAGCCTGCAAGTATGAACGGGATTTCGTTTTTCACGCATTCATACATGATGCCTTTCCTGATTACTCCTTTTTCAACTGCGTCCTTAATTGAGCCTGCCCTTATAACTTCACTTATTGCGTAAATGTGGTTTTTATGTCCGCCGGGGGTGAGTTTTCCGGAGTCAAGCTCCATGCCCAGTGATGTCCCGAAGAGATTGTATTCAATATCATGTGTGGCCAGGGCATTCCCTCCAAAGAGAACATCCACATAGCCTTCCCTGATAATTTCCGCAAGTGCGGGGGCTGCCCGTGTGTGAATGATTGCAGGACCGCCGACAATGCCTATTTTCCCACCTTTATTCTTAATTTCAGCCATCTCATCCGCAATTTTGGCAATGATTGTCTCGCTCGGTCTTTCGGATGATACGGTATTCTGCATAAATTCAAAGGAGTTTACTTTTCTGGATCTCTCCGGAGGGACGATTCTGACGCCTTTTTCTCCGATTACGACAAGATCACCTTTTTTGAGCCTTGACAGCGGGGTGCATACTGCTCTGCCTTCATCTGCTTTAATTATTATCAGGCAGTCCATTTCAATATCTTCAACATCAAGCCATTTTTCATTATATTTAAGAAATGTCGGGTGATTTGTAGTTGAATAAAATCCCTTCGGTACTACTCTGTCTGCCTCTGCTGCCTCCAGTCTGACATCATCGACTTCGGGCATTTTGGCTCCGAGGCGATGCAGTTCACTGAGTATCTCATCAAGCAGCTCCTCAGATTCTGCTGTTACAATCAGGCGGGCATAGCTTGTGTCCTGCTTTTTTTTGCCTACATCAAATGTAATAAGTTCAAAATTTCCCCCCATATCTATTATTTTATCATATACGCGGGTCATTATGCCTGAATCAATAATGTGCCCCTCAAGTTCGATCTCTCTGGAAGAATCCATGAAAATAAGTCGTTTTGTAATGTTAATATTTTTTTGCTGATGGCAGAGGCAAAATCATCTGGTGTAAATGAATTATTGTCTTTCTTTCAATATGCCTGAGCTCAGAAAATTTTCAAAAAGTGAGAGTTCTTCCGGGGTGTTAATATTGTAGCCAAGAGTTATGTCTTCTGAAATTACTTTTATTTCGTCCTGTTCTTCCGCTATTCTGCTTCCATTTACAATATTCAGGCCGGTAGGGCAGGAAATAATTCCCCTGATATTCTCGCGGTAATTGCAGCTGAAGTTTATTTTTCTTATGAGATCTTCCGGAATCCATACTGAGCAGGACTCTTTTTTTGATTCTGTATATTTCAGGTATATCTCATTTATCGTCCCGGGGGTGATTCCCGGTATGTCTGAAGCGCATGTCAGGAAAGGTGATCTTTCATCTGTTTCGGTTGTAAATTCAATCAGGTCTTCAACATATCCAAGACCTCCGGCGGAATAATATTCAATTCCGTTCACTCTGCACCAGTTCTTTGTCATTGGCACATTGTCTGAAAGTGCAATTACGGGCTCGTGTCCTGCCTCTTCAAAAGCCTTTACAATATAATCTATCATTGGCCTGTTCAGAATTCTGACAAGTGGTTTTTCTCCCATTCCAAGCCTTGTGCCTCTGCCTCCTGCCATTATCAGAGCAAGCATTTCCTTAGTGCCTCCACCAGTCCTTCATTTTCTTCTCTCTTCCGGACGGCGATTCTGGTGCAGTACGGGAGGCCGAATGATGTACAGTCTCTTACGAAAAATCCTTTTTCAAGAAGTTTTGCAGTAAGTTCTGAGGACAAAATTCCGGTTTTAAAAAGAATAAAATTTGCAGATGGCGGACAGTATTCGAGATTCAGTTTATTCAGTTCTTTGCAGAGATAATCTCTTTCTATCCTGATTTTTTTCCTGGAATCCTCCATTTTATCATAATTCCGGATTGCAGATATCGCAAAACTTTCAGCAAGGGCATTTACTGTCCAGGGGAGTCTTATAGTCTCTATTTTTTTAATGACTGATGCCTCCCCTATTCCATAACCTATCCGGAGTCCTGGTATTGAGAAGGATTTTGTCAGTGATCTGCTGACAATTACGTTTTCATAATTGCAGTCTGAAATACTCTCATCCCTGTCTGCAAGATCCATGAATGCCTCATCTACATACAGCATTATTCCTTTTTCTGCGCACTCCTCTGCAATACCGGATATTTTTCCTTTGGGAATAATCTTTCCTGTTGGATTATTAGGATTGCATATCACCCTCAATGAATGCGGTGTGGCAGGATCAGATGTACATGATGCCCCTGCAAGTTCTGCTGAAAAGCGGTACTCGCCAAAGGTATGCCTGTCTGTCAGAACTTTTTCACCCGGAATTAAGACTGCCCTGAAAAGAGATCTGATTATTTCTACAGAACCGTTTCCAACACATATATTGTCGCTTTTAACTCCGTGGTGTTTGGAAATGGCTTTTTTTAATTCGGTGTATGAATCGTCCGGATAGTCAGTTATTCTCTTAAAATCCGGTTTCCATCCTGTTTCCGGAGGCCAAGGGTTTATGTTCGCGCTGTAATCAACAATATTTTTTATGTAATTATCTGATCTCAGCTGAAGAAAACCTCCGTGAAATGCCTTTTCCGGGAAGTGTTTTCTCAAAAATATTTCTCCTATTGGGCTATTATTGGTTTAAATTACTAAATATTCTTTTGAATTATCTGTGTGTGCAACTCAAAACGTTTATATATGATACGGTAGCATGATTTCATTGTCTGAAATATAAATTTAAGTCTGACATTAGTATGCTTAATGTCGGACAATTGGCAGACAATTGTCTGCTTTAAGTCGGACGCTGTGGTTTCAATGATGGAGCGAGTTACAATCAGACTGCCTTCCCAACAGGTTGCAATTCTGCATAAACTTGTGGAGGCAGGCGAATTTCCTACGGTTTCTGAGGCAATCCGGTATTCTGTTCGTGATCTGATAGAGAAACATGCAAACCGGGTAATAATGGACAGTGAACAGATATCATTTGAAATCTAAGGAAGAAATATATTGCACCTGGTGATTTGGATTTAATTACAAATCGAATTACAAATCGGGATCTCTTCGTGTGTATTAATTTAAATTTGAGGTATTAGGAGGTTTATCAAATGCAGAGTATAATCAATGAGGCACTAAGGCATGCCGAAACTGAACAAAATAACAGGAGAGGCGGAGTTATTGGAGAGGATGATTTTATTGGTCAGCCAAGAATTGTAATTGTCGGCTGTGGAGGTGCAGGCAACAATACGATCAACAGGCTTTATCACATGAAAGTCAGAGGTGCCGAAACAATTGCGGTCAATACCGATAAACAGCATCTTGAGATGATCCAGGCCGATAAGAGAGTTTTGGTTGGCAAGTCACTTACCAAAGGTCTTGGTGCCGGTGGTTTCCCTGATGTCGGAAAGCGTGCGGCAGAGATGGCAAGAACCACTCTTGAAGGTCTTTTGCAGGATGCAGATCTTGTATTTGTGACAGCAGGTATGGGTGGCGGTACAGGTACCGGAGTTGCTCCGGTGGTTGCACAGATTGCAAAGGATCAGGGCGCTATTGTCGTTGGTATGGTCAGTTATCCTTTCCAGGTTGAAAAGGCAAGACTCATCAGGGCTGAGGAGGGTCTGGAGACTCTTTCGAATGCGGCTGATTCAGTGATTGTTCTTGATAATAATCGTCTTATGAGTTTTGTTCCAAATCTGCCGCTGGGGCAGGCATTTTCTGTTATGGATCAGCTTATTGCTGAAACCGTTAAGGGAATTTCAGAGACTATCACTGAACCTTCTCTGATTAACATCGATTATGCAGATGTCAGGGCAATTATGAGCAAGGGCGGAGTTGCTGTAATGCTTGTCGGTGAAAGTAAGCAGCAGAATAAATCAGAGAGTGTTGTTCATGAATGTCTGAACCATCCGCTTCTTGATATCGATTATCGTGGTGCAACAGGCAGCCTGATTCATATCACAGGTGGCAGTGATCTTACTCTCTCCGATGCAGAGGATATTGCCAGTACACTTACATATGAGCTTGATCCACACGCCGATGTCATCTGGGGTGCACGTATCAACGAGGATTATGAGGGCAAAGTCAGGGTCATGGCAATAATGACCGGAGTTAAAAGTGCACAGATTCTTGGCAGAAGCGGAGTTCTGGCATCCGGGTCTTCCGGGTCTGTAAGACCGGGCGCTTCACAGATTGCAGAAGGGCCTTTTGAGAGAAACAACAGGCGTGCAGGAAGACCTCTGTCAGGCAGTGGCGCAAGAGCTGCTCATGAACAGACCAGTGGTGGATTTATAGATTTCATCCGCTAATATCTGTCTGCTTACCTGCAGCAGAATAAATACTGAATTTCCGGCTTTTGCCCAATACCCAACCCGTAATGGCATCCGGGAATTCAGGTAATATTTTTTTAATCTGTCATTAATTTCATATTTTAGTTCTTTTAATTCATTGTAATTTAAGATCCGGGCTACTGGAGTCCTGCTGCTGGCTGTGGCTTATTCCGGCTGATTTTTAAGTTTTTGTCCTGCAGGCCTTTCTGTGTGGCAGATATTTTCTTTTTTCCTGCCGGTCTGTGGGGTATTCTGCGTCTGCTGATACTGAAGTCCGGTTTTTGATCTGCTGTATGGTGTCTTCAGGGAGTATTCTGTCTGCAGGAATTTTATGCATAATTCTTTCTGCCTGTTTTTTTGTGACGGAAATAATTCCGAAATATACGGTTTTCCTGGATGGTGGTGCTTAAATCCGGATTGGAATTACCCGGGGTGGCACTCAGCAACTGTTGCGAAATACATATATGTGGTTACCACCCAATAATTAGAAATCACTGTGATAATCTGTAATTGGTTAACAGTTTGACAGGGGTAAGATAAGTCCCCTGGTGGAATAGGGAGTAGAACAGGACGAACAGCGTGATGAACACGGATCCGAAAACGGCCCGGAAAAAATCTTTTGTTTCGTTAATTTTCAGTACCCAATCGATCCATCCTGTCAGCTGTGTGCTTACTCCAAAGGAGTCCACAGAATAATGAACAGAGGTAAGAGTTGAGCATGTTGAATGAGCTTATTGATAAAAGAAAAGTAGTTCTCCAGCAGTCTGAAGAGCATAAAGAGAAGAGAAATGAACTGAATGCACTTGCAAGCACATTTGCACGCGAGCGCAACCAGTTAAATGCCCAGACCAGAGAGTGTGTTGATGAAGCGCAGAAGAATAAAGAACTCCGTGATGAGGCAAACAATTCTGTACACACTCTTAAAGGAGAGAGAAATGTTCTTAATGACCAGGCAAATGTTCTCTTTGAGGATATTGATGCATTTAAGAAGGAACATGGCGGAATCAGCAACAACCGCGGCATTAAAGAACTTCACAAACAGATTGAACGCCTTGAAATGGAGCAGCAGACAAAAGTCTTCAGCCCGGAAAAAGAGCGTGAATTAATTGAGAAGATTAAGCAGCTCAGAGTTGCAATAAAAGATCAGGAAGATGAGATCGAGCAGAACAAGGAGATTCATACAAAACTCCAGGAAGCCCGCGATCTCAGAAAAGAAGCATCTGATCTTCACGCAAAAGTAACTGAGAGTGCAGAACTTGCGCAGAAACACCATGATCTTATGGTGGAGTGCTACAGAAAGGCAGACAAGTCCAGAGAGGCTGCGGATGAGTCACACAAGAAATTTGTGGAGGCACAGGAAGCTGCTGATGAAGAACATAATAAGTTCATAGCATGTCAGAAGGAAATCCGTGACTACGATAAGGTAATTGGCGGACTTCGCAAGAAGACAAGAAAGACAAAAGTCACAAAGGAACAGAAGGCTGTCAGAAAAGAAGCAGAACAGGTATTCCAGCAGTTCAGAGCCGGTGAAAAACTCACAACTGATGACATCCTGCTTCTTCAGCGTTCTAAATTATTATAACTCTAATAATTTTTTCCGGAACTCATATTCTTTATGATTTTGACGGTTGATTATTGAAATTTTATTTATTTTGTTTTCGCAGATATTCTATCTGAGATTAAGAATATATTCTGAGGTATTATCCCGTTAAATAAATTTATGGTTTGTAAATCTTTTGTTATTATACAATTTTATTACTGAAATTGTCCCTTTTGATGGCCGGAAACATATTTTTAATATTCTGTATTCTGATCTTTGGGAGTTTTGAATTATTTGTTTTCCCCGGAATTATTTTTGCTGAAAGATATTCCTTTTCCTTTTCTTAATCAGGCAATTATTTATAGATTCAAATTGATTTTTAAATGATGCCTGACGAGCGGACACTTATATTGTGTGTCGATCGTGACGATGATATCGGCTATAAGGCGGATGTTACTGAACCTGCACTGGGAAGGGAAAAATGCCTTGATGCAGCTAACCGCCTTGCACTTGCCGATCCTGAAGATTCAGATGTAAATGCAATCTTTCAGGCGATAAAAACATATGACGAACTATCTGCCAGGGGTGAGAATGTATTTGTGGCAGTAGTTGGTGGAAATCATACCAATATGATAGACGGGGACCGGAGGATCTCCCATGATCTTGGAAAGATGGTCTGGGATAATGAAATAACCGAATGCATACTTGTTACGGATGGGGCAGAGGATGAATTTGTCCTTCCAATAATTCAGGCTTCAGTTGATGTTAAAAGTGTCCAGAGGGTAATTGTAAAACAGATGCCCAATCTTGAAGGAACGTATTACATATTCAGGAAGCTTCTGGACGATCCTAAGATTGCAAGGACACTTCTTGTACCTGTAGGTCTTGCAATGCTTCTGTATGCCGTGGCGAACCTCCTGGGAAGTCCTGAGATTGCAATAGTGATTGTTGTAGGCGTGATTGGTGTGTATCTCCTCTTCAAAGGTCTTGGGATTGATGAATATTTTGGTTATGCAGTAAATTCACTCCACAAATCATTTGTTGGCGGAAGGGTGACATTTGTTGCATATATATCTGCACTTCTTATTGGTTCAATTGGTGTAATTATCGGGCTTACAAGTCTTCTTGAATGGTATACTCCTGATCGTGGTGTGTTATTCTATCTTCTGTCTTTTGTTTATGGTTCTATTGGATACTTTACAATAGCCGCACTGACAGCTTCCATAGGTAAAATTATTGATGTTTATCTTAATGAGAAGAATGCACTTGGCAGGGTTATAGCAGTTCCTTTCTTTATTGGTGCTGTGGGAATAATTGCATACGGGGCCAGCGTTTATGTCCTCTCTGTTGGCAGCAGTATGGACTTTCCTGTCCTTGGTGTTGACGGAGTCAGGTTAATAGTCTATACAACAGTTATAGGTCTTATATGTGCAGCATTCGGGGTGTACCTGCAGAAGTATGTTTCAGGCTGGATTAAGAGTCTGGTTGAAAAAGATGAAGATGAACTCTGATTTATCC
>Ga0272443_10004104_pt1 | contig 16315 bp, 7 predicted proteins | sample SSMAcet12_FD_193581 | JGI IMG/M metagenome (GOLD analysis project Ga0272443, IMG submission 193581) | Marine sediment archaeal communities from Little Sippewissett salt marsh, Falmouth, MA, United States - SSM-Acet-12 | ecosystem: Environmental > Aquatic > Marine > Wetlands > Sediment ... | reverse complement strand
TTCCGGTTTAAGCCACCATTTTCCTATAATGGCTTTTGCTTGTCCCTTGAGTATAAAAAACCTTTGCACAGGCTGATTATCAGTATCTAAATCATTGGCTTCGTCTAGTAAATCAAGCGCGTTATCCAACAATCCGGCATAATTTGTCAATAACGATTGCCTTATATAAAGATCCGCCAGTTTGCAATTAATATTGGGAATGTCCTTGTCTATTTGCAGCTCTCTTATAATTGCCAGGTCTTTTTCATAATATTCAATTGCCTCGCCAAATTTTCCCAACCTGCCATACAGATTGCCAAAGCAGCCATGGTTTATTGCTAATCCATATCTGTCGCCAATTGTCTCTTTTAGTCGTGATGCGATTTCCAAATATTGTTTGGCCTCATTTAATCTATGAAATTGTAATTCGAAGTTACCCCTATCAGTCCAGGCTCTGTCCTTGAATAATGGGGAATAATTCGGAGCTGACGATATTCCTTTGTCTAACGCCAGGCTGAACCAATTCCTGGCTTTTTCCAGGTCGTATTTGGCATATTTGTAATATGATCTTGCTAACCAATGGGCTGCTTCTGCGCGAATGTATTGATCTACTGAGTTATTCTCATAAATCGTTAATAAGGATTTGCGTATTTTATCAATGACCAGATTTTTGGTATTCTTTGATTTAATCAAGGTTTCCAATTGATGACTGGCCAGATCGATATTTAATACTGCCTTTATATTATTACTTAGGCTGTTTTTCTCTACTATCTGGCTTATTGTTTCAAAGCTTTCCTTGGCTTTATTATCGGTAGGCTCATATATCCAGAATTTACTCATAGCATCAAGATGCCGTAGAAATATTTTTTTGTTAACTGATTCCTGGTTATCGCCCGGTTTGTCGCCTAAATCGGTATTGGCAATATTTTCAATCAATGCACTATAATTTGATTGTATATAATCTTTCAAACAATTGACTGTGGTATCGTTTTTGGCTGGTCGGATATCCCAGATACGGTCCAGATAATTAACGATTTCAGTTTCCAGGTATTCACCTTTATCATATTCTGGTTCTACTTCATATCTTAGAAAAATGTCAACCTCTTTATATTTAGCCGCCAAAAGAGTATCGATATTTGCTTTGGCTCGGCCCAAGATTAAAGAAATATCATCAATATTGGAAGTATTAACAGGCAGTAAAGCTTCGATTCTGACTCTTCCTTTACACGGAATATAGGCCTTAACTGCGTAAGCCTTTTCATCATCTTTATTAATTACACCCTCGATAGATTTAAGCTCTCGTATTATTGTATTCCGTTCATCATCATCTAACGCTTTGTTAAGCAGATTTTTTCCATTATCGGTAATTAATTCATAACTCGAATGCAGGACCAGAAGCGATATTCCAACCTGAAATAATGGATCCAGAAAATCTATTCTAAATAATTTGGCGGCTATAAATCCAATGCCAAGCGATATCTCAACCAGCATATCCATCTTTAATTCTTTGGCATCGCCTTCTATCGAATCTGAATCCAACTTGTCAGCGTTTTTCAATTCGTAATTATACACGAAATATGAAATTATCGCCGAACCAAGAAGAACACCAGCAACCAAAAAAGACGTCACTGGCGATGCCACATCCTTCAAAACCAGAAAATTCAAATTCAATCCAGCATTTATACTCAACCACTCTAAAATGCCAAAAATATTTAGGCATCTATGTAAACCGTCAAATAAGAATTGTAAGCCAAACATTAGAAGACTGATGCCAATACCGACACCTACAATAGATTCCAATGTTTTTCTACCCACCGGGTATTCTTTGGTTGGACCCCGAGAAGCAGTCCTAGTCGAAACACTGATGGCGATGTACTGGACAATATCAGCGAAATTATGAACAGCATCCGACACCAATGCCATCGCGTTAAAAGTCAAACCAACATACGCTTTAGACACTGTCTTAATAACATACATTGTCAGAACAACGATATCATTGTTCCGGATGATTCGGTTTTTTCTTTTTTCCATATTGCTAATATCGTTTGGTTACTCTGGATAAAGTTTCTTTGTCAAGTATCGTTCAACAGGTTTTACAAGAAGCAGACTTAATAACTGTAAAATTATAAACAGAATTGCAATTGAACCCAGAATTACCTTTAATAATTCCTTGTATATCTTTTGTATCGCTTTACCGGCTTTCTCCCGGTCGTCTATTTTATAAAGGTTAATATCAATTGTATGAAGTATTTTCCTGTCATCTTCATTAGTTTCCGCGACTTCTTGAAGCCCTGTATATTCTGGACTACCAGTTAATTCGTTTGATAGTCTTAGCGCATGCTGGTTATTCTTATCAATAAGAATATCAAATGTAAAAGGTATCAGAAAAATAAATATAACTAATAATATGGGAATAATTGCGGCCTGTTGAATTAATGACTCTTTTACAGAGTCCCAACCTAACCTAACTCTTGCCATGACCGGCGTTTTAGCGGATTTGATTATTGCCCATAATTCCGACAAGAAATCACCAAATATCAATAAGGCAGCCGTTATCATTAACTGAAATGTAAGTACGTTTACGAATTTATATACCGTCCCGAATCTTTGCAGGTTAGATATCAAATAAATGACTACAATTATAATATATGCTATTGCAGGTGTTGCAAAAAACTTAAGGAATTTCTGTTTATAATCTTGGATTATTTCTTTAGCAAAACGGTCGGGCAAATCATTATTTTTGGATTTAGAAATGTGTAACCAAATATATTTACCAATACAATTGAATAAAATCAATATTATATACCAACCGAAAATAATATAGATTAAATGTAAAATATAGCTGGATATATTTTCCTGTATTATTAAACTGCCACTATTCAATAGAACCATTCGTTCAGTTTCATTTAGCAAACTATTTTTAAGTAATAATTCAATATTTTCTTTATGAAAACCTATAACATAATTTGAGTATAACAATAATCCGAGACTCAAGAGAGTAATTATCGGTAACCATTTGAGTGCAGCGAATAAAGTTAGCCGTATTCTGTTGATAAGAAACTCTCGGTACATTATACCTGTTATTTTTTCTTGTGAGAAGGATATTCGTTCTTCAATTTGCTCCTTGTTTCGGATTGTTCTTTCTTCGATGATTCCGTTTTCGAGTAGTTGCTTGTATGGGCTTGTTGGTCGGGGATCGAATATTATGTTTTTGATTGATGTTTTTTGTTTTTTTGATTTCTTTTTGCCGGACTTGGTTTTTTGCGTGCTTATTAATTCGTCTATGGTTACTTCGGTTTTTCTTAATTCAGAGATTCTTTCAAGAAGAGTAAATAGTATTTTCTTTTGTTCTTTCTCTTTTTGTATTTTTTCTTTGATAAAATGCCTGTGAATTTTTCGTTCTGTCACTGTTGGTACATTTGTATCGTTATATGTTTGGAGGATTAATCTTAATAAAAAAGGATTAGTAATCAATTTTTTCGTAGAGTCAGGCAATTCATTGTAGGGCGTCTTTGGTGACATTCCGGGAGTACGCTGGCGGGCTTTCTCGTAGATTTCTTCAGCCTCTTGATTGTTCAGATTTTTTATATGGAACAAAGGAAATTCTTGGCCATCATTTCCCCAGCATAGCCGTCGTTTTATTGTCTGTTCAAGTCCCTCTTTTGTGGGGAAATCTTTCTTCCAGGTATCGGCTCGTGTTGTTACCAGGCATTTAAAATGTGGCTGGTAATCGCTGATGCGATCAAGTAGTGAATTTATTTCTCTCAAGAGAACGGTGCGATTACTGAATCCCGATCCAACGAATTCGTTTACCGCATCAATAATTATAATAAATCTCGATCCAAGTCTTTCCTGATTAATTTGCCTAAAAACACTGTCAAACGAGTCCTTTAAGGTCGAACTCAAATTTAGTTTTGCGGAAATTACCAATGGAAGGTCTGAATCTTCCAGCTTCGATGCTTCGATTAATAAAACATGGTCTCCTTTTGAGCGCCTTTGTGAGCACCAATGGGCAACAAGGCTTGTTTTTCCCACACCTGGATCACCAACCATTATACAACCGGGCGGGGTGGCTTCCAACCATTTGTCTAATTTAGATGTTATTGATTCCCGCTCGATAAACATTGACGGAACGTATTTTAAGGAATCTTCAAAATCTGTCAGGGTTCTATTTGTTAATATATCTATTCTTTCACCCAAGATAGAGGCCGTCAAATCTTCTGATGAAATTGTCTCGGTTTTCGGTGTACGTTTGTCAAGTGTCTGAATCAATTGGGCGTATTCGTTTTTTCTTCTGTATACATTTTGACGGTAAATATATAAAAGATTGCGGCCTTTGACTTCCTCCAGAAACATGGCATCATTGTTGACAGAATCCGTTTCGTGAATCGGGACTATTAGAGGAAACAACTTTAAAAAGTTTTTTCCTGTTTCATTCCAGAGTATCATGGTTTCGCGGGTTGTTTTCCGACAAATGCTTGTATTATCGAAGGGACGATTATCAAGCGATATATATTCCTCGTTTCCTTCATTACTTATTAGTACCTTGGTTTCAAATAGCTTGGGTACTGATCTTACAGCCAGTTTCCAGATATGATAATGCTCTTTTAATAAAATGCTCGCACGGTCGTTTTCTATGAATCTACTGTGCGCAAATCGGTTCCTAATATTTACCAAGGCCTCGAAATAATCAAGCGGCCCGCTGTTACTGGAGCCTTCGGAGGTCTTGATACGTGGTCGTTTTTTGGTGACCAATAGTGCGTCTATTTCGTTAATTGCTTCTGCCGAAATAACTGACGGTGAGTTTTCTTTTAAGTATATTGTGGCTTGTCGTATAAATTGAAGCCACTTTCCCGGCCCGGGTCGTCTGAACATCGCCCAAATACTTTCCGATACATTAATATTCGGTGATGATTCATGTTCAAGATATTCGCTACTTAAAACCAATGCGAAATATTGAAACGTCATAGGGATAAGAGAAAAACAAAACAACTGTAGGCCAATCTGGGGATTCTGCTCATTTTCAATTTGATAACCTATTTCAGAAATTGGCTTCGGTAATGAATCCAGGATTTTTTGGCCAAAAATTATCTCTTCAGAATCCATGCTATGCCTTCGGCTATCAATGTCCGCAAAAAACGACAGTAAATGCCAACTAAAATGTTTGCATCAAAGCCAAAATCAATATCATGCTACAAAAATATATTTAAATCCAAAGATAAAGTCCAGCAAAGAATTCGCGACCTATAAAAGCTATTAACCATAATTTTTCCCAATATATTTAGTGTGTTTTCGGTTTCTTCGCTCCCGCAAAGAGCTATCCAAAAAGCCGCCGAAGGGGAACTCCTCCATCGACAACAACTATGCAAACAGGAAATTACGCTCGATTATTGAGCGAGACAGAAGAATGTGACGTGTTACTACGCCAAGTATACTAATGGCTGGGCCGAGATTGACCAGACGCAGGCCTAAAAACCTGTGTAATCCTGAAATCAACATCGATTCCCTTCATTCCCTTGATAAGCTCTTGGAGAGAGAATTTAGCAATATTCGAATTGAACTGTTGCGGTTCTCTAATATCCCTTTCTGTGGTAGCCGTATCCAATACTGCTAAAACGAATACATGGCGCTTCGTTGTGAACAGATTGACAAATTCATCTCTAGAGACACCTTCCGTCTGCCTACCTACGAGGTCGAAATATGTATCACCACTTCCAACCTTATTCTGCAATTCATCATAAATTTCACCGATGTATTCCAAGGACGAGTTTCTATCAGCCTTGATTCTGTTTGCCGCAATGAATATCTGGGAACACAAATCTCTCATGGTATTCCCGAAGGCTGCTTTGACGTGGACCAAGAACAGGTCCTGCTGATTCCATATGAGAATATCACACGGCTCAATATTGCTAGGAGTGATTTTATCCAAGACCAATGTGTTCGGTTCCCCGATATACTCCTTGCTGTATTCATTCTCCTTCTTCGAAGGATAATCCCATAGCTTACCTAAACCCTCGTAGGCGTTGCTCTGGATAAATTCCTTACAGCTCGCATTCAACTCATTCAGGAACCCCAATTTAATCCGATACCAATTGTTATCAATCAGGAAATACTTAGTGCCGTCGATATCTATATCACCAAAAATGTGATTATACAGCCAGCCTTTCGTCAATTCATTGCTTTCTTCATCATAAGAATAAATTTTTAACACTGAGAGTAGCTTCCTTAAACTGCTGGCGTCTCGCGGCGGCTCGTCGACAGTCTTCATCTGCTCGAACAGACTGTCAATATTCTGTAAGGTCTCGAACTCGTAGTCACCGAAGTAGTTGTTCTGAGATGTGTTCTTCTTAATGACATAGGCGGATGCCGTCAGATAGTCTTCATATTCTTTATGGCACAAATCAAAATCAATGGTGGCACTACTGTCTTCATAGCGTGTCCATAGTTGCTCATAGAGTCTATTATCCAGTTGCTGAATCAAATCTTGGCTGCGCTTCTTGATTACTTTTTCAACGTTGTTAATAGCGATGGGTGTCAGATTATCCAATACATACTCGCATCCATTAACTATCTTCAAGAGTTGTTCGAAGGAAATCGCTTTGTTAATCCTAAAGGAAGATTTCGCAACACAGACAGAGTCTCTCTTCAGTTCATCCACTGAAAAGCCAAAGTGTGTTGTGAGCATTTCCGTGTCCATGGTGGCGTTTAGCTCTTGATATATCTTGCCGAAGCTATCATTCTCGTACAGATTGTAGGTCTTGCGAAAGTGCTTGGTCGACCCAAGTACTCCTCCCATTACGCTCTTTTCTCGAATTGCCTTGAGTATCCTGTCCTCTTTCTTGATAAGACGTGAGATAATGTCAATCCCAAAATCATCATCAATGACGTCTTGGACGGCAAAATACCCCATACCACCGGTAACGGCATATAGATTGCCTGTAGTACTATGTGCAAATAGCAGCACAAAGCTTTCGGCCCAACTCTGCATTTCCTTCAATATATCCTGATTGTCTCTGGCAATTCCAGTCAGGAATCGCTTCCACTTGGGGCTCTGTGGATTTTTCTTATAAAGGAGTATGATTTCATATTCGGCAGCGATATCATCCATTACATCTTGAACAGCAAAGCCTGCGTCCTCGTCCTGGATTGCCTCGCTAAGCGTTTCAATTACCGACTCACTATCCACAAAACAGTCGTGGTCTGTATCGATTTTGTAAACTCCCACCTGCAATTTGTCATCCGGCATTTCACCCCTCCAATACCTCTCTTATGTCGGTGGCGACTTTGAAGTCAATGCCCAGAGTAGTGAAGTGTGCTTTGCCGCAATCGACCTTCTTGTTTTCAATGCTTCTTCGTTTGTCTCTATCATGAGTGCTCTTAGTCTCACGGACCAAATAGAGCTTCTGATCTCGTTCAGTGACCACTGCCCAATCAGGGTTGTAATCACCCAGCGGAGTGGGAACTACAAACCAGCGCGGTAGCTTACAGAAGAACTTGACATTCTCGTTAGTGTCCAGCTTCTCAGCAATCTCCTTCTCAACTTCAGAGTCAAAGGCGATATAGTCATACGGAGTCCGGTCGTCCTTGCTCTGGATTACATACAAGCGACTGAGATATTCCTCAATCTCTGCCTCTTCAAATAGCCGCATTTCGTAGACCTGACCTTCAATCAGCTCGTACTTGATGCCGTCTATAATGAGCTCATGCAATGCTCTGTTTATCAGCTTCGCTGTCTCTGTCATGAACATCTGGGGATTGGTTATGAAGTCCTTCAGTCGGCCCGATTGCTTGAGAATCTCTACAAGAGTTCCTCTTGTCAATTCCGTTTCTCTTTGAAGGAATGCCAAGATGTCAGGTAAGGAGTTTCTTCGTTGAACCGACTCGCTTTTAACCTCTAATGTTGCCGTGCTTGTTATTCCACCATAAGGCATACCCAGTGCATTCTTCTCAATATAGAATTGTATAGGTCTAATTTCTTGCATAATTTTAATTTTTTCGACGGCTCGTTTTATAAGCTCTGCTGTTTCAAACTCTACCGAGTATTTAGTCTTTTTGCCGATTTTCTTCCAGAGTGCTTTGAAGTCCTCATTCAGCTCTACGCGCTTGTTGTATTTGAATGACCGCTTCTCGCGGGCATTGACAACGCGGTTCTTGAAAATGTACCGCTTCATCTCGTCTGTTATAGCACCGCGAAGCGGTTCCAACTCCTCTGGAACCTCAAGCACAAACTCTTTTTTCTCCGGAACGAACTGGTCGGTGATATCGCCATCGTTGTTCAGATAGCCTTTCTGAACCATGGCCTGCCAGATTTCCTCGGACTTCTCTTGTCCTATTGGCTGGTCAGTTTTATCGTCAAGCAACTGGGCGAATGCTATCTTCTCAAGCCTTCCAAACTTGAAACCACCACCGATATCGTTCTCAATGTCCTCTTGAAGTCCTTTGGCGTACTGCTCAAAAGACTCACTTGCAATGACAGTCAGCTTATTGATATTATCATCAAAGATTCTTTCGCCGTTCTGGTTCACAGGAAGCCGGAGACCGCGGCCAAGCGTCTGACGGCGTTCCCGTTCTGTACCCATTTCCCTAAGTGAGCATATCTGGAATACGTTGGGATTGTCCCAGCCTTCTTTGAGAGCGGAGTGACTGAAAATGAAACGCAACGGCTCGTCATTTGACAGCAGCCGTTCCTTGTCGCGCATGATCAACTCATAGGTTTCATCATCCGCTTTTGTAGCACCGGAAGTATCCTTTAAGGCTACCACTTTGCCCTTCTTCTTATCTACCGAGAAATAGCCGTCATGAAGGTCTTCAACTTCAAAAGGTATCAAGCCTTTGAATAGCGGTTTCTGTGACAGCTCAGCAAAAGACTCCTCGAACCAATTAGCCAATTTACCTTTTTGTGGATTGCCTTCGTCGTCATAGGAGCGGTAATTTGCAACTTTATCTATGAAAAACAGAGAAAGGACTTTGATTCCCCTGTCCTTGTACCTTTTCTCTTTCTTAAAGTGCTCTTCGACCGCCTGCTTGATCTGGGTGCGGAGTATCTCGTCACCCATACCGCCGATTTCCTGTTTCGGTTCAAGGGTCTTGCCGTTGGCAAACTCAACATGCTCCAGTCCAGACTCAGCACAGATATTGGTCACTAAATAGCCGTCGTAGCCAACCCGATTAGTCTGCTGGCTTATATCGGTTCCATGCTTCAGTCTGATTTTCTTCTCTCTTGGCGCACTGTTGCGCTCTTCAAGAATTGTTGCGTTGGCGTGCGGTGTCTTGGCGTTTTTGGCGTAGCCAATACTCTCGATGCGGATAAATGCCTCATCGTAACCCTCATCAGAGCGGATTGAAGAAACCTCAATCTGCTTCACGAGCCTCATATCGTAGGCCTTAATCGGGTCTAAACGATAGAGGATATTGTAAGGATTCACATGAGTGGCTGAATAACGGAAGCACATCAGCGGACTCAGTGTCTTGATTGCCCGTTTTGCCTTATCGGTATTATCAACACTCTGCGGTTCGTCGATAATGACAATCGGATTGGTTGCCTGAACGTACTCAATCGGTCGGCGACCGGACATCTTGTCCTGTTCCTGATGGATAATATTCAGCTTCTTGCGCTGTTCCGAAGTCAACTGCGAATAGTCCTCAATATCACCGGCGTCCTTCTGGAATGCCTGGATATTGATAATCATGATCTGGATTTCGTTGCTTACTGCAAACTGGCGGACTTTGGATAAGTCACTGGAGTTGTAAACGAAGTGATCAAACGGCACATTGTCGAATAGTGCCTGGAAGTGTTCTCTCATAATATCAATTGAGGACAGAACACCTTCACGAATAGCAACTGAGGGCACAACGATAATAAACTTCTTGAAACCGTACTTACGGTTTAGCTCGAATATGGAGCGAAGATAGACATAGGTTTTACCCGTTCCGGTTTCCATTTCGATTGAGAAATTTGGGAAACGGTAAGTATCATCGCTTTCCAGCAAAAGGCGAGACTTGGGGACGTTATTACGTTCCTGCACCTTGTGCAGGTTTTTCAGTAGTAAGTCAGGAGCAAGTTCAACTTCATTACCCAGGCCGAGCTCATTAAAGCCTTTCAAACTGAATTGGTTTCCAGTGCTAACCTCGAACTCACCTTGCTTAGGGGGAAGACCTTCGAAGAGGTCAACCACCGCATTGATGGCATCTATCTGAAAATCAAGATTGGAGTCAAATTTAAGTTTCATCAGCTCCCCCTACACCGTCCGGAATACTATCTGGTCTTGTTTATCGCGGCCCTGGTTGCGAGCGGCGAACGTCTGGACAGCGTTGGCTTTTAGCTGGTCGTTGCCTTTGAATCCCCGGTCAAGACAGATAAACTGGAGCGGCTCGGCTTCGGCAACAGCCTCGATCAGTTCCTTAGTGATTTCATCCTCAAGGCAAATCAGGAGTAAGCCTTCGGCAATTGAGAAGACTCTCTTTCCTGCAAATTCCTTCTTCTCGATCTTCTCAGTGGGTTTGAAACCGGCCTTGAGAAGCAATTCGAACAGAATATCTTCTTGAGTCGCCTTCGGGTCAATGTGCTCAACAAAAGCCTCAAGCTGTTCAGCGAGCTTCTGTTCAGTAGGCATCGGTTCAGATCCATCCCAAACAGCAAAGTTGGACTTATCCAGTTTAAAGACTTTGAAGCCGAGATCAAGTTCCTCGTGCTTTTCTTGCGATTTAAGCAAGTCACCCTTTGCCTTCTTGGCTTCCATTTCCTGTTCTTCTTCAATCTTCTTGATGATACGCCTGATTCGTTCCTTTCCAATATCTGCTATAGTATCATATCTTAATTCAGAAGATTCTGTTTCGATATCACATGGTTCTGGAAGTTGTACCATTATGAATTTGCGTTTTCCATTGTCTTCATTATTTAGATTTATGGTCGCGATTGCAGTTGTACAGGAACCGGAGAAGAAATCGAGAACTATATCGTCTGGATTCAAGTTTCCCAGATGAACTAAAAATTTGTTGAAATCTATCGGTTTAGAATAATCATATATTCGTTCTCCGAATATATCTCTAATCTCATTTGCAGAATGTGTATTACCTTTGACTATATCTTTTTCAAGAATACTACCGGGAATAATACCCTCTTCTGAGGCATATACTCTTTTATATACTTTCCAATTACTATCATTATCTTTGGCAAATCTTAGAAGATGCTTTTCTCTTTCAACTTTTTCTTTACTCCATAGCCAAAAAGCCTTCCCCTTTGGTCCAATTGGATCTATCATTGAGCCGTCCGGTGCTTCAATTTGATAGTCAAGCGATTTAGAATATGACAAACTAGAAGACCAGAGGCTATCCCATTTGTACTTTCTTCCTTGTTCGTCAATTAATTTGTATTTTGATTCTTTTTGGATACGACCTATTTCGAAATTATCTTTGTTTTTGCAGTAGGCAATGATATATTCATGTTGTTCATTAAGCCACTTGCTATCGTAGCCTCCAGTTAGTTTTTTATGCCATATAAAAGTACCCAAGTTATTGATTTCGCCAAATATCTCGTCACATAATTTTTTCAAATTAACCATTTCGTTATCATCGATTGAAATGAAGATTATACCACTATCTTTTAGTAGATTTCGAGCCAGATATATACGCGGGTACATCATGTTTAACCATTTTGTATGAAAACGACCTTCGTTGGCGGTATTTGTCGAAAACCTCTTACCTTCATCATCAATCAATCCAGCATAGGCTAAGTATGTATCAAGGGATTCCGAATAATCGTCGGGGTAAATAAACTCCTTACCCGTGTTGTAAGGCGGGTCGATATAGATCATCTTGACTTTGCCATAGTATGACTTCTGCAGGAGCTTGAGGATTTCAAGATTGTCACCTTCGATAAACAAATTCTCTGTCTCATCGAAATTGACTGATTCCTCACGACAGGGCTTAAGAGTAGCAATAGAGGACTTCTGAATCAGCTTCATGCAGTCTTTCTTGCCCGGCCAGTCCATGCCGTATCGTTCCCGCCGGGCTTCAAAGACATCACTGAACGTCCCCAGTTCAGCCTTTAGTTTCTCAAGGTCAATGCTCTCTACCAGCTCGCCTCTTTCGTCCTTAGTCTCAGTGAAAACAGACGGGAATAGCTGCTTGAGTTGGGTTCTGTTTTCCGCGCTTATATCAAGGGACTGTAAATCAGCCTTTTCAGGCATCTCCTTATCTTTGCTCATCTATCACAACTCCTCTATATCAATCTCCACCGGACGGTGAAGAGCTGTTCCTCTTTTATCTTCCGGCTCATGCGAGCCTCGATTTCATCTATTAAAGCGTCTTTCTGTTTCTCGACTTCGTGCGCTGATTCATCATAGTCCTTCCAGGCTGTATCCCGTTTCTTGGACAGGTCACGAATCTTCTTCTGGATTTCGAGCTTCTCGGGCAGATTCGGAGCTATGCGGGCTTCCTTCTTTAGCTCCTTGATCTGATCATCCAACTCTTTCAGAGCAACCTTGAGTGATATTCGTTTGTCGTCGCCCCATTTGTCGAGCTTGTCGAGCTCCAACTCGAAATACTGAGCGTTCTTGGTACTGATATCATTAACGATCTTGTTCTTTTCACGCTCGAACTGGTCTCTAAGAAGCTGGCTTACCGATTCCCGCTTTGCTGAGGCATCTGTTCGCTGTGCTTGCCCATTTAGTGAAAACATCCGGTGGCATTGCTCCGGGTCAATGACAGTACCGTCGTCACAGATTGCCGATGGAATCAGGTAGTCTTCTGTCTCGAACGATGAAATAGTGATACCGGTAACTGTAAGCCAGCCGGATTTGCCTATGAGTGATTCCAGAATAGTGATCTTGGTCGGAGTATTGGTATAGTCCAGGACTAACTCAGAAAAAGGCAGTGACTCTGATTTACAATGGTCGATAATGCGCTGGGCCAGAGGATGTCCAATACGATAGATATTGGCGTCTTCGATATGCTTGCCTATCCGGTACGGACCCGGGTGGACCTTCTCGTTTGGAAACGGATTCTCGACAAGGTAGAATGAGTAGTTGTCGCCGTCGAACCTGGCATACGGCTCAAGAAAATACCTGGTCAACTGCCAGAGCCAGTTCTCGTACTTACCAAGATACTCGCGGCTTTCCTTGAGATTGATTTTGAGCTTTTCGTGAACCTCTTCATCAAAATTCTCAAGTAGCTTCTGGCGGGTCGTCTTGATATTCTCGCTGATCTCAATTTCCAGCTCCTTCTGCAGGAAGTCAAAAGAGAGCTGTATTTCATCAGAGGTCCGACAGCTTTGATATATTTGGGCAATCCGCTTTTCAAAATCCACGCCGGATTCAATACTACCTAAAACCTCGTCGCTGGCCCCAAATACGCCGCTAAAGAGCTTGAATTTCTCCGAGAGTAATTCATAAACTCGCTGGTCAGCGGCGTTCTTCCGGTTCAGGAAGTTGACAACAACAACATCGAACTCTTGTCCGTAGCGGTGGCAACGGCCAATACGCTGTTCTATTCTCTGCGGATTCCAGGGTAAATCATAGTTGACCACGAGTGAACAGAACTGAAGATTGACACCTTCAGCAGCCGCCTCGGTAGCAATCATCACGATTGCTTCATTCTTGAAGTAATCGACAATGGCAGCTCGCAAGTCCGAAGTTCGTGATCCGGTCACGCGGTCAGTACCTTTGTATTTGTCAAGCCAAGCTTTATAAATCTCTTTTGATTTCGGATCGCTGTTGGAGCCGTTAAAGAGCACAATCTTCCCGGCATAGGCAGTCTGTTCAAGAATCTCTTTCAGATAATTCTGGGTGCGGCGGGACTCGGTGAAGATAATCGCCTTCTTGTTGGCTCCTAACTCTTCGAGCTTTGCGAATCCCTTCTTCAGGGCAGTCATTAGAACCTGCCCTTTGGAGTTCTTCTTGATAGAATCCGCCAGCTTCTGAAAGAAGCGTAATGACTGAATCTCTTGCTTTATTTGTTCAAGCTCTTCCTGAGTCCAGCTCTTCTGATCCGCCGATTCAGAGTCGTCCTCATTCCACTCGTCCGCCGTCTCGTCAAACGACTCGTAGTCTTGGGATACCTGAGGGGAAACGTCCGTAGTGATCTCCTGTTCGGCTGTGACAGCTTCGAGCTTGTCCGCAAGTGCCTCAAGGGTGCCAGATATGGCATAAGTAGACGATGCCAGCAATTTGCGGAGTATAAGGGTCATTAGATGACGTTGGCTGGCTGGCAGAGCAAAGAGAGTCTTACTCTGAAGATAGTCGGAAACCAGATTATAGAGCTTCTGTTCGTCCGCTGTTGGAATGAACTCCTGTGTGATGGGAATTCGGTTTGTGTATTTGATATATTCCAGAACCTGCCGTCTAAGCGTACGCTTACAGATTGGCTGTAGTCTCTGCTTCAGGTTTTCATAATTATCATCATTTGTGAGACGAGCGTATTGGCTGCTGAAACTCTTCCGGTCACCAAAAGCATAATCATCAATTAGGCTGACAAGGCCATATAGCTCCATAAGTGAGTTCTGGAGCGGGGTGGCCGTTAGAAGCACTTTGGGAACGTGCTCTGTAGCCCTCTTGATAGCATTGCCGATCTTGTTGGTCGGCTTGTAAACGTTGCGAAGCCTGTGGGCTTCATCGATAACAACCAAGTCCCAATCGACCTGGCGAATATAATCTTCTTTCGCTTTGGCAAAGTGAAGCGAACATATGACGATTTTCTTCTTCCTGAAGGGATTGAGACTACCCTTTTTGACTTCTCGATTGAAGTTGAGCGACTCCAGAATCTCAGAGGGTATAAAGAATTTGTCCAGTAGCTCCTGATTCCATTGTTTCCGCAAATTCGATGGGACAATAATCAGAATCTTGCGTTTCCGTTCAGCCCATTTCTGAGATATCAGTATTCCAGCTTCAATGGTCTTTCCAAGTCCGACTTCATCAGCAAGAATCGCCCCCTTTGAGAGCGGCGACCGAAAAGCGAAAAGAGCCGCTTCGACCTGATGAGGATTCAGGTCAACCTGTGCGTCGGATAAGGCCCCTACCAGCTTCTGGACGGAATCAGTTGGGCAACGCTTTGTAAGCTCATAAGCGAAATACTTGGCGTGATATGGAGTGATCATCTTAGGCCTTATGTCCCCCTGCCTTGCCGGATTTCACCCAACGGTCTATTTCCTTTGATTTGAATTTCCAAAGACGCCCGACTATGTGAGCTGGCATTGCGCGTCTTCCAACCCATTTGTAAACTGTAGGTGGTCTTATCCCCGAATATACTGAAATTTCGTCAACTGATATCCACCTGTCGTCTGCCATAGAAATACCTCTATTGCCTTGTAGATATCAACAAAATAAAACAAATATTGGATAAACCGCAATGTTAAATTAAATTACAAATAGAATCGAAGGATTAAGACCGATAAGCCTTCTAAAGTCATTGAAATCCTTTACGCTTAGCCATTATAGGATTTTTAGGCGATATTTTCGTATATACGCACTTTTTAGTATTGAAACCACGCCGACTTCTTTATTTGTAGAATTTGTTTCCGATTTTTCTTTCGAGGTCTTGGAGTTTGTTTTTTTGGTAGTTGTGGAGGTTTTTTAGGATGTATGTCTTGTAATTTTTTTTGAGTGTTTTGGGGTAGACTGGTATTAGGTTATAATGGTTCTGGTAATATAGTTTTTTCTTTCTTTTGATTCCGGTGTCATAGTTGTCGTCTCCTCGTATTCCGAAGTATTCGATTATGGTTTGGTGTTCTGGTAGGTAGAAGTCGGGGTGCCAGATGTATCGTTTGTTTTCTTCTTTTAGGTAGATGTCGGGTTCGTATTCGAATCTTATTCCGTTTTGTTTGAGTAGTTTGGCTATTTGTGTTTCTCCTTTGCTTTTGTATTTGTTCTTTATTCGGTTTTCGAGGTTGGTTGTCATGCGGCGATTTTGTTGATTATTTCTATTTCTGCTCGGGTTAGTTGGAGTAGTTGTTTTTGAAGGTTTTTTAGTTGTTTGAGGAGGTCTTTGGATTCCTTTTCGGTTGCCTGTGCCTGTACCAGGTAGTAGATGGCGGCTTTTCGGTTTTGGTGGCCTATTTGGTTTATGGCCAGGCTTAGTTGTTTGAGGAATTGTTGGTGGTTTTGGTTGATTCTTTTTTCAAGGTTTTCGATTACTCGGTTTTTTATTATTGTTTGTTGTTCAGCTTGAACGGCTTGTTTCAACCGTTTTTGGTCAGCAGGATTAAGTTTTTGATATGTTGCTGTTAGTTTTTTGAATCCGTTTATTTGCCATTTTTCCAGTTTCTGGCTGATTAATTTGATCTGGTTAAGCAGGATGGCTAGTCGGTTGTCTTGGCGTCTGATGTCGTTTAGGGCTTGGTTTA
>Ga0272443_10004103_pt1 | contig 16317 bp, 12 predicted proteins | sample SSMAcet12_FD_193581 | JGI IMG/M metagenome (GOLD analysis project Ga0272443, IMG submission 193581) | Marine sediment archaeal communities from Little Sippewissett salt marsh, Falmouth, MA, United States - SSM-Acet-12 | ecosystem: Environmental > Aquatic > Marine > Wetlands > Sediment ... | reverse complement strand
GGGCACAAAACCTCAGACCATCTCTCCGGCCTCAAAAACATTCCATGATCGTGTCGGGAATGAATCGAGATAACCGTCAAGATATCCAAACTGGGGATGCTCCTCAAGATATTTATCCGCATCAAATGCAATTCCGGACGGGGCACCCCACCGTGCATTGAAACTCATATTCAGAGCCATAGCTGAATTTACAGTCTTGCCGTCATACGAACCTGACGGCTTATAGGGCTGCCGGTTGTAAACCGGATTTGGATCAAGCTCATAATGGCCCTCAACCGTTCGTGATGACGGAATTTCCTCCTCAAGCCAGACATCATAATGATCAGATAAAACAGCCTTCGCATTCTCCGGGTTTATCCTGCCCTTATACTCCTCCATAAGCTGAGGCAGCCGCACCATCCTTGAAGCAACACTGCCCCTTACATCTGTAGGATCAAGACCTGAACACTCAAAATTCCTGATCCTTGCATCCTCTACGGAATTTGCCCCGACAAAACACCCATCCTTTGTCTTTGAGACATTAAAGAACTTCAGACCCTGCTCAAACCTCATAATCTCACCGGTATTCGCATCACCGACAAGCCAGGTATTTGCAAAACCGCCGCTCCGGTTGGTATTCATAATAGTGACAAAAGAATCAGGGTCATCAGCATACTGCGAAGCCTTCCTTAGCCTCATAAACGAAGGTGTCCTGTTCTCCTGATATTTATTAAAACCGGAGATCGTAGTCTCCGTAATCATAAGCCCGGCATCAGTAATCAGAAAATCAGTCGAACTGTCAATCAGGCCCGGAGCACTCTGCATAAGAATGCGGTGGCCCGAATCAGGCTTCACATCAGCGATTATATGAAAAAACCTTGCACGCTCATACGGTGTCCATGTGGTATGCGCCACAACTGCACCGCCGTCTTCCGTATAATTACCTGTGGCAGCAAAGGCACTGCACGCCTCCATATCATAATCCATCTCACTGTAATATCCGGATTTGACAATCGGCCACCAGTACCCCACAGTCTCCTTGTAGGAGTTCCAGCCTAATATGTCCTGAAATGTAACATCAGCACCGGCAGCATCTGCACCATCGGCAATACCCTGCATCTCAAGAATATACTCCTCATCAATATTTGGCACATACATCCGGACGGCATTCTCCGCAAAGAAATCAAAATCCATCCCCGTATTATAATACGTCAGATACCTGATGCTCCCCATAATCTCCAAAATTTCGGGTGCCATCAGGTACCCGTGCTGATAACCCCTCTCATACGGTGAGCCTTCAATGTGAAGATATGTCCACCCGTCCTTCTCAAACCTGTATCCCATACCATCCGGGGATTTTTCAGCAGCCGAATCATCAGCTGCAAAAGCGGCACCCGCCTGAATGGCAAAGAGAAACAGAACTGCCAGAATAAAAGGCACAATACATACCCTGACCATAAAACCGGAATATTTACTCATATTTTTACCAGACATATAAATTATAAACAAAGCATATAAAACAGTTTCCGGAAATATTCACATAACAAAATATCCGACAGATGAAGGAATATAACGGTATAAACCGGACATATAACTTAAAATATACAGACCAGAATAAAAATTAAACCCCATTTTATGCCCAATTCACAACACCCACATAACAGCCCGTATTTCCATTATACCCGTATAACCCATAGCAGACATCCTCCGGGTACAGACCACCGGTACAGACCCCCCATAGACCAGAAATCCGAGCATTAAATACAATTTAAACCAGTATTAGCCCTTCGATTCCAGACATCAAAAACAGAGATCAAATCACAGTCAAAACAAAAAATTAAGCCCAATATGCCGTTTAAAAAAAGGAAGTCTCTGATAAATATCCGGAGACATCAGAGACACATACACACACATAAATAAAGAAGTTAAAATAATTATCTTGGGAAAAATCCCCGATAACAAAACAGACCATAACACCGGAGATACTAAAAAAATTGCAGGAGAATATAAACCCCTACAGAGTCCTCTGGCCTCTGTCAATATCCCCCTGCATAATCAGATCATATTCGTCCTCTGACAATTCCTGCGGTGAATAAGAGATACCGGCCCTCTCAAGATTGCTGACAAAAGACCGAAGATGATTTTCTGAACCACGTCTCAGGTTCTCATAGATGAGAATAATATCCTGCTTATCTGTCCCGGCAATCGCATTGTCAAGATCAATAATGTCAATCTCCTCAATAAGAGCACCGTTTATTAAAGCGTCAGTCTCAGATACCAAACCGGAAATAACAAGATCATCATAGAGTGCCTGAAGTTCAGGGTTTTCAAACACTCCCCTCACCTCACCCTCAACAGGATTTGCAAGACTGTACCTTTCAATAAGAACAACCATACTGTCCATATGAGTCTCTTCTGCCGAGGCAATATTTGAAAAAACAGGCTGACCCCATTTATCATAATAATACAGATAGGCGTCACGTGCAAGCTTCTCCTCCTCAGCCATAAAGAGAATATCAGCAGCTTCAGCCTCAGTCAGATTTCCAACGGGATAAACATCAGTACTCTGTTTAAAACCTGACGGATTAAAAGCTGTCACATATTCAGAATCATTAAATCCACCCTGACCACCGGCATATCCCGAACCATTCTGAATATGCTGACCGCCGTCAAATCCACCACCAGAACCATTCTGGCTGTTCATCCTCTGTCCGCCCCCGCTTCCGTCCTGTTTATTCATACCCTGACCGGTTCCCGGACTGTTATCAAGACAGCCCGAAATCACAACCATACAGGCAGCCACAATCAGAAGAGCCGCCAGAAATCCCGTTATACGCATAATAATCAGATCCTTTGTAACCTGTTCAGTCCGAAAATACGACCCGAAAGATTATATTCTTTTTTACGAAATACGACATAAAACCCAAAAAATTTCGCCCATAAAACATTATATCCAAATTAAAAACGAAAAATTATCAGAAACCAAAGAAATTTCAGGGGGACCTATATGAGCACCAAAAAAATAATATTAAATCCTGAAATATCCACCCGAAATAAAAAAGGGAGTATCCACAAATTGAAACCAGAATATAAAAAAATTATACCGGCACTAATCCTCACAGTGCTCATAATCACCGCAGGATGCACAGAAAATCCAAAGAAAACAAAACCGGAAGGTGAAAATTCCGGCATGGAAGATAACAGCATACTACTCTTTGTAACCATACCACCGCAAAAAGAGATGGCAGAGGCCGTAGGCGGAGATTACGTAACAGTAAAAACACTTGTTCCGCCCGGTGCAGACCCGCATTCATACGAACCCTCCCCCGGAACACTTCAGGAGATGTCAGTTGCAGATGCCTGTGCAATAGTCGGATCAGGCCTTGAAACCGAAGATAACTGGCTTGACAAGATAACAGAACTAAATCCCGACTTAAAAATAATCAACTGCTCATCCGGGGTGAAACTCATAACATCAGATGAAGAAGGTAATTCCGGAGAATCACATAACAACGGATACACAGATCCGCATATCTGGCTCTCAGTATCAAACGGAAAAATTATGGCAGAGAACATAAAAGAAGGCCTCACTGAGATAAAACCCGAACTTAAAGCTGAATTTGAATCGGGGACAGAGGATTACCTCAGCCGCCTTGATACCCTCAACTCAGAGATTAAAGAGAAGCTGAAAAGTAAAAGGGGCGAATACATCCTCGTCTATCATCCTGCCTGGAGATATTTCGCAGAGGAATTCGGACTTAAAACCATATCAATAGAAAAAGAGGGAAAGGAACCGACACCGGCCGGAATAAAATCAGTAATAGATCAGGCTGAGGAATATAACATAAAAACGATTCTGATCTCCCCGCAGTTTAACAGGAAAAGTGCAGAAGTAATTGCAGATGAGACAGGAGGCAGAGTTATGACCGTAGACCCCTTAAAGGAAGACTACATTGAAAACCTGAGAAATACAGCCGAAATATTTTCAGAGGCATAAAATAATGAAAGAACCGGCAATTGAGATAAGCAACCTCACAGTCATGGGCAGAGGACACCCCCTCCTTGACAGCATAGACCTCACCATAAACAAAGGAGAATTCCACGCAGTAATCGGGCCAAACGGCGGCGGGAAAACAACACTGTTAAAAGTCATACTCGGGCTTATAAAACCGGACTCTGGCTCAATAAAGATATTTGGCAAAACTCCGGAGGAGAACCGAAGCATTATCGGTTATGTACCACAGTTTAGGACATTTGAATTCGGATACCCGATATCTGTCATGGAAATGGTCCTTTCCGGAAGAATGGGCCACATAAAGGGCATCAGAAAAACCTATTCAGAAGAAGACAGACAGATTGCAGGTGAATCAATAGAGATCATGGGAATTGAAAACCTCGCAGAAAGAAATCTCTCAGATCTCTCCGGCGGAGAACAGCAGAGAGCAATAATCGCAAGGGCACTCGCAGGAAAACCCAGAATGCTGCTTTTAGACGAACCTACAGTCTATGTAGATACCCCCACAAACAGGATGTTCTTTAAAATGCTTGAAGAACTCCATGACACAATGACAATCCTTCTTGTAACGCATGACATAGGAGTCATATCATCCAATATTGATTATGTCGCATGCCTCAACAAAAAGATCTACACCCATCATACAAATCAGATAACACAGGATATGCTGGACTCAGCATACAAATGCCCGGTCGAGCTCATCGCACACGGAATCCCGCACAGGGTATTTGAAGAGCATGATGAAAACGACAATTACAAAGGGCAGAATTCCGGGCATGAACTGGAGAAAGAGAGGATTATAAAAAGAACAGAATCTCTAAGAAACAGGTGAAAAGCCCATGTTTGAAATATTCGCATATGAATTTTTAAGAAATGCCCTTATAGCCGGAATCCTGGCAAGCATAATCTGCGGCATAGCCGGTACATTCGTCATTGTAAAGAAGATGGTATCACTGTCCGGAGGGATCTCCCACGCAGCATTCGGCGGAATAGGCATAGGCTACTTCTTCGGGTTTGAACCTATAGCAGGTGCTGCACTCTTCAGCCTTGCAACCGCAGGAGGAATTAATTATATCAGAAAAAAAGCCGGAGAAAACCTTGACACACTTGTAGGTGCTGTATGGGCGGGAGGAATGGCACTCGGAGTTATGCTTGTGTATATGTCCCCCGGTTATGCACCAGGGCTCATGACATACCTGTTTGGAAATATACTGCTTGTCCCCATGTCCGACATAATCCTCACCGGAGTGCTGACAGTGGCGGTTATAATCACTGTAGCCTTCTTCTTCAGCCAGCTCGTGGCTGTAACCTTCGATGAAGAGTATGCAACCGTGATGAACCTGAACACCGACCGCTTTATGCTCCTCCTCCTGTGCATAATAGCACTCACCGTAGTTGTCCTCATCCAGATTGTAGGCATAATACTCGTAATCGCATTACTCACACTTCCGGCGGCGATAGCCCACAGATATGCCTCCGACATCAAAATAATGATGATAATCTCCGCCGTACTCGGGGCAGTCTTCACAGTCACCGGAATACTCATATCATATTACCTCGATGTCCCATCAGGTGCAGCAATAATACTCCTGAGTTCGGCTGCATACCTTGGAGTGATTGCAAAAAAAAGCCTGACAGATGAGAGAACACACTCATCCTGGTGAAAATCCGGCAGAAAAAATATTTCAGGATTTTAGTGTTCATATGTCTCTTTTAACTCATCAGAGACAATCTCTCCCCATTTTATCCTCTCCCATTCTCCGTTTTTTACGGTTAAAACATCATAGGCAGGATAAATATCACCACTCTCATCAAAATGACGTGGCCCGCAGAGGCCAAGATATCTTATCTCCTTAAGTGAATCCTTAATCTCATCAGCGTCATAACCGGCATCGGCAATTGCCTGCGAGAGAATCATCATAGTATCATAACCATATGGAACAGGCCAGTTAATCACATCAGTTCCATACCTCTGATAATACCTCTCTTCAAAGGCATCCGAATGGATCTGACTGGCCTGCATAGTTGCAGTAAGCCCCTCTGAATAATCGCCGATCTCCTCAATCAGGCCGTCATTGATAAGACCTTCCGATCCGAACCAGACAGCATCAATTCCTGCATCCTCCGCTGCATCTAAAATCTGCACAGCCTGTTCATAGTACCCAATCAGAATAATACCATCGGGATCTGCCTGTCTTATATCCTCAGCAAGTGTGCTGTAGACGACAGCCATAGGATCAAACCCTTCAACCATAACAAAGTGACCACCATACTTAGGATATGTCTCAAAGACAGATTCCTTAAGGCCGGTGCCATAGTCATCATCAGAATAAATGAGGGCAACGCGGTTTAATTCCGGATGAAGCACTGATAAAAGCTTTCCAATACCACGTCCCTGGTATTTATCCGATGAAATCGTCCGGAAGACATAATTTTTGTAATCAGAAAGAGCAGGATTTGTGGCAGAGGGTGAGATCAATACAATACCTCTCTCCTCTGCAATAGGTGCAATTGCCATAGTTGCCGTACTTGATACAGCACCGATCACCGCCGGAACACCCTCATCCGCATAATACTTAATAGCCCACTTGCTCATATAGGGGCTGCCGATATTGTTAAAGTAGTCAACCGAAATATTCCTGCCGAATATCCCGCCATTTTCATTGATCTCATCAACTGCAATATCAATACCCTGCTTAAATTCCTGTCCGTAATTAGAGATAGAACCTGTGAGTGGAAGTATTGCCCCGACAACAATCTCATCAGGGTAGTCTTCAGGCTCAATTATGACTATATCATAGACAGAAACTATAACAATCAGTGCAATGATCATCCCGGCGATTATATTTTCGGCAGTTAAAATCTCCCTGACAGTATCGGCCTTCATTTATCTGCCTCCACAAAAATCATCTCCGGGTTCATCATCAGGAGATAATTCATTTAATTCACCTTTATTCTCATCCTTTAAACCGGTGGACTCTTTATCATCTGCACCGATTTTCGGGAGCTTCAGTCTGCACATAAGATAGGATTTTTTCTCTTCATCAGAAACTCCCTCCTGCATTGAATCCTCACTGATTTTTGCGGAGAACTTAGCATAAAACCTCTCATATAACAGTTCCCGCCCTTTATCACTCAGAATATAAACAAAGAGTAAAATCCCGAGCGTATTTGCAACCACCATTGACGGAAATGCCGCAACAACCACACCGGCATACTGTTCAAATGTTATCCCCTCTGTCAGAAGCGGCAGAAGCACAAGGATATGAACACTCTCAATAATAACCCCCAGAATTATAGCATGATAATAGGTAAGCCTGCCCTTAACCCACCTCATGTAAAATCCGGCTATAATTCCGGCGGCGACAGTCCCTGCAAAACAGGCCGTGGCGGTCCATCCGCCTGAAGAGTACCTGTAAAGTCCGCCGATAACACCGGCAAGCCCGCCCACCAGCGGACCGCCCAGAAGTCCTGCAATGGCCGGCCCGGTATCCCTGAAATTGATAATAAGGCCGTCAAACGGTATCCCACGGTATGTACCGTAAATGGAGATTGCACCGAATATCACCACCGCCCAGACGTGATCAAGATAATCCGCCCTTCCGTCCAGAAACTTCTGAAACATCTCAGTCTTTGAAAAGGCATAGATTACAAAGCCGATAACAAGAAGCCTCTCAATGAGCGGCAGGCCAAACGTCAGCAGACTCTCTTCAAGGATCATTGCGACATACAAAAACACAATGCTGCCGGCACCTGTAACAAGAATCCACAGCCTGCTCCCACGGGCATATTCAGGCAGTTTAAGATCGAGATAAATTATCATAAAGCCCAGGATGCCAAACATCACCGATGCAAATGCAGCAGTATGGTGAACAAGTGCAACCGGATCAAAGAGAAACATCGCAGTCAGAATTACGGCGGTAAAAACAAGCAGGCATACCCTGTAGATCACTTTTTCACCGGCATCAGTGGAGGTTGTGGAGGCAATGATCTGTGATATCGCCCTCGCACGACCATCCATCCCTGAGAGGGTTGCACCAAACATTATGAGATAACCGGACACCAGAAAGATCATAACTCCATAGGGAATATATGCCAGGACATAGAGGATCTGTGAGATCATGCTGTCAATGGATATTGCCTCCCCATGCCCCAGGTATGATACTGCAAACCCGCTCACTCCCAGAGTCATATACAGAAATGTAATTATTCCCACAATTATGAAGGCAATGCAGAGATCGAGATTGACACTCTTTAAAAAGCGGTTATAATTTATTTTTCCGGCAGAAAACTCCATCTTCTCATGAAGCCATGTCGAATATAAAAGCAGGTTTAAGCCCGAACCTACAGCACCCATCATAGCCATAATCGGAATGACCGACCCTTCCGGAATATTCGGCCTGAACCCTTCATAGATTGCGTCAAACGGAAGTGTAAACTCTAAAAGACAGTACATTATCGCGATAAAGAGTCCCAGCACAAGAAAGATGACAACCTTTTCAACACGTTCATATGAGTCCTTCCAGAGAAGCACAAGGATTACAACAGCAGATAACGCACCGACAAACCATGAGGGCCAGATACCCGGAATCAGGTAATCCAGGAATATTCCGCCGTAAATAAGCATTCCACCAAATGCAAACATCTCAAGGAAATAGATTATCATTACCAGGTATGAACCCCAGTTGGAAGGACCCGGAAGCCGCCTGAACCCGTCAAATATAGTTTCTCCGGTTGCAAGCGTATAACGTGCAATTCCGTTTGCAAATGCAAATTTAAAGATGATGGTTAGAATTACGACCCAGATCAGTTCAAAACCGAAATGTGCACCGATCTCTACAGCCTCTGCTATACCGCTCTCTCCGGCAGCAGCAATGGCTAAGAGCAGACCGGGACCGAGGAATATAAAATAATCACGGTATTTTTCGGGGAGTTTACTAATCAGCCGTTTAAACATTTCAAACTTGTTTAAAGGTATTCACTCAGACGGTAAATTAATTGTGCATTCTGACAGGCAGAGCTGTAATTCAGATACGATTTTCAGCCGGAATAAATACCATTCACGGCCATGATGCGGATAAAAATAAGAGAATATAAAAATCCGGAAGAATACAGAGATAATATGAAAGTATATCAGAGAAGAGGTGAATTCCCATTATAGACACCAACAGTAAAAGAGATAATATTTCAACTGAGAGCCTGCGTGGACAGAGACTGGGCATCCCGACAACTCTGCCACCCTTCAGTCCGGAAAGGGATGTTCCGGATGCTCCCGATTACAGCAAACCTGAAAGCTGGCTCACCATGCCGGACCATTTCAGCAGGGACACACAGCCTGTTGATGTATTCTGGGTATATCCGACTATTCTCTCGGATGATACGACCTACTTAATGGACATCGCAGACCCAAAACTAAAGGAGAAGGCAGAGTGGACGCTTGTTGAGCAGGCGAGCATATTTGACGGTCAGGCCAACATCTATGCACCATATTACAGACAGAACAATGTCAAAATAAATCCGATAATGCTCACAGATGCCAGACCAATCTTTGACTTAGGCCAGCAGGATCTCATCCGGGCATTTGACTACTTCCTGAAAAATTTCAATAAAGGTGAGAGGCCGATAATTCTCGCAGCACACAGCCAGGGATCTGTCAGAACTGTTGAACTCTCAAAGGCCGGAGAACTCCTGACCGGAGATGCTGAATCATTAAAGAGGCTTGTTGCGGCCTATACCATAGGCTACTCCATAACTCCGGATGACCTTGAGATAAACCCGCTCATGAGAATATGTGAAAATGCAGCTGACACCGGCTGCTTCATTATGTACAATACCATCTCGGACGAAGAGGACAAGGAAAAGGAAGCTCCGACCATCCTCCCCGGAACTTTCGTTGTAAACCCCCTTAACTGGAAGACCGGCAACGAACCTGCACCTGCATCTGCCAATATCGGTGCGGCATTCTTCAGGCATGAAAATCCTGAAAATCCGGTAAGATACAAAAATTTCGCGGCTGCTCAGAAGAAGGGAAACGCTCTTGTAATTACTGACATCTCAAACCCTGAAGAACTTCCGGCAACGAGTGTCACATTCCCGAAAGGTGTGTACCATATGTATGACTACGCGATATTTTACGGAAATCTCAGGAAGAATGTAGGAGATCGTATCAGGTCATACATGGAAAAAGCTGAAAAACAATAGCTATCTTTAATTAAACCCACGCTTTTTTTAGAACAATTTTACAAAAAGGAATTTATTAATGATTCAACCGGAATTACCTGCCATAATACCGGAATAAAAGCTCAGTTGCAGCCCTGACTTCCTCCCCGTCTTTTCTGACACCTGCCAGATAGGCATTGAATACATCATCCGTTACCACATGAAGTCCCGGCTTGAACATATCTGCATGCATCTGAAGGTCAAAAGACCTTGCTTCTGCCTCAGTGAGTTTAAGCGATTTGTATTCACCGGTATGCGGGATATAAACAGGATTATCATCCCGTGGTGTCTTCAGCACAAGATCGGCAAGCGGCGTCATCGGGATAGGCTCTGCAACCGAAACAAAGGCATCGTCAAGGGAGTGCTCAGTTACAAAATCTTTGGTAAGCTCAAAGTCCTCCTCAGTCTCCTTTGGATGGCCGACAATGAAACTCCCGGCGACCTTCAGCCCATGCTTCCGGCAGGCAAAAACTGCATCAGATGCGGCCTGAACGGTCGCACCCTTGCCCATCTCCCTTAAAATTCTGTCAGAACCGGACTCCACCCCAAAGAAGACCCAGCCAATCGAATAATCCCGGATAGCATCAAGCACCCTCTCACTAATGCAGTCCACCCTGATATCAGGCGAAGATATGTTCTTCGGCCCCATTATGGCTGCCATCTCCTTTAGGAGCCCGACAAAGGCATCCTCATTGAAATTTCCGTCATCTGCCATGTAAAGTGATCCCGTCCCGCCGGAGATTGAAAGCCTTGTGGCTCCCATCCTCTTAAACTCCCTCACCTCGGCCAGAATATCCTCAAGGTGTCTGCTCCTGATATTCCGGCCAAAAAACCTCGGCACCTGGCAGAAGGTGCAGGCACCTGTGCATCCCCTGTGAGTCTCGATATATGCGGACGCCCCGCGGATGCTCTGCCTGCTTATATCAGCCGGAATCAGGGGCAGTCCGTGGTGAACAGATGCCTGTCCCCTCTTCTCCCGGATTACGATGCCGGAATTGTCCATAAAGGCAATCCCTGCAATATCCTTTGAAAATCCGGAATTTAAGAGCTCAATTACAGTATCTTCACCTTCCCCGATAACAACAAAATCAGGTTCAAGTTCACCCATTACTATCTCAGGATATGCCGAAACAGGCCCGCCGATGACAACTGTCCCGCCATCTGCCCTCTTCTTCCGGATAAACTCCTTTATCTCCTCAGAAATAAGATGCTGAGTCGAATAAAGACTGAGCATTACGACATCTTCAGTATCGCCACCAAAATTACTGGCTATCTTTACCTCATGACCGTTGTCACGGAGAATACCACCAATGAGCATGGCTCCGTATGTATATATTTCAGGTGAGATGACAGAGACTTTCATTTATAATTAGTCTTTGTCAGAATCCAAAAAAAGATGTCTGTTATGAACCGGGATTTTGCCCCGGTAATTTTACTCTTTCTTAGCCCTTAAAGTGCAGAACACAAGCCCTGCTGCAAGGACTGCGCCGATTACCGCAAAGGGTGGAAGTCCGCTCTTTGTAGGCTGTGTTACAGGCACAAGATTGCCCTGAACGGAGGATGTACCGCCTGCATTCACTGTTGCAGTAACTGTTGAGTCAAGATAACCTGTAAGCCTGAAGGTCACGCTGTACTGCCCTGCTGCCATTGACTGCTGAAAAGGAGCAATACCCTTGTACTCATTATTGATATATACATTAGCCCCTGTCGGGTTGGACGTAATATCAAGAGTTCCTGAAGATACAGGAGGGTTGATTGGATCAAGTGGCACGGAGACCGTTGCAGTGCCGCCGCCCTGCACTGTCGTTGAAACTGATTTGTCATTATAGCCTGAAAGCTTCAGGGTAATGGTATGTGTACCGCTTGCGACATTGTTGATAACGTAGTTGCCTGAGTATGGTGTAACACCCATGTATGACCCGTCAAGGTAGATGTATGCACCGCTCGGAGTTGATGATACATATATTGTCCCTGTTGAAGGGCTTGGAATCTGACTCAGTGTCCTTGATACTGTGGTCACCTGTCCGGCATAGACAGTTACCTGCCCTGACCATTCATAGTAGCCGGCTTTGTTGAGTTCAACGATGTGGGCGCCTTTTGTAACACCGGATACTGTGACCGGAGAGAGACCCTGATAACTTCCGTCAAGATATACCGATGCCCCTGACGGATTTGAGGTAACTGCAATTGTTCCGTGATCGTTTACCGGAACAAGTGTTGCAGTAACAGAAGTCTGCTGTCCTGCCGATACTGTAACTGTTGAGCCCCAGTCCTGGTAACCGGATCTTGTAACCCTTACAGAGTGTGAACCTGTGGATAGTCCGTCAATGGTGTGCGGAGTGATACCATAGTAGGTGCCGTCAACATAAACCGCAGCATTTGTCGGTGATGAAGAGACATAGACTGAACCTGTGGTAGGCCCCTGAGGATTTAGTGTGAAGTAATAATCAACAGTCTCACCGACAGACGGAGTGTTCAGATTTGTCACCTGACTGTTTGTATAGCCCGATTTTGTCGCATATGCCGTCTTTGGCATGCTTGAAGGGCTGCCGTCCAGATATACCTCATAGGTGTACTGCTGATTCACTGTTGTTCCGGCTGCAACGCCGTCAATATAGATGGTTGCCCCGTCCACATTTGTATGGAAGGTGTACCAGCCCACCTGATTGCCAAGGATCTCTGCTGATGCCATCCCGGATAATGCCGCAAGGCAGAGGAGGGCAACCGCAAAAAATCTTAATTTTCCTGATGCCATAATAATCAAAAGTAATTCAGCCATTGTATTTAAATACTTGCCGGAATTAAGAACAAAGGCAAAAAAGACGTTATATTTATTTCCCCAAACCGGAATCTCTCCGGATTAAGAGAACCAGACCTGCAATGAGAGGTGCAGACAGAATATAAATAATCCCGGCAGGTGATTCTTTCTTCTTTCCGTTTGGATCTACAACCTCAATCTCAGTAACTGCATAATCACCTGAAGAGAGTGCTTTTTCATTGTCGGATAATGTTGTCACATGGATTTTGTAAAGTCCTTCATTAAGTCCGCCAACAACAAGTCCGGTATCCCATGAATAATCCCACTCAGCACCGCCTGAATAGATCTGATGGTGCGGAATTCTTGCGTGTCTGACATCACCCTCAAGTGTAGTCCCTCCCTCAGGAAGTCCCGGACCTGTCAGAAAGAGATATACAGATGCTGTATTCATATCACCACCGGCCTTACCCTTAAATTTTACAATATCCCCGATCTGTGCAGTAGCCTGTGAAGATTCAATTGTCATTGAATCTGCCGCCTGTGCAGATACAGGTGATACTGCCATCAACAGAACAACAAGAGATAAGATACAGAATACCACAGATGAAAAGCCTGAAGCGGCAAAAGATAACCTGAAATTATGCATATAATCCATTGAAATCGGATAAAATATATCACTTCTGAAAACAGCCGGAAGATGTGACCGGCCGGATATTTATCCGGAAAATCATAATAACGGATAAAATCAGGGTTAAATTACCTTACCTTCAACCCTCTTTGCATAACCGGTCATCAGATATGAGAGGATAATACATACACCTGCAACCATTGCAAGAACAAGCCAGTGAACCGGCCCTATGGAGTCCACCGAAAGTCTGACAATCAGGTTTGCCGGATTTAAGGGCATTGCCAGTGAGGCAAGAATAACTACCACAAGGGCGGTTGAGAATATAAACTGGGCATTTGTCCTCTCACGGTACTTGAGCGCAATAAGTGCCCCGATAAGGATTATAACCATAGATCCGGCGGTGACATGAAGAATTATCGGTACAGAACCGCTGATCGCTATCCCGTTGGCCATCAGGAGCAGGAGCCACCCCGCAGACTGCACAGGCACAAGTGACAGACATGCGGCAGTCTTGCCCCAGATCATCTCAGGGAAGGTTACAGGAGTTGACATCAGGGTTTCAAGCGTATCCTGCTGATACTCCTCAGTAATAAGATCGATAATCAGTGCACCCGAGATTATCGCCGGCATAAAGACAAGAAGCGGTATTAACAGGCCGTACACAAACTCATAAAAGTCACTTGACGGGTTTGTCTCCGGAAGCCTCAGTTCAACCGGTTTAAACTCAAGCCTTGACTGGCGGATCTTTCTGAGCCTGTCTTCATAGTCTAAAAGGGCGTCTTTTAGTTTTACATTCACAATGCTTGACTGTATGTCATTTTGTATGACATACAGGGTAATTGTAATCGGATCTGCCGAGTCCTCCTCTATTCCGGGAATCCAGATAACTGCCGAGAGCTTCCTCTCCTTTAAGGCCGCAAGTGCAGTGCCAAGCTCCATTCCATAGACTACAAAATTGTCATTGGAGGCAAGCTCCCCCGTAAGGGGTGAGGTGGTATTTCCCGTAATGCCGACAGGGTATTTTATGGTCGAATACCGGCTTATCGAATCCGGATTGTACATGGATGCCAGTCCCACAAGGAGAAAAGATGAGAACATGGCAATAAAGAGCTGGAGCAGTATTGCAAGGACTATTGTCTTCTCCGAAAAAAGACCCTGAAGCTCTTTTTTGGCAATAATTATACAGTTTCTTCCCTTCATTACTACACACCCCATCCTAAAATGAAATAGAGATTATACAGGACATGAACTATCGTCGCCGCAATCAGTCCCAGACCATATGCACGCCTTCCACCAAGTTTAAGACAGGATATGGTCGTAAGCACTCCCACCATATGAAGCGAAAGCGGAAGCCAGAGCACCTGGAGGCTTGCAAACATAATCTCTCCAAATACTGACTCGGTAATCTCAGCAAGGGTTGCAAATAAAAGGAGCTTTTCAGCCGCAAGAAATCCAAGTGCTATTACAAAAGATCCGGCAATGATATTTTTCAGGCTGAAGTATTCCGGAGATGTGTAGTACAGAGTATAGACACCGACAGACTTTGCAAGCTCCTCAATAAACGCCGCAGATATAAGAATTGCAATAAGCGAATAGGGCATCGGCAGATTGAAGAAGAGCACAAGTCCCATCATCTGCGCCATAAATACAAAGGGAACCGTTATTGCACTTATTGCAAAGAGAGAAGAGTTGGTCCATTTATCAGATATAACCGTCCGGATAAACTCCCTCAGCCTTGGAATAAGCCTGTGATAGTTAAAGAGCCTCTCCTCGGTGAAATTTCTTGCAGAGAGGTAAAAGATCACTGCTCCGGTTATAAAAAAGAGCGAAGTTGAATAGATGAAATCATAGAATGTAAAGCCGTCACCCTGGAGCTGAAGGATGATGAGAGTCAGCGGCGACACCAGGCTTACGACATGGATATTTGCAAAGATACTCGGGAAGAATATATAGGATGTTGCAACGGTTGAGAAAAATATCGAGATGAAGGATAACTCCTTAAAACTCCTCGCCGTCATGCCGATAAGGAGGGCATTGGCAAGGAAGAAGAATATAACAGGAATCAGCGGGAGAAGAATTATGAATTCCCCGCTTGTAAGGGCAGTCAGAATCGTTGAGATCGCAAGCATCATCAGAAAATACGGAATTCCCTTTCCAAGAATTATCTGCCAGCCGGGAACCGGTGATGCAAGCAGTGCCTCACCACTTCTCCCAATCCTCTCATTCATAATGCTCATCATGAAGAACTGGGAGGTGAAGTACAGCGGAAATACAAATACAAATACCAGTATTATCGAATCAAACGGAAGAGGCGGTGCAAGCTGTGAGGGGGTCTTGTATTCAAGACCGTTTCCACCCGAAGATGAGAGAAGGTCGGTATATCTCGATACACGGCTGTCCTCACCCTCGCCTTCAATAAGTCCGGTACGGAACTCCTCAGGGTTTATATTTCTCGCATCAGCAGGCGGAATTACAGGCTGCACAGGCAGCGACGGTTCGGGCGCCCTGAAAGGATTTGGCGGAGATACTGCCAGCTGTCCGCTCTGGGTTGCGAGGAAATCAAGTTCGCTCTTAACATACTGCTCGTCAATTAGCAGCGGATATACAGCGAAGAGATCATTCTCCCGGTTATACACAGCAGTTTTATAACGGGTATAATCCTTATCAAGAGCATTTAAAGCAGCAGATGCCTTCTCAGTTCCGAGGCGTGAGACACCG
>Ga0272443_10004102_pt1 | contig 16318 bp, 12 predicted proteins | sample SSMAcet12_FD_193581 | JGI IMG/M metagenome (GOLD analysis project Ga0272443, IMG submission 193581) | Marine sediment archaeal communities from Little Sippewissett salt marsh, Falmouth, MA, United States - SSM-Acet-12 | ecosystem: Environmental > Aquatic > Marine > Wetlands > Sediment ... | reverse complement strand
TTCTACTACCACGTCCCGCAGGCTCTGGTGTCCTTCGTCGCATTCGCATTTGCCGCGATCTACAGCATTCTCTATTTGCGGCGGAAGAGACTTCTGGATGACGGAAAGGCTTCTCTTGCTGCGGGGCTTGGAATAGTGTTTTGCATTGTTGCCACGATTACCGGTTCTATATTCGCCCGCGTTGCATGGGGGTCTTTCTGGAACTGGGATCCAAGGCAGACATCCATCCTGATATTGCTGACTATCTATGGAGCCTATTTTGCGTTACGACAGGCGGTGACGCAACCGGAGCGTAAAGCGGCGTTCTCGGCGGTCTATGCGATCCTTTCATTCGCTGCTGTTCCCTTCTTCGGGATACTCTTTCCGAGGATTAATGAGTCGCTCCACCCGGAGAACACGATAGTCAGCAATGGTTCCATAAATGTTGAAGGGTATGTTGCGTTCATATTCTTCTCGGCCCTGTTCTGTTTCTTCTGCCTTTTCCTTTGGATTTTCAACACCGGTGGCCGTATTCTAAAACTGGAACAAAGACGATTGGAGGATAGTTATGACCACAAGCGGACTTAACATGGCCGTACTGGCGGTAGCTTTAGTCGGCTGGATAGGTATCGCTTTCGTGCTCTTGAAGCTCGACAGAAGAGTCAAGAAGCTGGAGGAATAGTGAGACCCAAGTGGATCATCGGGGCCGTGGTGATTATTGCCGCTGCTATTCTGTTACTCTCCTCTTTCAACGAATCTCTGACTGCGTATGTTTCGCTTGAGGATGCCAGGTCATCCGAAAGACGTGTTCAGGTAGTGGGTGAAGTTGTTCGTGAGGCAGTTCACTACAATAGCGACAGCCTGCAGCTTCAGTTCCGGATCAAGGATGAAACCGGTGACGTTATGGATATTGTTTATGCGGGGGCTATGCCGGGTAATTTCGATCAGGCTGACAAGGTCGTATGCAAGGGTAAATTCCAGGACGGACGTTTCGAAGCCGACGAGCTTCTCCTGAAGTGTCCGTCAAAATACCAAGGTGAATCCAACTAGAGATGTACTTAGGAAATCTGATTCTAGCTCTGACTTTTGCATCGTGCATTCTCGCCCTCTCCGGCTATGTTCTCGGAGCATCCGGCAGGGTCGGATACTTGTCGCTGGGGCGGCGGTCCTACTATGTGTTTGTCGCGCTGACAATCGTTCTCTCCTCCGTTTTCGTTTCGCAGATTCTCAGCCATAACTTCCAGATAGAGTACGTCCACGATTACAGCTCTACAGATTTATCGTTTTTCCTGTTATTGTCGACCTTCTGGGCCGGACAGGTTGGGACTTTCATCCTCTGGCTGTTGTTTGTAGCTATTGTCGGTTTGTTCTTGTACAGGCGCTCCGACCCGATGAGCCCCCTCGTGATGACCTACTACATTCTGGGTGCGGTCTTCCTGCTGGTTCTGTTATCCGTGAGCGCCCCGTTCCGACTATTGCCCTTTGTTCCTGAAGAGGGCAGAGGACTCAACCCTCTCCTGCAGAATTTCTGGATGGTGATTCACCCGCCCATTGTGTTCGTCGGTTATACTCTCATGGCTGTGCCGTTCGCCTTCGCCATGTCCGCGCTGACTAAGAACGACTACAGCAGTTGGATGAGACACGCATTACCCTGGACCCTTATGTCATCCGCAGTTCTCGGCCTCGGGATTTTCCTCGGAGGATACTGGGCGTATGAGACTCTGGGATGGGGTGGCTACTGGGGTTGGGATCCTGTCGAAAACGCCTCGCTCGTCCCCTGGCTCACTAATCTCGCGCTGCTGCATGGGTTGCTTGTAGAAAGGAAATACGGTCAGCTTCGCAAGACAAACCTCTTCCTCGCGTCAATCGGCTTTCTGCTCATCATCTACGGGACGTTCTTGACTCGAAGTGGAGTTCTCGCTGATTTCTCGGTTCATTCGTTTACCGATCTGGGGCTGAATGCATTCCTCATATTGTTTCTCTTCGGATTTCTGGGTGCTGTAATTGTTCTGAGCATTTGGCGTTTTCCGCGTCTCAAACCAGAGAAGAAGACTGAAGATCCCTGGTCTGCTGACTTCATGATGTCAATCGGTTTGGTCGTGACAACGCTGTTCTCGGTGCTTGTGCTGATCGGGACATCATCGCCGCTTATAACCAGGCTGCCATTCTTCGATGCAACCGCAAATGTGAGCCTGAATTACTACTACAGGATCGCCCTTCCGATAGGTATCCTGATGGCCCTGCTTGCGGGGTTGACGCAGTTTCTGCAAAGAAAGGACTCGTCTGTCAAGGCGGTGCTGATTGCCTCGCTCCCGTCTCTGTTCGCGGGTGCGATTTCCCTTGTTGTCGCCGGTTCTCTCGGAGTCCAGAAAACCGGTCATCTGCTTGTGGTATTCTTCGCAGTCTACGCCCTTGTCGCAAACCTTCAGGTACTGCTTCTTACTCCCGCAGGTCGCGGAGTGAAGCTGGGCGGGCATCTAAGCCACATCGGCTTGGGAATCATACTGATTGGATTTCTGATCTCAACTGCATTTGCGACTTCGGAGAAGGTTGCCTTGAGGCTGGATGAACCCAAAGACGCGATGGGTTACACTTTCACATACGGTGGAATGCGGGGTGACGTTGTGCAGAAGGACAACGCCGTGCTCGTCGAAATCAAGGATGGCGAATCGGTATTCACCGCCGACCCGAAACTGTATCTCGACTCTTACACGAGAAGCATGATGAAGACCCCGTATATCGAGTCTTTCCTTCTCTATGACCTTTATCTCGCTCCCGAGGAGGTCGCTACCAGACCGCCCGGAGAAGTCATTAGTGTCGAAAAAGGAGACTCGTCATCTTATGACGGCTGGACTGTAGAGTTCGAGAAGTTTGACCTGTCTTCACATGGTGAGTCATCAGCTATGCAGGTCGGAGCTGTTCTCCACCTCAGGAATTCGACAGATTCTATAAGTGTGGTGCCCGTTCTTGCTATTCAGCAGGGCGGTCAGAGGGATAGAGAGCCAGTGCCGGTAGAAGGCACTGATCTGGTGGTCACACTTGAAGATGTCCATCCCGATACGAGAGTCGCTGATATCAGGTTCTCTCGCGAAGGGGAAACGGCCACGGAACTTCTTGTGCTTGAGGTGTCTCATAAGCCGTTGATGCAGATGGTCTGGCTTGGGGCGATTGTTATTGTTGTGGGAGCCTTCATTTCATTCTACCACAGATATCGGCTCTCGCTTTCCCGATAAGCCCGATTGGTCCGAGTATGGGGTTTAGTTCCCTTAGTTTGATCTCGTTCTAATTCGATGTTACCGAGCCGGATAGGCTTTTCATAGAAATTATTTGCCTTGAAATGTGCTACCCGTATATTAGAATCTACGTCTCGATGCGGAAATGGAGTTCCTATTGGATTACTATCTTGGATTAGACATTGGATCTGTTGCGCTTAAGGCGATCCTTATTGACCAGTCCGGTGAAGTTGCTTATTCACACTATTCGAGGGTGCAGGGGCAGCCTATCGTCGTGCTCAGATCCGTTCTCGACGAGCTTTCCGACGGTGGTTTTAGCGATAAGGTCGTGGGATTGTGCTCCACCGGATCGGGGGGCCGATTGGTACGGGACAAAATCGGTGGTGCTTTCGTAAATGAAGTGCTGGCGAATCTGGCTGCCAATGATCGAATGCTCCCTGATGTCCGTACCGTTATAGAGATGGGGGGAGAAGATTCTAAGCTGATTCTTGTTTCCCGTGACAGGGGGACCGGCAAGCTCCTTCTTGACGATTTGGCGATGAACTCGTTGTGTGCTGCAGGCACGGGTTCTTTCCTTGATCAGCAGGCATCCCGCCTAAATCTATCTATCGAGGATGAGTTCGGGGAGTTGGCGATCAAATCGAAGCATCCACCGAGAATAGCGGGTCGTTGTTCTGTTTTCGCCAAGTCAGATATGATCCATCTTCAGCAAATCGCAACGCCTGATTATGACATTGTTGCCGGTCTGTGTTACGCCGTAGCGAGAAATTTCAAATCCGCCATAGCTGCGGGCAAGAAATTCACTAAGCCCATCAGCTTTCAGGGTGGTGTTGCCGCGAACAAAGGCGTTATAAGGGCCTTCGAGGACATACTCGACCTCTCTCCCGGTGAGCTAATCGTTCCTCACCTTCATGCCCACATGCAGGCATTCGGGGCGGCGCTTTATGCCCAGAGTGGTGGTGGCGAGATCGAGTTTGATCTGAATAGAGAGTTCTCCAATAAGGACAGTCGCCTGAGTTCTCAGAAAGGCGGTGAACCTCTCGTTTTCGCCCATCCCGAGAGCAAGTACTACGACGTTACATCCGCAGAATCAAAGATCCCGGATGGCGTTTCAGAGGGATTTCTTGGTGTCGATGTCGGGTCGTTGTCCACCAATGTCGTCGTAATAGATTCCGACAACAACGTGCTTGCCCGCAGATACTTGATGACAGCTGGTCGTCCTCTCGAAGCAGTCAGAACCGGGCTGAAGGAAGTCGGCGACGAACTCGCTGGTCGGGTCAGGATTTCTGCATGCGGTACAACCGGCTCGGGGCGATATCTTGTGGGTGACTTCATCGGCGCAGATGTTGTGCGGAATGAAATCACGGCACAGGCAACCGCCGCAATTGCGATTGATCCGTTGGTTGATACGATATTCGAAATAGGCGGACAGGATTCGAAGTACATCTCCATCGACAACGGGGTGGTTATCGATTTTGAGATGAACAAGGCGTGCGCCGCCGGTACTGGCTCCTTCCTTCAGGAACAAGCCGAGAAGCTAAACATCAAGATTGAGGAGGAGTTCGGCCGCAGAGCCTTGAGTGCGAAGTGTCCCGTTGGCTGCGGTGAGAGATGTACCGTCTTCATGGAGTCGGATCTTGTCGCACATCAGCAATCCGGTGCAAACAAAGACGATCTCATGGCAGGTCTGGCGTACTCTATCGTCAACAACTACCTGACGAAGGTGGTGCAGGATCGCCGTGTGGGCAATCACATCTTCTTCCAGGGAGGTGTGGCATGGAATAAGGCGGTTGTGGCCGCATTCGAGAAAGTCACTGAGAAACCCGTCACTGTACCACCCCATCACGATGTTACCGGAGCAATCGGCGTGGCCATGCTGGCGCGCAATGAAATCCCCTCGCCGGAGACCCGTTTCAAGGGATTCGACCTCACAAAGAGGAAATACACCCTCGAAAGCTTCGTATGCGAAGATTGCCCCAACATGTGCGAGATTCACAGGGTTGACATCGAAGGTGAGGAGCCTCTTTACTACGGTTCTCGATGCGAGAAGTACGATATTAACAGGTCGAAGAAACAGGTTGAGGGTATTGATCTCTTCAAACTGAGGGAGAAGTTTCTTTACTCGGTTAAGAAACGGGCTTCCGTCGACGAACGAAAAGATATAACCATCGGTATTCCTCGTGTGCTGATATTCCACGAGCTGTATCCTCTCTGGGCGGGCTTTTTCAGATCACTGGGATACAGGGTCATACTATCCGCGAACAGCAATCAGAAGATACTCGAGGACAGTCTAGAGCACTTCTCTTCTGAGACCTGTTTCCCCGTAAAGGTGACGTTCGGTCATATTATCGACCTGATCAGAAAACGAGTCGACTACGTTTTCCTTCCAAGCATTATAAACGTCTTCGATGAGGGCACTCCTCATGCACACAGCTATCTCTGCCCGTACATTCAATCGATTCCGTATAATGTAAATGCGAACATCGACTTCGCGAAGACCAGTTCCAAGCTGCTGTCTTTCCCTGTCAGCCTCAAATTCGACGAGAAGTCCCTTTCCGAGAGCCTCCGGCCGCTGGTTGATGCGCTCAATCTCAAGGAAGATGAGTATGCAGCTGCCGTGAGAGATGCGCTCGAAGCGCAGACCTTGTTCTATGAGAATTGCAGCCGCGCTGGTCAGGAGTTTATTGATTCTCTCAAACCTGACGAAAAGGCTGTCGCCATCGTTTCGAGGCCATACAATGGTTGTGACAGCAAGTTGTCGCTCGATGTACCCAAGAAACTCAGGAATCTGGGCGTCAGGGTGATTCCGATGGACTTCCTTCCACTGAAAAACTACATGCCCGAAATCTCCAATCGAAACATGTACTGGAGATTCGGTCAGCGTATACTTGCCGCGGCTGATTACATAAGGCAGCAAACGAATCTCTACGCTGTTTACATCTCGAATTTTGGGTGTGGCCCCGACTCTTTCATAACTCACTTCTTCGCGAAGCAGATGGAAGGCAAACCCCATTTGCAAATCGAGGTCGACGAACACTCCGCGGATGCCGGAATCGTTACGCGGCTTGAGGCATTCCTCGATAGTCTCAAATCTGCCCGTGCAGAAGAGGGCCCGCACAAGCTGATCTTGAAGATGAAGCCTTCTGACAACGGCAATCATCGCAAGGTTTTCATTCCATACATGTCCGATCACGCGGTAGCATTTGCCGCATCGATTGAGGCATGCGGAACTCCATCGGAAGCCCTTCCTGAACCGGATCAGGAAAGCTTGCACTGGGGAAAGAAGTTCACGAGCGGAAAAGAGTGTTTTCCATGTCAGATTACAATGGGCGATCTGATTAGGGAGGTCAAGAAGCCGGAATTTGATCCCGAACGATCAGCATTCTTTATGCCATCGGCGGGAGGGCCATGCAGGTTTGGGCAGTATCATCTTCTTCAGCGGACCGTGCTCGACAAGCTTGGTTATAGCAACGTCCCGATCTATTCGCCCGATTCAGAGAACTCATATGGCGACTTCCCGTTCGTCAAGGGAGATTTCAAACGTGTGGCATGGTCGGCTGTAGCGGCCACAGACCTTCTCTTCAAGCTGAAACGGCGCTATAAACCGTATATCAAAGACGGAAAGAGCTGTGATGTCTTGTACAGGAGATACCTTGGAATACTCTCGGATGCTATCAGAAGCCGCGGAGATCTTCGGTCGGTGCTCTTCTCAGCCCTTAGCGACTTCCGTAGTCTGGAAAGAAACGGGGTTGAGCGGAAACCGGTGATCGCAGTCGTAGGCGAAATCTTCCTGAGGTCGAACCGGTTCTCCAATAACTTCCTGATACAGCGACTTGAGGAACTTGGCGCCGAGGTCTGGCTGGCGCCGATGACCGAGTGGATATTCTACACGAATTTCACCTACAAACTCCGGGCGAAGCAGGATCGTGACATCAAGAGCCTGTTTGATGGTTTCCTGAAGGACAAGATTCAGAAACGAGATGAGAAGATGCTGGCTGACGTTCTCCTGCCTTATGTCCCGATTGCCCACGAAGCCCCGGTTGAGGAGTTGATCGAGCTGGCGAAACCGTTCATTGATGTCTCGTTTTCGGGTGAGGCCATACTTACTATTGGCAAGTCCATAGATTACTACCTGCGTGGTGCGAGCGGTATTGTAAACACGCTTCCGTTCAATTGCATGCCAGGTACGATTGTCACAGCTATATCGAAGAAAGTGCAGAAGCGGTGCGGCGGTCTCCCCTGGTTGAACCTCGCATACGAAGGACTTGAGGATAAGAATGAAGAGATTAGGCTTGAGGCCTTTCTCTTGCAGTCACAGCAATTTGACAAGAATAGACAAGATTCCGTGAAACGCAATGCCAACAACCACATCGGTTAATTCGGCATCAAAACTAAATGGATTGACTACTTCCCGGCGGTGAGCATGAATAAGGAATTCACCAATACGGTTAATGATATCGTCGACTACTGGTGGAAGTCGAATCCTGTGAACGCGACCATGGACGGGATTCATGACTATGATCATGAGATCGGAAACATGGACGCGGACAGCAGGAACGAGAATCTTCGACAATACGAGAATTACATCGATAGACTCCGAACGATTGAGCGTGAATCCGAGCTGTCCCGGGATGAGCGCCTTGATCTGGAGGTTCTCAAGAGAAACCTCTCGGTCGTTGTCCAGATGGAACGGAACTACAGAAGGGCAGACAGGGATGCTACAGTCTATACGGACATGTGCCTTTGGTCCGCATACATGTTGCTCACGCGCGACTTTGCCCCTCTGGAACAACGGATGAAGTCACTGGCATCTCGCCTGGAGGAGATACCACGCATTCTCGAACAGGGTAAAGTCAACCTGCTGAAGTCCGATGATGTTCCGGCGGCATGGACAAGGATCGGGATGGAGGTCACGCAGTCCGGTCTCAACTTCTTCTCGGTACTCGTCCCGATGTACGCTAACAGGATTCCATCACTCACAACCGATCTACAGAGAGCTAATGACAATGCGATTCGAGCTCTTGAAAGCTATCTGCAGTTTCTCAATGACAAGCTCATGCCGAGATCGAAAGGTGAATTTCGCCTCGGTGAGGAGTTGTTCGACTACTGCCTGCGAGAGAACCATATTCTTCCTTTCACGTCCGAAGAACTGTTGGAATTCGGTCGACAGGCAATCGCGGACACGGAGATTGAACTGCAGAAATCGGCGGCCTCTATCGACGAAGGGAAGTCATGGAGGGAGCTTGTTGACCTGTTTCGCACCGATGTCCCGAAGCCATCCGAGTTACTCGATCAATACCGCAAAGAGATAGTGCGCGCGAGAACATTCGTGGATGAAACAGGGCTGGTGGACATTCCGACCAATGAAAGCCTGCAAGTCGTAGAAACGCCCCGCTTCGAGGTAAGTCGCTATCCATATGCCGCGTACTTGATGCCACCCCCGTTTGAAGGTTCCTCCGAGGGGGTGTTCTGGGTCACTCCGGTTGATCTTGATCTGCCCGAAGAGCAGCAACAACAACAGCTGGCGGGTCATTCGAAATCTTCGATAATCTTGAAGGCCATCCATGAGGGATACCCGGGTCATCATCTTCAGTTCGTGCACACCAATAGGTTGGAGTCAAAGCCGAGACGGGTGTTCGCGACATCGAGTTTTACGGAGGGTTGGGCCCTCTACTGTGAGGAACTGATGTATGAACAGGGATACTACGACCTTAAAACACGGCTTTTCATGTTGAAGGATCAGCTATGGAGAGCCTGCAGAGTTGTCATTGATGTGGAACTTCACAGGGGAAATATGAGTTTTCAAGATGCAGTGAAGACGCTCGTGGAAAAGGCCGGTTTGGAAGAGGTAAATGCAATCTCGGAGATCAAGCGTTACACACAGAGTCCAACTCAGCCCATGAGTTATATGACTGGAAAAGACTCGGTGAAGAGGTTGCGTGACCGGGTTAAAAACAAACTTGGCAGCGACTTTGAACTGAACCGTTTCCACAATGAGCTTCTATCCTACGGGTCAATACCTGTAGGTTTGATTGAAAATGAGATGTTAAATCAATAAACCAGACTGGTTTGGGAGGACACATGGCACTCGCAGTAACCGATGCAAGTTTTGAACAAGAGGTCTTGAAGTCAGACGTTCCTGTTCTCGTGGATTTCTGGGCGGAGTGGTGCGGCCCATGTAGAATGGTATCGCCAATCGTGGAGGAGCTTGGCAAAGAATATGACGGCAAGCTCAAAGTCGCCAAGGTCGACGTAGACTCGAACACGCAAATAGCAACCCAGTATGGCATTATGAGCATTCCATCACTTCTGTTCTTCAAGAACGGCGAGGTTGTCGACCAGATTGTAGGCGCAGTACCGAAGAAGGCGCTTGTCGACAGGCTTGGAAGGATCATAGGTTAGCCATGATGTTCGAAAATCCCCCGGATGAGACGGTAAAAGAGCTGCTGACTCAATCGAAAACAATCGCCGTGGTCGGTCTCTCTACTAAGGAGATTCGACCATCTTATCAGGTGGCTAAGTACCTGCAGGATATGGGATTTCAGGTGTTCCCCGTCAACCCTGCTGCCAGGGAGATCCTCGGAGAAAAAGTCTACCCGGGTTTGGCTGATATTCCGGTTGATATCGACATCGTAGACGTATTCCGCAGGAGCGAACACGTTCCTGATATCGCCAAGGCTGCGATAGACATTGGAGCTAAGGCGCTATGGCTTCAAGAGGGGGTTATCCATGACGAGTCTGCCCATCTTGCCCAAAAATCGGGTTTGACAGTTCTTCAGGATATCTGCATCAAGAAAGTCGGTTTAAGGCTCTTGTGAGTCTCGCCGCAATTACACAATTACTTTGTCGGCCGTCGAAATTTGCTTATATTTCGGCGGCTGGGTTTACGACTTAATCTCTTTCGCCGATATAGAAAAAGATGAGATATAACTACTCTCAGGATCAATATCGGCCCGGTTTCGGCGCAAGATTGCCGTCCGGGATCAAATGGCTTCTCATTGTCAACGTGGGAATCTACATACTGGAGCTGTTTGACTCTTCACGGATACTCATCAACTACTTCGGGCTGACTCCAAATGATGTTGTAACCGGCCCGCTTGTATATCAGGTGTTCACCTACATGTTTCTCCATAGCCCGGCTGGATTGCTTCACATATTCTTCAATATGCTGATGCTTTGGATGTTCGGTTCCGAGATAGAGAGGCTCTGGGGCACCCGCAAGTTCATGAGATTCTACCTGCTGACCGGTGTTGTTGCCGGAATCTTCACTGTTATCGTGACTTACGGCTCCACTTCTCCCGTGATCGGAGCATCGGGTGCGGTGCTCGGAGTCCTGATCGCATTTGCGGTCCTCTGGCCCAACAGGATGGTTTATCTTTACTTCCTGATCCCGATCAAAGTCAAGTATCTCATGATAGGTATAGTCGGTCTCGATTTGCTGTTCGCCTTTTCCGGATCAGGAGACAATGTGGCCCACTGGACCCATGTCGGAGGTGCAGCATTGGGTATCATCTACATGAAAGGCGGTGCGATCCTGCGACGCCTTAGTTCAAGGTTCGACGGCGTCAAACGCGATCGAAAGAGCCGAAAAGTTGAGAAACAGAAGGTCGAGAACGACAAACTGATGGATGAAGTTGATCGAATTCTCGATAAGATCAACGATGTCGGAATTGACAAGCTCTCGGAGAAGGAAAGGAAGACCTTGGAAAGAGCATCCTCACAACTTTCGAAGAGAAGGCGCTAAATGTCAGTGAAGATCTTGATAGCGGATCACTCCGAAACTGTTCGGTCTATAGCTGAGAACCTGTTTCGTAAGAAGGGATTCGAAGTCGTTTCGGCGGCCGATGGTTCTGAGGCGCTGGAGTTGGTTCGAACCGCGGGCGTTGACCTTGCGATTCTGGGTTCCGAACTCGGCGAAATCGACGGCTACACCGTATCTGAGCAGATCAAGGCTGATCCCGCGAGCGCCGGCATAAAGACGGTCCTATTGCTATCAACATCAGAAATAGTCAATCAGCAAAAGCTGTTATCTTCAAAGGCTGACAGCACACTTAACAAACCCTTCTCCCCAAATGACCTCATTGAGACCACATCTGAAGTTCTTGGGATAAGCATCGAAAGTGATGAGCCGGATCCTGCTGATCACAACGATGCGCAACGCATCGGAGACGAAGTACAGGAGCTGTCGATGGACGATAGCACTGCTGAAGAAATCGACTTCGGGTCGATCTTCTCGAATGATGAATCAGCAGGTGATGATGCCTCCAGCGATGATGGCGTATTCCTGTCCGGTGCCGAAGAGAGTACTCTCGATAGCGAGGTGCAAAGGGACTCCACGATGGAAAACGAAAGTCAAAGCGAAGTGAGGGAGGGAAGTATGAGCACATCCCGTAATGATCCCGTAGATGAGAGCATTCGGCTCGCTGAGGACCAGTACGGTATGGAGACTTCTGAGATGGAACCGGAAGTAGAAAGGCCACATGACTACAACTGGTTCATCCGTGAGATGAAGAAAGATCTCAGCCAAACGCCATCAAAGACACCTGCTGTTGACTCAAAGAAAGAAACTGGATCTCCTGAAATCGGGGATTCCATATCGGACATCGCCGTCGATGGCTCAACCAAAACAGGCAGCTTTGACATCGAAGAGATCGGATCCAGCAAGATCGACCTATCGGAAGCGAATTTCGAGGTCGAACCGAAGCAGGAGTCCAAGCCAGGTACGTCGATTCAGGCAACCGAGTCGGATCTGGATCCAGCCAAGCTTGCGCTTGCAGAGAAGCTTCTGATTAAGGAACTTGCAGTGCGTCTCGCAGAGAGGATGCTCGACCGTGTCACGGCGGCAGATATGCGGATGATGCTGACCGAAGTTCTGTCAAAAATGAAAGAAATGTAACGGACGTTTTGCCCGGAAATGTCTGGTCTACTCGCTTCTCCATCGGTCCGTAATGAGAAGCGTTATCTTCAAAGTCAATCACACCCTAATCGCGAACTTAATACACTGGTCATGGTTATGATCTCATTGATGGAAAATTACGTTTGCTATCGCGGTATCTAATGGATATATAGTACTGCCAGATGAGCGAATTTCGGCCTGTTTCGGCGAGTTGTCGGGTGAAGCTCCTATGACTTCGACTCTGTCGCAGGGTCGCCGCTTATCGGGGATCTATCCTTGATTCATGAAGTCTTTGTCGTGAATGTAACGGAGGGTGTCACGTGAAAATACGCAACGCACTTATTACACTGACTCTTATTGCATGCACAGCCTTTCTGGCTACTGAAACCGTCGCGCAAATTGACCTTTTCGACTCTCCACCGATTGAGCAACCGGCACGGGTCGTGCACGCGTCGAGTGTTCTTTCAGTAACGTCTTGTGTTGCGGGAGAAGTATACGATGGTGCAGTTGTGCTGGATATCGACAGCGGTTGGCACATCAACTCAAACCGTCCAACTCAGGACTGGCTCATTCCCGCCGATGTGTCATTCGAAGCCGTAGACGGTATCGTAGCGAAAGACGTACATTACCCCAAGCCGAAGATGGCAATGCTGATGGACGCGCGTATGTCCGTTTTTGACGATAGAGTTGTAATCCGTTTTCGTGTGAAGATCGATGAATCAATGCCTTATGGCGAGTATACACTCCCCGTATTATTCCAGTATCAGCCCTGTGACGACAAGACCTGCCTTTCTCCGGAGACTGAAAAACTTCCACTTGCTATTCTGGTGGGTGAGGCGGGACAGGCAATTCACCCGGACATATTCTCGGCGGGTTCAGAAGAGGCTATCGAGCCGGAGCAGACAGCCGGCGTGGAAGCGGAGAGCGATATTCAGAGGCTCATCGATGAGTATGGTTTCTGGGGCTACTTCATTGCGCTGGGATTGGCGTTTGTTACAGGTTTGCTGCTGTCATTCTCACCTTGCACTTACCCCATGATTCCTATCACGGTGAGTGTCTTTGCCGGACAAAACAGAAGCGTCGGGCGGGGATTCGTGCTGTCTCTCTTTTACGTCGGATCGATGGCGGTAGTCTATGGTCTTATGGGCCTGATAGTCTCACTCGTGGGAGGAGTTTTCGGCGCATGGTTGTCAAGCCCGCCCGTGGTGATTGGTATCGTAATCATCTTCGTGATATTCTCACTTTCTATGTTTGGGCTGTATGAACTTCAGGTTCCCGCTTCGCTTCGAATGAAACTCGGTGCGAAGAAGTCAGGTGGCGGGGTTGTTAGCTCGATCATCCTCGGAATAGTGGCGGCACTGGTCGTGTCACCCTGTGTCGGACCATTCGTCGCGGGAATCCTCCTGTATGTAGCGACTACCGGATCACCGGTGATCGGATTCCTGGTGTTGTTCGTATTCGCGTTGGGTCTTGGAACGTTGTTCTTACTCATAGGGACTTTCTCGTCCGCAATCAGCGGCCTGCCGGGTGCGGGCTCGTGGATGGAGTCGGTGAAAAAGTTCTTCGGCTTCGTTTTGCTGGCAATGGCACTCTACTTCCTCATGCCGATCGTACCCAGTACAATGTCTGCCGTTCTCTTCGGTCTTCTGCTGCTGTCATTCGGAGTGTTTGGCGGCGGTTTCGACAGGCTGACGACAGAAAGCGGTTTCTTCGATCGACTCAAGAAACTCCTTGGATTGCTTGCGTTCCTCGTAGGGGCCTATCTCTTGATAGGAGTTATTCTGATAAATGGATTGATCCTGCCTCCTGCTCAGCAGTGGCTTCCAGCGGTGTCCGGGGACACGGCAATGGAGACGCAGGAAATCATTCCCTGGGAAAGAGATTTGGATTCCGGGCTGAATAACGCCTTGAGTCAGGGGAAACCTGTCCTGATCGATACCTGGGCAACATGGTGCGCAAACTGCAGGGTCCTTGACAAAAAGACATTCGGCGATCCCGATGTGGCGAAAGAAGCGGAGAGATTCGTTCCGATAAAGGTGCAGCTCGAGAAGTCGGGGTCTCAGATCACAAGAGACTTCATGACTCGTTTTGGTCTGACCCACTTTTCTCTTCCCACGACATTGTTGCTTGACTCCGGGGGCGAAGTCAGGAAAGTCATGCGGGGAGTTGTTGATCCGGAAAATATGATCAGTGAAATGCGAAAAGTCAGGTAAGTGCTTTTCAAAAGAGTGTGTTGACTGAACCGTGTGCTGCAGTTCCGCCTCATGTGACAGGCCGGATGAACTGATTGAATCCGCTATCAAGATCCGTTCGAATTCAGTGAAATACTCGTAAGAGTTTCTGAAATGGGTTGATCTGCAGGTTCGCTCTTTATATATTGGCGAAGACAATAAATGAGGGCAACGCGAAATGACTACCAGCAGGAAGAAACAGGCGCTTATCATCTTCTTCGAAGATAGAAACCGAGATAAAGTAAAGGACGTACTTACAAATAGCCTGTCTGAAGATCAGAAGACTGAACTTTACAGAGCTTTTCTAACTGACACTATCTCGAACTGTCTCGGCTTAGTTGATGTTGACATTCGCATCAGCTACCTTCCGGGTCCGATGGCGGATATAGTCAAGGATACGGTGAATGCGTTGACTAAGTCTACCACCGGTAAGGCGCAGAAAATGCTGAAATCGGACAACTTCAAACTGGTCGAGTCGGAAGGCAAAGATGTAGGCGAAAGAATATCGAAGGCTTCAGAAAAGCTCTTCGCCGCAGGCTATGATCGTGTGGTTATGATCGGTTGCGTGACGCCGACTCTTCCGAGGAAGACCATACAGACTGCTTTTAAACGAGCGGAGAAGTATGATCTCGTGATCGGCCCGACGCTTGAAGGCAGCTACTACTTGTTCGGACTTCATCAACCTCGCCCGGACCTTTTCGCGAAGATAGACTGGAGCGATGATACCACTGTATACAGCCAGATTACGAGCGTGTGCGAACAGGACGGTATAGAATGGAACGAATTGGATCTATGGTATGACTTGCGCCAGCCAGGCGATATAGAATTCCTTGTGAGAGATATCAATCACTATCGCATTGTTGGCGATGAGACATCAGCCGTCCGAACCGAACAGGTGCTTGAAGAAATATTGAAAGACCTCCCCAGCTAAGTAACCTCGAAACTGAGAGTGTTCCAATGTTAAGAAGACTTGAACGTATGCTGTGGCAGCAGGTACGTGAGGTTGTACCTTCATCAATTGACACTGCTGTTTTGCCGGTTGGCACTATTGAAGCGCATGGCGCCGCGTGTCTTGGTGTAGACGGATTCATCCCAACGGATATTGGCGAATACATATCTGATAAACTCGACCTGATTCTCGCGCCACCGGTCTGGTATGGTGTGACAACCAGCCTGTATGCCTATCCCGGCTCTCTTACCGTGACAGCCGATCACCTTGAGGACTACGTTTTCGATATCGTGAAGTCTCTCAAGTTTCATCATTTCAAAAACGTAATCGTGTTGAATGGTCACGGTGGGAACAACGCCGCATTGAAGAAGATGGCTGTCAAAGCCTATCACGAGCTTGGAATGAATATCGCGGTCACGCACTGGTGGGACCTTTGCTCGGATGTCACCAGGGAGGTCTATGGCGGTGAAGGAGGGCACGCGGGGTGTGATGAGACAGGTTACATAATGGCTATAGATCCATCGCTAGCGGACAAGAGCTACTACTCCGAAGATCTGGTGTATGAACATCAGGTCGCAGCTGACGTCTACCCTTATCCCGGCTCAATCGGCATATACAACGACAGGGGAGAGGGCAAGCCGGATTTCGATGCGGAACGCGGAAAAGTGTACGCGGCACGAATTAGAGAGAGAATGCTTGACTTCGTAAAGTACATACTCTCGCAATGGGAGAAGAACGGTTTCTGATCCCTGATACACTCGGATTTTAGATCGCAAAGAATCAAGCCCACTCATGACGAGTGGGCTCTTTCCTTCTGCTGAAAATCTTGAAAAGAATGAGTACTACAACCTGAAAGCGGTCGTCACATAAAGCCTGTCTATGCTGTACTTTTCATACAGTGCGCTTGAAATATCGAACGCGCCGTTCGCGTCGGGAGCGGGCTTGGCATATTCATATGAACCGGTCACGAATGCTATATCCAGAGTCATCACCCTGTCGATCAGGAAGCCGACTCCAAGGGTCACGAAGT
>Ga0272443_10004101_pt1 | contig 16324 bp, 9 predicted proteins | sample SSMAcet12_FD_193581 | JGI IMG/M metagenome (GOLD analysis project Ga0272443, IMG submission 193581) | Marine sediment archaeal communities from Little Sippewissett salt marsh, Falmouth, MA, United States - SSM-Acet-12 | ecosystem: Environmental > Aquatic > Marine > Wetlands > Sediment ... | reverse complement strand
ATTCATTAAATTTTTTTTTTTTAAAATTAAACGACTCTGTAGCTGTTAAATGCCCATCACTTATCGTAATATTTACTATGTGTTGACCAACATCAGAATCATTTGTAGTAATATCTATTACTCCAGTAGAAGCATCTAAAGAAAAAGAAGGAAAAGCAGTGTCATTTACATGAGAAAAAGTCAGGGTGTCGCCATCAATATCACTCACATTTCTAGATAAATTCAAATAAGTATTATTATTTTCCCAATCAATAATTGTTAGATTTGGACTATTCCAAGTAGGAGCAGTATTATTAATAATTGTAATATTAAACATTTCCCAATCTACTTCCCCCCCTACATCAGTTGCAGTAACATTAATAGTGTAATTTCCAACATCATCAATTGTCGCTGTAAATCTTATCTCTGCAGAGGTCCTATTCGTTCCAAATACAGGCATATCCACTATAAATGCGCTAAAATTAGAAAGGCTTGCGGGGGTAAGATCTACCTTATTCAAAATATTTGTAGTAATATTTGTTGTTTCATTAAAACCTCCAAAACTATCATTTTTATCAGGAATCAATAAATCATCATCATAAATACTTAGATTAACAACAGTTGGATTATTTATAGAAACATTCAACATTGTATCAAAAGAGTTTGTAAAATTTGGATTGATTAAATCGGGGGCATCATTTAAAGCAGAACTTCTATTTACCCAAAAATTAATTTGGGAGGTTGAACTTTCACTAAAGGTCATATCTTCAACTGTAAAATTAATTGTCCAGTTTCCAATTTCTTGCTTCGATGCATTAAGGGTTATATTAATACTCTTAAAAAAATTCTCTGTGCTTGTTTCATTATTAGCAAAAAACCAACTAGTATTTGCAATAGTGCCCTCAGCATAATTTCTTAAAATAGAAAAACTAGAAATGTTCAGATTATCAATTTCTCCCTTAGTAGTAATATTCACAATACACCAACTCTCCTCATTTTCCTGAAAAACTTTATCAGTACAATTTGAAGCATTAATCTCTAAAGCGGCATATACACTAAAAAGAACCATGGAAGAATGATAAATTGTCTGATTTAATTCATAGGTTGCATTATGACAATAAGTATGGGGACAATTATAATTTGCTCCGGCATCCATTACAGAAATATTCATCCAATAAATTCCAACATCATTTCTGGTTGGAGTGAAGTTCATTAAATAAGATAAATTAGACATACTTGTAAAATTCATTCCCAGATCAATAAGAGAACAATTTTCATTTGCATTTCTTCCAGACCAAGAAGCATGAGTACAAGTTCCATTAAAACTCACATTAAAAACAAGGGGGTAATGTTCTTCTTCGTCTGTTGCATTAATATATTGGGAAAAATATTGAGTCATATTTGCACTATAATTCTCTGGAATATTTGTCATATTGGGAGCATCATTTGTAGCATTAATTTTAAATTTAAATGAAACAGTCGATCCATCTACTTCTACAGTTGAAGAGTTCTCAGCCTGAATAGGAACTACAAAATAACCTGTTTGATTGTCATGACTTGCATCAATACTTAAATTGCCAGTTGAAGAATTTTGTATAGTAATCCAAGGAATATCACTTGCATCTGTAAAATTATAAGTTCCACTAGCATTTGTCCAAGTCAAATTATACTGAGAAGGAATGATATTAATCGCAAAAGTAACCTGGCTTGCATTTCCAGTAACATTTCTACTTAGATTATGATAGTAAGGAGTATCTTCAACAACAGAATAATTAGCTCCCTCGCCAACCCAAACAGGAACAGTCGCCATAACCAAGTTTATCCAAAGAATTCCAATTACTAATATAAAAAAGAAAATAAGATCATATCTAACCTTATTCATTTTTTCCTCCATTGGTCTTTTCTAGAAATTCATTTACAGCAAGATCAATAAATTGTTTCTTATTAACAAACTTCAATCTATTTTCTTCCTTAGATATAAGTTCCTCTACTTTTTTCAATAAAAAAGAATCAATTTTTACAACAGCGCCTGCTTCTCCAAATTTCTTCACCATCTTTAGTTACTTTTAATTACCTAAAATTACTCAAAGTAACTATTTAAAGGTTTTGATTTTTCCGCTCTTGCACACCAATTCCTTTCTTATATTGCAGAACCCTTATAAGCTTGATTATCACAAAAACAATAATAATCAAGATCAAACCCAATAAAGAATAAATCACAGTAGGTTTCTTAAAAAATGGAACTGCCGGGATACATCTCCATGGACAAGGGCCTCCACAATCAACTCCTCCTTCGCCTTGATTCTTAATTCCATCTGTACAAGTTGGGCATGCATCACAAGGGCCCCCACAATCAACCAAAAACTCACACCCCCCATCATGACAATTCTTAATTCCATCAGAACAACTTGGATTTTCAGTATAATGACAAAACTGAATTTCTTCTGGATTTCCAGAACTTAAAACACAATTATTTAAATCTGAACAAGATCTTATCTGAAACCCACAAGAGTCCACATCCAAACCCCTATTCGCACAATTATCTTCAATTATTCTATAATCTTCTCCAGATAAAAGTCCAGCCAATAAAGACTGCTCTGCATTTTGACAAAGCCCCCAAGTATCACAAACCCAAAGAGGAATACAACTCCCTCCCCCACCTCCACCCCCCCCTCCCCCACCAGTATCTCCAAGAGAAGGACAACCAGTTAAAATAACACTTACATTCCATGTTAATGAATCATTTAACAAACCATCAGTAATATTTACTCCAACCTTATGATCTCCAGAAATCCCACAAGGAAATATATAAGTAAAATTATCTTCAGAATAACCAGAATCATATTCTGCTAAAACTCCATCAACGTACCAATAAGCATCAGGAATTGTGAAATCTGGATCATATTTTGAAATATTAAAATAAATTGCTAAAGTTCCAGTTGCATCAAAACTAAGATTTGTTGGATAATAATTAGTAATTGTTGGGGGCCTATTTTCATTTGTAACTGTTAGAGTAAAAGATTCGCAAGAAGTAATAGATGCTCCGGTTTGATTACAATATGTTAAAAGCTCTGGATGAGGATTATCAATTGCACTATCTGTAACACACAAAGTCACATTATATGTATCTGGGGGAGTCTGATTATTTGCAGTAAAATTAAAAAAAGAATGAGTCGCATTTAATTCAACTACAAAAAGAGGAACATTATGGCCAGAAGAATTTAAAATTGTTAAATCAAGATCTAGATCGCCATGCCTCAAATTATATTCTTCATCATAAATATTTAAAATATGGAAAAAGTTTGAATCCTCTCCTTTATTCCAAACAGTTTGAACTCCAATCTCAGTTATTTCTGGAGGATTATTAATTTCCAGGACACTTATATTCACCACAAGAGTATCAACACAACAAGTTTCATTATATTGATCATCAACTTTTACCGTAGAAATATAAGAATTAATTCCCGCATTAATTCCCCCTGCTGCTTCCTTAGGCAAATCAGGAATAGAGATTAAATCAAAAAAAGTAGTTGTTCCATCTTGTGCTGTTGGAAGAACATAGAAAAAACTATGGCTTGGATCAATAGACCCTAAAATAAAATCTTCATCTTTATCTTCAGAATAAAAATTGGCCACAAGCTGACTTGCTTCACAAGTATAAAACTCAGTATCAAGATCATAAATAATTGGTGCAGAATTAGGAACATACACAAAAAAACTTACATTATCGTGTACAATTTCATCTCCAGACATAGTAGAAGCATTAACAAATAATTTATTCCCCCATCTTACTGGAGAAAAAGTAGTATTTGGAGCAAAACCCATTTCAATATTTTGCCATTCATTATGTCTTAAATCATAAAGCCAATATTCCCAAATCAAATCTTCATCTCTGGTCTTAGTAACATTTAAATCAAGAACAAGAGGTTCTCCAATTGCAAAACTATAATTATAATCCTGCCAAGGAGAAGTGATATTGATCATTAAATCTTCTACAATTTCAAAAGAAACCCGCCCCGTTGCAGAAACTCCAGAACCAGTCACAGGCAACTTAAAATTAAAAAAGATCATCACATAAAGATTCAAAATAATAAACGCAACCAACAAAATCAAAACAAAGAACTGAAACTTAAAATTCTTCTTAGATTTTTTTCTAGCCCCTTTTCTTTTCCCCAACTTTTTCATAAAACCTTAAGCACAAATACATATAAAAACTTAACTTTTACTAATAAATAATTGCAATCAGAACAGACTCAATATCCTCAAACCTTATTTTTTCATCATTAAAAAGAGTGTTATCTCCTTTAGTTATAAAATAAACTCCTTTTTCATCTATTGATTTTTCAATAACCCTATGAATTATAAATTTATCATCTTGTTTAAAAGTAATTATATCCCCAACATAAATTTGATCTTCTGACTCTGGCTTAATTTCAACACCATTTGCTGTAAAACCTAAAACAGGGTTCATGCTATTAGTATTCTCATATTTGGTTAAAATAGCATTTTCAACCTTAATTACAACTTGTTCAGAATCTGCAGAAATCTCTCCTTCATCAATATGATTAAATGGTTGTTCAGCTTCAGAGTTTCCAAAAACAGAAAATCCTGTAAACCCTCTCTCAGCAACAGAAACAAATAAAATTAAATTAACTAATAAAATAAAAAAAAGCAAAATCAATTCTATTTTCTGAAACCTTTCCATAAATCAATTCATTCCCCCCCATATATAAAAATTATTGTGATAAAAGAAGTTTTCAAATCAAGCCTTATAAAATTCAATAGTAAATATTCCAGAATAATTACCATAAGGCTCATCTTGAATAGAAACAGTTGAAATCTTTAGAGTTTTTGTTTCATTAAATCCCAATCCAACAGACTCATTAAAAACAATTAATGAAGAGACATTTCCTGAAATGCTAAATTCTGCTAAAACTGGAGCCCCATAATTATTTTTCAAAGTCAAATCTCTATTACCCCTGCTTCCCGGGGGGATTATTCCAAATATTAAAGCACTTCCATTCACATCAAAACTTGCAGGCTCTCCAACTGTTAACTCTACAATTAAATCTTTCTCATCTAAAATCAAAGGCTTATTAAAATAAAAAACAGATAAAAGAATAATAATTGTTAAAATCAATAATGTTCCTGCAAAAAGATAAACTTTACTTTTTCTTTTTATCATTTTTCTTGCTTTTTTTAAAGAATTTAAAAAACAACAACCCAAAAATTATCAAAATACCACCCCCCCCAATAAAATACCAAATTAGCTTAGAACCAACTTTTAAAAATTCAACATTTACAATTTCACTTGAACTTTTTCCCTGATCCTTACCATAATAAAAAAGAGTTACATTTGCATCATAAAATCCCTCCTTAAAAACAGAACTATCAAAATATCCGGCGATAAGCTTGCTTTCCCATGGAACTAGAGAAGTAGTTGATGTTTTAAAAGTCTGTAAAACAGCATCAGTATTGTTTAAGAAAACCACCTCTGCATAAGCTCCGTCTATCTGATCATTCCAACCACTTTCTAAAACAAGATCAAACTTTTCTAATTTAGCTATCGGAACTTGATGGGTGTAATTTACAATATCTATTCTTAAATCGCCTATTCTAAAATCTGCTTCTGAAGTAGCTAATCCCCCATAATCAATTGTTGCAACTGCTTTATAATTTCCAGGATTATAGTTTATTGTATCTAAAGTCTTTTTTAATTTCAAAGTTTCCTGGCTTTCAATAACTCTATTTTGAAAATAAAGTGTTTCAACTTTTTCTGAATCAGAATCAAAGATATCTATTCTAGGATTCATGCTAACCTTTTCTTTTCCCCTACTCACAACTTCTAAATTAAAATCAATTGGTTCTCCCACATTAACATCTGATGTAGTCAGTGTAGTTTCTAAATACTGTCCAGGATAAGGTACATAAATATTAACAACAACTTGAATAGCCACAGAAGTTCCGACAGCAGCAGTGCCAACAAGTTCTTCATCAAGATTGCTTTGCTCTTTCACTCCAATAATAAGTCTATTCTTTCCAGGAGTAGCCAAAATCTCAGGAAGCTTTATTTTGGCAGTAAAATGCCCCCCCCCAACCAAAGTTTCTCTATCAAAAGTTACATATTGGGCTAAATCTGATTTTGCATAGATAGTTAATTGCTGATCAGGATCAACCCCAAAAACATTGTATTCTATTTCTTTCTCAAAACCAGGCTCAAAATTATATTCTCTTTTTGCAGGACTTACTCCTAACGCAGAAGTAGAAGTGATCAAAAATAAAAAAATTCCAATAAAAAAAATTCCAAATATGAACCTCTTTTTTTCACACATAAACAATAAAATAAGAATTAGTTTTTATATCTTACTATGTCTCTAACTAATAAAAAATCATAAATTAATAATAAAAAAATAAAAATTACACTGCTGTAGCAGTTGCAGTAATTATGCTGGATTTCGCTTCTGCTGGAGCATCATCAGGAACATTAACTTGCAGATCAATTAATAATTCATCAGTTCCATCTGGAATATCTAAAAGATCATCACAAATAACACTTGGTGTACCAACAGCCACATCAGTCCATGATGTATCGCCTAGAGTTCCTGCACAAGCACCTGCTTCATTTTCAGAAATCATCCACTGAAAAAGCTGATCATGAGTTCCGCCTATAAAAGTTGCCGCATCCCTATTTGACTCAAGTTCAACAGAAACCTCAGTATTACCAATATTTCTAAGAACAAGTCCTCCTGAAACACTACCTGCAACAGTTTCAACCCAATCAGTTACATATGTAGGACCAACTGTATCTAAAACAGCATAAGTTGCAGCACCAGATGTATCTACATGACCAGTTCCCCAATCAATAGCATCAGAACCAGCAACAAACTCTATACTTGCAGAAGTTTCTACAATAACATCCACAGGACCAGTATCGCTTTCTGCATAACCATGAATTCTTGCAGATCTATCAGCTATTCCATATAAGTTCACTGCAGATAAAACAACAGCAACAACAGCAACAACCATTAAAGCTTTAGTTAACTCCATTAACTTCCCTCCGCAATAGATTCGTCAACAACAAGACTAGCTGAAGCAACTTGGTTATCAGAAAGATCTTCTGGATTTGCAATATCCTCTGCCCCAATCTTTACCCGACCAGTTCCTTGAGTAATTCCCATAGTAACAATCACAGAAACAACAGACAAGATAATTGTTATTAGTAATAATACAACAACAATTTTTTGATTATCCATATATTGTTCAACCTCTTATTTAATTACTCAACCTCAACTAAGCTGAGTGTTTAAGTCATAATTATCCTATACAAAATTAATTTATAAACTTTGTGTTAATTCAACGTATATAATATTATTTTTTTCGTTTCATAAATCTTCTAATAATTACAAACCAAACAACATTTGCTAAAACTAAAACTCCAACTAAAATAATTAATAAAGTATTTGTATTTAATTTCCCCCCCTTGCCCCTAACAAGCACCTGCCCAGTAATTCCTGAAATTTCAATATCATAATCAGAAATCTTTAATTGAATATTTCTATCTGTTGATTTATCTCCATATTTTAACATGACTTTTCCGTCATAAGTTCCCTCATGAACTCCTGCAGTATCCCAATAAGCAACCATCTCTTCTTTACTCAAAGAACCAATATCATAATTAGGAGATTTAAAATCAGCCATTGTTTCTCCCTCATTATTATAAACAAGAATATTCAAATAAACTTCTTTCAAATCATCTGACCATTTATTTTCGACAAGCGCATTAAATTTAGCAATTTCCCCCAAAGAAAAATCCCTAACACTCAATTCTTTAATTTCCAACATCATTTCCCCAATATTAAATTCTTTTTCAATTTCTAAGACTTCATTATCATAAAGGAGAGTCACAACTGCCAAGTATTTGCCAGGATTAACACTTGGTTCCCATTCTGCAACCAACTCTTTTCTTTCTAAAGTATTAACAGCCTCGGTGTCTGTTTCTATTGTAGCGACTTTTTCATTTAATTTTGTGTAAATATCAATTACTGCTTTAGCATCTACAATATCTAATTTGCCCCTACTTGTAACAGGGACTAAGAAAATAATTTTTCCTTCAGATTCCATAATATTTAATTCAGCTTCAAGATATTTATTTGGATAAGGCACATAAACATGAAGTTGAGTTGCGACAGCTACAGTGGCTCCAACAAAAGCTCCTTGCTCTTTAATATCTTTGGGAAGCTCTAATGCTACAACCTCTGCTTCATAAAGCCCTGGCTTATCAAACTTGCTTGGCAAAGAAACAGAATAAGTAAAAGATTTAGATTCATCTGAACTAGAAAAATCTTCATAAGCTTGTTTTAAAGTAAGATAATCTGCTAAATTTCCTCTAACTGTAAATACAACACTCATGTCTTTATGCTCTGTATTAACAACTGAAAATGAAACATCTCTCTGCATTCCAGGTTCAAAATTTAAGGTAGTTTTACCAGGAGTTATTCCAATTGCTAAAACATTTTGCAAAGTTAATACTAATAAAATCATTCCGATAAACAAAATTGTTTTATTCTTGTTTGCCTTCATATATATCCTCCTCCATTACTTCTATTGAATCTCCAACACCTAAACTTCCTGTAATCCCAGAATTTTCTCCTGAAACCTCTAAGTCGACATTTCCAGAATTTTCTAATTCATAATTTTCTCCCCTATTATAAAGATTTAAACCCACAGAACTTTCAATAGTGAATGTCTGCACCTCACTTTCTCTTAACAGATTTTTTATCTTCCAATAATATGTTCCTGCAGGCAACTGAATTTCTGAATCTTGCTTTAAGATAATAGAATTTGTAAATTCTTCATTTGAAGAAATCCAAACTTCTTCATCTTCTTCAATTTCAAAAACAAAATCAGGATCAAGAATTGATTCCCCAGAAATAACATATGCGGTAGGGTTAGCAAAAAAATACAAATAAAATAAGATAGCTAATACTAAAACAATTTCAATTCCAACAAATATTTTTGTTTTATTTTTTTTATTTTTCATCTTTATACTAAAGGACCTACAATCCTTTCTCCGCTTTCTCCCAACCTTGCTGTGAAAGTAAGTATAGAACTTCTTGGACCTGCTCCTTCAACAGCCCCAGGAACTTCAACATAAATATCAATTTCAGCACTGTCTCTATCATCACTAAAATTAAAAGAAACTATCTCTGGAATTGAACTATTCTGTACCTGTGCCCAATAAATCTGGCTTTGAAAAGAATCAAAAGCTCCAGATTCTAGCGGATTATCATCTATTTTATATTTAAAATAATCAGAAGGATTTGCAACACTTCTCCATAAATTTGTAGCATTCATTGTAACATTAACAAAACAATTTCCATCATTTTCTAAAAGAAAAGGGGGGTAATCATTAGATAAAGTATCTGCATGTCCATCATATTGAAGCAATCCAAAATTAACAGTATCCCTGTTTTCAACAAATTCAATAGAAATAAGCGAGGAAATTTCTATTTTCCAAGGATCTGCCCAAGGCCCCCAAGTTACTCCATTATTATTGCTTGCTCGCACACTCCATAAATAATAAAAATTATTATCTTTTAAATATTTTAAATAATTTTCCAATGTATATGCTTCAGCATCAACATCAATTAAACGATTATCTATTGAACAAGCAGGAAAACAAGTAAGATTTAATTGATAAATCATATCTCTACCAGCATCATCATAACCACTCCAAGTAAACAAGGGGGTTCTATTTGTAGTTATATTATTATCTTCAGGGGAAATTAAAGTAACTGTGGGAAGAGTGTTACTTAAATTAACTATATTGCTAAGTTCAGTTGTTCCTTCTGAAAAACCGTCAATAGGTGTTAAACTAACTCTCCACCAATCCATAAAACTTGTCTCTTGGCTTACAATTGTTTCAACTGCATGTCCTGCTAATCCTGCTTGATAATTAACTGCTATTTGCTCAGGACTTAAACTTCTATTATAAATTCTTACTTCATCAATCGTTCCATTAAAATAATTCCCTGGCCAACCCTCATTTCCGATTAATATTGGGGTTTTAGAATTCCAAAGAGTACTAAGACTTTTTTCTTGCTTAAGCTCTCCATTTAAATAAATTCTAACATGGGAATCATTATAAGTTCCAAGAACATGGTACCACTGACTTGGTGTTAAATTCTCCCCCACATTAACCCAAATACTATGATCTAAATGATCATCCAAATTAAATTGAAATCCTAATGTATCTGTATCACAAGTTTCAGAATCTGCCCCCCCAAACCTTAATTGCCAACTCCAGGGAGAATCTACTGTTGATAAAGCTTTAGCCATAACCCCAAAATTATTATTTGGGATATCAAGTTCATGAGTCATATTTGGTCTAATCCAAACCTCAACACTGAAACAATCTAATAATTCTAAACTAGAATCATCCCCACAATTTATTACATCATTTGTTCCATCAAACTCATAGGCCCCCCCGACAATTCCATCACTAGTCCAAACAGGACCTACTGGCCCTTTTTCTCCTTCTCCAATCACACCATCATTTCCAAAACTAGAATAATCTTTAACTATTGCCTCCAACCCATCAGAAGGCAGATCAAATGGCATATTTAATCTTGTTATAGAACTTCCATTTAACAACCAATTAGTAACCACTGTAACATCATCAGAATCCAAATCCAAAGTAGTGTAAGTTACACTCAAATTATCACTAGAATAATTCTGCCCAGAACTTGAACTAAGCTCAATCTCCAAAAAACCTGGGGGAGTATTTAAAGTAATATTATAAAATAAGTTTGTAGTTAGATTAAATTCTCCAAAATATGTAGGGAAGTTCACAGAAGTTGCCTGAATAGAATGGTTATTATAATTAGTTACATGAGTTCTATTTTCTACATATTCAGAAACAATTTGTGTTGGAATACGCCCAAAAGAAGTAAATTCAGAAAAAACTACTTCGCTTTGATTATTCCAAGAAGTAACATTAATTCCAGATAAAGGAACCCCTAAAGAATTCTCTACTTTAGAATCAAAATACCAACCAACATCCAAAATACAATCCCCATTGGTTCCTGCACAACTAAAATCAAAATTAACTTTAGATTTCTCAAAACTCACATTTACAAAATTAAGAATATTATCATAAGCCGAATTTGTTATAAAAAAAACATCATGAGTCAAAGTTTCAGAAATAAAAGAATCAAACACATTATTTATCATTTCCTGACCAAGATCATTACGACTAGTAATTCCGTATTTTGTTTTAGAAATATTACAATTCCTTATAGTAGTATTATCTGAAGAACTGAGATAAAATCCCCAATCAAATCCTTGAAAAATCAAATTATTTTCAAATACAGCATTATGAGAATTTAAAAGAAAAATCCCAGCATAATCTTCATCCCCATTTAAAACAGAATTATTGAAAAATTTAAAAGAAGATGAATCTCCAGCATTCCACAGATTAGTAGCAGAACCTCTTGAATGATTAAAAATATTAGAATAAACATCTGCATTAGCGTTTCCACGAAAATAAGTTGACTCGGAATTATCAGTAAAATAATTCTTTGCTAATTCTATATAACCAGCGTAATAAAGATAAATACCATAATTTTCATTAGAAACAATCCTAGAAAATTCAACTTGTGAACCCCCAGTTCCTGCTCCTGAATAGTAAATCCCATGTCGACCATTATCTTCTACAACAGAATTATTAATTATATTATTTCCTGATACATAAAAAGAAATTCCATCATTTTCATTTCCCTTAATTATAGAATTATTAATTAAATTATTATCTGACCCATAAACATAAATTCCATTATCTCCGTTATTCATAGCAGAAATATTATGTAATTCATGGCCATCAGAAAGCAAAGTGATTCCATTATAATTATTTCTAAAAACACTTTTATTGAAAAAAGTATTTGTTGAAGAAATTTCAAGACCTCTGTTTCCAGCAAAACCACTCCATCCTGCGTATTCTACTGTTGAATTATCAATTGTAAACCCAGAACCTGATTTAACATCAAAATAATATCTATACCCTTCACTATCACCATTAGTAATTAAACTATTATTAGAAACATACATATAACTTCCAGATTCAACATTAATTCCAATTGTACCATTTGTGCCAGTGCCATTCATTTTTAAAGTGGATCCATCAAGTCTATATTGACCATTGATATTTAAATCTCCATTTTGGTAAATGGTATTTTTAGAATTATTAATATTCAAAACTCCACCATTTTCCACAACAGTTTCCCCCACACTAAGAAAAACATTATCTAAAGTTAAGTGTCCAGTGGAAGTAATATTTAACTTATCAATATTCATGGTCATATCCTCACAAACTAAAGTTTTATTAACAATTAACTTCGCAGTAGCTGGTGCATTACAATCATTATAAAAATTCTCAATATCAAATGTCACATTAATTTTTCTTGACTGGGTCATATTAATTTCTTCTATATATGTTTTATATTCTGGTTTAGTGATCTCCAAAGTATAATTAGAATAATAAGTAGTATAAGGGGGAACAGAAGAACTTCTATAAATAGCCTCAGTAACATTTTTTCTTGAAATTTTTCCACTTGAATTAGTCATCTCAGTAAAAGCAATTTTATCAAAAACATCAAAAAGAGAAACATTTGCACTTTCAATAGGATCTCCTAAACTATCAGTTACATTAACATCCATATACCACGCCACTGTAACATTTCCTAAATCCGAACCCCCAAAATTAATTCTTGAAGCATTAACAGTTGAATTAATAAAAAGATTAGAATGCGAATCTCCATAAGTGTAAACATTTACTGCAGATCCATTGACAATCTTTGAATCCACAAAAAGATTATCATGAACAGTTTTAGGAACCCAATAAGGAGGGCCAGAATAACCATAAAAATCCATAATTCTTCCTCCCCCCCCAAAAGTAGTATTTTCAAATAGGTTATCTGTAACATATTGCATTAAACATAAAGCGCTTGAACTTATACTTGGGTAATTTGAAGTAAAATTACTATGTTTAACCTCACTTTGATTTACAAATTCTGTGAACTGTAAAGCATCTGAAGAAGCTCCAAGAACTTTTACATCATTAAAAAAGATACTAGTATTTATAATCCGGTCATAAAGGGATATTCCATGAGAAGTTCCTCCCCTAGTCAAAATAGTATTATTAAAAAGGGTAGTATTCCAAACATTGTTATAAAGAAGAATTCCAGTAGATGAAGAAATAGCTTCAGGTTGTTCAAGAATACAATTCTTAATAGTAGTTCCATTATAACCTATATTTTTAATCCCGATTCCAGCTTCAGAAGAAGCATAAGAAATTTTATGCCCTGCACAATCCAAGGTAATATCATTGGCTGCAAAAACCATGCATCCGCCATCACTAAAAACATTTTCCTCCAGAGTAAAATTTTCTGTTAAATCCCTACATCCACCAATACTAACACTAACATCTTTTGTTATACTTGAGTTTTTCGTATCATGTGCAGTAACCTCACATTTCCATAAATCATTAAATTCAATTTCATCGCTTACAATTGTTGAAGCATTAGAACGACCATTCTTTCCATCCAAATATCTTTGATAAATTTGATTTGCAGATAAGCTTATATTATAAATTCTTACTTCATCCACATATCCATTAAAATATCCAGAATCTGCAGCTGCATTACTAATACAATCATGCCTATCTGTTCCAATACACAAATCCTTGAATGTATCTCCAACTTTAGTGCAAACATTTGCTGTAGAAGGGCCAGAATCAACTTCCTGCCCATCAACATACATTCTAAAATAATTATGATCATATGTTACAGCTACATGTCTCCATGTTCCACTATTAATTGCTCCGAAATCAAGGCTTGTTCTTACCCACGAATCATCATCAGAAAGAAATTTAATATATGCTCCACTTAGATAAAGTCTAAATGACCAATGATTATTATCACAATATCTTGAAATAATCCCCCCCGAAGTATCAGTAGTATTTATCCACGCCTCAAGTGTGAAATTTTTATCATAATAAAGATCTTTACCAAAAGTTCTTTTAAGAAAACCTCTATCACCAACATCATAAGGATTATCTAAATAATAAGCTCCACCAACTCTTCCTTTGTTTGACCAATAAGCTGTATTATAAACATCAAAATCTCTACTTGATCCAGAATAATCTTGAGCAGTTGAATTATCATTTTTTTCAAAAGGCAAGTTTAAGATAGTAATTGAAGCATTATTTGCATACCAATTATAAATATTTGTTACATTATCTCCATCTGCATCATAAGTAGATTGATTCATACATGTCAAATTATTAGTAGTTTGATATGGCGGAAGAATTATTGGATCATCATGTGTTGGGGGATTATTTTCTCCGGCGATTTCGTATGTTGCATAAATTCCATGAATAAGTGTACTAGCCCCACTAGGAACCCAAAGAGGAGATAAACTAAGATTTGTATTCAATTGTCTTCCCGAATCAGGAAAAACACTATCATAGTAAAGCCTAAAATTGGCTGTATTGTTTATTTCCCCCAGCGCCACAATATAGGTTTGACCAGAAACTAAAGGAGATGAAGAAAAATCATTTGTTGTGTGCCATCCTTCTGCTACAACTCCAGAAAAACTCAGAGTTTGAGGAGATTCTTGCCTATATTGGGGATTCCCCCCAGATACATTATAATAAGTTAAATTTAATTGCAAGGCACCAAGAGTTCTCATATAAATTGAATAATTCTTGATAATTTCCCCTCCTTGAGCAGAATAAAGTGAATTATCCTCTATTATGGCAAGTGCTGTAGTTGGAACAATTTGGTTAGAACTTGGATTAGTAGAATAACCAAAAGTAGGATCTACTAAAACCGGATAAACCGCATCATCTAAAAATTCTTGAGGCACATTTATAGTTAATCTTTCATCTTCAATATTTAATTCCCCCCAAACCTCTTTGCCTTGTGCATCAATTATCTTGGGCCTATAAATATGGAATGCCTTTCCGGTTTTATAATTTGTTTCTCCAACTTTATGCCCTCTCTTTGAACTATGATAAACAGCATAACTTCCAACAACATTCTCAGGTCTATTCACTAAAATAGTATCTGGATCTTTTACATCCCAACACTCAGTTTCTGTACATTCTAAACCTTGCCCTTCTCCATCAGGTTCATTATTCAAAGCAGGTTGATAATAAAAATTCAAATCTTTTGATTTAATTTCAAATTCAAACACATTAATTTCTGGTTTTTCGTTTAAAACAAGATCATAACTAATTTCATCTCCTGATTTAGAAACATGCACTTCTTCAGCCTGGCCTCTCCAAATAAATTTATCTCCCCTCTTTTCATAGGCTTGTACTTCCTTAGTAGTATTAGTTTCATTTCCAGTTGCATTGGTTTTTACAAAAGGTTGTTTAAATTTATAAAAAATTTCAAACTCAGTTTCTTTCCAATTTTCTAATTTAAGATTTTGTTTTAGTTCTCCCTTAACTTTTTCTCCAATTGTATAAATAAAGTTCTCTCCAATTGTTTGTTCAAAACTTTCCGAAGGAATTTCAAAGGTTTCATTAATTGTAACATTGGTCTGATTTTGTACTGTAACATTAATTTCAGTCATATTAGTCACATTTACTAAAGTAACATTTGTAATATTTTGCTCAGTTTCATTGATTTCACCTACGACATTAATATCTCTACTCGAAGAAGTAAGTTCAATACCATCATAAACAAAACTAAAAATGATTTCTCCATCTTTAGCAATTAAATCTAATCCAGATAAATCAACTTGAAAGTAATTTAAGTTCTCTGTTAAATATTCTTCTCCAAATCCTTGCTCTATTTCAAAATAATCTGTTGTAAAACTAATTTCGTTTCCTTGTTGTTCAAAACTAACTGGTTGGTCAGAACTAATTATCTCAACTGTTTGATCTAACCCTACAGAATAAGTAAAAATTTGTTCTTTTGAAGTTTCTGCATTAATAATTTCTTCTCCAATCACTTCACCAGTCAAAGGCGAAGGTTCAGGAAGAGATTCAGGTGCAGACTCTGGCTCACTTGCAGTAGGTTCTGGAGTTGATTCCGGAACAGGTTCATTCTCAGGTTCAGATTCTGGCTCAGTTGAAGGGAGTTCGGATTCGCTTTCTGGTTCTACGGAGGTTTCCTCAGGGGGGGGCTCTTCAGTTAGGGGCTCTTCAATTGGAAGTTCTTCAATAGGCGATTCTGGTTCTTCTTCAGCAGGGGGTTCTTCTTGCTCTGTTTCATTACTTGGCTCAACAGGAGGCACAATTGTTTCATTAACTTCTGGTTCAATAGTTTCATTTCCTGAT
>Ga0272443_10004100_pt1 | contig 16329 bp, 10 predicted proteins | sample SSMAcet12_FD_193581 | JGI IMG/M metagenome (GOLD analysis project Ga0272443, IMG submission 193581) | Marine sediment archaeal communities from Little Sippewissett salt marsh, Falmouth, MA, United States - SSM-Acet-12 | ecosystem: Environmental > Aquatic > Marine > Wetlands > Sediment ... | reverse complement strand
TTCCACACAGCTATCCTTCCCGAGCCGTATCGGCATAGCAGTTCATCCTTGCCGTCCCCGTCAAGGTCCATCACCAAAAACCGGTGCCCATCATTCCATCCCACCGCATCTGTGAAGGGTGTGGTGAAATTCGCGACGTGGCGAAGAACGTAACCATCGGATTTCCACACAGCTATCCTTCCCGAGCCGTATCGGCATAGCAGTTCATCCTTGCCGTCCCCGTCAAGGTCCATCACCAAAAACCGGTGCCCATCATTCCATCCCACCGCATCTGTGAAGGGTGTAGTGAAATTCGCGACGTGACGAAGAATGTTTCCGTAGCCTTTCCAGACAGATACCTTTCCGGACGGCCATCGGCCCAGCAGGTCATCCATCCCGTCCCCGTCGAGATCCATGACGAAGAATCGGTTGCCTGAAATCCATTCACCCGAACTAAAGTCCGTTTGGAAAACATTGCTATTTCGAAGCCAGATAGGCGTTTCAGAAGATGACACTTCTGGTTCTTTTTCCGTAACACTATCAACCGACGGCGTTGTCAGGTTCATCTGTATCTCCGGGGATACTTGGCGTAATTGATTGGGGTCAATTTGGCGTAATTGGCTGGGGTCTATTTTTTGAAATTGTACCTCCGCGGAATATCCCGTTTGCGGCAGAAATAACAATACCGCCAACCCCAGGAAAAACAGCTTCGTCCAGGACCTGGATACCGTTTTCATTTCGATCCTCCTCCCCTCCTTCTGGCAACCCCTGCTCCCAAGAGCGCTCGGAACGGCAAGAAAAACCGGGAAAAGATCTTCAGCGAACCTCCGCCCTGGGCCCTTTTTTTAAAGATAGCACCGGGGATATTACGGATCGGTTACAGATTAAGGAGAAAAAGGAGGTTTTTCCGAAAAATTAGGCCGTTTCAGGTGCTTGAAGGGTATTCGGGACCGGACCTCGAATCCTCCGTTTCCAGGGAGAAAATCTGAGTATCTGAGGTCCGACCCCGGGAACCTGCCTCTTAGCCCAAGCTCCGAACCCGGGGACTTGCCTCTGGATTTCCTAGCCCATATCTTGAGTAACGAACATCCGGATTTCCTCGAGGCTTTGGATCACAGGGCCCAGGCTTTTTTCCAGCTGAAAGGCTTTCTGGTCGAAGTCCCAAACCGTGGTCTGGGATTCGGGTGATTTCTGCGAGGTGGCCTGGAATCTCGCACGGGCACCAGAAGAAAGTCCCCTACCCGTCCGACTGTTTAATGGCCGCCGGCTGGTACGGCTTTTCAATCTGTCGGGGCCGACCTCGACAGGCGTGTCAGCGGATTTTTCCGTCCCCTGAGGCTCGACAGCTTTTTCCGGGGGACTGGATTCCTTGGATTTATATTCCCATACTATCCAGCCTCTGGCCTCGTGGATGCTGCTTAAAAGAAACTGAAAGTTTTTCCGGTGGCCCTCCAGATCCTGGTTTAGAGAGTTTGTCCGCGCGGCATCCCTCTTTGGAGAGCGGTCCAGGCGGCTGACCTCGTAGACCGTCTTTTCGCTTCTTTTTACAAGCCTCTCGACGTCGGTGAGGATCCCGGACCAGTGTTTCCTGGCGTCCTGCTGTTTCCCTTCAACAACTTCCAGGAGCTGGTTCTCTTCAAAACCTTCCAGCAGGCCCTTCGTTTCCCCGGTGAGACGCAGGACTTCCCTTCCGGCCCTTTCATAATCCTCTGTGCAGGGTTTAAGCGCATGCCGTTGAACCGGTTCTTGAACGGGACTTGTGCTGCTCGGCTGAGGTGGTGCGATCCCGGTGGCAGGAGACCTTGGGCTTCCCCGTTCTTCGTACTTTTCATGGATCCTCGCCACGGCTTCAGGCGGGGTGATACGCCGGGGTTCCCCGGTGATGCCCGACGGTTGGAGAGGCGTCCGTTGAGGCTCCTCCTGAACCATGGAGCCGCGAAGGAAAGTCTGAGTCTCGGATTGCCCCGAGGGCACGCCGGAATCCTGAGATTTTTCAATGCGGGCTGACCGAAAGACAGGCAATTGGATCGGGACATTCTCCACACCTCCAGCACCGACATTGCCGCCGTCCTCAGATCCGAAAGGTTGGACGGTCACGGTGCCCAGAGAAGGAATCTCCGAGCCCGATAAAGAACCACCGGCCGGAGCCGGAGCCTGAGTTGAGTCCTCCGCTGTCTCTAAGGGAATACTTTCACGGACATAAATATTTGCCATTCGTGTGGAACCAGCAAAACGGCATTGAATCGTAACCGTACCAAGAGGTAAATCAGAAATGGCTTTTTCAAATTTGATTGATGCCATATCTCCTGGCGGCATATCTTCCAATAAAGTCTGACTTCCAAAAAGATCACACGACACGGTGGGCGAATTAATCCAACCAGGCCCATCGTTTCGTATAACCACGGTTAAACGATATTCATCTTCAGGAGTTCCTCTTTCTGGTGAAATATCTATTCTCGAAATTTGCGGATCCGGTGGAAGGCCAGCAATCTTGAACGGGCAGGAAAGGAAATTATTGTTCTCATCAGCTTCAGATACTAGGTTCTGTGGGTCAGCCAAAAAATTGTATGAGTGTTCCCCCGGTTTCAAGTATAGAGGTGAATATTCTTTTGCCGTAATAACCGCCGAGGTTCTGCCAGCCTCCCATGTTATACTGTTGTCGTTTAGCTGGCTTGTTTTGCCTTCTGAGATAAGTGCCCCGTGGTATATGTCTAATCCGTGCTTCACAAAAAAAGATCCTGGAGGAAAAGTAGCTGGCCCTTTCCCAACATTGCCATATTTATATTTTATTATCATTTTTGAAAATTTCGTACCATCGATGGATGGATCTCCAGGATCCCACCACTTACTGTAAACACCATCTCTTCCGACCAACCAGATGCTGCAATATGTGACCTTGAGGTCCGGTGGTTCCTGAATAACCGTAACGCTCGCTATATTTAGGGGGATAAGAAGGTAATCATCTTCATTCTTCGTTGAATGCAGGCCAATCTGATACTTCCCTGGTTTTGTTCCCTTGTAGAGGCCAATATGCGCCTTCCGTGAGGTGGCCCCTGAAGTAAAGAAATCGCCTCCTATAGCGTGCTTAGACGGGTCCAGGATCATATTAAACATGTCTAAATTCGTGCCTGTAATGGTTACCATAACCTTTGTTCCATCGGGCGTTAAGACGATGTTGTTAGGAGTAACACTCACAACCGTAGGAGTAACACTTACAACCGACGGTTGCTCTAATCCCTTCTGCGACATTTCTAGTTGGGTTTGAACGGGATCCTTACTCTGAACCGTAATGGACGCTATATTCAGGGGGATAAGAATTTTTTCTTTTGTCTTGTTTGTCAGCTGAATCTGATACTTTCCTGGGGGTGTGCCCGCGCTGGCCGCGAGTATCGCCGTCCGTGAGGTGGCCCCTGAACTCTGGAATTTACCTACAATTCCACGGGCGGTGATCGGACCCGAGATCAGCGTGTACTCGTCCAAATTCTTACCTCTTATGGTTACCGAAACGAATTTCCCTGTAGGCGTTAAAATAATGGGATTAGGTGTAACACTCACAACCGACGGTTTTAGGAACTCCTGAATTTCCTGTTGTAAAATACCCGGTTGTATGGGTTCTGTCTGTTGCATTAGGGGTTTATCGGGGTCTATCTGTATTTGGGGTGATTGACTGGGGTCAAATTTTTTAAATTGGACATCCGCGGAATATCCCGTTCCCGCGAGAAAGACCCCTGCGGCCAGCCCCAGGAAAAACAGGATCGTCCAGGACCTGGATACCGTTTTCATTTCGATCCTCCTCCCCTCCTTCTGGCAACCCCTTGTCCAGGGGCGCCCGGGAGTGCATGAAAAACCGAGAAAAAACTAGAAGACCGGTTTACCCTCCAGGACTTCTTTATTTTAAAAATAGCACTGGGGATATTACAGATCGGTTACAGATTGGAGGGGAAAAAGGAGGTTTTTTAGAAAAATTAGGTCGTTTCAGGTGCTTGAAGGGTATTCGGGGCCGGACCTCGCATCCTCCGTTTCCAGGGAGAAAACCTGAGAATGTGAGGTCCGACCCCGGGAGCTTTCACCCATAAATACGACTGGGGCCTTCCCCTAATAATTATCCTTAGACCCAATTGGAGTCTTTTCCTATATCCTTAATCCGCTCAAATCTGCAGTTGTTGTGCACTCCTCTCCCAGTCCATTTCTTTCATATACATGCTGGTACCCAGTAAAGACATCGCCGGTAGCATTAAATTGAAGGTCGAATACCCTTATGCGTGTTGCTGTGCCATCACCATCAAAGTAAGTATTGGAGTGAGAGTATTGAACGGTATCGTAGAGAACATCGGTATCATAAATCCAATCATCCTGATCCTGGATTGTCAGGCTGCTTCCCCATTGATTTAAATACCATTCCCATGAAATATCACCCGCGCACGAACCTCCTCCAGTCCTTACCACCGTCCATGTTCCTGAAAAATCTGCTACAGGCGGCGCCAAGGGATTATACAGTATAGGTTTATAAGTCCTGTCTCCACTACCAAGCCCAACATTTGGTGCTGTATTACTAACAAGCCCCGCTCCAAGTGAAGGATCTGTGAAAGAATACAGTTTGAAATCGGGATATCCTGATGTGAAAAAAAGCTCTTCGTTGTAGAGTGTCAGCCATATTGGAGCACCCCCCCCAGGATAAGTAACTGGCCACCAGGAAGTGTATTGCCCCTGCTTGTCGTGCGTCCACATGAGCGCATCAACTCCTCCTCCAGGGCCTCCTGCAGTCTGCGCAGTAAAATACATATTGTCACCATAGACTGTAAGATTAAGAGGACTTATGATCTCATTAAATGTGTTTAGAACTTCTGATTTGTTCATTTCCCAGAGGCGTGCTGTGAGGAATTCTGGCTCGGCAGATAAGAAAAGTGTCTCGTTAAATACTCCTATAGGATGAGTAGGCGCATTATTAGTACTAACAGACGAAAGTACACCTTCTCCATCGTAGGCCCATAGGGAGTATGAATCACTCCCTCGTACTCCAAAGTAGAGTTTTCCATTGAATGGGACGGGTGGAAAATCATTGGTTTGAAGATATTGAGGATAAGCAGTGATATAGGTTTGACCATCCGTGCTATTGTACGAACAGAGTTGAATATTATCGGTATCATCGGTGCCAATGAAATAAAGGTCCCCATTCCAGACCGTGAATTGCATCGGATTTAAACCACCCCCCATCATTCCCGCGATGTCTGAGTGCTTGGTAACGCTTTGAAGGTTATAAGAATAAAGCTGACGATTATCAGGGTTGTTGGGATCGGCCCCGCTGAAAAACAGTTCCCCATCATATACGACCATCTCCCAGGGGTTGTATTGACTTAAGGTAGAATCGGGCGTAACGGTGATTCCATCAAATTTTAAGGCATCACCAGATGATGCATAATCGGTCCATGAAATATAGATTTCACCCCCGAAAACCACAAAATGGGCATAATAATAAATACTCGTATTAGTAATCTGCATCACACTATTTATGCTGTCGTATGAATATAAGTTGGGTCCCGTAGCAGTGGGGTCAGAGAAAAAGTAAATCTTCCCGGAGACAGTTGGAACCTCAATCAGGCCGAGATTGTTGGTACCAGGCACGAGATTTAAATCCGTCTGTCTTTGAAAAAGTCTCGTGACTCTTCCACCGGTCATTGGTTCCACCTCAAAACCCCGAATTTCCAATTCAGCGGTTCCTACCGGTACACCATTTATAGTTCCCGTGTGATCCTCAAAGGAAAACTCGGCGCAATATGGATTGTCTGTATCACCATCGACCACGAGGCATGCTTCAATGATGTCTCCCGTCGTCAGGGCATAGGCTAGAGGTGAAACTGCAGATTCCGCTTCCCCTGATGGAGCGCTTTCTGGGAATACAAGCTGGAAGGTTACAGAAGCAGTCTGGTCTGCTGTTCCCTGATTGCCGCAGGAAGGGACAAATATTAAAGAAATGGTGACAACAAACAGAATAGTCGATCTAGTGAAATTACCCATGGATGCCTCCTGGTATTAGATGAGGACCGCTCACCAGCCGATCGTCACATCGGCGGTTTCAGAACCTCCGTCTCCACTACCACCACCGTCTCCGCCTCCAGCGGCCAGTCCAATCAGTGCCGCCCCCAGCACATACACGTACCAGGCCGCCCCTTTCTTGATCTCATGCTCCTCGGATAGGGGGATGAACAGCGGGTCGTTCATGGTAACCTTTTTCGAAACCGCCGAAGGGTTTTCCCCCGCCGCCGCGGCGGGAAGGGTGCCCAGGAAAAGAACGCAAACCGCCACAACCACGCCCGTGATTCGAATCCCTGTTTTCATCTTCATGACCTCTCTCCTTAATCCCGGCCTCGGGGCAATCTCATCACCGGCAGATCCCCAACGTTTTCCACCTGCGGCGATATGGACGGCATCTGCGCCATCGTCGTCCGGCGGGATACCCGTTCAACGTTTTCCCGCAGGTACGCGTACAGTTCCCCCATGGCGATGGTACCGTCCCTGTCCTGATCAGCGGGACCACGGAGCCCTTCCAGCAGGAAGTACGTGAACAGCCCGTGGCGCTTCTCTTTGAAGGCATGGGACAGCTGGGAACCCGTCGAGGCTCCCATGGCCACCACCTTTCCCGTGGCCACGTTGAGGTCCTCCACCCGCAGCACCGCCGGCCTGGCCCCAGGGACCAGCATCTCGTCCCCTCTCGCCGCCATCCCGGAGAAACAGGCGTCCGTGAACAGGAACGACTGCCGGATGTTCATCGCCCCGAGGTCGGACAGCAGATCCTTCATCCCGTACCCCGTTCGTGAAACGTTCGTGGCCTCGCTGTCGAAAAGCATCAGGTACGGCTCCCCCGTCGCCACTTCCGGCATCCCGTGGCCGGCGAAATACACGTACAAAACGGAATCCCTGTTCAGGTTCCCCGGGAAATAATCCTTCAAGCGCGACATGATCCCGGAACGCGTGGCCTTTTCATTCTCCAGCAGGACGACCTGTTTCTCCGGGACCCCCAGGAGGTTGATGAAGTGGTTGGCCGCCTTGCGTGCATCCGAGGCCGCGTACTCCACCGCTGGCAGATGGGAGTACTTCTCGATCCCTATCACCAGCGCCCATTTCCTGGGGTCCGGGGGGACCCAGGACGTCTGCAGGGTCGTCAACCCCGGCTCCAGTTGAAAGCGCCGGGTTTCCTTCATCAACCCGTCGACGAAAAAGGCCACGGTCCAGAGCCCGGGACGGTTGGAAGCGTCCTCCCCGTCCACGTTAATCGCATGGGACACGGCGGCCTTGGGATAGAACATCCCCTCGCTGGGACCCACTTTCCGGCGGGCCGAAAGATAGAACTGGTCGTTCGGGGCGATCCAGTCCCAGCGTACGTCGATCATTTCCTTGAGTTCTTCAAGCTCCACCAGGGCAATGATGGACGTGTCGCTGGTCAGAAAGACGTTCGTCTGCTCCACCGTCCCCCGGACGGGACTGGGAAGGCCCAGCTTCATGGCCAGGAACGTGGTCTTCGATTCCACCGCGTCGTCTGGCTTGGGTTTGTTGGAAGAACAGGAAGGAAAAACCAGAAGGACAAAAACCAGAAGTGCCAGAAAACGTTTCATTTATTCCCCCTTGTAGGAAGTCCACTTAACTGGTCACATCAAAGTATGCCAGACCACTTCCTTTTCAGAGAATGAGCATTTCCCAACAAAAACTCCTTGAAAACAGAAAAGTTAATGCTGGTCGATCCTCAAGGAACATTAAAATGATAGCCCAAAGAAAGTTACAGATAGGTTACAGATTGGAGGAAGAAGGGGTTTTTGGCATAGGAAAATGTTTTTTTGAGGGCAGTACTCCCACCTATCGGTTTATGAGCCAAAATCTGAGAATCTGGGGTGCTGTTAAAATGATTTCTTGGTGTTCCTGAGGTGCGGCCGGGCACTGAAACAGAACGAGACCATTTAGCTCAAAGGGGACCTTTTGCGACATGGCTTGAGGAAAACAAGAAGCTGACCTTATTGGCTCATTAGCCAGAAATTGAGGTTAGGAAAAAAATTTAGTTTTTTAATTAAGTCTTGAATCCGAACCCCAGAATCGAAAAAGAACGGGGACTGAACCTGACGATAGATAATGGCTTGTGAAGGAGGGTCTGATCCAATACCGAGGGGGAATTTAACAACTCGGATTTTCCTACCAAACGGTTAAAAACCGAAGGAAATTTTAATGCCCCCGATTGATCACTGCACCTCCACCCGGATGATCGCGTTCCCCTGGATCCCGGCTGTCTCAAAGTCCGAGCAGGATCCGGACCGACAGACCCAGTTCCCTCCGCTGACGGTAGCAGTACTTGTGTCCACCCCTATCCCCGGGGGTCCGGCATGCTCTACTTGGAAAGACACCCGAACGATCCCCGTGGACACCTGGAACCCCCCTCCATACCGTGCAACAAGGTCGATGGGCAGGAGGCCCGTATCCGATGGCAATACTTCGTATCTATCCTCAAAAGGGATTTCCGCATCCCTCGGGGCTTCGGAGCCTTCAGAGATCTTCAGGGTCACGTATGCAGTTTCTGAAGAACCTCCGAAGAGGAAAAAGACCTTTGTCACCGTGAAGGGCCCGCCGCCGTTAAATACAACTCCCACCTCGTCGCCCGGATTCAAATTGTTCAGGAAAGTGGCCGCACCGCCTGATGGGAAATAGTCGTACTGAAAAATTTCGGGGGCAAATTCCTCGTACTGTCCCTCCTGATCCTGGTAGTATTCATCCCCGGCAGGCTGGTAAGTACCCGCGTAGGGATCGGCGCCTGCCTGCTCACTTTCTTGCGATTCCCTGCCTCTGATCAAATCCAGGGCCTTGTCGATGAGGTCCCCCGGCTGTCCCTGCTTGGCCTTGGCAAATGGATCTTCTTCTGTCTGATATTCTCCGTACATTCCGCCACCGCTCTGATAACGACCGCTGCCGCCAGGGGGCGGACTAGACTCGAATGGGGCCCAGTCACCCGCTGCTGCGGCCGCTGTTTTCACACTTCCCGTCACCTGTTCGCTCTTCTGGCGCAGGTCGTCCTCGATCTGGACAATGTAGGGAATGCTGTCCGCCCCTGCGGAGGGAAACGCGTTCACCATGATCGAAGCCTCGCCCTCGTAGCCGCTCGGGTTCCTGCGATTGTCATATTCATCGACCTCGATTTCCTTTGTCTCCTTGCCGATGATGGCATGGATGAAGGTCACAGGGTTGGCAGACTGCCAGGACACGTTGATCTTGACCAGCTCTTCCGTGTACCGGGCCTCCAACCGAATGATTTCCGGTTTTTCCCGGCCATATGCGGCATCCCAGGACAGGGACAGGAAAAACAGGGAAAATAGAGCGGCGAAAATCGGTCCCTTGGCCGGATTCATTTTTTTATCCTCCAGAAGGAATGGCTATCACGGATATTTTTTCTCTCATCATGCCCATTAAACGACGCATCTCCCGGCGATCAGGGTATCCCTCCTTCAATTTCGTCGGGTCGAACAAGGCGGACGTTGAACGACTCATCGATAACGGAAACCCTTGCGGAGAAAACCTTCGTCTGCAGGGCATCGGAGAGTTCAGCATCAAGGAGGGTCAGGGCAATCTTCTGCCGTACGATCCTGTCAGTGACAGGGTCTATCCCAGCCCGGATCATCCCGCTGTAATACTGGCAGTTGTCAACATGGGGGTAGCCGGGAAAGGCTACGGTAAGGGACTCTTGCGCAGGATCCGTCGACCGGATATCAACCAACCAGGCCGCAACCATGTCCCGGCTCACAGCATCCGCCCGGGGGCATGCCCAGAGCAGATTCCTCGGCAGGGAGGTCCCAGCACCCGGCTCGATGTGCACGAGCCTTGCCTGGATCAGCATTCCGGATCCGGTGAGTTCGACGGTTTTTCCAAGTTCCAGGGGGACACTGCCTGACTCACGCTTCTGATAGCTCCCTACATCGATGGTGTGGAGCTTGTACCCCACGACCAGCCCGTTCCCTTCGGAGGCAAACCATCCCTCACCTGCCGGATCGGCCGAATACTGTCCCACTGCCAGGGGTTTGGTGGAGAGAGCCCCAATCCCGAACTCACGGGTTTTTTTCTCCTTGATCCGGAAATTGGTCAAGCGAAGGGCCTCCGTCACGTACATGACGTTCGGTTCGAAAGGGATGTCGGCAAGGGAAACCGGGGAGATGATCTCCAGGCCGGACAACTGCGATTCGGATCCCCCTTTGCTTCGCATATGGAGGATCTCGAATTTATTCGTTACGGCTTCCCCTCCCAGGGAAATGCCGCGGTTGTAAGCCTGTTGCTGCAGGACATTGTCCAGGGATCGCTCCATCCTCACACGGATGTCCGGCGCCCCCGCGTTTTCAACGGGGCCGAACTGGCGGGACCATGGATACCCGATGAAATGCCGATCGACCGGCTTCGGGGGGACGATATACCCCTCTTCTGTCAGGGGTTCCATCCCTTTCCTGTGGGCCTCCGACGATTTGATCACCGGCGCCGCGCAGCCTGACAGCATCCCCCCGGTTAAGAGAACAATCATTAAAAAACAAATGCCTCTAGGGATGGTCATCATCTTGCCTCCCAGGCAGCAGCTCCCTGCGTTCATGGGGACCTGCACGCCGCTATTTCACTGCGTCAACCGTATAAGGCAGGATCACCTCGTCGGCCACGGACGCCACCTCCGAGTACCTCCGGAAAAAGGAGGCCAGGGGAAGAGGGCGGCCTTCCCCGAAAAGGGACAGGAAGTCGATCCCCTCCTCCGCCCCGACCGCGACGACGAAGAAAGCCTCGGCATCCCTTTTGTGGCCGTTGAGCGTCTGCATCTCAAGGAAAACCTGCGAGCCGTCGCAGGGGAATTTTAGGGTACTGCCCGCCGCGACCCGGTTCGACTTCTCGTATTTGTTGGGGAAGAGAAGCACCACCCGGTCATCCGCCGTGATGTTGACCACCGCAACCAGGGCGTCCCTGTTTGTCTCGATGAAGAGCCTGGCCTTCTCTCCACTTCTGAAAAGCCGGGTGTTGAGGCTTGCGGAAAGCCCCACGGGGGTGGGATTATCCTCGGGGATGGCGACGTCCGCCCGGATCTTCACCCGGTATTCAGGGATGGGCGGACGATCCGGTGATTCCTGGTACTGGGCGAGGGGGAGCCATTCAACCTTCTCCGCGACGATGAAACCCCGGGAGTAGGTACGGATAAGGTCGACGGCGACCTGGCCGTCCCTGACGAGGGTCGAGCTGACGACCTGCACGCCCGTCGCGGTCTCTATGGCCGAGGACCGGGCCTTCTGCAGGGCGATGAGCTGGCTCTGCTCCGCGCTCATCCCAAAGATGGCGCACGCCCCTTCCCCCGCGACCCCCTTAACAAGGCGGCTCCCGGGAATCCCAGCTCTCAGGGCGGAGGGAGAACCCAGAGTCGTGAGCACCACCGTGCAGACGGTGATGATCTTTGCCAGAGAATACCGCCGCACCGTTCATCACCTCCAGGGTGCAGGCTTTTTAAACCTTTATTTCCCGGCAATGACCACCTTGGCTTCGGACAGGTAGTCGTTGCCATACCGCGTTGTTTCCCGGATGACTCTCGCCGCCTCCCTGTGCACGATGAGCATGTTCTCCGGCGTCACCTCGGCCACCGGGACCACGAGGGGGTTTTTCCCCACGCGCTCAACCTTTCTTGCCTGCGGGACCGAATCGGCATACCGGGCCACCCCGTAAGTGCGAATGACCTTGGGAAGGACCCTCTTTGCGGAAAAAACCGTCTGCAAAGACCCTTTCTCTCCAAAAGCAGCTACGACGGGGAACAGCTCCCGCACGTGGCCCCATGCCTTAAGATCCAGCACCAGCCCGGTAACGGGGCTGGAAGAGTCGTAGGAGACCTCTTTTTCCACGGAAAAAACCTCTCCTGCCCCATTACCTGATGCCGGGCCCTCGCCAAAACTCACCGCGGGGACGTAGGACGGCTCGTGGCGTTCCCCGGCAGGCAGTATTCCCACCAGCGTGGGAGAGTTCCTGCATTCCGGAGCGTCGGCAACAAGGCATACCCGAAGGGTCACGGTGGCGGAGGGTGTATTGCCGTCCCAGTCCACGGTTTCCTTCACCTTCCGCGCCCCCCGGATCAGTCCCTGGACCCTGCTTTCCAGAACATAACGCTTGACATCGTCTCCAACACTGGTTTCCCCATCGATCCTAACTCCGTGGATTGTCTCTGCCAGGGCCCGCTGGGCCAGGACCTCCGCCGCCCGGATCGCCTTGAGACGGTCCCCCGGGCGGTTGCCGGTGGGCCTTGCCGTCCCGTACCCGACACCCTCGATGAAACCACCGACCCAGTCCACCGCACCTTGGGGCGCAGGCAGCGGCCCCGCGGACCCAAGGGCTCCGAAGAGGAGGTACGGCAGGAAAAGGACCACCAGAATGTATCTTAGCGGGAAAGTTCCACCGAATTTTTTGGGGAACCTTGACGACATTTTCAGGCCAACTTTCCTTTGGCGGTTTCTGATCCTGAATCAATCGTAATGGTTCGCATAGGGAATGATGTAGTCCGAATCGTAGAAATGATAAAACCACACAAGGACAGCGTTGCCACGGCCATCCATGCCGATATCTGCTCCTCCCGCATATCCTGGATTCATTTCCTCTAAAAGCGTTTCAGCACCCCAGGTATCCGTGGACCATGTGTACATCCTTACATACAAATCTCCATTATAACTTTCCACAACTCGGGAGTAAGCTACGATTGCGGTACCACTGGCGTCCATCGCGATAGCGGGGGAATATATTTCATTCTCCCAATTCTCACCTACTGCAATAATCCTTTCTCCTTCCCAACCACCAGACAACGTGTATCGATTCGCAAAGAGGTCCTCTCCTTGTTTCCAGGTTGCAATGGCGTTGCCGCTTCCGTTCATTGCAACCCGGGGGGCACCGTTCATACCCTCAATTGGTATGTCCGTATCCCATGTGCCTGTGGAAACACTGTATAGGGATGCAAAAGTCAACACCGTGCGAAATAGCACGATGGTGTTGCCGCTTTCGTCCATCGCGATCTCGGGATGGCCGATGGATTCTGCAATATTTTCGATTGGTGTTTCCCCACCCCACGTATCTGCAGAGACCGTGTAATGGCGTGCAAAGAGGTTGTACACGCTCGCGTCATCGTCATACACTTTATACACCACGATGGCATTGCCGCTTCCGTTCATGGCGATCTGGGGATAGTCACTTCGCCGCTCCTCATTATTTTCAATGGGTGTTTCCACCCCCCACTCGTCCGCGGGGGGGGGCATATACCGGCGTGCAAAGGTATCGCCCTCACCAAAGTTGCCATTCACATCGTACACTAAGATGGCGTTGCCGCTGTCATCTATGGCAATCCGAAAATCACCAAACCAGAACCCGACCCCTGGTTCATACGAAACAGAGGTGATCGGCCTAAACTCTCCCCAATCGTCCTCCTTCGTGAACCGGCTCATGTAGATGGAGTATATGGAATTAATTTCATGGTACTGCAGCCACACGACGATAGCATCACCGTTGGGATTCATGACAATCGAAGGTTCAGAAAGTCTCCCCCCGCTAGGTCCTATAAATCCAATCATCCTTTCCGGTCCCCAGCCTCCTAATCGAGTAAAATGGTGTGCATAAACCTCACATTCTTCATTAATCCAAACGGCGATGGCATCGCCGCTGGCGTCCATGGCAACGACTGGCCCAGAAGTGTTTTCCACGTAAACGCTGGTGCTGAGCTGCTCAGCTGGATACCACTGGGGAGGGACAAGATCCACCACCACGATCTCGCCCAGTGGCTTTTCTTCCCCGGACGCCAAAGTGAACCGCCCGCTTTGCCCGCCCCAGCCCGGCGGGTCCGTGGTAAGCTCCACATAAAGTTCGACGTCGGCCGGGACTCCTTCCAGCGTCGCTGTGTGTGAGCTGCAGGGCTCTGTTTTTTTCACCCCCGTCTCGCTTCCGTTGGCCCTCTTGACCTCCAGATTAACCTGAGAAATAGTGTATTTTTCGCAGACATTTTCATCTGCTAAAGGCTCTGCGAATTGTTCTTCTAAGGCCTGCAGACCGGAGGTTTCCGGAGGTGGTACCCATTTCACCGAGAAAACAACGGAACCGGTGTCTCCCGAAGCCGCGACATCCGCCTCCTCATACGTCCCGCAGGAATGCAGCAGGATGACCACCAGCACCACCATCAGGAACCCGCCCCAATGAGAAGCCAGGTTGCAAAAGAAATCCTGTCTCATGGCATCCTCCTTGAAAAAGCCTTAAAAAAAGCTTCTACCGGGTGATTCAGGTAGCCCCTCAATCATAATGATTGGCAAAAGGGACTGAGGTGGTATTGGAGTTTCTCCATACCGCTACGGCGTTGCCGTAATCATTCATGGCGATATATGGAGGAACTGCATTTCCTGAGATGTCTTCAATAAGCGACTCAGGACCCCAGGTATCCGTGGACCACGAATAAAACTGTGCATAGTTGTTTTGGTAACCTTGGTAATAATCTATCTGGGCCCAAGCTTCTATAACGTTGCCGCTGGCGTCCATGGCGATCTCGTAGGCGAGGGGATATAAGGGAACAAAATATGCGGAACTTGCGGTAATGAGTTTTGCTTCTTCCCAACCATCGGACGGTGTGTAGCGCTTCGAAAAAAAAGATTTTTCATCAAACTCAAACCAGACAGCCATTGCCTTGCCTTCTCCATTCACGGCAAGCTTGTAATCGTCGGGAAGCGAATTGGAAATAATTGTTTCAGAACTCCATGAACCCCCAATTATCAAAGGGTTAGTAGTATCCGCATACTGTCTTGAAACTAAGTTGGACATGGTCAAGTCCGTCCGAAGCCGGGGATACATAATGATGGCATTACGATTGTCATCCATCTCAAGCCTGGGAGTTAAATCTGCTGACCACATATCACTTTCAATTAAAGCTGTAGGGTCCCACCTGTCATAGAGTACATCATACCATCTTGAAGCCAGTTGCCATTTCTCCCCATCATAATATCGCCACACGACCATAGCGTTTCCACTGGCATCCATGGCAATATGGACATCACGGACTAAATAAGAGTAATCAACTTGACAAATTCCTCCTGGTCCACTCCAGATATCTGTGGATGCCGTGTACCGCCTTACCTCAATACCGGTGCCACTCATTGTTGATTCTATTAAATACACGACTATAGCGTTGCCCTGGGCATCCATAGCTATATCAAGATAATTGTAAAGTCCGCCAAAAAGGATTGGATAATTCGGAACTTGATGGATTTCCTGGGGGAACTCATCCCAACCGTTTTCCTTGGTATATCGAATCGCATTGAGCCAGTTATAAGAACTAGAAACACTATATTCACAAAATACGACAATGGCGTCGCCAGCAGCATTCATAGCAATCTTAGGCCCATAGAAAACGAACGGAGTTTGGTCAAGTAACATTTTCGGTTCCCATTCCTTTGATCGATTGAAATAGTTTACATAGATTGCATTTTGTTCCTGGTTCCATACGGCGATGGCGTTGCCGCTTCCGTCAATACCGACGTTTGGATATCCATATAGTTCACCGCTACCTTCGTTGAGTGGTTCTGCTGTATGCCATTGGGGAGGAATGATCCTCTCCACGTCGATTTCCCCCAGGTCCTCCGTTCCCCCCGGCGTCAAAGTGAACCGCTCACTCTCACCTCCCCAGCCCGGCGGGTCGGTGGTGAGCTCCACATACAGCTCGACATCCGCCGGGACCCCTTCCAGCGTTGCGGTGTGGGCACTGCAGGGCTCCGTTTTTTTCACCCCCGTTTCACTTCCGTTGGCTCTTAAGACATTCAATGCCACTTGTTGAATGCCGTATTCTTCACAGACGTTGACATTCGCCAACGGGTCTGCGGCCTGTTCTCCCAAAGCCTGCAGGTTGGAGGATTCCGCCGCCGGCACCCACTTCACCGAGAAAAAGACGGAACCTGTCTCCCCGGAAGACGCGACATCCGCCTGCTCCTGGAATCCACAGGAAAAAAGGAGCAAGGCAGTGAACAACAAACCCAATAATGCCGCCGGGCCGAAAGAACACCTGAGAAGGACACCGATCTTCATAACGCACCTCCCCGTCAGGATGGGATTTTTGTTCACCACCCCACCGTCACGGTACCCTCTTCTGTGCCGCTGGAACTTCCTCCGCCTCCGCCCCCGCCTGCCGCGGCACCAAGGACTCCCGCCCCCAGCAGGTAGACGTACCAGGGAACGCCCTTGGCGATCTTTTGTTCATCGGATAGGGGGATGAACAGCGGGTCGTTCATGGTAACCTTTTTCGAAACCGCCGAAGGGTTTTCCCCCGCCGCCGCGGCGGGAAGGGTGCCCAGGAAA
>Ga0272443_10004099_pt1 | contig 16331 bp, 13 predicted proteins | sample SSMAcet12_FD_193581 | JGI IMG/M metagenome (GOLD analysis project Ga0272443, IMG submission 193581) | Marine sediment archaeal communities from Little Sippewissett salt marsh, Falmouth, MA, United States - SSM-Acet-12 | ecosystem: Environmental > Aquatic > Marine > Wetlands > Sediment ... | reverse complement strand
TTGTAAAGTAGAGACGCCCTACCAGGGCGTCTAAATAAAATCTCTCAGAAAGATTATTGTACCTATTAAAGAAAATGGCGAGGGAGAGAGGTTCTGGTTAATTTTTATCTCCCCCGCCAGGTGGTCAGGTATGTGGTGTATATTCCAGTATATCTCCCGGTTGGCAGTCAAGTGTCTTACAAATGCTTTCGAGGGTTGAGAAACGTATTGCCTTTGCCTTACCGGTCTTGAGGACCGACAGGTTGGCCATGGTGAGGCCAACATTATCAGAAAGTTCTGTAAGACTCATCTTACGGCGAGCCAGCATAACATCAAGATTAACAATAATAGCCATACCTATAATATTAAATTGTTAAGCTGGTTTCTTCTTCCAGTTTCAATCCCTTAAGGAAAATATGTGACAGCGCCCAAAGAATAAGTGAGAAGATCAACAATATGGCATGAGACTGTGTTTTATTTATCATATCGATAGTGCCAAAGTTAAGATTCCTGGCGATAAGAATCATAACAAGTATGTCATATACGACCCAGAAAAACCAGAATGACAGTAGACTTAAGGCCAGTATCCTGAGGCGCCTGATATTATTTAGATCAAATATTATACCCCTGTTAACACTCCACATGAACTTCCTGAATGTAAATAACATGAAATACATTGCTCCAACAACAAGCAATAAGACTACCATAAAAGGCCTGGCTATCCATAGAGGTGTATTTACAAATTGTATCTCACCGAAAGCCTCTACCAGGCGTACATTAGTAGATGAATTTTCACCAATCAAAACACCATCAAGATTTGCATTGAAAGCATTAGGTAACCTAATCTGTAACTGCAGATCTTCACCAAAATGGTTTATGAACACGAGGAAAACTATTACAATAACTGCAAGCGCAACAAGATTAAATAACCAGAATATAATTTCATTCAGTATAAATATTACCCTGATACTCAAAGCTGTTTTCGTTTTTTCCATAATTATTAGATTTAATCATGGTGCTAAGATAAAACAGTTTTATTGAATATCAAAATATATTTATCGTTTATCGATATATTTATATTGATTATAAATAATAATAGGTTGATAAAGTTATATGGTTCAGAGAAGGATTTTGCAGTAAGGTTACAATTTTTATTGAAAATGGAGAAACGAGACTTCGCGTCTTAAGATAAATGCAGGAAGGAATCTGCCAATCTCATCGTCAACATGTAGCCCCTGCTCCCTGTCGGAGCGGAGCGGAGATCCAGCCCGAAGCGTCTGGAGCGGAGATCCTGACCGACCGGTGGGAGCGTCAGGGTTCCAGGCCTCAGTAGCCCAGGTTAATAAGGATTTCGAGATAGCGTTGTTTATGAGGTATGTTTGATTCTTTAAAATCGGAAACAAGCTGCCTGAGTTCATCATCGAGGTTATTTGCCGCCAGTAGCTCAACCAGGTTAAGGTATATTGAGCCGGTAATCCCATGTCCGGACGACTTCAATGAGGGCAGTATATTCCTGAATATCTTGATTGCCTTTTCAGGTTCGAGTCTATCCATTGCGCTAAAGGCCGCATTGATATTTTTATTTATTTCGTCATCCAGGTTAAGTCCAAGAACTGAAAAGCAGTTTTCGTCACAGTATTCAACTATATCAAACCAGCCTGTATTCTCAGGCAGTTCATCAAAGACGAGTGTGAAATAGACCTTCTCCCCTACCGATTTGAATTCGTATATTTCAGGGCAGAGAGGGAGCCCGTTCACTTCTTCCAGTTTTAATCTGGTACCATCAATAACTTCAATGAAAGTGTTTTTATCTATACAGAAGTAGCCATCCCTCACCTGGTTTTGTATACTCATATCCACCAATGTCTTGGTATCATTAAGTCTTACCCTTATTACTTCAACTGGTTCGGGATTTTTCAGACCGTAATTTGGTTTTATTACCTCCTGTCCCTTTAAGGTTTGACAGAAAAAAAATACAAGGATAATTACGGTAATTATCTTTGATCCTACCATACTCTTTCCGTATAATACTATAATGTAAGTATATTACCTGTACCAAGTTCTACAAAATCCTCACCAAAAGCCTCCCTGAACCATTCTATCTGATCATCTCCAGTACAATGAGTGGCACCACATTTTTTCACACCCAGTTCTCTCATATGTTCGATTATATTATCTATCTGTTTTTCAGAGCTGTTCATCAGGTGGAATCCGCCAAAGACCATATATATTTCTTTACCAAAGTCTTCTTTGACCTGTTCAAGCATATTAATTATTCCGGGATGTGAACAACCCGTCATAACCACCAGTCCTTCAGCCGTACTCAGCACCATTGCCTGTTCCGGGATTGCTTTTCCCAAAACACCTGTGGAATACAATCCCTTACATATCTGCACGGGTTTGCTTATCAGTTCTGTTACAGACCCTGTTTCTTCCGGGATACTGAAAAAGTTATTACTGAAAGTTTCAGGAACAACTACTTTTATTTGAGGATTCATCTTTAGTACAGCACCAAGACCACCAAAATGATCTCCGTGTTCATGTGAAATAAAAACCTCGTCAATCTCAGAGGCATCAAGACCCATTTCCCTGAAGTTGTTTTCGAATATTTCAGGTCTCGTCCCGGTATCAAAAAGTATTGATTTTTCAAGGCCCTGGATCAATATTGAGTAACCCCAGTCTGCCTGGGTCCCTTCCTTATGCACATAATTATCATATATTATTTGAACTTCAACAGGCGTGGTAACAGGATCACCCATAGCTTCAGGGCCGGGGCCGGAGTAATAATCGTAATTACTAGTCTGCGAGCAGGATGTTGAAATCAATACTGCTGCAAGGATTGTTGATAAGAGGAATTGTTTCATGTTTCTAGTTTCATGTTACAGGTTCCAAGTTATAAATTATTAATTATGATTTATTATTTATGACTTAATAAATTCAGTATAAGACAAAAAGTTATTGTTAATGTCGTTAAATACTTATTTCAACATGTTCAACTGAGGAGTTTAGTTTTCGCCGAAAAGGAAGTCGATGCCAACGGCAAGGACGAATGTCCTGGTGTCATAATATTCTCTCACATCAACTGGAGTTATTGTATTTTCGGGTGTATAGGTATATTCTTTTTCGACTTCTTTATATATAGTATAAGAGATGCCAATATTGAGGTCCAGGAGGCGTGATATTCTTATTCCTGCTCCTCCTCCAAAGGTGCTCGACGGCAAGCTGTATCTCAGTTCGTTCTGGTAATCCTTGTTTACTCCGGGCCTGGCCAGCAGGCAACCCGCACTCAAGCGAATTGCATTAGTTATCTTATATTCAGCACCGTATGCCAGTTCAAACGAATTATTATCTATCATATCAATTATTTCGTCCTTACTTCCGTCAAAATCAATTGGTTTATCAAAATAGTAATGTATTCCTGCATAAAACATAAACCTGTTTGACGGCCTTCTTGTTAATCCAACCGACAACATTGCAGGCATATCAGCAATCACCTCTTCTCCCTCTATGAACATGCCATTACCATCCTTGCCATCAAATACTTCAGTTTTTAGTCTCAGGCGGGTTTTAAATTCCAGTTTCACAGCCCAGTTAGTATATAGTGAAGGCGCATAGTCAAGGCTAATAACAGGTGTAAAGCCATATCCCTTTTCAGCTGCATCCAGTGCAAAGGAGCTTCTTGCATCTACCTGTTCAGCTGTATTATCAAGTCCTGGTTCCAGGGTATCGGCCACATTGGTAGCTATTTCCCTGAGGTAATCAGCTGGGTCCACCCTAAATTCACCTTCGGTATTTGTCCCTATAATATTTATATCAGAGATACTTCCTTTATAGGTATTTTTGCCTCTAACCATTCGCAGTCCTGTAGCCACAGACAAATAATCATTTATCTTATAAGCCAGATTGATCTGTATTCCGGGATGGAATGAATTCGAGCTATATTCAGCAATTACTTCATAGTCTGTTATATTACTATAGAGAGGATCTGATCCGGATACGTCAGTAAGTGCCTGGTCGACATATTCCAGGTTTGTTTTTATATACGGTACCAGGTCAGCAATTTTTCTTTCAATAGAAGGAAGGCCATCTTTATATTTCACTGATCCCCTTCCACCAATCAAATTTATACCACCGGAAAGAACCAGGCGTCCTGTTTTATAAACTGCATACACTGCTGGGAAAAACGGTGTTATCACTCTTCCCCTGAATTCCTTCGGCTGATCGAAATTATCATAATCACTTGTAACCATACGAGCTTCTCCAATTGACAGGTTATTAACTGACAGGAAGAAGCCATCGTTGAAATGTACAAGCCCGGCAGGGTTATAATATGCTGCATCAACATCAATAGTAGCATCCCTGCACTGGAACCTCGTGAACATGGCACTCTGGTTGGTGTTGGTTACCAATCCACCTGCAAAAAGGCTGGTATGCAGGTATATTAACATTGATATAAAAAGCGGCCTTTTCATACAGAATGGACTGATAATAGTATGCAATGGTTGCATAATAATTGTTGAGTTGTTGAATTGTTAAGGCGTTGAATTGGGAAACTGAGAAATATATTGGGTTGAAATGTTTAAGTGGTTTAAGAGTTTATATGGGTTTCAAACCACTTAAACCACTTAAACCACTTAAACCAATTTAACTTTCTCCATTCCCCTGTCCCAACAATTCACTCAGAGCTTACCCTGATTGAACCTGTGCTAGAAATGCAGGTCGACGCCAACGGCTACGACCCACGTTGAGGTACTATAGGTTTCAGTAACCGGTACCGGAGTTTCCCCCAGGTAGTAATTAAATGTTTTACCACCGTCCTTGTACGATGTTAACATTGCACCAAGGTTAATATCAAGCAGTGGCGTTAATGACAATTTCACTCCACCACCAACACTACTGGTGTTAAGGCTATACCTGACGTCACTCTGGTAATCATCATTCACACCTGTTGTTGACATGCCGTAACCGGCACTTATACTGAGTGGCCCGAAGAGGTTATATTCCACCCCCAGGGCATACGAAATATAGTTCTTATCTATCATATTAACGTCTACATCCGCACTGCCGTCGTAGTCATTATTCTTATCGAAGAAATAATTAACCCCTGCAGATACCAGCAGCTTATTCATTGGGTTGATTGAGGCACCTACTGTGAGCATTGCCGGCATATCAGCCACTACTTTTTCACCATCGACATACATACCACCGGCATCTTTACCATCGATAACGCATGTCTCAAGTTCAAGTTTTGTTTTATGCTCATACTTGATTGCTATATTAAGCATGTCAATCGGTGATATATTAACGCTGATTATTGGTGTTATACCGCTTCCTGACTGTTCAACATCAGCTTCCAGATTAGTAGCTCCATCCAGGTATGCGGCAGTTAAATCCAGTTCTCCTGAAGCCCCGGCTGCTACTGCATAGGGGTGGTCAGCTATAGCCCTGAGGTAATCACCGGGAGTTCCGTTAAATGGTGATGGAAGTCCGGTTGTCACATCAGGAGCTGCTGCAATCATTACATTTGATACCGATCCTTCATATGTATTTTTTGCAATGACATACCTTGCTCCAATGGCTACGGAAATTATTTTGTTCAATTCATAGGAGACATTAGCCTGTATTCCATAATATACCGAGCTACCTTTGAAAATTATATCAGAGGAATAGGTTTGAACATTTCGGAAATAGGGATCCGGGAATCCAAATCCGGTAACTCCTTCATCCAGTTCAGCCAACTGTGTCTGTAATGAAGGCACCAGTGATGCGACCATCATCTCAAATGATGGCAGTCCATCAAGGTATTCAGCTCCACCGCCACCTCCTATGGGGTTAAAGCCTGCTGAGAAGACAAATTTACCCAGCTTAAAAGCTGCATAAACCGAAGGAAATATAGGAGCAGAGACCTTGCCAATATATTCAACCGGCGTTTCACTATTCAGGAAGGGAAAATCACTGGTAATGGTCTTTGTCTGTCCTATTGTCTGATTACTTAGTGACAGGTGGAGTCCATTGCCCAGCTTTGTCAATCCTGCCGGGTTAAAGTACACTGCATCTACGCCTACTGTTGCATCCCTGCACATCATCCTTGTGAAGCTGGCACTCTGGTTTGTATTGGTGACCAGCCCACCTCCCATAAGTCCTGTAACAAGACAAATGGCAATAATTGTTAATAAGATTTTTTTCATAGCTTGGGTTTTTTGTATGCTAAAATCAGAATAAATATAGATAAATTATCTTTCAGTGCAAGTTAATTATGTCAGAAGCACTTAGAAGGAGCGATAATATTAAACTAAAATATTACACCTTCCATTAGTTTTTCAAGGTCTTTTGCCATGGCTATAAACTCATCTGCTGACATATTTTTCGTATATACAAGACCATGTGTTGCCCTCAATATAGGCAATTCACTCTCATAGAAAAAAGCTTTCCCCGTAATCAGCTGCACCTGTTTAAGCTGTTCCACCCAGATCTTTCTTGTAAGGTCACTGAATTTACCATCATATTCATAGCTGGGGAACGAGGCATGCACCTGGCTACCATAACATTGTTCAAATGAGCTCTCAAGCACTGCCATTGAATTAAGTGAAACGGGCACTATTGTATTTACTTCAGAGGGGTGGAAACGGTACCATACGTTTCTGTACCCCATCACTCTCAGTCCTGAGAGGTCTTTTTCCCTCCCCCACTCTTTAACTGCAGCAGCTATAGCCTGCAATACCTTATAGTGCGTATCAGGCCCGCTCCCTTCAGGATCGAGGGCAAGACTGATAATATCAGGGTCTATCCTGCGAAGCTGATTAAGTACAGGTTCCACATCTCGCCCACGCTCAGGTTGTTCAGTAAATATATCACCCTTATAAAATCCCAGTCGGAGGTGGTGTATATTTTTTATGGGTACACCAAAATGAGCCCATACCAGTTCTTCTTCAAATTCCCGTACCATTCCCTTGAGTTTCTGTATCTGTTCAGGACTTTTACTCCCCTTATATGAACTGCGCAATGTCTTGATCACCATGTTTATGACTTCTACCAGCTGCATTTTATCCCCCAGGTCCCATATTTCGACCAGCCCTCTTACAACCCTGTGACATATCCCTCTGCGCATACCGGCATAATTATGCTGTGCCGTAGCATCCAGGTAATGATATACGTCCTTGTACCATTTTATTTTGTACCCACCATCAAAAAAGTCAGGATAAAATATCATTTGAATCTGGCCCTCGTCGATCAGCTTCAGTGTATCCAGCAGGATGTTCTCCATGAACTTATCTGTGACAGATGTAAACCCGGAGGTAAGCACACAGAAATGTACTTCATTTGTGGCTGAACGCACCTGTCGTATACATTTGGGTAATATACCCAGCATTATATCATCATGGTGTGGACCGGTATGGTATATTACCTTATTCTCTTCCCTTTCGATTCCTCTGTTTATCTTATTTTTGACTGAATCAACCACCGTGCTGACAGTATTCTTATTCAGGTCGGGGATCAACGAGCAGTACTCATCATTCTTAAGATCAGCAATTGTAATATTCCGTGAATATTTCTCCAGTTTAAGGCAGAGGTCAATCACTGCTTTCTCGGTTTTCTCATCTGACCACTTCCCCTGCATGAAATATAATTCCAGCCTGTCGGACAGCGAAGATGCTGCTCCACAGGTCAGGTAGAAAGTGCTTTTTTCAAGTCTTTGCAATGTTGTTGCCGGGTAGAGGGTATTTATTTCATTCTCCAGTGCCTCTTTTATAACAACTGACTTAGCCTCTCCTGCAGCAAATATTATTGCTACGGTATCCGGGTTATATGTTATTGTTTCCAATCCTATAGTTATTACGAGCCTGTTCCGGGAAATTTCAATTCCACCCAGGTCACCTGCAGCCACAGCCTGTGTCTCGAAGTTAGTAGCAGTAAGTCTAGTAGTTGAAAAGAGATCAGATCCCCTTGTATTAAATGCAATATGACCGTCAGGGCCTATTCCTCCAAGGAAAAATCCTATACCACCTTTGTCACGTACCTGCTGTTCATATACTGAGCACCAGTTATCAATCATAAAAATTGCCTTCTGCTGCATTTCTTCCATTAAGGTCTTAGCTTCCCGGAACCTCAAACCCAGGTCAATAGTCAGATCAGGGAATATCTCCCTGTAATGCATACCATCAGGCAAGCCTATTGACACAGAATTCATAGTGAGGCACTTTGAACGGTCAAGACCAAACTGGTCGATATAGAACCTGTTAACATAATTGTAAAAACTGTTATGCTGGACCGGGTTTATCGGATAAAACTCATCCATCTGTACAAATTGCAGGCCCCTGGTATCTGGCTTTGATATATTTCCCAGGTCATACCTGTATAGAATATCCTGCACTTCCTTACTTTTCCAGCTATCGAGAAGATAGCGAGTGTATTTAATAAAATATTCAGGTGTTTTTCCTGTAGGCAGACTAATGACTCCCTCAGGATTTTCTGAAATCCATTCAACAAACCTCAGGGCAGTTAACAATCCGAGTCTGGGAAAATTATCAACAACAATATATGGAACCCGGGTGGAGATCTTGTAATTGCCAGCCCGCTGATAGAATTTGTTCTCAACCTTTGATTTAAAATGTCTGCTCATGGATATAGCTTAAAAATATGACATAAGGTAAAAGTAAAAAGACAAAAGACAAAAGACAAAAGATAAAAGACAAAAGAGGGCCGAGCGTTAAAAATTAGCCCGGTGGGCTAATTTAGCGAGGAACCAGACAGAGCAGAGGTTAATAAAAGACAAAAGAGGGCCGAGCGTTAAAAATTAGCCCGGTGGGCTAATTTAGCGAGGAACCAGACAGAGCAGAGGTTAATAAAAGGCAAAAGTAAAAAGAAAACCGAGCAGTGCGAGCTTGCATTAGCAAGAGAGTGCTGCGAGCTCGCGAGCGGCATTTGATTGTGGCTGGTGGGAGCGAGGAAAAACTGGAGGCGAAGCCGAAACCCAGGCAGAGCAACACTAATTCCTGAGGGTACGGCATACTCAGTGGGTAAGCTCATCCTTTTAAATATGCCGGTTATTTCACAACGGCAACCAGATAAAATCCACGCCTACCCGGTTTGGGCGTTCTTCGAGGTTTTCAATAATTATTGAGTAGTTACCAGGCTGAAGTAATGTTCTCCTGATCCCGTGATTTCTTGCATACACTCTATATGATGAATGCAGATCAATGGTTACTGCCGTTTGTTCTTCCATCCCTTCAATAAATATTTTTACTTTCCCGCTTTCCGGTGTATGTGCCATAGTAAGCAGTATATTACTCTCTTTTTCTTCATCAATTGTGAACCTGAGCTTAAAATAGTCTCCCTTGGTTCTGAACTCATTAAAATATGCCCTGCCTTTGCTCCACAGGTAAGAGGGAAAAAGCCTGTCGGCAGGATAAAGACTTGCAACTTCCTCAGCTTCAATAAACTCATACCCTGCTGACCCCAGGTATCCCACCGGTCCGTCCCAGTAAGGCATTGTTTGTGTTCTCAGGTCTGAGCCGGATATTCTCATATTTTCATCAATTGTTTCTGGCGGTGCATAATAATAGCATATTCTGCCATAATCAAAGTTTCTTACCACGCCATGATGATAAAGTTCCATAAAGAAGGCAAAGGATGAGTTAAAGACCATATCATCAATAACCTGGATCCTGTAGTTTGTTACGAAACCCCTGTTAGCCGGCCCGTCATTACGGGGCTGTCCGCAAAACATATGATCAAAAAGAGCTGATGAGGACCATGAGTAATTGAAATAATCCTCTGATCCTGTACCGAAAACAGAAGGGTAAGTGTCATCATCCGTAAATATTTTTTCATCTCCCTCGCCCCACCAGTTACCCCATGATGAGGGTACAGCACTGGGATTCTTGATGAATGCTGCGACACCCACAAAGCGTCCTTTTCCTTTTGCAACAAGATAGGGAATGTCCTGTATATCCTTATTAGATGCAGTCATATCATGATCAATCCTCCACTTAGCCCTGAAATGCATTGACAGGTCGTCTATCCACTCATAATCATTGACCCTGATTGAATATTCAAGTTTCACTTCATGGTCAGAATAGTTTTCGATAATTATACATGCATTGTCTTTAAAGGGCATTGGAAAGCGACATGTCATTTTACCATTACCTTCCACGCTAAAAGGCAGGCTGGTATAAGGGTTAATACCCGGGGCTGCGCCAAAAAAATCACCCAGGGGTGCATTCACCTGCGGTACAGAAGCATGGTCAAAAAAGATATTCAGCACATTCTTCCTCAATATTTCGTTCAAATCACCTTCGTTCGCACTGAAGACCAATTCTGTCACCTGCCCCGGACCCAGTAAAGTATCCACAACAGTTTTTCCACCTGCAGGCACCGAGATTTGCTGTAAGATACCAGGCTCACCCTCAACTGGAATTCTTCCGGGGTCACTAAATATATCTGCAATTTCTTCTATCTGTTCACTGCAACGTTCAACATCATTTTTAGTGAAGCTCTGTACTACAGTACCATCTTCAAAAAGCCTAACCTGGATATGGTAAAAATGAAGCTCATTAATATCTCCCCTCCATACAATACGGCATCCACTGCTGAAAGGAAGTGGAAAGTAACACGCATCGTTCTGCCTGAAAACAGATTCATAAAAACTGCTGTCCTGTCCGTTAAGCAGAGCTGAAGCTGTATTCCACAGGAAATTTTCAGCATTGCCGGAATACAGGGGTTCACTTTGATTATCTATATATACGTCAAGTTCACCATTAATCCTGGCTGTCCATGTGCGTACTACTGCTCCCGGCCCCCTGACATCAAATATAAGATATTCCCCTAAGCCGGTGGAATCAGGTTCATTGATAATGGCCTGGAAACCCGGTTCGGGCTCACCTCCAAAGCCATCAGAATTCATAAACCATCCCGGCCTGCCAGGGACAGTACTACGCCTGTCATAGGATGAGAATTGAACTGTCCTATAATTGTACACAGGCATATAGCTCAAGCGTTCAAGGGAAATCAGTTCATCCAGCAAAGTTTCAGTGCTGACAATTCTTGAATTAAGGTCTTTTTTATCGCACGAATTAAGAAATAATGGTAGAAAAAATAAAAGGACAAGAGCGGTTCTCATAATGATCGTATTATGGTTATTATTTACCTAAGTTAATAATCACATAGAAATAAGGCATAATATCAAAATTTTTCTTATTTTTTATTAGTATTAATAGTTGATAATGATGAAAGGTCAGATTCACAAAATGATATTAATGTGCATGATCCCTGTTATTATGTCAGCCTGTACATCCCTGGAGGCAAAAATTGAAGAAATTCGTAAAAAAAGGGAACAGAAGATAGAAGAGGGTTACGAAAAAATGAAGGAGATGGCTTTCTCAGGATTATACGAATTTATGGCAACACATATTTACCCTGGAGGAGGTTTACCGTCCAGGAATATTACAGGGAACAGATATTACCTCATTGTAGATGCATACGATGTAAAAGCTGATCTGCCTTTTATTGGGACACAGTATGTGCCTGACAGGTCCGGGAGATCCGGAGTAAACTTTGAAGGCCAGATGAAAGACCTTATGATAGAAGAAAGCGACAGCAGGCACAGGGTCCTCGTCAGGTTTTCAGTGGATGACGAGTCTGATAATTACCTTATAACACTGGATATAAGCCCGGGTGGGGACGCAAACCTTACCATTTCTTCATCTAAAAGAAGCACCATCACATACGTTGGCAAAGTAACTCCCATCACACCAGATGAAGAATAAATCATAATAAATTTGTAGTAAATAGCATATCCAGGTAACTAATATAGAAAACACCTCCAGTAAACATTTTATGAAAAAGGATAAGAATGAGTTTATCGAAAGGGTAAGTAAAAACAGGGATATCATCCATAAGATATCCAATGTTTATTGTCACGGTGAATGTGACAGGGAAGACCTAAGCCAGGAAATAGTATACCAGTTATGGAAGTCATATGGAAGTTTCAGAAATCAATCAGGCTTTTCTACCTGGATGTATAAGGTAGCGCTTAACACAGCATTCCAGTTTATACGATATAATAAAAGAAGACCAGACATCAATGACAGTAGCTCCAGGCATATTGATTTACCGGATGATGAGTCAACTACCCAATCAGCAGATCTCATGACAATTCTCTACGATCTTATCAACAAACTTCAGCCATTTGACAAAGCCTTACTAATGTTATGGCTAGAAAAGAAAAGCTACGCGGAAATTTCTGATATTCTTGGTATAAGTGAAAAGAACGTAAGTGTAAAGATAGTGCGTATTAAAGAACAGCTCCGAAAGCTGGCATCAGTTATTGGAATTGAAAATTAAAACAAATTAAAATGAATACTACAGATATATTTTCAGTCTGGGAAAAAAGTAATACGGATAATTATAACAACCTGGATCTTTCACCAGAGCGTATAAGGGAAATTATTAAACCACGGATAAACAAGTCAATGTTTCAGGTAAAGATACTAATAGTTACATACCTTATAGCTCAATTTGCATCAATTATATTGCTGTCGTATAACCTCTCGCTCTTTCTTGTTAATAAACCTTTATTATTGATTACTGCGGGAATGCTAGTATGTGTATCATTATTTTTCTTTTATGGTCTTTATACCCTGTACAGGATAAATAAGACAAATTATGTGTTTAAAGATCTACTTGATTCTGTAAGGAGCAAGCTGAAGCTTCTCAGGATTGACTTCGAAATCTGGCTCTGGATCAGTTCAGCATCACTTATTATACTCATATTTGCACTTAACATGATGACAGACAGCGTGGAAGGCACGTACAGGATAAATAATATTCGTCTTGTAGTAACAATAATTGCCTTTACATTCTTTCTCGCTTATGGAGCAAACAAATTAAGCCTCAGCAGAATAATAAATGAATACAAGGATTATTACGTCGACCTTCAGAATAATGCGCTTGACAGGGTTACTGCCAGGGATAAATGGACCAAGAAGTACAGGGTCTGGATAATTATCGGGTTAGCAATTCTGTTTATATTACTCCTGCTGACAGCGATAAAAGGTTTTATCTTATCACAACAGTTTAAGGTTTAGGCAAGAATCAAGACTAAAATTATCCTTTTCAGGATAACCCTTAAAAATTTTGTAAATAAATGTTAAATAAAAATAACATACTTTTTTGCAACAATTGTCATTTTTGGATGTCTTTATAATGAAAATAAAAGTTCTTATTGATTTTTATTTATAACACCGAAAAATGAAGAATGCCATGAAAAGAATATTAAGTCTCCTAGTTGCTACACTTGTCCTGATTTCATTTGCTTCAGCAAGTGGTTTAAAATTCCCGGTGGCTCAGGGGAATACCAACAGTCCGCTGGGTCTTTATATAATTGATGAAGCAAACAAGCTTGAAATGATAGAAGGTGATGCCTTAAGGGCATATGAAATAAGATATGAGAATTCATCCGATACAATAAGGGTAGCAATTGACGACAGCGTGGAAGGAGTAACCAGGTACCTTGTCATTTCCAACGATCTTATTATCGAGTATATAGCAGGCAGGGAACATTTTGGTGCCAGGCTTATTGACGAGCGATTTGAGAATGAAGGCTTTTTTACACCCAAGGAAAGCCTCGATATACAACAATATTATCACCAGAAACTTATAACAGGCAAGCCGCTTACAGAAACTGAATGTCTGTGTCTTATTTCGGTATATTTTCCGAAGCTGCTCAAGGATTACAACAGGATATACGCAACAAAAGATTAAGAATTACTCTCCAATTATCAGGTTTTAGGTTAGAAAAACAGGTTTGTCCTCCCGGGGCAGACCTGTTTTAATATTATAGAACACAAGAAATAAGTGTTATATATATTTTTTTAGTCGTAAATTTACCTTACTTGTTTAAAAAGTCTTTCATTATCCTAAAATTCAATAAATAAAGTTATGAAAAGAGCTGTAAGAATGATCTTCCTGTTTATGCTTGTATTCATTTACTGCTTCAGTATAAACGGGCAGACAAAACAACCTGTGTTAACAGGCAAAGAGAGAGTAAAAATGTTTAACAGTCATATGGCCATGAAAGAAGAATCATCTTTTAAGGATCTTCACTGGCAATATATTGGTCCAACTAATATTAGTGGCCGATGCACAGATGTGGAAGCTGTTATTCCTCGTGGTGAGTCCTATACTATATGGATAGGATCTGCATCGGGTGGTGTCTGGAAATCTGTCAATGAAGGCAGCACCTTTGAGCCTGTATTTGATAATATGCCTACGGCGTCGATCGGCGACATTGCTATAGATCCCAATGATCCTGACGTAGTATGGGTGGGCACGGGAGAAGCAAATATTTTCAGGAGTTCAAATTCCGGATGTGGTGTTTTCAAAACCACAGACGGAGGAAAGACCTGGAAAAATATGGGTCTGGAAAATACCATGACTATAGGGCGCATAAGAATACACCCAAAAAATTCTGATATAGTCTATGTAGCTGCCACCGGCCATGAGTGGACACCAAATGAAGACAGAGGGCTATACAAGACCTCCGACGGAGGAAGGACATGGGAAAAGATATTGTATATTGATGAGATGACCGGTGTGTTTGATCTGGTTCTTGATCCGGGGAAACCAAATACTATATATTGTACAACATGGGAAAGGATGAGACTCAAGTGGAATGATCCGCGGACATATGAAACCACAAACAATTGTGCAATATGGAAATCAACCAACGGAGGAAGAACATGGGAAAGAGTAACCGATGGTTTGCCCGAACCCAACAAACTGGGGCGTATTGGTATTGATATAGCTGCCAGTAAACCTGATATTCTATACGCCCTTATAGACAACTATGAAGTTGCTTACCCTGCCGAACCAGGGCAATTAGATTCCTATGGTCGTCAGAGACAGGATGTCATAAAGGGAGCAACCGTTTACAGGACAGAAAACGGCGGTAAAAACTGGAAGCAGGTAAGCGGATTAACCCCCGAGATGAAAACATATATGGAAAGGCATTCATCAACATATGGATGGGTGTTTGGACAGATAAGGGTTGACCCTTCCAATGAAAATATATTATATATCGGAGGGATCCCACTGAGTAAAAGCACTGACGGAGGAAAAACGTTCAAGCAGCTGCGTGGTCCGCATGCGGACCATCATGGCCTGTGGATAGATCCAAATAACGGTAACTACCTCCTGAATGTCCAGGATGGAGGACTGACAATCTCATACGATCAGGGTGAGACATGGAAATATCCTATCGAAGTACTTCCCCTGGCACAGTTCTACAATATTGAATATGATATGGATACTCCCTTCAGGGTTTTTGGCTCAATACAGGATCACCATAGTTATTATACCGAGGTTGATTTAAGTCGCAGCCGTGATAATATAAGACCAGGCGATTGGGGCAATATCCTTGGAGCCGAAGGAACAACACATGCGGTAAACAAGGATGATAATAATACAGTCTATGCCAGCTCCTTCTATGGCAATCTGGCACGGGCTGAAATAGATAGTTACCCACAGGGCCAGGAAAATATCCTTCCCATGAGATACAATGATGAAGAAAGGCTAAGGGGACAGTGGGTGGCACCAACACTGCTCTCACCACATAACCAGGATATTGTTTACCATTGTATGCAATATGTGCTTATGTCAAGGGATAAAGGCAATACATGGGAATGTATTAGCCCGGACCTGACATTTAATGACCCTGAAAAAATGGGGGATATAAGTTACCAGACCATTTCAGCTTTTGATGAGTCACCCCTTAAATTCGGCCTGCTATATGCAGGCACCGACGACGGACGAATATGGAGAACAAAAGATGGTGGTGAGAACTGGACAGAAATACGCAATGATCCCGTACCGGTCAGATGGGTCTCCAGAATAACAGCCTCCAGATACAACCTGGGTACTGTATACATGACACAGACAGGCAGGCGCGATGATGACTTCCAGGTCTATATCTGGAAATCAACTGATTTTGGGGACACATGGACTGACATATCAGGAAACATACCAGTTGGGCCCGTGAATGTTATAAGGGAGGATCCGGTAAACAGTAGCATCCTTTATGTTGGCACTGACGCAGGAGTATACCTCAGCAAGGACGGTGGTGAAAATTACGAGGTGCTCGGGGATCTTCCTTACGCCTATGTTCATGACCTGCAAATACATCCCAGGGACAACATGATCATTATTGCCACACATGGCAGGGGTATGTGGGTACTCGATGCCAATGATGTGAATGACAAGGATAAGTTGAGGAGGAGAAGGTGGTACTAAAGAGTGAGTTGAGAATGAGTTCCTCCTACTAAAATTATAAAGCTTGGAAGCTAAACTCTGCTAAA
>Ga0272443_10004098_pt1 | contig 16336 bp, 18 predicted proteins | sample SSMAcet12_FD_193581 | JGI IMG/M metagenome (GOLD analysis project Ga0272443, IMG submission 193581) | Marine sediment archaeal communities from Little Sippewissett salt marsh, Falmouth, MA, United States - SSM-Acet-12 | ecosystem: Environmental > Aquatic > Marine > Wetlands > Sediment ... | reverse complement strand
CTCGGGAACCTCTTAGGCAGCTTCCTCGGGAACCTCTTCGGCAGCTTCCTCGGGAACCTCTTCGGCAGCTTCCTCGGGAACCTCTTTGGCAGCTTCCTCGGGAACCTCTTCGGCAGCTTCCTCGGGAACCTCTTCTATGAGCTCGATCTCGGCTTCCAGCTCTTCAATTACGAACTCTTCAGCCGGTTCTTCTGCCTTGACAGCCTCAGTCTCCAGAAGTTCCTCAAGCTCGTCTTTTGCGACCTCTTCAGGAGCTACGACCTCTTCTTCCTCTGGCTCTGGAGGTGACATGATCTCCCACTCATCAGGAGGGATCACATCTGGTTGGACGATCCTCACCTGACACCCGATGGTGCCAAGCTTCTTCACGGCAACGGCATAACCGTAGTCCACAATCTCTTCAGCGGGCTTCCCCGAGTGCTTAATATAGCCTCGAATGACCTTCTCAGTCCTGGATCTAGGGCCGGTCAGCTTGCCGCTAAGCACGATCTCGCACCCTAATGCTCCGCTCTCCATGACCCTGCGGATCATGCTTTGACTGGCCTTTCGGAAGTACCAGCCCCTTTCCAGAGAGCTGGCCAGCCTGCTGGCTACCACTTGGGCGTTCAGCTCGGCCTTGCCTACGTCTTGGACGTCTATCTGAGGATTGTCCAGTCGGAACTTGTGGTCAAGGTCGCGGGTGAGCTTCCTGATCAATTTGCCGCCTTTTCCTATGACCATTCCTGGCTTCTCGGCGTAAACGGTGATCTGAGTACCCATAGGAGTCCTGTTCATCACCATGCCGCCGTAACCGGCTCGACCGAGCTCTTTTGTCAAAAACTCGTTGATGAGCGCCTTGGTGAAGCCATCAGCTACAAACTTTTTCTCTACACCCACGTTAGCTCACCTCGGTCAGAATCAACTCTATAGATACGGTTTCCGTGTCTTTAGGGGTGGCCCGGCCCATGGCTCGGGGCATCCAACCCTTTATAGTTCTGCCTTTCTTTGTGACTGCGTGAGTGACCCTCATGTCCGCAGGATCGAGCCCTTTGTACTCGGCGTTACTGATCGCGTTGATCAACACGCCAAGCACCGCTTTAGCGGCCTTCTGTGGGTATCTGCCTGCATCCCAACCGGCAAGACCGTGCCGATGTGGTACCTTCCTGTTGTGACGCTTGAAAGGCACTGGCCTTTTCAGGGCGATTACATCTTCCAGATACTCCGTTGCCGCCTCTGCACGCATTCCCTTGACGGCCCTGCATATCTCCAGAGAATGTTTGGGTGAGATGTGAAACTCGATGCCCATGGCCTTTGAAGATCGCTCTTTCCTTGGGGTTACACTGTATTTTAGTCGGCCCAAACGTCACACCTCACTTCAATGGCACATATCTACTCGATCTGGTGGCGCCAACTCCGGCGCTTCCGTGGTTCACTCTGGTCCTAGTCAAAGAGTACTCACCGAGATAGTGACCTAGCATTTCAGGCATGATCTCTATTCGGTTGAAGACCTTGCCATTATAGACTTCAATGGTCTTTCCCACCATCTCAGGAAGGATGATCATGTCTCTCAGATGAGTTCGTACCGAGTCTTTCCTCTTAATCGAAGACAGCAGTTTTTTGTCATCCTTGGACAGGCCTCGCCTTAGCGTCCTCCGCTGACGAGCAGGAAGAAGCTCAGCGAACTCGTCCAGGCTAAGCTTCTTGAGGTCATCTACTTTTTGACCCCGATAGGTGAACTCTTCTTTCCTTTTTGGAAGCCTTGATCCTGATTTCCTCGCCAAAATAATCCCTCTTTAGCGCTTTCCGGTCCTTCGAGCCGCAATAGACCCTACCTTACGACCGGGTGGTGCGTTCCTGCTGACAGTAGTCGGCCTTCCAGGATGTTGCCATCCACCACCGCCGAAGGGGTGGTCTACCACGTTCATGGCCACGCCCCTTACCCGGGGATACTTGGCGGCCCTCGACTTCATCTTGTGATACCGCTTTCCTGCCTTGTAGAAGGGTTTCTCTGTTCTACCTCCGCCTGCCACAACTCCGATGGTGGCCATGCAGCGGGGGTTGAGCCATTTCATCTCTCCGCTTGGGAGCTGAACAACAGTCTTTCCCACGTCGTGGGCTATGAGTATGCCGTAAACCCCACTTGACCTGACGAACTGACCGCCAGATCCTGGTTTGGACTCGATGTTGCAAATGGGGATGCCCTCAGGGATCTCCGCCAGTGGCAGAGAGTTCCCGGGCTTGATCTCAGCAGAGACGCCACAAGCAATCTCTTGACCTACGTATACGCCCTCGGGAACTAAGATGTACCTCTCCTCGCCGCTTTCCAGGACCACTTTGGCCACCGGGGCGCTTCTGGCAGGATCGTGGAGTATGTCCTTGATCACGCCACTGACGGTCTGGTCGAGGTCCACTTTTATGTGCTCTAGTTTGGCCCTGTACTTGTGAGAGGGTGCCCGATAGGTTGGCGTTCCACGACCTCGGTTCTGTTGTATAATTCTATGTCCCATAACCTCACCTCAGAGCAGTCCCAACCTCGTGGCCAACTCGTTTGCGGTACCGTCACCAGCCAGTTTCACCGCGGCTTTCTTATCTCCCTTGGGAGTGATCATCGTCCTTACTTTGAGCACCTCAACGTTGTAGAGAGTCTCAAGAGAACTCTTGATCTGGTATTTGTTAGTCTTGATATCCACAAGGAACTCCATGGTGTTGTCGGAGTCGATCATGTCGGTGACTTTCTCTGTAATGAAAGGACTCTTAACGACCATCGTTCTCACCCAACCATTTCAGAGAAGATTCGGTCCAGATGGTAAGCCTTCCAGCTTGTGTTCCTGGAGCCAGAAGCTCGGCATTCAGCCGATCTACCGTAGTGTAGTCCACACCAGGCAGATTTCTGACGGCTTTCATGAGCCCCTGGTCTTGACCCATCACTATCAACAGGCTCTTGCGGTGTTTGTACTTCCTGCCGCGCATCTTGCCTCGGCCAGCTCGAATGGTCCTTCCGTTCTTGGCCCTCATAACGTCGTCCCAGAGGCCCGCGTCCATGAGGAACTTCTGTACATCTTTGGTCTTCTCCAGCGTCTCAAGGTCGTCTTGGACCACTACCGGCATATCTCTTGAGAATATGTGACCTCTGGCCCCGACCAGATCTGGATTGACCGTGGCCGCTATAGCTGAGCGGATAGCCTTTCGTCTCTCTTTGGTGTTGACTTTCTCGGTCCTGTTTGCCTCTGGCTTGGGCGGATGAGCTTTTCTTCCACCCTTGGCCTGAGTCACTCTGGCACCCCTTCTCCCATTGACGATCCTGGGTACCCTGGATACTCCACGGCAAGTACCCCACGATCTGGCAGAGGTGTTGATTCCAGCTCTGAGACCTGGGCCATAAGGCTGGAGCCTATTAGCTTGGTAGGCTAGTACCGCTCTCTTTATGAGGTCTGGTCGGAATTCTTCCTCGAAGACGAGCGGAAGCTCGACTTCTCCGACCTCGTTTCCTGATAGATCGATAACCTTAGCCTTCATCACGATCCCTGCTTCGAATCTGTGCTGACGTAGAGGATCTCGGGCGTCTTTATGGTGGCATCTTTGGGTCTGATTGCCCTTCTCATCCTGACAAGCCTCCTTGAGGGGCCTGGCAGGGATCCCTTGACAACAACATAATCGCCATTTGCCACACCGTATCCGGGGAAACCTCCCTCAGGAGTTACTTCTCCGCCATCCGATCCCATAGCCAGAATTCTCTTGTTGAACTCGGTTCGCTGTTGATATCCCATCTGACCCATCTGAGGAACTGTCCACCTCACCCGGTGAGGGTTCCATGGACCCAGGTTGCCAATGTGTCGGCGTTTTCCTCCACGAGAGTGCTTTCCCTTCTGCAGTTGAATTCCCCAACGCTTGACAGCACCTTGGGTGCCTTTCCCTTTGGTTATGGCGGAGACATCGATTATCTCGCCCACCTCAAAGATGCTGGAGATGGGAAGTTGAGTGCCGAGAAGGCTCTTGGCCACCTCAAATTTATCCGCCATAGAGCCGCCAGAAACCTCGATCTCCATCAGTTCAGGATTCTTTTTAGGGATGCTTTTGATAAGATGGGGGTTAGTGTGAGCGATCAGACGTACCTCTTCAATCTCGTCTATCTTGGCCCCAATGCTCTCCAGTGAATGCCCTTTCTTGTTTTTAGGGACGGTCATCGACCTGGCGAGGTAGGGGTCCAACGTCTCTGCCCAGGATTCTCCCGTAGCCCTCACGCCACCGTTGTACTTTTCGTAGACGCGAAGAGCTGCTACGCTTATGGGAGGGGTCACCAGAACGGTCACGGGCACGCTGACCTCCATGCCTTCAGTGAGGCTTCTGGGCCTGTCGTCAACCATTATCACGTGAGTCATGCCGGCTTTGTATCCAGCAAAACCGCCCATTCTGGCGCCCTCTTCACCAGCTGCCCAGTATCTTGTCCTGGGAACCTGGCTCTTAGCCCTTTTGCGGGGGCTGAAGGCCAGTGATCCTCGTCTTGGTCGGTGTATATTTGCCATTTAGCCCTCCATAGAGCGCATCAGGTTGACCTGTGCCAGAGTTGCGGTTACCGCCTCCTCCAGCCGAACTGTTGCGGTTCCCTGATGCGGAATGGTGTTGATCACACAGCATCTGTTCATCATTTTGCTGCTCAAGAACGCATCAACGCCGCGTGCTGGGGAGCCGAAGATGAGGTCTAGATCTCGAGTTCCATCTCGACTGCATCCATGCCGAGCTATCCGGTTCAGGAGATCTGGAGTTGCCTCTTTGCCCTGCCTGGACGTGGCCACTACTAAGGCCTCGGTGGAGCGGAGGTACTCCTCCAGGTTGGGGACCACTTCGGTCTCGTAACCCCAGTATTGAGGTATCTCCGATCGATTTACTGGCTCCGCGGCGAGCGGCTTCAGCGAAAAGATTCTGACGTTCTGGCGTTGCCCCTTTCTCACTTTTTCGGCACTTTTGCCGATGTGGAGGGGTACCGGGCGCTCAATTCCTATGTCCACCCGTGCGCCTTTATCAGATCCCACATTGTCGACTACCAAACCGACTCTGAACTCGCCGACCTTGAGCATTGACGCTTTTGAGCGTGTGGGATGATGAGCGGTCCGAAGCGGCGGCAAAAGGCCCACGTACCTTAGCTCTTCCAACCGAGGAAAGAGCCTTCTTCTCAGGTATTGAGGGGTCTCTGCATACTGCAGGATTCGGGAGATGAACCAGGAATCATCGAACTCTTTGTCGCGATATACGACGACCCGGTCAACCCGAAAAACTGCTGCCGCCCTTGCGATCTGTCCAACCTTAAGCGTACTAACGCGCAGGTCCGCCGACTCCATCGTCGAGGAGGACGGTATCAAAATGGACGTCTCGCTGCCGCTGATCATCAGGTTCTTGCCTCCAGGATAAAGTAATCATATAAAAAGGTTTGGAGAAGGCGTTCGTTGCTTGGCTGCCGTCCAGATTCCGTTTGGTCGGCTCAGAGTGAGGGCCAGAGAGTCCTGGGGTCGAGGGACAACGTGGACTCGCAGTAGTTGCAAACTGTCTCCAGAGATGACTCAGCCTGGAGGGCGCGGTCCACCTCTTCTTGGGGCGGGAGGTATTGGGTCATCTCTTCCCCACAAAGAGGGCACCTTATCTTGAGCCATTGGAGTGTGGTGAGGTCCCTCATATTTCGTACCACTTCTCCGATAGCGGCCTGGTAAGAGCCTTGGGAGAACGTCACAGGCGCAAGGTGGCGAATCAGGGAGGGCATCTCCGCCTCTCTTTCGGCCAGTGGAATGATCAGATGACCCATTCCGAAGGCGAGCCCTATCTCCTGGTTTACCAAAGGCGAAACGATGCCGTTCAGGGTGAGAATGGAAACGACGCAGTCCGATTGGCGCATTCCGAAATGGATTCGCTCCGAGAGGCTGATGGATCGGGCCTTCTTGTACATGCAAGCGAAGCTTTCCAGGTCCACGGCCCAAAGGGTCTGGGCCAGCTCTTGGGCCAAGGGTTCGTCTTCTTCGCAGTGGGAGATGTAGACTTTGGTGATCATGAGTTACAGGGGAGTTATTGTCGTGATGTGTATTCATTCTTTTTGTGTTTGAAGAAAAATGCAATGCCGCCAGGTCGGATCGGCCCGAACCAGCCTGATATGACCTGATCTGATCTTATATGACCTGATATGGCCAGATCTGATTGGGCAGGTCAGACTTTGCCTACTAGCAGAATCGTTCCGTTTCGTCGTAACGGGAAGAGTCATAAGAGATGTCGCCCTGGAGGTGGAGATCGCCAAAAGGCCGAGAGGGATGGGAAACTCTAATTCAGCATCTCACTTGCCTAAAGCACACCGGAGCAAAAGCAGATGGACTACAAGCTAGAGCCGATTTCATCAGAGGACCGAAAATCAGTAATCGACATATTCAACCACTATGCTGAGAACAGTTTTGCAGCCTATCTGGAAAGCAAGGTACCTTACGAGTTCTTCGATATGATGATAATGGAAATGTCTCTGGGATACCCGGACGTTACCGCAAAGGATGCAAGCGACAGGGTCGTAGGCTTTGGGATGCTTCGCCCCCACCACCCCATGCCAGCCTTCTCCAGGGCTTCTGAGATCTCATATTTCATCTTGCCCGAGTGGACCAGGAAGGGAATAGGCAGATCCATCCTTGAGTATCTCATCGAGGGGGCGAAGGAGATGGGCATAACCACCATTCTTGCGAGCATATCTTCTCTTAACGAGGGAAGCCTTGCTTTCCACCGGAAGAACGGCTTTCAGGAGTGTGGCCGGTTCAAGGAGATCGGGATGAAGAAAGGCCGATCATTCGATGTGATCTGGATGCAGAGGATGTTGTGATAGCGATCGTATGGTGGCGTCACGTTGCGCCTTGCGAAGTCCTGATCGCCGCTACCCAACTTGCCCCCAGGCGGCGCCAAAAGTCACCAAAGTGCCTGTTTTTCTGCATGCACTGAGAGAAATGGTTAAGCATCTCGAAGATCATAAAATGTTTCTGCTGTACATGCAATAGTCCTCCAACCGTCAGAAGGCGATCGCAAATGCCCGCAAACTCCCAAAAGCCGATCCAGGAATTTCTCGAAGATCTTTCCTCGAAAGTCGGGACAAGGTTTGGCGATAGCGTTGACTTCGTCCTGCTCTTTGGAAGCGCGGCTCGTGGCGAGTGGAAGCGAGGGATAAGCGACGTCGACCTGATAATCCAGGTCGCAGACGAAAGACGCATCGAGGAGGTCAAAGAATACGTCGACTCGATCTTCTGGGAGCTTGACCAGAAGCACGATACAGGCCTGAAGGAGGCCTGCTCCACTGGAAACAGCAAGGATCGGGTAAAGAGGCTCATCTCGAAGACCAAGCTTTACGTCCCATACGAAGTCTTCGGGCCCGAGGACATTGACTGGGAAGGCGCTAAGATCAAGAGAAAAGACCTCGCCCTCGGCGCAAAGCTCGTCGCATCTCAGGCGATGCTCTTCAAGAAGATGAAGATCGAGGGAAAGATCCTCTACGGCCGCGACATAAGAGATGTGATCCAGGTCGATGCGAGCCTCTGGGAGCGGATGAAGGCGCTTCTTGTACCCTACACGATGGCGCTCCTTTCAAGCCTCGCAGCCCTCTTCGTTCCCAAGACCGCTCTGAAGGTGGCGGACAAGGCCGCGATCTACTCGATCGAGTCCGCCCTCTTCTTCATGGACCTTCCTGTAGGAAGGGGGATCGAGAAGGCGACAGAAGAGTGGGAGCAGGAGCTAAAGCACGAGTCAAAGCTGAGGCTGAACCTGTTCAACTTCATGGAGATCGACTCGGTCTTTTCTTTCGACTACAGAAAGCTGGTCCATTTCGACTTTGCAAGGGAGGCGATCGAGCTGAAGTACAACTGGGCCGCAAAGTCGCCGGACTTCGGGCGCTGGAGGACGCTGAAGTTCTGCTTAACGTCGCTTCTTTTCGTCAACTCGATGAACTGGTACGCCATTTTGAGGAGATTGGGGGTTGCCGTCTGAACGATCGCCTGGGCGCCCAGGTGTTGGGGCGCGGTTTCTGGCGGGCGATCATAGTATCCGTGGCGCACGAGGCGGTGGGCGTGTTCGCGTTGTGGGTAGGGGAGGAATGTGTGGTGAAAAATATGGCCGCTAAAAACAGCTTGGCGAAAAATGTTTATGCAGCGTTTACTTCAGGAATGCAAAGGAAGTGAACGCGAGGAAACACAAACGTGGATAAATATATGACGTCTTTGGATACTTTCAATTTAATATATGAAACATCGAAGACATCATGTAGACTCCCGTGTCGTAGGTCCAAACGTTTAAGCCGTCTGATGTTTTCAGAGCGTAGACGATGCCTTTGTGCGTCCCGATTGCAAGGGAGGCGATCGAGCTGAAGTACAACTGGGCCGAGAAGTCATCGGATTTCGGGCGCTGGAAGATTCTGAAGTATGTGGCTATTGAAAACAGCTTGGCGAAAAATGTTTATGTAGCTTTTACTTCGGTAATGCAACGGAAGCGAACACGAGGAAATACAAAAATGGGGAGATATGCAGTGTCTTCTGAGAAATTCACGCCCAAATATGAAAAGCCGAAGATTCTGCTCATTGATTTGCCCGATGATGTTCTTGAACGTGTACGATCTGTAGGTTACAACGCATCAGCCGGGACGTTTGGTTCGCCATATAAGGTATATAAAAGCGATGATTATATGCCTGTAATCCTCAACAAAGCCAATCTACCGGATTACACTGAGCAGGAAATCATATTCGTTGATCTTACACCCCCAGAAACTCGTGATAATCCCGAAGGAGAGAAGTCCAGGACAGACGGTGAACTTGATTGGTGGGCGAAATGTAGTCGAGGTGAAATTGATCCCCGTCCAAGGGCAATGTCCATAGTTCAAGACTCTTTTGACCGCATTTTTCAGCATGGTGGTCTCTTTGTAATCTTCGCGCAACCTCATCATTATCAATACTTAGTTTGGGCTAAAAAACCAACATATTATGATTTTAATGTATCTAAGAAGATAGAGCATGATAATTGGTCGTTCCTTTCAATTATATCTTCACTTAATATAAAAAATCTTTATGGTGAGGAAGTAAGTGTTATAGATTACGACTCAGATTTTCAACTTCATCGTCTTCTTCGAAAATATCTCAAAGACTTTAGATACGACGCCACCATTCTTCATCCATATCCAAATAAGACTAAATGGATTCCTGTTTTGAGGAACAAATTCGGAGATGATGTTGGTGGTTTAATTTGGCAGGAAGGTTCCAAAGGCCGAGTCCTTATCTTGCCACAAACATCGAAAAAGAGTGACGTCGTTGTTGCTCTATTACAGGAAGTCTTACCCGATATTTCGCCACACCTTTTCCCTCATGTAGAAGGCGCCCGATGGGTAGAACGAGACGAGTACGAACTTGATTCAGTACTTGAATATAAATCAGAGAAAGAAAATGTATGGCAAAGAGCAAAAAGAAAGATTGAAGACCTTGACAAGAATATTGCTGAGGAAAGGTGTAAACTCGGATTCCTACATGGAATACTTACCAAGACAGGAGATAACCTCGCAGCGGACGTTAAATTAGCTCTTGAATTCATAGGATTCGATCAAGTTGTAAATGTTGATGAAGAAATTCAAGAACAAGGGTGCTCAGTTCAAAAGCAAGAAGATCTACAAATACATGATAGATCACCAACTCTTTTGATAGAAGTTAAAGGCATATCTGGACTTCCAAGCGAATCAGACACCAATCAAGTTGTCAAGTATGTAGCGAGACGTATGAAGGAGTGGGATAGACGTGACGTCTTTGGAGTTTCAGTAATAAACCACCAAAGAAATCTCCATGCTATGGAGCGAGAAAATGAAAACACATTTAGCGAGACCCAAGTTGAGGATGCTAAAAGTCAGGATGTGACACTCGTAACTACTTGGGACATATTTCTTTTAATACGGGGGATGATGAAATGGAAGTGGGACCCCAAAGCGATTCAAGATCTGTTCTACGAGAGCGGAAGAATGTCTCGAATCCCGACGATCTACAAACCTATCGGAAATATCAGAAAACTTTTTCCAAGGAACGATGTCGTAGGCGTTGAGATCTCTGAAAATCTGAGTAAAGGCGATCGTGTGGGCTATGTAATTCGGGAAGGGTATTTGGAGGAAGATGTTAGCTCACTTCAAATTGATGGTCAGGACGTTGATGATGCTGTTTCTGGTCAACAGATAGGAATTAAAACAGAAAATCTAGATAAATTACGTGAAGGTATGATTATTTATAAGGTATCAGAACCAGAATAATATAAAACTTATTCCTCCCCCACCTTTCCCGCCTTCTTCTCCCGCTCGTACTCCTCCTTTATCGCCTCGACCATCTCCCCATCCGCCTCCACCACGAGCGGACCCATGTAGTTGCAGTCCTTGCAGTGGTAGACCTTGCCCACGTATCCCCCGGTCTCGTAACAAAGCTTTGAGCTTTCGCAAGGCCGGACAGACCTCCTTCAGCTTCTTTTTCTCCGCCACCCTTTCCGCCTTGGTCCGGGATAATGTCGTCACCTCTTACTAAAGTCGGAGGGCTTCGGGCCAGGCCAGGCCCCAGTGGCGCCGAGCGCCCTCGTGAACCGCGCCGGATCGCACCAAAAGCTTAGCACCTTCGCGGTCAATAGGCCGGCCCGAGCCGCCATCCAATGTCGTGTCAAAAAAATTCAAGAGGAGAAAATGTAATATGACCTCAACTGCGAAGCAGTATGTAGTCGACGAAAAAGGCGATCGAGTAGGCGTTCTTCTCAGCCTGGAGGATTATCAGAAGCTTCTCGACGAACTGGAGGAGCCAGAATCCCTCCGCGCCTATGACGCTGCCAAGGCCTCCTGTGAAGAGGCGATTCCTTTCGAAGAAGCCATCGCCGAGATCGAGAAGGACGGAGATGGCGTATAGCGTTCTCGTTCTTCCACGTGCCTAGAAAGAGTTGGCCCAGCTGCCTGATGGGCGCTACAAACAGGTACGCAATGCAATTCGGTCGCTCTCTCGCGATCCAAAACCATCCGGCTGCCTCGAAGTTCGGTGGGCGTGAAGGTTGGAGGACCAAGGTCAAGGATTATCGGGTGATTCACGAGATCGACAAGCAACATGTACCGCTAAAGTAAATATGCGCCGAAGGACCGGACCCAGGCGTATGTGGCGCCGGGTGCCCTTTCCTTCGCACCATCCCGCGCCGAAATCTTAGCGCCTTCAAGGATCCAGCATCGTTCACTCCCCGGATTCTTTACACTCGTCCACTTCCCTTCCGGTTGGTCTGATCAGGCTGATCAAGATCTGACCGACCCGAGGCTCGGGGCTGCTCTCGTCTGTGAATACATCAAGGTTTCCGGCTTTGTCGATTAGGAAAAGGGGGATTGCGGCCTTGCCGTAACAGCTCTTGAAGCCATTATAATCGAAATCTTCTGTCAACTTGAAGGACTCAAAGGTTGCACCAGCTTCGAACATGCGGGTCAGGTAGGAATAGGTCGTCTCTCTGCCAAAGAGGAACCTCCCCCGAAGATGAGTTGCGTGAACGACCTCTCTGCCCCTGTATCCTTCCGCCTCCGGCGGGATTTGATAAGACTCGGCCCTTCCAAAGGTCGATGAGAAGTGGAGAGATGCAAGGGAATTTGCCTTGTCGTTCGATGTCATGGCCATCAGACGTCCTATCCCTTCCAGCTCGATCTCATCCAAAAGATGCTCTGCCATGATGTTTCCATGATGGGTTTTCAACCCTGCCTCATAAGCCTCAGATATCTGCCGATAGTTGGTGTCCACCAAGAGAACTGGAATTCCCTCTTCTTGAAGCTTGGCTGCAATCTGGCGCGCCCAAGAGTGTGCGCCCACTATCAGAACCCCCTGAGGGTTGGGCTGGGCGAGGTCCAACCAGTAAGCCAGGTGGTTGATGGTGATTCCGTAGATCGAAATTGTCCCGATTATGACGAAAAATGTCAATGGTGCAAGGGCTTCAGCCTGAGCATATCCTGCCTCGGTCAGACGAAACGAAAAGACCGAAGAGACCACCGCAGCCACTATACCACGAGGCGCCATCCAGGACAAAAAGACCAGTTCTTGCCAGGTCAAATTTGAACCATAAGAAGATATGAGGACTGCAGCCGGGCGGACTATAATCATCAAAACCGCCAAGAACAACAGGCTGCGACCGTTGAAAAAGGCCATGTCGCTCAGGGAAAGCCGGGCTGCCAAAACAATGAAAAGAACTGATATCAGAAGAACCCTCAAGTTTTCCTTAAACTCAATTATGTGCCTGACCGCGACTACATTTTGGTTGGCCAAGACCACACCCATAACCGCAACTGCCAAGAGACCGGACTCAATCTGAACGAGATCCGAGATCGTAAAGACGGCCACTACAGTCATCAGAGTGAAAGGATTCTGGAGGTGGTCGGGAATCCAGTAGCGCTTCAAGAACTGGACCATAACAATCTCGCCAAGCACACCAATGGTGCCACCTACGAGAACGGTCTTAAGAACCGCCATTATCGTTGGAAGGGTCGCTTCCCTGAACCCGCCAATGAAAAGCGCCTGAAAGACCAGAACTGCAAGTATGGCGCCCACAGGATCATTCATGATCCCTTCCCACTTCGCTATGGGACCGACCTTGCCTTTGGGTTGGACCTGGATCAATATTGGCAAGATCACCGTAGGTCCGGTGACCACCAAAGTAGATCCCAAGAGCATCGCCAAACCTGGGTCGAGCCCCAAGATGAAATGGGCAGCGAAAGATGCCATGATCCAGGTCACCAACACCCCAAAGGTTACCAGATTTCGAACCACAGCCCCGATCTCTCGAAGCTCGTCGATCCTTAGGTTCAACCCTCCTTCGAAGAGGATGACAGCCACGGCTAAAGATACAAGAGGCACGAGAAGATTGCTCAAGATCTCATCTGGATCGATATATCCAGTCACGGGTCCGGCTATCAGGCCGAAGACGAGCAGTACCAATATGGAAGGAAGGCCCAGTCGCCAGGCGAGCCACTGAGCCACGATGCCCAGCACGAGGATACTTGCAAGGTAGATGAGAACCTCTTCGGTCAAGGGGATACCCCTGATGAATTATGGTGATGCTTGAGCCCATCATGTACATATATCTATCGGGCAAAGATTGCCCGCATTTCCGACATTAACGTTTGATTATCTATCCATTTAGCCTCGATTTAGGCGTATTTCCAAACCATTCCGTCATTTTTTCTAGTTTTTGATAGCTACCGCTATTCAGCGTTCGTTCTGTCGAGAGTTAGCAATTGGTACAAGTTAAAACCAATCGCATTGAACAACATTTTAACACATGTTCTTCTTACCGTAGTAACCATGACATGACCTGCCTTAAAGCCCCTCTTTATAACCGCATAATGTCTCTCAACTGGAGATCGTTTCTTGCTGATTCTCTCATTACGCATGATGTCCCTTATTCCTAATGGATGCCCTCTCGCAGCTCGTTTCATTGATGTGTCATACCCTTCTCTGACATTCGGCAGGAGAATTTCCCTCACAAATATTTTTTCACATAATTTTGCTTTACATAATGCGGGACAACCTTAGAATATAATTATATCCGTGTGGCCTATCTGCAAGTATTCAAATCCCACAATCACTGCTTATGCGCGCGCCACCTTAATATTACTTAAAGTATATAACTAATTGGGCCGCTAAACCGCTATCAAGAGAATTATTTTAGATCAGCGCTCGCCCTGCCTAACGTCGGTTCTGTTTCTGCCCCAGAATATCCTTTGTCAGCGTAACAGACTTCACCTTCTTTGGCTAAGTCCACCTGGCTGTCATGAACTGATGCGGTTGTAGTTTCGATATCTCTTATCAAACCGTTATCAGCATCAATTTTTGAGTGGAGTCTATAACCGAAATAAGATTTAACTCCTTTCTTTGTCCTGGTACCATCTTTGCTTCATCAATGGCAAAATCGACTAACTGTTGCATGAAAGTTAATATAACACTAATTGTATATAAACATCCAGGTGCGGTCGTGGAAGCTCATGAAAGAGTGCGTAGGTTTTTCGAAATCCTCTATAGAATACTAATTATATATAGAACAATAGGCTGAAGGCACCGTGACTTTCCAGATGTGGTTTATCCGGCCATATATATGGGTTTATATCAGTCCCGGTGTATTAGGTTTACAAGTCCTGTGTCTCAACCAAGCCCCGGTGGCGCCAAGTGGACCGCGCCTAGATGAAAGCTGTTTTTGGCTCAAGCTTCACATCGACCAGGCCAAAGATAACGCCAATGGTGCTTACCTGGTGGCAATATTCAGCACCATCCGCACATCTTTTCTGGCCACGGATCGAAAGGCTGAGGGCTGACCGGCCAGGCGGCGCCAACTGGAGCCGGGCGCACCGGGTGAAAGCATCCTCGATTACAACCGGACAAGAACGACTGTTTGAGGCAAAGGTAACTGAAACCCTTGTGGTTTACACTTCTACATCGACTCCAGTGCCGGTATTCCTAAAGTTTCAAGGGTCTCTCTGAGGGCGTTTCTGGAGGCGTTCACCAGAGCCAACCGGCTCTCACGAAGTCCCGGCTCAGTGTCCAGGACCGGGCTGCACCTATAAAACTGGTTGAAGGTCTCGGCGATCTCGCGAGCGTAAGTTGCAAGATGGTGAGGCTTGAGCTCTTTGGCAGCCCGTTCCACAACCAAGTCAAACTCGGATATCTTCTTGATCAGGGCAACCTCTTCTGGGCTCTCAAGGATGGAGGGATCGAACGATTCCGCAGGCTCGGCTTTGTTCAATATGCTAGTGGCTCTGGCATGAGAATACTGGATGAAAGGAGCACTAAGCTTCTCGAAATCCAGCGCTTTTTTCCAGTCGAAGGTAGTGGCCTTGTCGGGAGATACCTTGACGATGTCATATCTCACCGCGCCAAGTCCCACATCTTTGGCCACAGAGCGCCTGAACTCTTCGTCTTCTTCGGGCCGGCGGGAGGTAACCTCTTTGTATGCTTGAGCTTCGATCTCGTCCAAAAGCTCGTCTGTTGTGATGAACTTTCCCCTCCTCGTGCTCATAGACCCTGAAGGAAGGGATACGAACTCGAAGATCACAATCTCAGGTCCGCGCACCTTCATCAGCTTTAAGGCGGCCTTGAGCTGCCCTGATATGAGCTTGTGGTCTGCCCCCAAAACGTCTATCATCCTATCGGAGTTCTGGGCCTTCCACCGGTGGTAGGCGAGATCTCTGGTGGTGTAAAGGGAAGTTCCATCGGACCTTTTCAGAACTAGCTTCTTTTCGAAACCCTGATCGTTCAAGTCCATCTGGAGGGCGCCCTCCTCCCATTCGGTAAGGCCTGTCGCCTCTAACGATTCGAGCACCTGAGACGTTGATCCGTCCATGACAAACTCACTTTCCCAGTGGTAGGAGTCATGGGATATGTTGAGTCTCACGAGGGTCTCTCTTATTCCTGTAAGGGCGAACTCCACAGCCTGCCTGAACTTCTCGGCGGTGTCTTCGTCGCCGGATTCGTAAAGCTGCATCAGCTCATTCACTTCAGATACGAGATCTGGATTTGCTTCTAGGTCCTTGTTGGCTTGAATGTAGACAGAGGCCGTAGCGTGATCTGGCTTTGCGTTTTCCAGCTCGTAGCGTCCTCGTCCCCAGACGACGATCGCGATCTGTCTTCCCATGTCGTTAACGTAATATTGAGATTCGACATCACAGCCCGCCTTTCTGAGAACTCTGACCAACGTGTCGCCTATGACCGAGTTTCTGATATGGCCTACATGTAATGGGCCGTTGGGGTTGGCCGATGTGTGTTCTACTATGACCTTCTCGGTCATGGAGCCTTTCCAACATTTGTCACCTTGAGCCTCTAGAAGGACCGATTCCAGATACCTTCGGTTGGTGTAAAAGTTCAGGTAGGGACCCTTTGCCTCTACCCGGTCCACGGTGGTGTCACCTTCGATGACGAAGGCATCTCTAATCTCTTGGGCGATCGACGCAGGGTTGCGCTTGAGAACCGGCGCCAACCTGAAGGCCACAGTTGAGGCAAGGTCGGCATGAGGGCTCATCTCCATTGCCAGCTCGTTCTCTCCATTGCTCGGAAGCTCAAATCCGCAGCGTTCAATCGCGTCGCACAACAGCGACTCAACATTACTCCAGAAATCCAGGAACATGAAACACCACCGCAAACAAATCCTGGAGGGGGAATTTGATATAGGGATATAAGCATTGCGAGGCTTTACGATAAACGCAGCAGAATGCCTGTGACTTTAGTCATGGGATGAATGCGTACCAACAATCGGCATCATGCACGGGAAGATATCGTTTAATACAGGGGATGCTTGAGACGTATCAGATGATTAAAGCCTACAAGTTCCGGATCTACCCCAC
>Ga0272443_10004097_pt1 | contig 16346 bp, 14 predicted proteins | sample SSMAcet12_FD_193581 | JGI IMG/M metagenome (GOLD analysis project Ga0272443, IMG submission 193581) | Marine sediment archaeal communities from Little Sippewissett salt marsh, Falmouth, MA, United States - SSM-Acet-12 | ecosystem: Environmental > Aquatic > Marine > Wetlands > Sediment ... | reverse complement strand
CGGTGCCGATCGTCAGTAGAAACGCGGGGATCAGATACGGAATGGCGGCGTACACGTCGAGGTCGGCGATCTTGGCCGAAGCAATCAACGCCGGACCGAGCGGATAGATCAGCAGGAGCGCGTGGCGAAACCAGACGTTGGCCGCCGACTTGACGTCCGGCGCCGTGTGTCCCGCGCCGCGCTCGATCAACGGTGCCGACAGGAGCGCGCCACCGGGCATCGGGAGCATCCCGAGCAGCGCCGGCGCGAGGGCGAGGAACGGGCGGACGCCAATCCGCAGATTCGACACGAGGCGTTCCATCTCCCCCGAGGTCTCCATCGCACCGCCGATCAAAGGGATGAGACCGACAATCAACGCGAGTAGCAGGACCGACGGATCGGAGATCGTGACCCAAAGCGCATGGCCGAAGGCAGCGGGAGTCAGGGTGAACACCGCGAGGACCGCAGCGGCGATCGCCATCCCAAGCGCCAGGTTGCGCCGTGAAACGAACAGAAGAAAGACAACCGACAGCGAGAACCCGATCCAAAGCAGCATGCATCTCCCATTCCGATGCCCGCGATGTGCGGCGGCCAAGGGTATCCGAAGATCGAGCGACCCTCATCCCTCCTCGTGCACATGGCGGGCCATGGAGTACCCTCCCCTCGGGTGATCCGAATGAGTGAGCTTCAGCATGCCGTCGACCGATCTTTGCTCGCGGGGAGACTCCCGTGCGAGAGATCCTTTGCCGTCGCCGCCGAACTCGGCGTTGCACCGACCCAAGTTCGTGAGGCCGCCGAGGAACGCAACGTGCGCTTCTCGCGCTGTCAGCTCGGCCTGTTCGGTTTCGAGGATCTCGGAGACAAGCGGCTGATTCACGCGCTCCCGAAGATCACCGAGTCCCTCGAGAAACAGATCCGAGAGGCGCTGATCGACGGGTGCCTCTCCTGCGCGGCCGCCTGGCGGATCGCCGAACAAGAGGCGCTGCCGCGCTTCCTCATCGGCTGTGCGTGCGAAACACTCGAGGTCCGCATCGCGCCCTGCCAGCTCGGCTGTTTCTAGGCAACGGGCGTAGTCGGGAGTTCCCCTCGCAAGACACCGAGGACATTGTCGACGGCAAGCCGTGCCATAGCGTGACGCGTCTCGCGGGTCGCGCTCCCTAGGTGCGGGGCGAGAACGATGCGCTCGGTCAGCGCGAGTAGCTTCGGGTGGACGGTCGGCTCGTTCTCGTACACGTCGAGACCCGCACCGGCGATCGCTCCCGCTTCGAGCGCGTCGACGAGCGCCGCTTCGTCGACGACCGAACCCCGCGCAGGGTTGATCAGGATCGCCGTCGGCTTCATTCGCGCGAACGCGTCGGCGTCGAACAGGTGGCGGGTCTCCGTCGTCTTGGGAACGTGGATGGAGACGAAGTCACTGCCGGCGAGGAGCTGCTCGAACGAGACGTACTCCGCTTCGAGCTCCCGCGCGGCGTCCTCATGCCACGTCCGGCTGTGATAGAGGATGGGCATGCCGAACCCGAGCGCCCCGCGACGAGCAACGGCGGTTCCGATTCGCCCCATCCCGACGATGCCGAGCGTCTTCCCGTGGACGTCGAGTCCGAGCAGCGGTTGATCCAGGCTCCACGCTGGAAAACGCCCCTCGCGGACGGCCCGATCGGCTTCAGCGATCCGCCGGGCCGCGGCGAGCAGAAGGGCGAAGGTCAGATCGGCGGTCGCCTCGGTCAGCACGTCGGGCGTGTTGGTGACCATGATCCCGAGTTGGCTCGCCGCCTCGACATCGATGTTCTCATAGCCGACGGCAACGTTCGCCACGATCTTCAAGGAGCCCCCGGCGCGCAGGATCTCCTCGTCGATCCGGTCGGTGAGTAGACAGACGAGCGCCTCGGCATCGGCGACTCCGCAGAGGAGTTCCTCGCGATCGATCGGCCCGACCGATTCATGCAGGTCCAGGCGATGACCCGCCGCCCTGAGGCGGTCCGCTTGGTCTTCGTAGAGCGTTGTGGTGCTGAAGACGGTGGCCATCGTGCCGATCAGCCCCTCGGAATCGCGCCGCGTGCCAGTTCGTCCGCCCGCTCGTTCTCGGGATGGCCCGCATGCCCCTCGACCCAGTGGAAGGACACCGTGTGATTCGCGACCAGCTCATCGAGCGCCCGCCACAGGTCCTCGTTCTTCACCGGGAGCCAGCGTTTTCCGCTCCGTCGCCTCCATCCGTTCGCCTTCCACGACCCGATCCACTCAGTAATTCCCTTCCTCACGTAGGTCGAGTCGGTGAACAGATCGACCGACGACTTCCCATTCAGCGCGCGGAGCGCCTCGATCGCCGCCGTCAGCTCCATCCGGTTGTTCGTCGTCGCCGGATCGCCGCCTGCGATCTCCTTGCGGTGCGCTCCGGAGACGAGGATCGCCCCCCAGCCGCCCGGGCCCGGATTCCCGCTGCACGCGCCGTCGGTGTAGACAATGACTCGATTCACGATGGCCTACGTATAGCCGATCCGCAGGGCGAAGTCGACCACCAGCAGGCCAATTGATCTTCTCCCAACTCCATTCCGAAGAGAGAACCGTGATCCCTTGACGAAGGCTGCCCATCCTCGTAGGGTCTGGCCACTTCGCGAGGGAAGGATCAACGGATGTCAAGCGAGCACCAGGGACGGATCGCCACGGAGCTTGCGCTTTCGCCTCGCCAGGTCGAGGCGACGGCGGCTCTCCTCGACGACGGAGCGACGATCCCGTTCATCGCTCGGTACCGGAAGGAGCGGACCGGCTCGCTCGACGAGGTCACGATCGGGGCGATCCGCGACCGCCTCGCCCGGCTCCGTGCCCTCACCGAGCGGAAGAACGCCATCCTCACGTCGCTTTCCGAGCGCGAGCTTCTCACCGACGAGCTGAAGGCGGCGATCGACGGCGCCGAGACGCTGGTGGAACTCGAGGACCTGTACCTCTCCTACCGGCCGAAGCGCCGGACGCGGGCGATGATCGCTCGCGAGCGAGGCCTCGAGCCACTCGCGGAGATACTGCTAGCGCAGAACACGTCAACCGATCCGCTTCGCGAAGCTCAAGGCTTCGTTGACCCGGAGAACGGCGTTGACGATGTCCCAGCCGCGCTTGCCGGCGCACGCGACATTCTGGCCGAGACGATCAACGAGTCTGCCGAGGCTCGGGGTGAGATCCGTAGGCTGTTCGACAAGCGGGGCGTCCTGCGGACCCGCGTCGTTGAGGGGAAGCAGGACGACGGGGCAACCTATCGAGACTACTTCGAGTGGGAGGAGCCGCTGGCCAAGGCGCCCGGCCACCGGATCCACGCGATCCTCCGCGCCGAGCGCGAAGGCGTCCTCCGGCTGACCGCACGCCCGGACGACGATGCGGCCATCGAGCGACTGAAGCGTCGGTTTGCCCACGGCCGAAACGCCGCGTCCGATCAGGTCTCCGAGGCCGTCGAGGACGGTTACAAACGGTTGATGGCTCCATCGATCGAGAACGAGGTCCGCGCCAAGCTGAAGGAGCGGGCGGACGAGGAGGCGGCTCGGGTATTCGCCGCGAATCTCCAGGAGCTGCTGATGGCTCCACCGCTCGGCCAGAAGCGAGTTCTGGCGATCGATCCAGGTTACCGCACAGGAGGCAAGGTCGTCTGCCTCGACGCCCAAGGGCAACTGCTGACGCATACGGTCGTGCAGATCGCCGGCTCGGAGCGGGAGCGCGCGCTCGCCGGGCAGACGATCGTCGATCTCGTCCGAAGCTACGCCATCGACGCCGTCGCGATCGGCAACGGAACGGCCAGCCGCGAAACAGAGGCTCTCGTCCGCGCACTCGATCTCGTCAAGAGCATCCCGATCGTGCTCGTCAACGAATCCGGCGCGTCGGTCTACTCGGCCTCGGAGATCGCGCGGCGCGAGTTCCCGGATCAGGACATCACCGTCCGCGGCGCGGTTTCGATCGGACGCCGGCTGATGGATCCGCTCGCCGAGCTGGTCAAGATCGATCCGAAAGCGATCGGCGTCGGGCAGTATCAGCACGACGTCGATCCGGCGAAGCTCGGCGGTGCGCTCGACGACGTGGTCGAGTCTTGTGTCAACGCGGTCGGCGTTGAGGCAAACACAGCGAGCGCCTCGCTCCTGTCGCACGTCTCCGGGCTCAGCCCGAAACTGGCCGAGAACGTTGTCTCCTATCGGGACGAACACGGCCCATTCCGAAGCCGCGCTGAGTTGAAGAAAGTCCCGCGGCTCGGCCCGAAGGCGTACGAGCAAGCGGCCGGTTTCTTGCGGATCCGCGATGCCGAAGATCCGCTCGACCGAAGCGCCGTACATCCCGAGAGCTATGGAACCGTCCGTCGAATGGCGTCCGATCTCGGGTGCACGGTCGCCGATCTGATCGACAGCAAAGAGCTCCGCGGCCGGATCGACCTCGAACGCTACGTCGCCGAAGATATCGGACTGCCGACGCTGACCGACATCCTCGCCGAACTCGCGAAGCCCGGGCGTGACCCGCGGGACTCCTTCGAGACCTTCTCCTTCTCCGAGGACGTGCAGAAGATCGAGGATCTCTCCGCCGGAATGAAGCTTCCGGGAATTGTGACCAACGTCGTCGCCTTTGGCGCGTTCGTCGACATCGGGGTTCACCAGGACGGGCTCGTGCACGTTAGTCAGCTCGCCGATCGCTACGTCGAGCATCCGTCGTCCGTCGTTCGGGTGGGCCAGCGGGTGACCGTCACCGTCGTCGCGGTCGACATCGAGCGAAAGCGGATCGGCCTGTCGATGAAGCAAGACCCGACGAAGTAAGCTTCGCGGTGGGGGCCGACTGCCAAGAAGCCGCTGCTACGCCCTGTCGGCAGCGATCGTTGAGCGCCGCTAACGAGCCCTGCACCACGCCCGGCGCGAGACGACCAATCCTTGACAGCGTCACCAACCGGAGATCGCTTCCAGCGTTCTCCGAGCAACCGACGGCGATCTTTGATCGTCATCGGTTGCCCCACTACCATGTCCGAGAAATCCAGCGCGGGGAGACCGTCATGAGCGAGCCCCAGATCACCCTCCTTCTCGGAGACGAGTTTCGCTGCGAGCGAGCGCTCGCCCAACGGGTGACCGCCCTTGAAGCGATCGATCCGAACTGCGAGCGCCGCGTCCTGTTCGGCGACGAGCTCGAACCCGCCTCGTTCGAGATGGAGCTTCGGTCGACGTCTCTCTTCGCTCTGGGACGACACTTCATCGTGCGTGACGTCGAACGCCTCAAGGCAGCGAAGGAGCTGTCGCCGACCCTCGCAACGGGGTTCCCCATCGAAACCTTCGTCACGCTCGTCGCCCGCGAGCTGAAGACGACCAGCCCGATCTTGAAGGCATGCAAGGCGATCGACGCGGTCGTCGCCCTCCCCACTCCGAAGGGGCGAGCGGTGCCGGCAGCCGTCCGTGAGATCCTGGCGTCAATGGAGATCGACGCGTCGCCCGACGCGATTCGCCGTCTCGTCTTCCGAAACGGGGGAACCCTTCTCGGGATCGCTCAGGAAGCGAAGAAGCTGCGTTCGTTCGCGCCGGGATCGACGGTCACCGAGGAGATCGTCGACCAGATCGTCTTCCCGAGCGCCGAGCAGACCGTCTATCCGTTCTTCGATCGTCTCGGGGAGCGGGACCTGGCCGGTGCTCTTGCAACCCTCAACGACGTCCGAGACGACGCCGGGAGGATCCTGGGAGGTGCGATCCGCCACCTGGCGCGGCTGGCGATGGTTCGAGCGGTCCAGGAACAGAAGGGCAAACGAATGCGATTGTCCGAAGCGCTCGGGCTTCCCGACTGGCTCTGCAAACGACTCGCCGGCCAGGCCAAACACCACACACTCGACGATTTGGCGAGATCGCTTCAGGCGGGTGTCCGGCTCGACCTTCGCATGAAACGCGGAGAGCTATCTGCCGGCGACGCCCTGCTGCAGCTCACGTTCGAGGCCACGGCACCCGCGTAGCGAATCCCACCTACTTGGCTTCCGAGACCACCCGAACCGGGATGAACCGGTCGAAGCCGGCCTTCTCAAGGAGCATCCGGCTGGCAACGAGGGCGCAGAAGAGGCTTCCTACGACACCGATCCCAAGCGTGATCGCGAATCCACGGATCGGTCCGGTACCCAGCAGGAGTAGAATCAGCGCCGTGATCAAGGTCGTGATGTTCGCATCGAGGAGCGTTGAGAGCGACTTCTCGAAGCCGGCGCGGACCGCAGCAAGCGGCGACTTCCCCGTCCGGCGCTCTTCCTTGATCCGCTCGAAGACGATCACGTTGGCATCGACCGTCATGCCGATGGTCAGGATGATGCCGGCAATGCCGGGGAGTGTCAGGACCGCCCGGAACAGAACGAGCGCGCCGAAGACGATCAGCATATTCAAGACGAGCGCGACGTTTCCAACCACGCCGAGCACTCGATAGAACGCGAACATGTAGACGAGGATAAGGACGAAGCCAATCACGATCGTCATCATCCCACGCCGGATCGAGTCGTCACCCAACGAAGGTCCGACCGTCGTCTCTTCGACGACGCGGATCGCGACCGGAAGCGCGCCGGCCCGGAGGATGACGGACAATCGCCGCGCCTCGTCTTGGTCTCGAATGTTGGAGATGCTCGAGCCATCTTGGACGCCGCGCCAGCCCTGCGTCTGAGCCACGCGGACGATGCTCTCCTGGATCACGGGCGCACTGTAGATCGTATTGTCGAGGATGATCGCCATGAACTCACCGGCACCGAGGCGCTGGATGATCTGCGCGAATCGCTCCGCACCTTCCTGATTGAAGGTGAGAGCGACGGCAAACTGCCCCGCTGTTTGAAGGGTCTGCCCGCCAGTCCGCACGACCGCGTTTGTCAGGGCGGCGCCGGTCAAGAGAACCTCTCTCTCGACGATGTACGGAACCCCTTCACGATTGCGGAGGAGTTCCTCCCGGCTCGAACTCGGCACCAGATCGTCCATCGCGCTCTGTCCCGCCCGCACGACTCGGCGAAACTCGAGGACCGCTGTCTGGCCGATCAAGCCCCTCGCCTCCGCCGGATCGGTCGCGCCGGGGATATTGACGAGGATTCGATCCCCGCCGAACGCGCGGATCTCGACGTTCGCCAGACCGTACTGGTTGATCCGGTTCTCGAGGATCGTGATGATCCGGTCGATCGTCTCGGACTGATCGCCCGCGCTCATCTCCTCGACGCCCTCTCCCTCGAGGACCATTCGCACGCCACCCTGCAGGTCAAGCCCGAGCTTGACAACGTCGCCGAGGGGCCAAAACGGATAAAGGAGGTAGAGCGCGCCGAACGCGACGACGAGAACGACGCCGAAACGCAACCAATCGTTGCGGCTCATGCCGTGTTGTGCCATCCTCTAGACCTCTCCCCCTACTTGTCGGCTTTCCTTACGATGCTCGTCTTCGCCATGCGAAGCTTCGAGCCATCCTCGAGGATCAGCACCGCCGACGTGTCCCCGATCGATTCGATCTCGCCGTGGATGCCGCCCGCCGTAACCACTTTGTCGCCACGCTTTAGGCCCTCGATCAGCTGGTTCATCTGCTGCTGACGCCGACGCTGAGGCCGTATCAGCATGAAGTAGAAGATCCCACCGAACACAACGATCAGAATGAGCAGGGGCAGGAAATCGGTGATCCCCCCCGAACCCGTTCCGGTCCCCTCCTGAGCGAAGACCCGAGAACCCAGAATCGCGATCCATCCGATCGCGCCAAGTACCACTCGCATCATGCTATCACTCCTTGCCCGCTCGCCAGTGTCGGTAAATCCCTAGTGAGATGAACAGGATCCCGAACACACCGAACGCGACCGCTGCTATGATCTCGTCACCCCGCTCGAATCCTCTTCGGATCGCTATGACGCGTTCCAGCAGGGCGAAGAGAACGGCCCAGAGTATAGCGTATAGGGCAATCAAGGTCGACGTGCGGCCGGCTCCCCGCGGCGCCTTCCTCGACACCCAATCATAGGCAATCGACGTGATCGGAATGCTCGTCCACAACGCCGCAAGGCCGTCAGGGCTCTCGAGGAGCGAGACCGCCAGAAGAAGCAGCAGATGCCCGGGAAACAGCGCGAGAAGATTGGCGACCGGCCTCTCCGCCTCCGCGCCTCTCCTCGCCCCTCGAACGAGATACGCGGAGACGAGAAGCGTCTCCGCGGCGACGACCGCGCCGAGAACCATCGACAAGTGCCCGATGAGAAGAACGATCCCGATCACGACGAGCATCAGAGGGATCGACCAGATCGGAAGTGGCGGCCTCATCGGGTCTCCTGCGAAAGAAGCGGCGCGATGTGGAGCCTCATCGGGTCTCCTGCGAAAGAAGCGGCGCGATGTGGAGCCTCATCGGGTCTCCTGCGAAAGAAGCGGCGCGATGTGGAGCCTCATCGGGTCTCCTGCGAGAGAAGCAGCACGTTGACGCTTCATCAGATCCCCGGGAGGAGGAGCTTCGCGATGACGAACAGGAGGCCGAATCCCAACACGTCGGTCACCGTCGTCAGAAAGATCCCCGAGGCGAGAGCCGGATCCTTCCCGAGCCGCTGGACGCCCAACGGAATCGCAACGCCCGCCAGACCTGCGATGATCAGATTGAGCCACATCGCTAGACAGACAGCAACGCCGAGGAGGAACTCACCCTTCCACAGGTACGTGATCGCTCCGACCGTCGAACCGAGGAGGATCCCATTCGCGCCCCCAAGAAGAGACTCCTTCGCGAGAAGGTGCCATCCCTTTCGGCGCTCCATCTCACCCAACGCCATCCCGCGGGTGATGATCGTGACCGTCTGCATCCCCGCGCTCCCTCCCTGCCCGGCAATCACGCCCATCATGACCGCGAGTGCGGCGACCTTGGCGATCGTTTCCTCGAACAGACCGACGACGACGGCCCCGGCAAGGGCCGTGAACAGGCGGACGTACAGCCACGGAAGTCGCATCCGGAGCGACGCCCACCACGTCGTGTCGACGCCCTCCTCGCCGGGAACGCCTGCGAGGCCGTAGATGTCCTCGGTCGCCTCGTCGCGGATCACGTCGATGACGTCATCGACGGTAATGACGCCGAGGAGCACGTTGGCCTCGTCGACGACGGGAAGCGCGAGGTAGTCGTACTTGTCGAACAAGCGCGCAACCTCTTCGGCGTCGGCCTCAACGTGAACGGCAACGGCGTCGCGGACCACGAGATCGCTCAGGCCTTTCCCGGGAGGAGCGAGCGCTATGTCACGCAGGGAGAGGACCCCGAGCAGACCACCGGCATCATCTACGGCGTAAGCGTAGTAGACGGTCTCCGCTTCCTCGACTCGACGACGGAGGAGGTTGATCGCATCTTGGGCGGTCATCGTGAGGGAGAGGGGAACGATCTCTGGAGACATCAGACCGCCGGCGGTGTCCGGCGGATAGGCGAGCAGATCGGTGAGAATTTCCGCGTCCCGTGTGCTCAGGCGGGAGAGAAGCTCCCGCTGGATCTCTTCAGGGAGTTCGAACAGGAGGTCGACCGCGTCGTCGGGGTCCATACGCGAGAGAATCTCGCTGGCCTCTTTTCGATCGAGCCTGATGACGAGTTCGGCGGAGTCCTCCGGCTCCATCTCGCCCAACGGCTCAGCCGCCGCGTGGCGGAGGAAGAGACGATGGATCAGGTCGGTCGCCTGCTCCTCGGAAAGGTCGCTCAGCACCTCGGCAACGTCGGCCGGATCCTGTTCGAGGAGTTCTCGCAAGATGACCTTTCGCTCGTCCATCGATCCTCCTTAGGGAGACTCGGATTATAGGCCGCTTCACGGATCGGGAGCAGCTCGACCCTGAAGCTGCGACCGGCCGCTTTTCCGCGGGAGCGCAACTCGGGCATCATGGAGATCCGATGACGACGCGAGGGATCCAGAGCCTCCGTGCGGCCGGGATCGATCACGAAGTCCTGACGTACCGCTACGACAGGATGGGCGCGCGGCTTGCCGCCGACGCGATCGGCCTTCCCCACGACGTGGTTCTGAAGAGCCTCGTCTTCCGAGCCGATGGGTCCTTCCTGTTCGTTCTCCTGAGCGGCAGCGCCAACGTCAGCACGCGAAAGGTCGGCCGGCTGACCGGCCACAAGCACGTCGAAGCCGCGTCGCCACGCGACGCCGAGCGCGTGACCGGCTATCGCGTCGGTGGGATCAGCCCGCTCGGGTCGCGGCGCCACCTGCAAGTGATCCTCGACGAGACGACCGCCGCGAGCGAGCACCTGGTGATCAACGCGGGGTCACGAGGCGTCCTCGTTCGTCTGACGACGGCTGATCTCATCCGAATCACGAAGGCGATCGTCTCCGACGTTCGAACCCGCTGACCCTCCGCTCACGGAGCACAGCGCCTCATCTGAGAAGGTCGGCAGCGAGGACATCCAACATCCGGACCGGCTAACGACCCGGCCCCGACGCTACGAAAGGGCTTCCAGCTCGTCGATCATCCCAGCGAGGACGTCGAATCCCCCTTGCCAGAACTCGCGCGTCCGGATGTCGATCCCCGCTTCCTCGAGAATCGCCGACGGCGCCTTCGATCCGCCGTAGGCCAGGATCTTGAGGTAGTTCGGGACGAACGCCTCGCCTTCGACCTTGTACCGCTGGAAGAGCCCGAGGACGAGCAGGAGCCCGAACGTGTATGCGTAGCAGTAGAAGGGCGTCGCGTAGATGTGCGGGATGCTGACCCACTCTGACTTGAACTCGTCCGCCAGCTCGAGGCTGTCGCCGAACTGCTCGCGGAGGTTCTCCATGTACGCCGCCGAGAGCTGATCGGCTGTCGCCTCTTCCTCGGAGATCATCCGATGCGCCTCTCGCTCGAATAGAACGAAAAACGCCTGGCGAAGGACCATCGCGTAGCTGTCGTCGACGTATTTCGCGAGGAGCGTGCGGCGGAACACGGGATCGGGATTCCGCTCCAGCATCGCCTCAAGGAGAAGCATCTCCGCGAAGTTCGACGCCGTCTCCGCCAGGGGCAGAGAGGAGTGGACCGTCAAAATCGAGTGATCGGCCGCCATCATCGCGTGCACCGCGTGGCCGAGCTCGTGTGCCAAAGTCGCCACGTCGTCTGCCCTGTCGTTGTAGTTGACGAGGACCCACGGTGTCTTGTCGGGAACAACGCCGTAGCAGAACGCACCGGTGTCCTTGCCAGGCCTGGGGCTCGAATCGAGATGTCCCTCGGCGAGAACCCGCTCCGCCAACGAGGCGACCTCGGGCGAGAAACCCCGTAGGCACTGAAGCACGAGGTCGACGCCCTCGACGAACGGGTACTCCACCGCTGCCTCGTCAAGGGGCGCGTAGATGTCGAACCGCCGCAGCTTGGGAAGGCCCAGCCAACCTGCCTTCAGGCGGAAGAAGCGTTGATAGAGCTCGACGTTCTCCCGACACGTATCGAGGAGCAAGTCGACGGCCTCGTCCGGGATGTCGTTGGCCAGATTGCGAACGGAAATCGGCGACGAGATGCCTCGGAGCCCGACATTCTCGGCGTGCCAGTCGCCGGCGACGTACTTGTAGATCTGGGAGAGCTCGCCGCTACGGGCTTCGTAAACACCGAGGAGTGCGCGGTAGGCGGCTTCGCGCCGAACTGGAGACGCATCGCGGGCGTAGACCATCACTTCCGACCGCGTTAGCCTCTTCGTCTCGCCGTCGATCTCGACGTCGTAGGTGAACGCGTTGGTGATCATCTCGTAGAGCGTGACCAGGCACTCGACGCCGTTGACGTTCTTGACGTTGATCACCTTCTCCTCGGGCTCGGTCAACGTGTAGGGCGCGAACTTGCGCAGCGTCTCAAGGTAGTAGGTGACGTCACCGCCGACGGCGAGGAGCCGGAGAGCGTTCTCTTCGTCGAGCGTCTTCCACCACAGGTCGAAGAACAGGGCGCGGTTCTGAGCGCCGGCGAGCGCCTTGTCGACGCGGCCACGAAGGGCGAGCGCATCTTGGTCGCCAGTCTGCTCCGTGAACTGCAAAGCCGAGTATCCGTACAGCTTCTGGCTGACGTAAGCGACCTTCTCGACCAACCGGAGGATCTCGACAAACGCTGCCTCCGCGATCGACGGAGTCAGGTCCTCCCGCTTCGACTCGAGGGCGGCGACCGCCGCTTCGACGTCATCGAATGCGCGCTCCATCTCCGGTCCCGTACGCGCGGCGATCAGATCATCGAGCGTCCAGCGTCCCTTCTCGTATGTACGTTCTGCCATCGGATCCTCCAGTCTCTACGCTCCGCCTTCGATCCCCTCGGCCAACGATCCATCGAGTCCGAGATCCGCGGCGACCGCCTGCATCCCCTCGATCACTTCGCCGATCAGATCGGAGACCTCGACGCCGAGCATCCCGGCCCCCTTCTCGATGATCTCGCGATTTGCCCCGGCAGCGAAGCTTCGATCCTTCCACTTCTTCTTCACCGACTTGACCTTCAGGTCCATCAGGCTTTTCGACGGACGAACGAGGACGACGGCCGTCACCAGGCCGGTCAGCTCATCGATCGCGTAGAGAGCCTTCTCCATCACGTGGGTCGGCTCGACGTCGGTACAGATCTCCCATCCGTGCGAGACGACGGCGTGGATGTACTCCTCGGGCCAATCGCGTTCGCGCAGGATCTCCTCGGCCTTGTGACAGTGTTGATCGGGGTACCGTTCGTAGTCGAGATCGTGAACGAGGCCGATCACACCCCACTTCTCCTCGTCCTCGCCACGGACCTTCGCCATGTGGCGCATGACGCCCTCCACCGCAAGGGCATGTTTGATCAGGTTCTCGCTGTGGTTGAACTCTCGAAGGAGGGCGAATGCCTCCTCGCGGTCCGGTCGATCCATCGCGCGACCACCTCCGTGCCATCCAGGTCTCGGATCATCAACTCTACTCGTCCCGACGGCCCTCTGCCATGCGCAAGCAGGGCGGACTTCCGCCACGGCCATCTCCAGCATTCCAAGTGATCGTCCTGACGCGATCACGTAGAATCGATGCGTAACGGAGCGAGGGGGTTCGCGTGGGCTTCGAGATCGGAACGTTCCTGCCACTCTTCTTCTCCGCCGTCGCGATCGGCTTCGTCGCGAGCTTACTCGGCCTCGGCGGTGGCGTCTTCATGACCCCGCTCCTTCTTCTGAGTGGGTTCGTCGCGACGCAACAGGAGGCCGCGGGCACGGGCATCGCCGCGGTTCTGTTCACGGGAATCTCCGCTTCCATCGCCTACTACAAGCGCCGCGCCATCAACGCGCGCATCGGCCTGTTCTTCATGCCATCGGCCCTCGCCGGCGTCTTCCTGGGTGGTTACATCGCCGGGTCCGTCCGGTCATCGTGGCTAACGATCGCCTTCGGCATCTTCCTCCTCTACCCGATGACGATGATGCTCCTCGGCAAGACGCCAAAGGAGCTTCTTCCGATTGCGAAGGGGGAAGCCTCGGGCCTCAAGTTCTACGTGCTAATTGTCGTCCTCGGACTCGTCGCCGGGACCGCCACCAAGGTGTTCGGCATCGGCGGCGGGACGGTCTTCGTGCCGTCGCTCATCATGTTCCTCGGCTTCGACATCGTCGCTGCCGTGGCGACCAGTCTGTTCGTCATGATCCCAACTGCACTCGCCAGCTCGGTGACGAGCTGGTTCGCGGGCACCCTGCACCCGGAACTCGCCGTTCCGCTCATTCTCGGGATCATCATCGGGGCACAGATCGGCCCCCGCGTCGGCGCGCGCGTCCCGAAGAAACGGCTCCGCCAGCTATTCGCCCTCGTCCTCCTCTACGCCGCGGTCAACATGATCCTCAACGGGCTTCGGTAGAGGCTTCCCACTCAACTTCGAAGACTGATCTCCTCTTCGTGCCAACCAGAGACCGGTTTCGGCACGCGCCGCTTGACATCCCTGGGAGCCCCCTCTACACTGCCCGTTGGCAGTCGATATGCCAGACTGCCAGTTCGAGGTGAGACCCATGATCCGATTCGACAAGATGACGGCCGGCGCACAGGAGCTCTTCCGTGAGGCCCAGGACGTTCTCACGCGCCACAAGCACAACCAGCTCGATGTCGAACACATCGCGACGGTCCTGGTCACCAAGGAGGGCGTCGGGCGAGAAATCCTCCAGGAGATGGGCGTCGACCTCGATGCGCTCAGCCAGGATCTCGACACGCTTCTTCGCGGCAAGCCGGCGGTCACGGGCCAGGTTGCCGGCCAGATCTACATCACGCCACGCCTCGACGCGGTCGTCCAGGGCGCCCAGATGGAGGCCGACCGGCTCCACGACGACTACATCGGAACCGATCACGTCCTCCTCGCGATGAGCCGTTCGACCGACCCTCAGCTCCGCCGTGTTCTCGGCCGCCATCAGATCACACCGGAGGCGATCTACTCGTCCCTGCGTGAGGTTCGCGGCGAGCAACGCCTGACCGATCAGGAGTCGGAGGAACGCTATCAGATCCTGAAGAAGTACTCGACCAACCTGACCGAGATGGCGCATCGGGGCGAGCTCGATCCGGTCATCGGTCGCGAGGAAGAGATCCGCCGGATGGAGCAGATCCTCTCCCGCCGTCGGAAGAACAACCCTGTTCTGATCGGGGAGCCGGGCGTCGGGAAGACGGCCGTCGTCGAGGGGCTCGCCCAGCGAATGGCGTCCGGGGACGTCGCGGAAACGTTGAAGGGCAAGGAGCTCGTCTGCCTCGACATCGCAGCGATGGTCGCCGGATCGAAGTTCCGCGGTGAATTCGAGGACCGTCTGAAGGCGGTCATCAAGGAGATCGAAGCCCATGCGGGCCAGACAATCCTCTTCGTCGACGAGATGCACACGCTCGTCGGCGCGGGAGCGGCGGAGGGAGCGATCGACGCGTCGAACATGCTGAAAGACCCGCTATCGCGCGGGAAGTTCCAACTGATCGGAGCGACCACGCTCGACGAGTACCGCCAACGCATCGAGAAGGACTCAGCGCTCGAACGGCGTTTCCAGCGGATCTACGTTCGCGAGCCGTCGATCGAGGAGACGATCGAGATCCTCGAGGGCCTGCGCGAGACGCTCCAGGAACACCATCAGATCACGATCGAAGATGAAGCGATCCACGCCGCCGCTCGGCTCTCCGAACGCTACATCGCCGACCGGTTTCTTCCCGACAAGGCGATCGACCTCGTCGACGAGGCGGCGAGTCGGCTCCGCGTCGACGGGAGCGGCAAGACGGTGACCGACAGCGAGATTGCGTCTCTCGTCTCGCAATGGACGGGAATCCCGGCCGAGCGGATGCTCGAGGAGGAGCGTTCGCGGCTGGCGAACATGGAGGAGGCGCTCCACGCGCGGATCATCGATCAGGACGAGGGTGTTCGCGCCGTCTCCGAGGCCGTCCGGTACTCGCGCGCCGGCCTGGCCGATCCAAGACGCCCCGTCGGCACGTTCCTCTTCCTCGGACCGACCGGCGTCGGCAAGACTGAACTTGCCAAGGCGCTCGCTGCGTTCCTGTTTGGGTCGGACCACGCCATTCTGCGGATCGACATGTCCGAGTACATGGAGCGGCACGCGATCGCGCGGTTGATCGGCTCGCCGCCCGGCTACGTCGGCTATGAGGAGGGCGGCCAGCTGACCGAGGCAGTCCGGCGCAGGCCGTACCAGGTGATCCTGTTCGACGAGATTGAGAAGGCCCACCCTCAGGTGATGAACCTCTTGCTGCAGCTCCTCGACGAGGGCCGCTTGACCGACGGACACGGGCGGACGGTCGACTTCCGGCACACGATCCTGATCATGACCTCCAATGTCGGAAGCGAGATCTTCCAGAGTGAACGGAGCGAAGAGGCGATCCATCGCGACGTTCGCGCCGAGCTTCGTGACACGTTCCGGCCCGAGTTCCTCAATCGGATCGACGAGACGATCATCTTCCACCCCCTCTCGGAAGAGGCGATCGAGCGGATCGTCGATCTGAGGATTCGAGACGTGAACGACCGGCTCGCCGAGCAGTCGATCGCGCTCTCACTGACCGACGGAGCGAAGCGGGTTCTCGCCAAAGAGGGCTTCGACCCGCACTACGGTGCACGTCCACTCGCTCGGGCGATGAAGCGTCTCGTCGAGAATCCCCTCGCCGCCAAGATCGTCGCCGGGGAGATCGAGGAGGGCGACACCGTCACCGTAGATGCCGCGGCGATGTCGGACGCTCTCATCCTCCGGGTCACCGGTGACTAGGCGGCGACGAGCGACAGGAGCGCCATCCGGACCGGCACACCATTCGCCGCCTGGCGGAAGTAGGCCGCGCCGGGCAGCGCATCGACGTCGGTTGCAATCTCGTTGACCCGCGGAAGCGGATGCATCACCGTGATCGTCTCCTTCGCCGGGTCGAGCGCGTCCCGCGTCAGCACGAACGCATCCTTCAGTCGGTCGTACTCGGCGACGTCCTCGAATCGCTCGCGTTGGATCCTCGTCATGTAGACGACGTCAGCAACGGGGATCGTTCCTGCGAGATCTGACGT
>Ga0272443_10004096_pt1 | contig 16349 bp, 12 predicted proteins | sample SSMAcet12_FD_193581 | JGI IMG/M metagenome (GOLD analysis project Ga0272443, IMG submission 193581) | Marine sediment archaeal communities from Little Sippewissett salt marsh, Falmouth, MA, United States - SSM-Acet-12 | ecosystem: Environmental > Aquatic > Marine > Wetlands > Sediment ... | reverse complement strand
GATAACTAGTCCGGGTCGATGCTGGTAACGGGGCGCATCGGCGCCGACGTTTCGCGCATCGAGCGGGGGGAGAGCATGAGTCACCAGAAACTGCTGAAGGAAAAGATTGCCTCGGGCGAGGCCCTCTGCGCGGTCATCGGCCTGGGATACGTGGGACTGCCCCTTGCCGTCGAGCTGGGCAAGAGCGGCCTGCGGGTACTCGGCGTGGACCTCATGGAGAAGAAGGTCGCGGCCGTGAACCGCGGCGAGAGCTACGTCCAGGACGTGCCCGACGCCGAGCTGGCCCCGCTGGTGGAGTCAGGACGCCTCGAGGCCACCATGGACTTTTCGCGCCTGGCCGAGGTGGACACCATCAACATCGCCGTGCCGACTCCCCTCGGCAAGACCCGCGACCCGGACATCTCCTACATCGTCGCGGCCACGGACCAGATCGCGCGCTACCTGCGCGACGGCACGCTGGTCATCCTGGAGAGCACCACCTACCCGGGAACGACCGAGGAGGTGATCGTGCCCAAGCTCGAGGCCACGGGCCGCCGCGTCGGCGAGGAGATCTTCGTGGCCTTCAGTCCCGAGCGCGTGGATCCCGGCAACGACGTCTACCAGACCCGCAACATCCCTAAGGTGGTGGGGGGCGTCACGCCGGCCTGCACCGAAGTGGCGGCGGCCCTCTACGGCCGCGCCATCGAGACCGTGGTGCCCGTTTCCAGCTGCCGCGTCGCCGAGACCGTCAAGCTCCTGGAGAACACCTTCCGCTCGGTGAACATCGGTCTGGTCAACGAGATCGCCATGATCTGCCGCCGCATGGACATCGACGTCTGGGACGTCATCGACGCGGCGGCCACCAAGCCCTTCGGCTTCATGCCCTTCTACCCCGGTCCGGGCCTGGGCGGCCACTGCATCCCCATCGACCCCTTCTACCTCTCGTGGAAGGCGCGCCTGCACGGCCACGAGGCGCGCTTCATCGAACTGGCCGGCGAGATCAACGGCCACATGCCCGACCACGTGGTGGAGCGCGTCTGCGAGGCCCTCAACTCGCAGAAGAAGGCCGTCAACGGCTCGCGCCTGCTGGTGCTGGGCGTCGCCTACAAGAACGACATCGACGACTACCGGGAGAGCCCGGCCCTGGACATCATCAAGCTTCTGCAGGGGCGCGGGGCCGCCGTCGCCTTCCACGACGCCTGGGTGCCGGATCCCATCCCCGAGCTGGCCGGCGTGCCGCGGGTCGCGGACCTCGCGCCGGCTGCCCTGGCGGACTTCGACCTGGGCATCGTCGTCACGAACCACGGGGACATCGACTACGCGGCCGTGCTGGACGCGCTGCCCCTGGTGGTGGACACTCGCAACGCGTACAAGGGCGTGGACTCGCCCAAGCTCTTCCGGCTCTAGGAGGCAGGCATGGCCAGGATCCTCGTCACCGGCGGCGCCGGCTTCATCGGCAGCCATCTCGCCCAGGCCCTCGTGGACGACGGCAACGCGGTCAGCGTGCTGGACAACTTCTCCACCGGGCACCGCGAGAACCTCGATGGCTTCCGGGAGCGGATCACGCTGCACGAGGTGGATCTTCGCGACGCCGACGGTGTCGCCGCGGCCGTGGCGGGCCAGGACTACGTCTTCCACGAGGCGGCCCTGGCCTCCGTGCCGCGGTCCGTGAAGGATCCCGTCACGAGCAACGACGTCAACGTCGCCGGCACGCTCAACGTGCTCGTCGCCGCGCGGGACGCCGGCGTCAAGCGCGTCATCTACGCCGGTAGCAGCTCGGCCTACGGCAACTCGGAGGTCAGCCCCAAGCACGAGGCGCTGGTGCCGCAACCGCTGTCGCCCTACGCCGTCACCAAGCTGGTGGGGGAGCACTATTGCCGCGCCTTCAGCGAGGTCTACGGCCTCGAGACGCTGAGCATCCGCTACTTCAACGTCTTCGGGCCGCGGCAGGATCCGGACTCTCCCTACGCGGCGGTGATTCCCATCTTCGCCGCCAAGCTGCTCGCCGGCGAGGCGCCGGTCATCGACGGCGACGGCGAGCAGACCCGGGACTTCACCTACATCGCCAACGTCGTGGCCGGGAACGTCAAGGCCATGACGGCGGCGCGCACCGCCGGCGAGGTCGTGAACGTAGCCTGCGGCGGCTCGTACTCCGTGCTGGATCTTTTCCGGCAGATACGCGATCGTCTGGGGGTCGACATCGACCCCGTCCACGGGCCGCGCCGCGCGGGCGACGTGGATCACTCCATGGCCGACATCAGCCGCGCCCGCGAGCTTCTGGGCTACGAGCCCGTGGTAGATTTCGCCGACGGCCTGGGCGTCACGGTGGACTGGTACCGCGAGCAGGCCGCGCGCTAGGGAGGAAAGGTGGAGGAGCTCGTTCTGGTACTGGACGACCAGGAGAGCGTCCGCCAGCTGCTGGCCGACAGCCTCGCCGGCGAAGGCCGGCGCATCCTCTGCGAACCGCTGCCTGCCGATCTGGTCGAGCGCGTCCTCGACGCCAACCCGAGCCTCCTGGTGATGGACCCGGCGAGCCTCGCCGGCGACCTGCCGGCCCTCATGGACGAACTGCGCCGCGAGCGGCCCAGCTTGCCCGTGGTGATCCTCAGCAGCCAGGCGGACATCGAACGGGCCGTGTCGGCCATGAGACACGGCGCCTTCGACTACCTGCTCAAGCCCATCCCCCTGGATCGGCTCCAGTCCTCCCTGACTATGGCCCTGGACGAGCACGGCGCCGACCGGGAGATGACCGAGCGGCGGCGGCGCTTCCGCACCGGCGACGGCATGGACTTCTACAAGTCCGCCAGCCCGGCCATGGCGAAGGTCTACGACGACGCCCTGCAGGTGGCGATGAGCCTCGGCACCAACGCCCTCATCACCGGCGAGAGCGGCACGGGCAAGGAGATCGTCGCGCGGCTCATCCACTCGCTGAGCCCCCGGCACGCGCGGGCCTTCATGGAGCTCAACTGCGCCTCCATCCCGGCCGAGCTGCTGGAGAGCGAGCTCTTCGGCCACGAGGCGGGGGCCTTCACCGACGCCAAGGAGTCGAAGCAGGGCCTGTTCGAGGTGGCCGACAAGGGCACCATCCTGCTGGACGAGATCGGCGAGATGAGCCTGAACCTCCAGGTCAAGCTGCTGCGCTTCCTGGAGCGCCACACCTTCCGTCGCGTCGGCGGCACGCGCGACATCGAGGTGGACGTCCGCATCGTCTCCGCCACCAACCGCGACCTGAAGGAGATGGTCAAGGAGGGGCGCTTCCGCGAGGATCTCTACTATCGCCTCAACGTCGTCCCCATCCGCCTGCCCGCCCTGCGCGAGCGGCGCGAGGACATCCTGCCGCTGATCGGCTACTTCCTCGAGCAGTTCAATCCGCGCTTCAACAAGAACTTCCGCACCGTCACCGAGAACGCGCGGCGCCTGCTCATGGAATACCCCTGGCCCGGTAACATCCGTGAGCTCAGGAACATCGTCGAGCGTGTGGTGCTGATGGAGCAGGGGCCCACCGTCGACGAGGAGATGCTCCGGCCCCTTCTCGGCGGCGGCTGGGAGGAGCTGCCGGAGACCTTCCCGCGCCGCCTGGCGCGGATCCTCGAGGAGCCCATCCCCGAGGAGGGCGTCGACCTGGAGCGGATCCTGGGCGCCGTCGAACGCCAGCTCATCGAGAAGGCCTACGGGCAGGCGCGCGGAAACCAGAGCCGGACCGCGGACATGCTGGGCCTGGGCCGGGACAAGCTGCGCTACCGCATGAAGCAGCACGGCCTGGGGCGAGAGGACGGTGAGCCGTGAGCGCCCGCCGCCGCTCTCTGGCGCTCGTGGGCCTCGCGGTCCTCCTCGCCGCGACCGCCTGCGCCTACCGCACCACGAGCCGCGGCCGCTCCCTGCGCGGAACCGTCGCCGTGCCCTTCCTCGACAACCGGACGGGCCAGCCGGACCTGGAGGTCCAGCTCACCGAGGCCCTCGTCGAGGCCCTCGAGCAGGATGGCAGCCTGGACGTCGTCAATCCCGGCGGCGAGGACTTCCTGCTGCAGGGCGCCGTCACGCGCTACGCGGAGGCGCCCTTCTCCATCAGCGCCGCGGGAACGGCCGACGAGTACAAGCTTTCCATCGCTGTCGTCGTCTCCTTCGTCGACCAGACCGGCATGCAGCGCGGCTGGCGCGACAAGCGCATCACCGGCAGCGCGAACTTCTACATCGAGAGCAGCGCCGCCGGTGAGGAGCTCACTCGCGAGGGCGCCGAGGCGCGCGCCCTGGAGCAGATCGTCGAGGACGTCCTCGACGCGATCTTCGGGGAATGGTGATGGCGCGAGGCGGCGACCCCCTGGCCACGCTGACGGCCGATCTCGGCGAGACGATCCGGCCCTACTACCTCTTCCACGGCGAGAACTACTGGTTCCGGCGCCAGGCCGTCGAGGCGCTCCGCGGCGCCGTCGTGCCGGAGGACGCTGTGGAGTTCAGCTTCGAGTCGCGGCGCCTGGACCGGCACAGCGACTGGGCGGAGGTGGAGGCCGTGCTGCGCAGCTACTCCTTCTTCGGCGGTCGGAGGCTCGTCCATCTTGAGGTGCCCGGCGAACTGGGCAAGGAGACACGCGAGGCGCTGGCACGTTTCCTGGAGGAAGATCCCGGACAGAACGTGCTCTGCCTGGAGGCGCCCAACCTGGCCCAGCTCACGGCGGCCAAGAACCGGATCGTCAAGGCCGGCGGCCTGGCGCTGAAGTTCGACGCCCTGCGGCCCGACCAGCTCGCATCGTGGACCGCCTCCCGCCTGCGCGCGCGCGGCCTCGAGTTCGAACCGGCCGTTCCGGGACTGCTGGTGGAGGCCCTGCCGGAGGATCCGGGCGAGATCGAGAGCGAACTGGAAAAGCTAGCGCTGGTGGTGGAACCCGGCGGCCGCATCCGGGCCGCGGATCTTGGGCGCCTGGTCGGCCGCCAGCGGCTGGAGGACGTCTGGCGCCTCGCCGGCGCCCTGAGGCCCGGCGGCGAGGCCGAGGCCCTGGGGCTGCTGCGGGAACTCCTGGAGTCCGGCGTGTATAACCCCGCCTCGCTGGTGCCCGCCCTGGGCTGGACCGTCTGCATGCTGCTGCGTGCCCGCCTGCTGCTGGACGAGGGACTGCCGCCCGCCCAGGCGGCCGCGCGTCTTCCCCTCTGGGGCGGCCGCGCCCGCGAGTACGTCGCGCGGGCGGGAGAACTGAGCCGGCGGCAGCTGCTGGCCTGGCTCTTCAACCTCCAGAAGCTGGATCTGAAGGTCAAACGCCTGCCGCGCGAGAGCCTGCCCCGGGCCTTCGAGACGACGCTACTCGAGTCCCTGGCGGGCCGGCACCTGCCCACCTGAGCGCCTTGCGGTGCCCGGGGGCGGCGTAGTACCTTTCCCCGACTCGAGAGCGGAGGGCGACATCATGAAGCGAGCGATCCCGGTCCTGATCCTAGCCTGCCTCCTGGCCCCTGCGGCCGCGACGGCGGAAGACGCCAAGCCTCGTTTGAAGGGAACGGCGGTGCGGGACAGCCTCTGGTACGCGGGCCACCAGTACCGCCAGTGGATCTACGACCAGAATTACATCGGCGATACCAATTCGAACCTCGATCCGGACATCGGATTCATCGCCGACGGCCGGATCCGGACGCACCCGGAGAAGGTTTACTTCTACGACGACCTCGACCTCGCCCTGCGCATCGCCATCGAGACCCAGACGCCGCTCGCCCTCTACCTCTTCGATCACACCTGCCGGGACTGCCTGTACCGGCTGCCCGAACTCTACACGGACTCCACCGTCGTCGCGGCGAGCCTCGACTTCGTCAACGTCTACGTCGAGATTCCCAAGGAGCACAAGCGCTGCCTGCAGATGGGCATCATGGAGTCCAGCCTCACCGTGCAGTTCTTCCTGCCCGGCCTGCGCCGCCTGCGCGTGGTGGACGATCCCGACCGTGAGCTGCTGCTCGAGACCTACGGGATCATCCGCGACTACGTGGCGGGACTGACGGAGGAGGAGATGATGAAGGCGCCGCGCCGGCCCAGCATCACCAGGCCGGCGCGCTCCGCTCCCCGCCGCGACAAGGGCTAGGGCAGGAGCGGCTGCTCGGGGATCCGCAGCCGCGCCCCCCAGGTCTCGTTGATGACCGCCGCGAAGGCCTCCGCGATCACGGCGTAGCCCATGTCGGAGGGGTGCACCCCGTCCAGGCTGAAGAGGCCGCCGGTGACCAGCTCCGCCGTGAGAAGCTGCCCGTTGTAGATCAGACCGCCGGCGGCGCCCTGTGACAGGAGCGCGTGGATGTCCACCACGGGGATGCCGCGCGGCGCCGCCGTGGTGTCGATGACGGTGTTGTAGGCCGTCACGGCGGCGGCCAGCTCGTCCAGCTCGGCCGCCGTGAGGGTCAGCGAGCCCGGCAGGGGCTGCCCGTGCAGCGGGAAGGGCGACTCCGGACCGCCGAGGATGCCGACCGCCGTCAGGGAGTCCACGCCCAGGTCCGCCATGAGCAGGCCCACCAGCACCGCGTCCGGGATGCCCATGCCCTCGCCGATGGATTCCTTGGCCGTCAGCAGGACGCGGTCGTCGGCCGTGAGCTGGCCGGCCTCGGCGGACAGGAGTCCGATGGGCAGGCCCTCGCCGTCGAGGACCGGCTCGAGGTCGCCGTCGACCACCAGCCAGGGGACGGTCGTGAAGAAGGGGCAGCAGGCGACGGGCGGCATGTTGGCCACGACGACGTCCGCGTCCGGCATCGTGGCGGCGACACCGTCCAGCAGCCCCGCGTAGAGGCTCTCGAAGAGGACGGAGGGCACCAGCGGCGTGCCGTCGCCCTGCGTGGCGGCGCCGAGGATCTCGTTGTTGCCGATCCAGACGGAGACGAAGGTGGGGGACCGCAAAGCGGCCTGCGCCAGGGGCGTCAGGTCGGCCTCCGCTCCGCCGGCCGTGGTCCAGTCGACGTCACCGTTGCGCAGGACGGCGTCGAAGTAGGGATTGGGCGAGCCCCCGTTGTTGTAGCTGAAGCAATCGGTGGCGCTCAGCGCGTTGAGCAGGTCCCAGGCGAAGGCGCCGGGAATCCCCAGGTCGTGATAGGGGGCCGCCAGCGCGGCGTTGAGCAGCTCCGGCTGTCCCGCATCCCAGGGAACGGGCTCGATGCCCGCCTCGCCGGTGCTGTCGAAGACAACGGCCAGGTGCCCGATGGGATCCACCCAGTTGTAGTAGCCCGGATCGGCGATGAGAGGCAGCTCAAAGTCCGTGGCCATGGCGGCCGCCAGCAGCGGCGCCCAACCGCGCAACTGGGCGCTCTGGTAGAGGGCGCCCGATTGCTGACCGGCGCTCAGGCTGTTGCCCAGGACCACGAACACACTGAAGTCCGCCGTGCCGGCGTCCACCGGCGGCGGCGAGATGGCCTCCTCCTCGGGCGCCAGGAGGGAGCAAGCCGTGAGGGCCAGGGCGGCCGACAGGAGAAGCGTCGCGGGCCAACGGGTCGTCTTCATCGTGATACCGCCTTTCCCCTAGAAATGGTAGGTCAGGCCAGCGCCCATGAGGTTAGTGTAGGTGCGGTAGTCGCCCTGGTAGCCGTCGAAGTTGTCGCGCACCTCGCGTTCGTCGAGGAAGAGGAAGAGGTTGTAGGCTTCCAGGGTCACGGCGCCGCGACACCAGCTCGCGCCGAGGGAAATGCCCGTCCTGTCGGCGTCGGGCAGGACGGGGCCGCAGCTGCCCGTCGGCTGGGGCGTCTCGTCCCGCACGCCGCCGGCGCGCAGAACCAGCGACGGCGTCGCCTGGTACTCGACGCCCAGGCGGAACTGGCTGGTGTTCGCGTACTCCTCGCGGATGGACTCGTCCGCCTCGGGCGACTCGGGGAAGTGGAGGTCGAGGGTCTCGAAGGCGGACCACTGGATGCGGTTGAAGTTGAACTCCACGCGCAGGCGGTCGCCGAAGCGGTGGGACACGCCGATGGAGACGAGACTCGGCAGGGGCAACTCGGTCTCCACGGGGCCGTCGGCGGGGATCACCGCCTCGTAGCCGGTGAAGGGCGTGAAGTCGGCGTCGCCGGCCAGTTCCAGATCGATGCGGCTCTTGACGTTCAATCCCAGCGTGGTGCGCGGCCCCATGTCCACCAGGAGGCCGAAGTTGTAGCCGAGTTCCAGGTCGTTGTCGCCCTGGATGGAGACCTTCCCGACCTCCGTCGGATTGCCCAGGATCTCGACGATGTTCCGGTTGAGCTCCACCTCGGCCATCACGAGGTTGAGGCCGAAGCCGAGGCTCATGCGATCGGTGGCCCGCCAGGCGACGGAGGGGGTGACGAAGTAGGTCTTGAGGTCGGTGAAGGTCGCCACGTGACGGCCGGTGAAGGTCTCGGGATCGGCCCACTCCACCGACAGGCCGTAGGGCGTGTTGAAGCCGAGTCCCAGGGCGAAGCGCTCGCCGACGGGCGCGGTCACGTAGAACTGGGGCAGCAGGAAGAAGGGATCGGCCAGGCGCTCGGTGACGCCGTGGCCCGGGTGGGGGGCCACGCCGCTGAACTCCGTGGTGATGTCGATGGCGGTCAGGTCCAGGCTGAGCTGGGCGCCGTCGAGACGGGCCAGGCCCGCCGGGTTGTAGAAGATCGCGGCGGGGTCGCCGGCGCTCGCCGTGGCCACGCCGCCCATGCCGGAGCTCTTGATCCCCATCTCCCAGATGGCGAAGCCGGCGCCTTGCGCGGCGGTGGCTATCATGACCAGGACGCCGGTCAACAGGACGAGTCGGGAGGCTTGCTTCATGGATTCACCTTTCGGCTGGGCCCTGCGGCTCGAGCGGAGGCGCGCCGCTCACGGTGCGGGCGGCTCCTCGCCGTAGATGGAGGCGATGAGCTCCGCGTAGAGTTCCGAGATCCGCCGCCGCCTCACCTTCATGGTGGGCGTCAGCTCGCCTTCCTCGAGGGTGAGTTCGTGGTCGAGGAGACGGAACTTGCGGATGCGCTCGTAGCGCGCCAGCCGGGCATTGGCGCGCTCCACCCGGCGGCGGTAGAGATCCTGGACGCGGGGCTCCTTCACGAGGCCCGCCATGGACGTGTAGAGGATGTCCTTACGCTTCGCATACTTCATCAGGTACTCGAAGTGGGGTACGATAAGTGCTGATATGAAAGGCAGTTTGTCACCGATGAGCATCGCCTCGCCAATGAACTTGTCGGCCTTGAGCAGGTTCTCGATGGGCTGCGGCGCCACGTTCTTGCCGCCGGCGGTCACGAGGAGATCCTTCTTGCGGTCGGTGATGTGGAGGAAGCCGTCGGCGTCCAGGGAGCCGACATCGCCCGTGGCGAGCCACCCCTCCGCGTCGATGGTCTCGCGTGTCGCCTCCGGGTTCCTGTAGTAGCCCTGCATGACGTGGGGACCGCGGGTGAGTATCTCGCCGTCGTCGGAGACCTTCACCTCGACGCCCGGCACCGGCCGGCCCACGGAGCCGAGGCGGTAGTGGCGGGGGGTGTTGGCGGTCACCACCGGGCTGGTTTCCGTGAGGCCGTAACCTTCCATGATGGGCAGGCCGACGGCGTAGAAGAAGCGGCCGATGAGCTGCGTCAGCGGCGCGCCGCCCGATACCATGAGGTGCAGGCGGCCGCCGGTGCGGGCACGGATCTTGGTGAAGACCAGCCGGTCGGCCAGCCGGTGGGAGCGCGCGAGGTGCGCGGGGATCTCCTCGCCCGCGAGCTTCCGCTCGGCCCATCGCAGGCCCACGCGGCGCGCCCAGAAGAAGAGCTGCTTGCGGACGAAGTTCGCCGCCAGGGCGGTGTCGAGGATGCGGGCGTGCATCTTCTCGAACAGGCGCGGCACGGCGATGAGCACCGTGGGCCGCACGTCCAGCAGGTCGCGCGGCACCGTGTGGATGGACTCGGCATAGGCGATGGAACAGCCGGCGTACATCAGCGCGTAGTAGCCGCCCGTGCGCTCGAAGATGTGGCTCAGGGGCAGGAAGGACAGGGCCGTGTCGCGCCGGTCGATCTCGAAGATCTTGAGGCAGGCGTGGACGTTGAAGACGATGTTGGCGTGCGTCAGGACGACGCCCTTGGGCCGCCCCGTGGTCCCCGAGGTGTAGATGATGCTACAGGGCGCTTCCGGCTCCACGGCGAGAGCAGTCTCCTCGATGCGACCGCGACGGTCCTCGTAGACGCGCTCGCCGCGCGCGAGCAGCTCACGGAAGGGCGTCACGCCCTCGGCGGCCGGCTCGTCCGCGAACTGGATGACGTGCTCCAGTCGCGGGAGCTGCTCCCTGACGGCGAGCACCTTCGCCGTCTGCTGCGAGTCCTCGCAGAAGGCGACGCGGCACTCGGAGTGCTCGAGGATGTAGGCCACCTGCTCCTCGACGAGTGTCGGGTAGACGGGGACGTCCACGGCTCCCAGGAGCAGCATGCCCATGTCGGCCAGGACCCACTCGAGGCGGTTCTGGGAGATGATGGCGCCGCGCTCGCCGTCGCCGAGTCCGATATCCTCCAGGGCCAGGGCGACCTGGAAGCAGAGGCGCTCGACCTGCTCGGCCGAGACGCTCTCGTAGCGATCCCTGACTCGCCGCTGGAAGGCCTTCTCGTTGGCGACGTTCCGCGTGGCGTGGAGGAAGAGCTCGTTGATGGTGCGGATGCTCACTGCGTCCGCCTTTCCAGCCCCGGATCAGGGACGAGGTGTCCCATTTCGGCTTTTCGGACGATGGTTAACATAATATACATTATGCGCCACATGTCTGGCGCCTAGCGCCCGGCACGGAACGGCGGTTCGGGCAGCCCCTCTCCGAAACCCCCCAGCCACGGCACCGGCGCGATCTCTCCCGACAGCCCCCTGGCGAATCCCAGGACGGACAGGGCGAGCGCGGCCAGAAAGATGACCAGGCGCAGCAGGATGAGGATCAGGAGGCCGAGGAAGGGAATACGGCCCAGCGTGATGTCGACGATCCAGAGCACGAAGGCCCCCACCAGTTCGCTCAGGAATAACGCCACGCCCTGCCGCGCGTGATAGCGGACGAAGGGGCGCTCGGTGAAGAACAGGTAGGGAATCCAGCAGAGGATGAAGACGTAGGCGAGGGCAGCGGCCCAGCGATCCGAGGCGTCAGGACGCCCGCTCTCGAGACTGTCCCCGCTGACGGCATCGGACACGGGCGCCCCCTTGGGCAAGGCCGAGGATTCTAGACTTTCCACATGATGCGGTCGTAATCGGCGTCAGGTAAAGCGAATACCAGTGGCGATCCCGCTGGCGTGACTTCCAGAATTCCCGTTTCTCCCAAAAAGGTCAAGTCAAAGCTGATTTCCTGGCCGGCGCGACCCGGAAGCTCGGGCCAGGGAATGGACAGCTCGAGAATGTCCTCGAGCGCCCAGGCGCCATGGCTCTCCACGTCCTCCCAGCCGCCGGGGCCCCCGGCCTCGGCATGCAGGGGCGAACCGGGCTCGCCCAGGGCGATGCGGAATCGGCGCGGCTGGGGACCCTTGAAATCCACGCTGAGGCGCCGCAGGTCGGCCGCGTCGGGGCTCGCGGCATTGAGATCCACGCGCAAGAAGCAGTGGCCGGGGCCGAAGGCCAGCCAGACGGCCTCGACGAGGCGATCGGCGCGCGTCATGGCGCCTCCCGTCCCGGCGGCCACATGGCAGGCCGCGTTGCGCCACTCGTAGAAGTGGCTGACCTTGCCGTCCACGCGCACCTCGGAGAAGCCCGTGGGCACCATGCCTCCCCTAGCGGCCGGCTCGCCCATGACGGCGATGGGCTCGTGCAGCGAGGCCGGCACCTCCATGTCCAGCTCCCGATACACGGCCTGGAGATGGCTGCGGTAGAGCTGGTCGAAGGCGGCGTCGTCCATGCTGTTGTGATCGTCGCCGTACCACCAGTTCCAGTCGCTGCCCTCGGCCGCGAACAGCGCCCGCCAGGCGCGCATGAGCTCCGGCGACAGGCCGTCCTCGCCATCGGCGAGGGGATGCGCCCCCCCACCGTGCTCGACGAGATCCCGCCGCGCGCGCGCCAGGTACTCCCACGAGCGGTTGTCGTCGGGATGGCCGATCCAGATGGAGAAGCTGCCGTCGATCCAACTGCCGGCGCGCACGCGCTCCAGGTCCAAGGCCTCCACCTCGCCGAGGTGGCGCGAGATCGTGTCCAGGCACAGCCACTCCGTCTCGGCCAGGCGGCGGTAGAGCAGCTTCAGAAAGGGCAACCCGTCGCGCCGGTAAAACTCCCAGCAGTTCTCGCCGTCGAGGATGACCGTCACCAGCGGCTGGTCCTGGGACGCCTCGCTGCGGATGCGCTCGAGGTGGCCGAGGAAGTCGTCCACCGCCTCCTCGGGATCCCAGCTCGCGTAGGCGAAGCCGATGCGGTCGCTGAGGAAATGGTCGCGGAAGATGAGGCGCAGGTCGCCGTCGCCAAAGCGGCGGCGCAGGGGACGATAGAGCAGGGCGGCCCGCTCGGGGCCCGGCAGGTTGAGGTTCGACAGGCCCAGGCTGCTGGCCAGGACCTGCTCGTCGGTGGCGGCCCAGGCGAAGCCCTCCTCGGCGGCCATGCGCAGAGCCGCCTCGCTCACCGATCCCTCCGAGGGCCAGAGCCCCTCCGGCGTGACGTCCAGCCAGCGCTGCGCCGCCGCGCGCGCCTCGCGGAGCTGCCAGCGGGCATCCTCGGGCGCCCGGAAGCGCTCGGCGGGCAGGCTCAACTCCGGGCGCGCCTCGCGCGCGCTGCCGGTGTCGATGAGCAGGGGAAGGATGGGATGGTAGTAGGGCGTCACCGAGACCTCGATCCGTCCCTCTCGATGGAGGCGGCCGTAGGCGTCGAAGAGGCGGTCGGGAAAGGCGTCCAGGTAGTTGCGGAACTCGGGCCAGTTGGCCTCCGTGAGGCGCTGGTTGTTCTGCAGGAAGCCGGCGGGAACGGGCTCGTCGCGGAAGAGCGGGTCGAGCCAGGCGAGGTGGAACCAGTACTTGAGCCGCACCAGCTCGGGATCGCGGATGCTCTCCGAGCCGCGTGCCTGCCAGCGCTGGTGCAGGTCGGCGTACTCGGGCAGGGGCGCGATCATGGTCTGAGGATGGGCGCGGAAGAGAAGGCTCACCAGCTCGACGCGCTCCTCGGGCTCCAGTCGCCCCACGGGCAGATCGCACAGCTCCTGCACGCGGTCCTGGCTGCCCCGCCGCCAGGCCTCCCACTGCTCCATGAGCGAGGGGACGAGGTTGAAGTTGACGGCGGCTCCCTCCTGAGCGCCGGCCAGGAGGGGCATGTCGAGGTAGTCCTTGAAGGAGTGGAGCCGGACCCACGGCATCGCGAAGCGCCCCTCGCCCGGTTCCAGGTAGAAGGGCTGGTGCATGTGCCACAGGATGGCGAGCCGCAGTGTTTTCATGCTCAGGGACTCAGGAGCCCAGGCTCTTCAGCGCCTCCAGATCCTGCTCGATCTTGCGCGCGAGCGTGGGATCCGCGTCCGCGGCGAGCCGCTCCAGCAGTTCCTTCGCCACGCTGAAGTAGCCCTCGTCCAGGTAGATCTGGCTGGCCTGGTAGAGCCAGGCCTGGGCCTGCTTGGTGCCGATCTCCTCGCGCCCGGCCAGCTCGGTCAGGATGTCCGCCTCCTGCTTCATCTTGCCCATGCTGCCCAGGCAGACGGCGATGCCCACGCGGGCCGGAATCTCGAACTCGCCGCGCGGATCCTCCTCCAGGTAGCGCTCGTAATCGGCCTGGGCCTCGACGTAGTCCATCACGCGCTCCTTGCAGAACCCCGTGAAGTAGAGGGACCACTTGCCCACCTGACGGCCGCCATGTTCGAGGATGACGTCCTCGAAGGCCGCCTGGGCCGCGGCGTAATCGGTGTCGGCCGCGGAGGCCATGGCCGTGTCCAGGGTCTTGAGGGCGGCCGAGAAGGCCTGCTGGGCCTCCGCGCCCTGGGCGCGACGGTAGTTGGCGCCCCAGGTCAGACCCAGGATGACGAGGATGATCACCAGGAGGCCGTAGAAGATATGGCGCTGGTACTTGCGGGCCAGCTCGCCGTAGCCGAGCATGGCGTCGACGAACTTGTCGTCCTTGAGCTGCTTCTTGGTCAGTCGCTTCGCGGCACTCACGCCAGATCCTCCTCGCGTCGCGCGTCCCACCGCCGGGCCCGGGCGGGCCCGCCGGAGTGAGTGGTCAATCTAGCATCCCTGGCGGCCGGCTGCAAGAGCAGGCGAAAGCGCGAGTTAACACGGCCAACGCGGCCCTTGACGGCGGCGCCCCCGCGCGGGACAGTAGGGTCATGGCGCATCCGCGAGCTTCCCTGACGCCGCTGCTTCTGCGAGGCGCCCTGGCGCTGGCGCTGCTGCTGGCGCTCTCCGGTCTGGTCGAGCGGTGGACCGGGGCCGATCTCCCCTTCCGCCTGCGGCACCTGCGCGTCATCGCCAACCAGTCCTCCGCCCCCGAACAGATCGCGCCCCTCGCGCCCGGTGACAGGCTCCTGGCCGTCGCCGGCGACGCGCCGCACCGCGACCATCCCGCCATGAGCCGCATCGCCAGCCTCGCTCGCCGCGGCCCGGTGTCCCTCGCGGTGGAGCGCGACGGTTCCCGCCGGAAGCTGTCCCTCGCGCCTTCGCCACCCGGCCCCCTTCGCCGCCTCGGCTGGACGCTCCGCACCCTCGGCGCGCTGCTCGTCATCCTCATGGGCGCCATGGTCCATTACCGGCGGCGCGATCCCCTGGGCAACGCCTTTCTGCTCCTGACGCTGCTGGTGGGATCCCTCTTCGCCCTCCATCCCCGGTTGGGCGAGGCGCCCTGGCGCCAGCTCATGGAGTGGGAGGCCGACATGGTGGGCCTGCTGCTCGCGCCCCTGCTCCTCCACTTCCTCATCCTCTTTCCCGAGCAGCGGCCCCGGCGGCGCTGGCTCCCGTGGCTGCTCTATCTTCCCGCCGGCATCCTCGGTGCCGTCGATACCGTGGCCATCATCGCCGACGCGCCCTACGGTGGCTGGCCCATGGCGCTCCAGGGCTTGGCCCTGGTCCACTCCGGCCTCTTCCTGATGGCGGGGCTCGCCGTGCTCGTCCTGAAGGCGGTGCGACGCAAGCACCGCCGCGAGCGCCACCGGCTGCGCCTGGTGCTTCTGGGAGCCGCGCTGGGGCTGCTGCCCCTCGCGGTCTTCCAGTTCCTGCACGAGGCGATGCCTGGGCGCCGGCTGCTCCTGGCCGACTGGACGCCCCTGTTCCTGACCTTCCCACCCCTCAGCTTCGCCCTGGGCATCCTTGGCCGCGACCTGCAGGCCCTCCACCGTCTGGCGCGGCGTGCGCTGGCCCTGCTGGTTTCCGGCGGCGCTCTGGTGGCCGCCTTCCTGACGACTCGCCTGCTGCTGTTCCAAGCCCTCGGCGCCAGCAGCAACGTCGCCGAGGAGATGTTCCTCGACCTGGTGGCCCTGGCTGCCGGTCTGACGGCCTTCCAGCTCCTGAAGCGACGCCTGCGCCGGGCGGGCGGCGCCAGCGGCGATCCCTTCCTCGACAGCCGGCGCTGGCTGGCGCCACCCCGCTACTTCCGCAGCCGCGACGAGCTGCAGCGTTCGCTCCTGCCTCGTCTGGGCTGGGACAGCGGCGCCGCCTGGATCATCAGCCTGGAGCCGGACGGCGCCGGCGCCTGGACGGTCCGCGAAGGCTGGCGCCGCGAGGGCGGACCGCCCCAGTCGCTCCCGCTGCCCCCCATCGGCACTCCCTACCACTTGCCCGCGGGGCTCGAGAGCGCCCTTCTCGCCGGATCCCGCCGCCTGCTGGCCGTCGAGCAATGGGATCCCTACTGGGCCGAGACCATCATGGGACCGGAGGCGCTGCCCTTCTGCCATGAGCGGGACTGGAATCTGCTGGCGGCGGTGCGCGGAGAGGGCGAGCAGCCGCCCCTCATCCTCGTCCTCGGGCCCGTGGCCGAGGGGACGCTCTACCCCGCGTCCGTGCTGGACGGCCTGGAGGGCCTGCTTCCCACCCTGGAGCTGCTGCTGCGCAACCTGGGCCTCCTGGAGCAGGCCACCCACGAGGAGCAGCTGCGCACGGAGCTTGATCTGGCGCGGAGCATCCAGCAGCGGCTGCTTCCCCAGGCGCCGCCGGCATTGCCCGGCCTGGCGATCACCGGCCGCGTCCTCTCCAGCAGCGAGGTGGGCGGCGACTACTTCGACTGGCTGGAGCTTCCCGGCCAGCGCGTGGGGCTGGCCCTGGGCGATGCCTCGGGACACGGCATCCCGGCGGCCCTGCTCATCTCCTCCGTGGCCCTGGCCTTTCGAAGCGAGGCCGCGGGCGGCGCGCCGCCCGAGCGCGTCCTGACGGCCATGAACGCCGGCCTCGCCAGCCTGGCCGCTGGAAGCGACGAGCCGGCGCGGGTCTTCAGCTGCTTCGTCTATGTCCTCTACGATCCGTCCAGCGGCACGCTGCGCTACTGCAACGCTGGCATGCCGTCGCCCTGGCTCTTCCGCGGCGACGGCTCCCGGATCGAGCGTCTC
>Ga0272443_10004095_pt1 | contig 16352 bp, 17 predicted proteins | sample SSMAcet12_FD_193581 | JGI IMG/M metagenome (GOLD analysis project Ga0272443, IMG submission 193581) | Marine sediment archaeal communities from Little Sippewissett salt marsh, Falmouth, MA, United States - SSM-Acet-12 | ecosystem: Environmental > Aquatic > Marine > Wetlands > Sediment ... | reverse complement strand
CCTTGGGTACAGACTGTCACGGCAGCGGCGGCTCAATGACGTAGCCGGCGCCGAGCTTGTCCAGCGTCAGCCGCAGCCCCAGTGTCTCGGAGGAGTTACCGGACAGGAGCTTTAGCTGCCCACCGTCCACACGATCCCTGGCTTCCTCCAGACTGCACTTGAGGAGGTGGCTGACCAGCACAACGACCTTCTTGCGCTGTTCCCCGGGTGCGGTGAGGGACAGCGTGTACTCCGTCTTGTCCAAGAAGATGTCGGGAAGGTCGACCCCGACGTCCTCCCCGAACTCTTCCATCCATACCTTCGCCGCCTTGCGGACCTCCTGGTCATGCTCCCGCAGTGCTTCTTCGCCGTACTTGCCGTTACAGGAGACCTCGGTCGGACGGTCGAGCAAGTCGTCGCGGCCCCAGTACAAACCTACCAGTTGCTGGATGCCGTGCGAATCGCCCAGGAACTCCTTCGTTTGCCCCTGGAAGTCATAGTCCCAGTAGACGTCATTGATGATGCACTTGAGCCCCCCGTAGGGAGCAACCGTGCCGGCCGCGATTTGCCCGATATGGTGGTGCAGGATCAGCCAGACAGCTCTGTCCTTGTCTGGAAGCGCCACGCCCTCCCTCCGGAGGTAGACCTGAAATGGCACCAGGACCTCCTCCAACGTCGGCGGGTCCGAATCGATGACGGTCAAGAACTCGTCGCAGAAGACGCCCTCGCTGAGGAGCGTGTCGACCGTGTCGCGGATTTCGTCGGCGGTCACCTTGTCGAAGGCCAACCGCGCGGCGAGGTACTGGAGGTCAGTCATCAGCCAACCTGCTTGCGCACTTCTTCGGGGTCCAGGCCTCGGCCGCGGCACTTCTCATCGAAGCGCGGATCCTTGACCGAAAGCGCGACCATAATCTCGCCCACTGAACCGATGCCGAATAGAGTCGCCCCACCGTCCTCGGCCTCCACGGCGAGGTCCTGGTGGCCCACACCTACTCCGCCGCAGAGCCCCGTGATCTCTTTGCCGGGGGCGCAGCAGAAGCGGGTCATTGTGCCGTCCTGGTCGTAGGAATTCGGTGCTCTCCAGGACACCCCGTAGAGCAGGGGGGCGCGGGCGATTTCATCGCTGCCGTCTTCCTTGAAGAGCCTGATCCCGCGGAAAGCGCCCGTACCGGCAAAGAGGGCCCCGCGAATGTCGTCCAGGGGGACGAAGGTTACTTCGAGGGGCTGTTCCTTCTCATCGATGCGGATGATCTCGATGCTGCCGAGATGTGTCATGGACGCATTGGCCATTACACCCTGCATGTCCGGAGCCCGCTTGTCCGACTGTCCAGGTTCGCCCTGCCACACCAGGCAGTGCCGCGGGCAAAAGGGGCTCTGCTCGGAGGCCAGCTTCTCGAAGAGTTCGACGCACAGGTCGTGCGCGTCGCCGTCGGGAGCTTCGGGCAATTCAAGACTGTCAGTCGCTGCGAACTGCCTCTTGCCCGCATCGGTGGCGAGCATTTCGAGGCAGGAGAGGTGGTGCAGGCGCAGCGTCTCGGGCCAAGACAACCCCTTCGGATGGCGCGATAGAAGTTCGGCTTTCTCTTCGGGGCTGAAGGTCCAGTACTCCCGGTGCATCCGCACCATCGGGTTCTGCGCGAGTTCGCCACGCGCAGGCGCCGCGGAACGCGCCGGCACCTCCAAATCATCAAGACCGCTGACTCGTGCACGACCGATTCGCCTGCCGCGCCGCTCGCGTCCCGAAGATCCGAAGAGATTCTTGAGCCAGTTAAACACTGTCACTCACCCCCCCCGGTCGCTTGCCCCCAAGGTTCTCGAAAGCCTCCACTGCGGCCCCGAGCCCCTTGGCGGCGAAGGCCTCCATGACGGCTACCACTGCGTCTTCGTTCGGCAGGACACCGAAGAGGCTCGGACCGTCGAGATCGTAGTCAACGCCGCAGACGCGCAGTTCGCTGTTCAAGATCCCGATTCCTGCGCGGCGCCGTCCCTTGTTGCAGTCGATCTCGATGCCGCCCCTGACCCAGTGCTCGATGGAGCCGTAGAAGAAGTCGCACCATGGGAAGAAGAACGCCTTGAGCTCGACGTTCGGCGCTCGTACGGCTTCGAGAGCTTCGAGCCTGTGGCGGAGAGTTTCCAGCTCCGGTGGCAGGCCGCTGTGGGCGAATGCGTCGCTGAGCTTCCTCTCAAGTCGCCTGGCCAAGTCGACCTTGGTCTCGGTCTTCTCGCCCAGCCTTTCCAGGACCGCGGAGTCCACCGGCTCACCGCTGCCATCGCCGCAGAACTCTCGGAGCGTGCTGGCAATAGACCGCATCTTGTTCGCGATCGGGCTCCAGCAGAGGTTCCGCGCATGTGCCGCGAAGGGGCGGATCAGTTCAAGGTGACCGTTGATGGCATGCAATACACTCTGGAAGTTGTCCAGAAAGCCCCAGTTGCAGGGCTGCAGGTGATCGATCATCGCGCCGAGCGAAATTTCCGCCGGTTCACCGTTCTTGGTGTCATTGATTATCGTTGCCACCGTGATGTCGCGGAACTCCTTGGCGTCCGCATACGCTTCCGGATATTCGACCATCTCGCGGTACTCCACGTCCGGATACATGCGCGAGGCGGCCTTCAGCTTGCGCACGATCTGCGAGACCTGCCAGTCCTTGAGCGGGGTATGCTCCCCGAGAAGCCCGGCGAGGTATTCTGGCGGATGGTCTCCGACGTTGCAGTCGGCGACTCGCGACATGTCTCCGTCCAGCCAGGCGCAGAGAAAGTCGATGGCCTTCTGCCAGGTGTCCTCAGCCGGGTGCCGCGATCCGGCCTGGCGGGTGCCCGAGCCCTTGTCGGTACTTCCGGACCCGATGGCCGCGATGATCAGTTCGACGTGCCGCTCCGCCTTGTGGTGGCAGAGCTCCAGGTCGTCGATCAGCTTCTCGATATCGTCCATGCCTCTATGCTAACGTCGGCCGGGGAGGCCGGTCAAGACCCGGCGTCTTGACGGGTCCCGCGGGGGAGCGTATGCTCCTGTGCTGAGGGGAATCGAATGATAGACCTTGACGACCCGAAGTGGAAGAAGCTCAAGGGAGGGTACGGAGAGCTCTACGATCCCACACCGGCCCTGCGCAGGCTGGAGGCGGGGGAGGACGTGTGGTCCGAGCTGTGGAATGAGCTACACCACCAAGGTGATGTAGGCGAGGCCTCGTACGCTGCGGTACCGCAACTCTTGCGCATCGCGAAGGCCCTGCCCGAGCGCGACTGGAACCTGTACGCCTTGGCCGCGACCATCGAAGTAGAACGGCACCGCAAGTCGAACCCGCCGGTTCCGGGGTGGTTGAAGGAGGACTACGACAGCGCCTGGCGGGAACTGCGCGACATCGGCGTCTCGGACCTGCTCGAAACTGAAGACCCGGAAACGGTCCAGAGCATCCTCGGCGTGTTGGCTCTCGCGGCGGGCAACATCAAGCTCGGGGCGTTAGTCGCGCACCTGGATTCGTCTGAGCTGGACGAGATCCTCGAACAACAACAAGCGTGGTCGGAACTGTATGAGAGCTAGGTGATGACGACTCGCTTCATGATCCTCGTGGGGGTGATCGTCGCCGCCCTGCTGGGGCTGGGGGCTTGGCTCTACGGCCCTTGGTTCTGGGGGCCCCTGGTAGTGTTGCTGGGCCTGATGGGTCTGGTCGAGGGGATCAAGTGGCTACTGAGGCCGCGGGCGGAGAAGCCCCCCGCCAAGCCACCGCAGCCGCCGCCCATACCGCTTGAAGAACTGCGCGGGCTATTCGAGTTCCTCGACCGGCCCGACCCGCCGGAGTGCACTCACGCGCTGAAGGAAACAGAGGGGTTCCTAAAGAGCCGCAACCTGCCCGTCGCCCCCACTGTCGAGTGGCTGAAAGCCAACGGCGGCTTCTGCGACTGCGAGGTCATCATGAACGTCGCGGACGGGTGGGGGGACAAGGTCGGATGGGTCCCCACTGATGAGGGTGACGGCCCTCGCTAACAGCACGTACGGAATTCCGGGGAATTCCGGGGACAGTTACCGTTATGGTACCGGCCCGCTTCGCTGCGCAGACCTTGACCGCTCGACAATAACGGATCCTGTCCCGAATGGCACTGACTTAAGCCCTCAGCTGCGCCGCTCGCCAGTCTGCCCTGGTAGATCTGAGTGCGGGGTAGTTGTTCTTCTCTCGTCGCAGTGCGCGTGGTTCGATTCGATCGGGTCTATGCGGCACGGTATTTGAGGCCACCTCGGTGAGCATGGCGTCGTACAGGGTCGGCAGCGTCCGGACCGGCGCGCTGGCCATGGCTGCGGCGAAGTTCACTACGGCACGCGTGGCGTTTACGAAGCTGATGCGTACGGGTTGCAGCCCATGCTTCCCGGCGGCCTCGAGCACGATGCTGTGGACTACGTTGAGCGCGATCATCCGCGCGGCCAGTTCCTTGCGCACCCCGTCGGGCGACTTGCTGCGCAGCACGTCCGCCCCCATGCCGACCTTCAGTTCGCGGATGGAACCCTCGATCCTCCAGCGCCTGAGGTACAGCTCCGCAATCTCCGCAGCCGGGTAGGCCGCCGCGTCGAGCAGCGAAGTCACCAGCCATATGACCTCGTGTATCCCCCGCACGCGGGCCTCCACTTAGATGACTCTCACGGGAAGCTTCTTCGGGAGGGACGGATCTTGTCGGATGTAGGCGGGGTTCACCTTCAACTCGGTAACGAAGTCTCCTTCTGAGAAGCTCTTCATTCGCGGCAGGCGACCGAGCTTCAGGCACTGGTGCGCGCGGGTTACAAACTGCAGCCCGGCGCGAAGATACTCGACGTACAGCTTGGCACCCGCGAAACCGCGGTCGCCGATCAACAGGTCTCCGGGCGAGAGCCTGCCCAGGATGTCCCGCAGCAGCGACTTCTCCGAAGTCAGGTAACCACCCATCTTGTAGGCTACCACACCCATGGACTCGGCAAGCGCCAGCGTGACTACCCGGGCAATCGGATACCTGAAGGAACCGTGCTTGCCGTGACCGCGATCGAAAGCCGCGAACAGTTCCGGAGTTGCCGGCATGGATACGTGCGTTCCGTCCACCAGCACCTGGCGCAGTCCGCGCCACATATCCGTGACGCCGGCCTGGGCCTGAAACTGCTTCGAGAGCCACTCGAACACTCGCTCGAAAACCTTCAGCGGCAGGCGCCGGCGCGCCTTCGACAGCGCACCCGAATCGGGACTCCTGCCGGCCGCCCCGGGAAGCGCGCCGACCAGTCGGCACCACAGGCTGCTCCAACTGGCCGCGAAGCTGCCCTCCGGAGACAGCGCGGCCATGACCATGTGAAGCACCACCACCACCGGAACCAGTAACCGCTGTCGATACTCGTAATCAGCCGCCTGACACGCTGTGTCTACCGCGCGGTCCGGCAAGACCTTACGCACCGAGTTCAGCGCTACCGACTTCAGAACCCTGCCAATTTCCTCTTGCCTCGGATCGCTCCGGACGATACATCCTCTGAAAGACACTTGCAGCCTCCTTTTGCCGTGAAGGTGTGGACAGCCATTCATCGGCCCAAGGAGGCTGCGCTCTTTAATAGCTTAAGTCAGTGCCATTCGGGACAGTGACCGTTATGGTACCGGACCGCTTCGCTGCGCAGACCTTGGCCGCTCGACAATAACGGATCCTGTCCCCGGAATGCCCCTCAAGGCAGCCGTCGGGAAGAAAGCTCAGGCCATTTCCAGCGTGCCCCAATACGATCTCTGGAACAATGAGAAGTGGCTGAAGCTCTCTTGGCCTGCTGCTGAAGTCATACGGCGAGGATGCAGTATCACGCAGGACAGAGTGTTGCCGTACAAGGCGGTCGTGAGAGTCGAGAAGGCTGGTGTTGCAGAAGCCGCAAAGAAGATACCTGTGACCGTTATCGAGCAGGTTTCGAATGCGTCACGAACTGAAGAATTGCCGGTAGAGGAGTGAGCGAATGATGAACAGATCTCATTTCGTCGCCGGCGGGGCCTTTCTCCTAGGTGCCCTAACATGCCTGTCTACGGCTGCTGCGGAAGACGCAGTTGCGAAGGCCAGTCAGCAGCTTCGATCCGATGACTACAAGATCGTGATACAAGGTGCCAGGACGCTTGCGGCAAGGGACGATACGCGTTCTTGGGGCATCCTGACGAAGGCCCTGTGTGATCGAGCGACCATGAAGGCCCTGCGCAAGCCCTGGGCTTTGAGAGAGAAGAACGGCGAGCCGCACAAGGGCAGGGATGAAGTAGGTGCGTTTCTCAGGATCGTTGCCCGCGGCGAGGCCGGCAAGGCGGCTGTCGCCTTGTTGGCTGCGCTGAAGCAGTACGATCGCGCCGGGAGCGAGGCGGAGTGCCGATCAGTTGCCTACGCGCTGCAGCACGTGAAGACGCCGGACAAGGAGCTCCTGGACTTCTGTCGCGCCAAGCTGTCGGGCAAGTGGTGGGCGTCGTACGCCCTGCTCGAAGCCTTGTCCGCCTGGGGCACAGATGCCTCGATCGCCCTCTTTGCCAAGCACGGCATGGAGCATCGCACACTCCTTCTGAGGCACAAGAACAGGTTCAAGAACGCGGAGCTGTATCTCCGTGAGCGCAGGGACTGCGACAAGTTCCTGGCCGAGTTCCACTGCTCAATCGACCACCTGGAGCAGGTAACACACGTCAAGTATCCCGAGATAGCGCCAAAGGGCGCTGAGGCCGCGAAGTTCGTGCAGCTCTTCAGTGACATACACTCTCCCGCCGACGGCTCGCTCGTGGTTTCGGAGTATCGAAAGGCGTTCCGATCGCTGAGTGAGAGGATTACGGCCGAGAACTGCAATGACAGCGCCTTCAAGAAGGAGATGGCCAAAGTCCGTTTGGTGGCAAGCTTTCCTGAAGACACTGTCTATGTCTTGAAGAGCCCTCGCAAGGCGGGCACCGCGGGTTGGTTCGTAACCGAATGCAGGAAGCTCAAGCTCGAGGCAATCGAAGCGAAGGCGCTTCCCGGCCACAAGGGCGTCACCTTCTTTCGAAGCAAGAAATGGGGGCTGCTGGCGAAGAAAGACGACGCCTACTGCCAGGTCGGCCCGGAGTCGATCGGCAGCTACATTCGCATGCCGGACTCCAGCGAGGAATGCGCCTCTCTGCTCAGCCTTTTCCATCCTCGGCTTGAGAAAGACCGGGTGCAACTGGCGACTCTGAGACTCTGCGTCGAGCGCAAGAAGTACTGGCCGGAGAAGAAGTTCCCTTCCAAGTGGTCCACAAGGAAGCTGGGAAGCCTCGGCCTCAGCAGCTCACCGCGCAAGGTCGGTGATGCGTATCACTGGGGAATTGCCGTCCTGGAAGGCACCGAACTCGTGGCCTACAAGTACGTCGTCAGCCCAGGCAAGACGATTGGCAGGCTCAGAATACCGATTTGGCAGGGGCCCTCCGCGCCACCACGCGCCTGCTTCTGTGGCGATCCGGCAGGGCTTCGCAAGCTCGCGCAGTGGAGGCACGAAGCTTCACAGAAGGCCATTCGGAAGTTCGTTGAGCTTGCGCGCAAGAATGCGCCTGAGGCTGAGTGGAAGAAGCTCTGAGCGATTCCGTAGTCGGCATTCCAACATATTCTCGGGGAATTGAGGGAAAGGAGACCGTCCCTATTCCGGGCGCCGGGCCAGAGGGGGTCCCGGCTGCCCCGTAGCAAAGGCGGTGAGCATGGTGTCAAGGCGCAGCGTGTTGTTCGGGTTGGTTGCAGCCGGTGTCTTTCTGGCGAGCGGCAACGCCCGTTCCGGCACGGACAAGAATGTGACGATCAGCCTGGAGTTGAACAGGGAAGACCACATCATTGGCGAGTTCGTGCCTCCCCGGGCAACTTTGACTATTGTGAACAATGGAGAAAAGGCAGTTAGCGGGTATCTCCTCAATGCAACGCAAGTTGAGGTTGGCACAAGGAAGTCGCACGCCGCAATTGGCACAAGACAAGAGTTAAGACTCATCGCTGGAATGAAAGTAGCTGCGGGAAAGAACCAGAAGCTGGAAATCGACCTGAACCAGATGTACCGAGCGCATATGAGAACTGAATGCAAACTACACGTCAGCTTTTCTTTCAAAAGCCTGAAGGGAGGAGTGATCGCTACCAGTCCTCCCAAAATTCTGGAAATCCTGAGGCTTCGCCCGACTCACTCCCAAGTTGCCACGTATGTTTTCAAAGCGAGTCCAACAGACAGTTACGCACAGCAGTTCAGCGTTTATGCCGCTAAAGTGGGCGGCAAGGAGCAGGTTTTCTACAAGGATGCTGGTGGATTGCGTAGAATGGGCAAGGCTTTCGAGCCGTGCTCGCTCCAGATGGGCATTGCGACCAGCGCCGAGGCGGCAGATAAGAAGGAAGTCAGGCTGATCTGGAGGACAAGCAAGACCAAGTACAGATACCTTCGCATCCCGGACGGTCTCTTGAACAGCAGAGAGGTGCCCGGGCGATACAAGGTCTATTCATACTTCGAATCGACCGTAACAAACAAGAGTGTCGAAGTACCTCTGCTTACCGAAAAGGGCAAGCTCCACTTGATTGGGAAAATGACCAAGAGTGAAGCTACGCAGCGCAGCGATGATGCCACGGAGCGCACAGTGGAGGAGTTCCAGGCAGGCAAGAAGAAAACAGAAGAGACAAGTCGGAAGGGCAGTTAGAGAGAGTACTCGGTGCAACAAATGCGCAACAAGAGGAGCCCTCCAAGCCGTCTCTGGAGTGTTCCGGAATGCCCAGGACTTGCCCCCGCACTGCGCTGCAACCTCTTGGCGTGTCTAGGATTGTGTGCGATTTGGGTTTGATCTCGGGTTGTGAGAGTTTTCGGAGGCCCGCTCAGTACAACGGCAAATCAGCAACTTGCAGTGATGTCCACACTTGCGTAACCACCTACCTGCAGAGTATGACCAATATGCACAAGAAAAACAAGCGAGTACTGTACGGTTTGCTGTACCTTGAACAGTAGACCATGGCCCAGCTTGGTCTCGCAAAGACCACCCCGTATCCGCCTACTTGCGGTCGCCTTCTTTCCGACCGGTTTCGCCGGTCTCGCGATCGGGTCGCCGACGGCCTATCGCCTTCACAATCCGCGAAATCCTGCCTAGAATCACCGGGTCCGTCTCGGTATCGAGCAGCTTCTTGAGCGGGGCAACTGAAGGGACGCCGATCCGTACCAAAGCCCTATCCACGGCCATGAAGACCGCAACATTCTTCTCGGTCGGGAAGGTGGCCAGCAGCGGGCCCACCGCACGAGGATCGCGAATCACTCCGAGTGCTCTTGCGGCCATAAGCCTGATCGGTTGCTTGCTGTCGTTGAGGGCGGCGCACAGGACGTCGCAGGAATTCGGATCGGCAATGCGCTCAAGCGAATTGAAAACCCTAATCCGAAGCCAGGGCTCTCCTTCATTGGCCAGCCTGTGCAGAACCGGCGTTGCTGACCTGCCGCAGAGGCCCAGCATCTCGACAGCAACGCGCTCGTGCTCGTGAGGACTGGCCTCCATCGGCTTCCTGGATCGCATGTAGATATCTATCTTGGCGGCTGCGGATTCCGGGCCTCCCAAGCGCGCAATCTCGCCCTTCAGACGGTCTTCCCATTTGCCCGGCTCCTGTTTGCGCAGGAGGCGCTGGGCAGCGGCGTGCACTCTCAGGACCGGAACGGCATGCCTCCAGGCGAAGTAGGCGACGAGGCCCACCAGCGGCGGGGCCAAGCCCAGGACCAGACCGATGATTTGGATGACCTTGCGCGCCTTTGGCATCAGAATATCTCGGTAATGGGTTTTCGGAGGCCCGCTCAGTACAACGGCAAATCAGCAACTTGCAGTGATGTCCACACTTGCGTAACCACCTACCTGCACAGTATGACCAATATGCACAAGAAAAACAAGCGAGTACTGTACGGTTTGCTGTACGTTCTGAGTGACTGCTATCGCAGTGGCGATAGCGTACTTAGGGATACTCAAGCCTCGTGTAGGCACACGATGCTCCTTTCTGTCCGAGTAAAGACATGACCATCAACAGAGGAAAGTGAGGTCAACTCTGCATCAAATGGATCAGAAACCCACTCGACATTGCCCGACTTCTTGTTGCGTGATTCTATGAGTTCGTTGTCAACAACTGCGATTACAGAATCGTCGGTAACAATCGGCTGTGCCATGCCATAGCTGCCATTCTTTGTTTCACGAGCCCAGGTCACTTCGCCTGTGGCTGCACTGTAGCATGACATGTCATGGGTTGTATGCACGAACACTCTCTCACCGTCAGAACACATTCCCACTTCGTCAGACTCAAGTTCATAGTCTGTCTGCCAGACTATCGTGCCGTCGCCAAGCTTGAAACAGGCTATTGAGCTAAGACCTGCGGAACAGCACATGTCAGCTACACAGCACAACTTCGCACGTACATAGCGCTTGTTTCCATCACCGATGACAATCTTATTCGGGTTGGCGTTCATGGGCATCAAAGTGCTTTGCCCCCGCCCTAGTTCATTTTCTCTAAACGCACCAAGCAGGTAACCTCCAACGCTCTTGAGGTCTGCATAAGTCATCACAACATCAGCAAGTTCACCCGTCTTGGTGTCGAAACGCCGCGCAGCTCCACGGAAGGACCCAGTGATGACATGTTTGCCATTCACTCCTAGAAAGCCTTGGGCGAAATCCTCTTCCCCCATGAGCTTCCTACCTGCATTGAGATCCCGACCAGCTTGGTCTTCGACTTCCCATTTCATCTCAAGTGATTGTCGATCGTAGCACTGGAACTTGCTTTCTCTTGCCACGAACAAATCATCGCCGACAAATTGCGCCGCTTGAACTGGGTAAAGTCCTTTCCTCTTCTTCCCGGGCTTGGCTTCTGCTATCTGCTCGCCTTCCAAGTTCAAGAGAGTAAGCGAACCAGAAGAGGTCAGAGCAGCTACACAACCCTTAGCCCCAGTAACCTCAACCCCGACTAACGGACTGCTAAACTCCTGTCGCCATTTCTCCTTCAGTGAAGAACCCGAGCTTGTTTTCACATGGCGCTGACGGTCCTGCTGTCCGCCCTCTACAGGCCAATCACTTCTGGAGTTGTCCTTCTTGGACTTAGTCATTGTGCCCCCTATTGCGCAGCAGCCATCCCTGCTTTGAGTTTCTCAAGCACTGCCTCTGCTGTCCGCGGATCGCCAGCAGGCAATCCAGAGCCCCCTAACCGTACCTCCCGTAATCCGAGGCCAGGCGGACTATGTCACTTATCGGACGGGGTTCGTCGTCAGGGACCCTGCGCTTGTATCGCTGCGTGCTGCGCGGAATCCGAAGCGCACTACAGGTGCGCCGCTCAGACACGTCCAACTCCTCCATCACCCGGTGAACCACTTCCCTCCGCTTCACCGGGCTCAGGAGTTTCCCGACGCCGCCTCGCGCAGAATATCGCAATCCAGGCTGAGATCTGCGACCACCTTCTTCAGCCGGGCGTTCTCCTTCTCCAGTTCCTTCAGCCGCTTGGCCTGGTCGACCCGCAGGCCGCCGTATTCCTTCCGCCAGCGGTAGTAGGTCTGCTCGCTGACACCGATCTTGCGGCAGGCCGCACCGGTCGTATTACCCTTGCTCAACAACACTTCCGCCTCCCGAAGCTTCGATATGATCTGCTCCGGGCTGTAGTTCTTCCTCTTCGCCATTTCTGACCTCCCCTTTCTGCTTGACCCAGCTCAAACTCTAGCTCAAGAACTGGATCAGTTCCAGGGGGGGCAGGCCATTACTCCTTCGACTTGTCCTTGCCTGGTGTCGCCTTGCGCGCCTTGGGGGCCAGGTCCTTCCGGATCTTCTCCACGGCTTCGATGACTCTCTCGATCTCGGGCCACTTGGCGCGTTCCGCTTTGGCCAGCCGGGCCTTGTGGTGTTTGATCCCCGCCTCGATCGATGCGCGCATGCGCTTGATATTGCTGCCCCTGTCCTGCTCCTTGATCTCCCGGGCCGCCAGGATAGCGAAGTCCGGATCGTCGTCCTTGACCGCCTCCTCCAGCGCGAGCAGGGCGAACTTGTTCTTCGCCTTCACGACCATCTTCTGCAGTCGCTTGGACCTCTTGATCGCCGGCTGCAGTTCGATGGTCAGCCAGCCGCCGCCGACTTTGCGAACCTGTCTGTCGACGTCCTTTTCTATATCTTCGAGTATTTCCCCGGCCAATTCGTGCGGTACGGACGACAGCTTCCGCACCACCCAGCGCATCACTCGGCCGGTTGTCCTGTGTTGCCAGTAAGTGGCACACAGGAACCATGCCTTGTCTTCGGCAGACCTCCGGTGATACGCAACCTTCCCGCCCTCACCACGGACATACCGACCGTTCAATTCCATGGCCAGTAGGACCATCTGAGCAGAACGCAGCACCTCCCAGCTGGGCAACTTGGGCGATCCCACTGTTGCCTCTGAATCGTGCAGCACATCCTTGAGCAACCAGCGACAGCGATAGCAGCCGCACCTCTTGGTCATCTCCAGGCCTGCAGAGGCCACCCGCTTGTCGGGATGGACAAAGCATTTCGACACCGCGGCATGAAAAGCCTTGGTGTGGACGGAATGCGGTATCTTGGCGTAATCCTCGTAAGCAGCTTCGAGTTCAACCAGGAGTTCCTCGGGCGACTTCGGCTTCCTTGTTGCCTCGGCGGCATTCTCCCCCCCCCCAAAGTGTCGCAGGCACCGAAGCACAACGCGCACGCTCCGAGAATCACGGCGAAGCACAACGACTTTGTGCGCATCATGACCTCCATTCCTAGTCGTCCTTTTCCAGCTTCTCTTCGTTTTCCATTGTCCACGTATATGCGTCCAACTCCAAAATGCTCTTCACACCATGCGCGACCTCATCCACCCCCTTCTGGTGCTCCTGGCGCGGGCGTTTCACGCCCAGCTGGAGCGCGAGAACCGGTTCCTGAAGCTGGAGAACCAGATCCTGCGCTCCAAGATCGAGGGGCGCATCATCGTCACCCCCGAAGACCGAGCCAGGCTGGTCCGCTACGGTAGGGAGCTGGGCTCGGCTATCAAGGACATTATTGATGTTGTAAGGCCGGCTACCTTCATGCGCTGGAACATCGCCCACCTGAGTCGGTTGCGGGGAGATGCAAGTTGGCTGTGCCAAAACCTGTGCCAAGTTGAGGTATTGCCCTGTTCCCTCTGGTCCGGTAGAATCTGATCCTGGGAGGAGGGGAGTATGGGAGAAGAGGCGCCTCAGGGCGGCCAGTGCACCAGTTTCAAGGTAACCGCACAGTACCTCCGGACCACGGAATTCCGGGGACAGTTACCGTTATGGTACCGGACCGCTTCGCTGCGCAGACCTTGGCCGCTCGACAATAACGGATCCTGTCCCCGGAATGCCCACTTATCGGTACGCTCGTGGCATAACGATCGGATGATAGCGGCCCTGCGGAAGGAACTCAAGGCGATTGGCTCTCCGTCGCGTTAGGGAACCGGGACAAGAGCCCCGGGCGCTTTAACATCTCGACCCTTACAGCGCCTCTTTCGGCGAAAAAGGGGGCTGCAAGGACCCCTTGCACAAGGTGCTAATGCCGAACTCCTGTGGCCTCAGCACCTATGCAGTGGAATCCGTGGTGCGACCCCGAATCCATGAAAAGGCAATTCGGGTCGGGCTAATTGGCAGAGATTGGCGCGCACAACCAGGCCGGCGTCTAGCGGGCAGCTCCCGGCTTCTCGACCGGGTCCGATGCGGGGAAGGCCTTGGGATTCTTCTTCTTGAACACGTCCAGGGCTTCCCGGCAGGCCTTGCACACCGACATGTCCTTGTCCTTGAACCACGCGTGGCGCAACTCGGGAATGGCGGTCTCTATCGGATGCGTGGACAGCCAGGACGCCGGGATGCGCTTGCGGATCGACGCCAGCTTGGCTGCGGTGTCGCGGCGCACGGCCGGGTTGGGCGACTTCAGGAATCTCATCAGTTCGTGACACGGGTACCAGGCCGTATAGCGCGGCAGACGCACCGGCATGGCCAGCAGTTCGAGGCCGGCCGCGCGCATCCTTTCGTCCTTGCTCTCGATGGCTTCCCTGATCACCGGCATGGCAATGCGTATTGACGCAGGGCCGTATTCGAAGAATCCGCCGGTCTCCGGCTGATAAGGAGGGTTCTTCCGGCTTGCGCGTATCAGTGTCCACCGGGTCAGCTGGAGGGTAATCTTCACGTTCACTCCGTTGTGGCGCTGAACTTCCTCCATGGCGGCCCAGGCAGCGCGGTGTTCTTTGATGCTGGCATACTTCTCGAGCTTAAGCAGACGCAGTGCCTCGGCAGCCTTGGCGTCATCGTAGTCGACGATCTTTATGGTCTTGGCGGTGAGTCTCCGCATCCCGGCATCCCGGTCGTCCCGCTGCATGAGCTGGAGATCGCGCAGTCCCTTTCGGGCCGATGAACCCAGGTCTCTGATAAGGCGCACCAGGGCGCATCTTCTTAGAGCGTTCTTCTCGGTGCGGATCTCCTTGAGGATTACCGGCAGCACCTCGCCGCAATCGGGCCCCAGCAGGGAAAGAAGCTGATGGGCGTGATCGTGGTCGCCCGAGCCGTCGCGCACCGCCTTGATTAACTGCGGCAGGAGGGGCTTGAGCTCGGTGAAAGGAACCGCAAAGAGTTCGTTGCGAGCCTTCAGCGAGGCGGCGGCGTCCTTACCGTTGATCAGGGCGACGGTCTTCTTGAGCTTCTCGGTGCGGCCGGCCTCGGCCTCAGCCGCGCGCGTTACGCACGCACCCAGGATCAGAGCGAATGTCGCGCACAATGCAGTCTGCAACTTCACGGGCCGGCTATTCCTTTCCGGTCTTGGGCTTAGGCTTGGGCCGACCGGCAATGATGCGGTATGGCTTGCCGATGAATCCGAAACGGTTAGCCTTCCACCAAGTCAACCACGCCGCGGCCGCTTCTTTCGACTTGCCCTTCGAACTCAACGCAGCCTCCAGCAACTTCTGCTCGACGGGCAGATTGTCCACGGTGCCCATGTTCGTGCCCTTGCCGCCGGCCAAGCGCTTAAGCTCGGACAGGTCATCTTCAGTCAGTGAATCGAAGTTGTTGATCATCATGTCGATGCGCAGAAAGGCCGCGTACCGGGTCATGCGGATCATCATCTCGCGCGACTTGGCAAGCAGTTCCGACTTCTTCACCAGCCAGGGCACGGTTACGAGTTCGTAGACCGGGTGTTTGTCCGTGGACCCCGGCGCCTTCGCGAGATGCACGACCAGTCGCGCATCGGGATCCAGGGCCGCCTTGCCCCCAGCCGATTTCAGGAAGTCGCTGATCCCCTTATCAGTGCGCGCATAGGCAAGGTTCAACTGGAGAGCGAGCTTCTTGTTGCCGCTGCCACGGACCAGGAAGTCAATCTTGAACTCGGCCCGACAGGCGAAAAGCTCCTTGGCCTTGCCAATCCGACTTCTGAGGTACTCTGCGCTGACGAGCGTCGATTCCTTGCCCTCGAGCGCCTTGCGAATTTCGACCTTTGTAGTGCTCGTGCTTTCGACGTGACCGATTGCGACGAGTTCGGACTGCCTGAGGATTTCATGGTACGGCCTGCGTGCGACTGTGCCAATTGCGCGGCGCACTCGTTCGACCTGCCCCCGGATCTGTTCTTCAGTAACGGAATCAGCGACGCCGGCCATCACCGGGCGGCAGTTGAGAACCTTCCCGGGCTTCATCAGGCACACCAGTTCAATGCGCTTCTCAAAAAGGAACTTCCTGGTGTTAGTCGTCTTGACCTTGCCCGCTTCCATTACGATGCGGCGGTTGGGCACCAGTCCGATGTCGACGGTCAGGACTTCGCCCGGCCGGCAAGCACCACGCATGACTTCGCGAACCTTGATTCGATAGCGCAGCATGTAATAGCTCTTGTCGACGACAAGCGTATCGGCCGGATGCCTGCCCGGAGACGCAAAGGCCCACACTATTGTCTCCCGTTGGGCCGCTAGGGCACGCTTGAGCTTTGCGGACATCTTCACTTCGTCAACGGCTGTCTCTACGACGGAGCCGGTGATCACGATGTCCGATCGCCGGGCCTTGTCCACTTCCGTTTCAGGCCGGCGGGGTTCCCCCGGCATCGCTGCCGTGCACGCTGAGACGACGAGAGCGCACAAGAAACATGTTAGCTTTGCTGGTGCGGTCATTGCGATCTCCTATGGACAGGTCTTGATACGAACTTCGTTTCTGTGTTGAGTGCCTGCGCCGGCCAAGGGGTATTGCTGCCCATCAAGGGGAATTCCGGGGGGAATTCCGGGGACAGTTACCGTTATGGTACCGGACCGCTTCGCTGCGCAGACCTTGGCCGCTCGACAATAGCGGATCCTGTCCCCGGAATGCCCAGAAGAAGACCTTGATGTATGCTGCTCCGCTCAGGCCCAGAGATGCAAACAGGGATGGCCCACCGATCAGTGGCGCAGCGCCCAACGCAATCAGAATGCACACCAGCACGCCGACCTTG
>Ga0272443_10004094_pt1 | contig 16363 bp, 5 predicted proteins | sample SSMAcet12_FD_193581 | JGI IMG/M metagenome (GOLD analysis project Ga0272443, IMG submission 193581) | Marine sediment archaeal communities from Little Sippewissett salt marsh, Falmouth, MA, United States - SSM-Acet-12 | ecosystem: Environmental > Aquatic > Marine > Wetlands > Sediment ... | reverse complement strand
CTCCAGCAAACTCTCCAAAGCGATCAGCCTTTCGGTGGCCTGCTCGGACAGCACTTGCATGTCGCCCAGTCCCAGCCGCGTCATGCGCGCCAGCGCCAGCAGCCGCCCGTAAAACCCGGGGACGGGTTCGATGTATCCGGGCGGTGGGGTGGTGGGGCGGCCCGAACGACCCAGGGTATAGCTCTGCTTGGCGTAGAGAATCGTGTCGTGTCGCAGTTCGGTCCAACTGGCCAGGGCGGCGCTGAGATTGCGGCGCTGCCAGGCCTCGGTCCGCATGAAATGCGGATAGCCCTCGGGTAGCTCGGTGAGCAGGGCCTTGAGGCTGTAGAGCCACGACCAGTAGAGATTGGCGTTCCAGGCGCCGGCATCCAACGCGTCGAACTCGTCCTTCAACGCACCGAATCGTTGCCAATAGTTCGTGTAGTTTGTATCTCCTTCGTCGATCAGGATGTGCAGCGCCTCCTGCGAGCCCAACAGGGCCATGACATCGAGCCCGCGCGGATAACCGCGGACGCCGTCGCTCGATCTCGTGAAGGGCGGGTTCTGCGGGTCGCCCGTGAAGCCTTCCACCGCCGGGTAGACCAGGTTCTGGAACATGTACGAATCGGGGATGAACCGCTGGCCCATCAGCCGCATCCCCTGGGTCTTGTCCAGCGCTTCGTTGAGCGTTTCGTCGGTGACGGGGTCGACGATGATGATGTTGCCCGTGCCGCCGTAGATGCGGGGCGAAGGCAGCAAAGCCAACTCCGTCTTGAGTTCCAGATACGTCACCTCGTCGGTCAGGTCGGCCAGGCGCGCCATCCAGTCGATACCCAGGACTGCCTCCAACGCTGCCATGTAGTCGTAGGGTGTCAGGTCATCGGCGATGCCGACATAGAATGCGGTGACCGTGTAGATGCGGTCCCAGATTTCCAGGGCGGTGCGACTGTCGACGTCGCTGTACAGCGCGTGGACGAGCAGCACGGCCTGAAGCGTCTGAATCCGCGCATCTTCCACGCTGATCAAAGCCTCGCCCATCGGGCCCCAGTTGTCGGCACCCTTGAGCAGGAAGGCCATCCGCCCGTACCACATCATCGCTTTGAAGTAGCGCTCCAGTGCCGCACTGCGCGTGTAGTGGCCGCGGGGGACGTATTGCGAGTAGTCCTCGTCGTAGATGAAGATGTCACTGGCGGCGAAACCCTGATGCGCCGCGATCTTGGCCAGTTCGCTGTCGACCGCGGTGGCGACGAGTTCCGATGGAGCAGTGTCCGGGACCAGGAGCTTCTGCGCCACCGACAGAAACGCGATGTTGCGGCGGGCGGCTTCCTGTAAGTTGCCGGAAAGCTCCCCGTGCATCTGTTCCATCGTTGCGAGCATCGTCGCGGTCATCGCCTCGATGTCCGTGACAAACGCGCGTTCCTCCACGTCCTTGAGCGTCTCGTCGAACTGGATATGGTATAAGTGCAGGACGGTATCCGTTGTGACGAAGAGGGGAATCTGCGCTTTATTGAGGTGGTGATACGCGTCCACGATGTCATCGTACGACTCGCTCGACCACGTCGTGGCCGTCGGTGGCACGACCGCGAAGCCACGCTGGGCGATGGGTTCGGCCAAAGCCCCCATGTCGACCAGGCTGTTCAACGCGTTGATGTTGACAATCTCTTCAATGTCCAGAGGCAGAGTGTAGCCCGGCGCATTCGGCTCGATATCGAGCGTGTACGGTTCGTAGTAGCGGCCGAAATCCAGTTCGCCTGCCGTCGCGGTCGCACCCAGCAGGCCCGCCACCATCATGGCCCAGATGCCCCCCAAAACCGTGCTCCTGATCCAACTACGACTGTTCATTGCTTCTCCTTTCTTTTCATCCAAACAATACTATATCGTCTCATAGTGCCTCACGGTTCACAAACAACGTTCTCCCACCGTAAACGCGGAGAGTCCACCCCTTCGCAAATCATCCAGATGTCCTCAAAATCCCATCCCCCAAAGCTCGCCTCCCGCCGCATCTCCTCGGCCGACAGCGCCGTGCCATACCCATTGTCCGGCCCGCCGCCGTCCGCTTCCGCCAGGAAGTAGGAGGTCGAAACCTCCCCCTCTGAACTGCCACCTACTAGACCACCTCCAGCAGGATTGAAAGCGACGACCGTCGCCGCGTAGCAATTCTCTACGCTCCCCGCATTTTCGCCAATCAGCCCCCCAACGGACGCATCTGATGGCTGAGGACGCGTCTTGCGGTCACCGGTGATATACCCATCGGCGTAGCAATCGGCGATACGACCATCATTGCCTCCCACGAGCCCTCCCAAGGCGAAGAACTGTCCATTCGTATAGCTGGAGGCGTGACATTCAATGATGGTCCCGCCATTGTATCCAACGAGGCCACCGACGTGATACGAAGCGGGGCCGAAATCTGGCGCCGGGTGCGTCATGGCGAAACGAGCAGAACAGTTCCGGATCTCTCCACCCTCGTTAATGCCGATCAGACCACCAATGTCCCTGGAGGATGTTCCCGATTTGACCGTGATTTCTGTGCTTGTCGTACACCCGGAGACCGTTCCCCGGCTGAGGGCAGCCAGAGTTCCAAGGCCCATCGACTCCGGATAGAGATCTTCACTGGTCAACACCATGCGCGCCCCATGGATGTTCAAATCAACGACGGTAGCTTCAGAGTGCAGAACCCCAAAGACGCCCAGATTCCACTCGCCGGTAAGAACGAAGTTAGAGATGCAATGGCCGGCTCCATCAAAGTGACCCTGAAAGACGGGGACCAGTGCCGACAAGAAGGACAGCCCTCCCAAATCAATGTCCGCCGTCAGTTGGTAGCATGCGGTTGGATCGCCAGAGATGGCTATGAGATCAGGGTATCCTCGAACGAAATAAGGATCATCGATGGTGCCTGTTCCTGTCTGCTCAGGCATGCGCAGAACCGTCGGGACAGGATAGCCTCCGTCTTCCGGCATTGTCCACGTGTCAAGAGTGCCGTCACGTTGTGTGCCGGCGAAATCCCATCCCACAAAACTCTCTTGTCGGCGCATCTGCCCATCGGTCAAGAGTATGGCAAAACCATAGCCTGTCTCACCACCATCGGGAACGGAAGGAGCATAGCAGCCCAGCACCGTTCCATCCCCGTAGCCATTTGCCACCAGGGGCATACCCGCAACGCCGGTTGCGTAACAATGGGTAATCGTACCTTCGTTGTAGCCAACCAAACCAGCCGCGTCTTCCTCCGCCCGCACATTGCCCGTAGCATAGCAATCGGATATCTCCCCCCAATTCGTGCCGACGAGCCCACCCGCCTGGTCGTTCTCGGTATACACGTCTCCGGTAGCGTAGCAGTAGCGAATCCTGCCGTAATTGTCTCCCACGAGTCCGGCGGTACCCTCTGTGACGTCTCCTGTGGCGAAGGAGGCTACAACGGTTCCGGAGTTCTCCACAGCCAAACCGCTGCCACCTGCAACGTTTGCTGCCGAGCTAGAGTACATAATGGTTCCGGCGTTGGTGCCCGCCAGTCCGCCTACAGCAAGTCCAGACGCGCTGCCACTGACGGAACAGTTCAGGATATATCCGAGGTTCTCCACCACCAGCCCTCCCCCTGTATAGGTGAACAGTTGACCGTTGGCCTGGCAATTCAAAAGAGTTCCCTCGTTCTTAATCGCCAGCATCGCTGCGCGAGAGGGGGCAGAGTCCATGGAAGTGTGTATCCCCTCCAATGACAAATCCCGGACGATCGCGTTCGGACCAATAGAGCCGAACAGCGCGGAGAATCCCCGTGAAGAGGGCCCATCTCCTCTGCGGATGCGGCCCGAACTCAGTTCCAGGTTCACAATCCCATGACCATTCCCGTTCAAACTACCGGTGGACAGAACTAACCCCGACATGGGCACTTCGTCACCGAGCAGATTGGGGTCCAGGTCGATGTCAGCGACAAGAATAAAGTGCTTCTCCTGCAAGTCTGGATCCGAGCCGATTGCCAGCAGTTGCTCAGCGGTGGCAATCTGGTAGGGATCGTAGAGTTCGCCCATACCGCCGGCGAAATCGACAGTTGCGGCTGGGGCGGCGCAGCAGGCCAGCAAGCATGCCGCCAGCGTGCCCCCGACGCTCGCCCAAACCGTACTCGCGATTCTACTGCGCCTGTTCATTGCTTCTCCGTTGCTTTCATTAAGACAGGAGCATGTCGGCTCATGGTGTCTCAGGGTTCACGGTCGATGCCTTCCCACTGCAAACGGGGATAGTCCATTTCCTCGCAAATCATCCAGATGTCCTCAAAATCCCACGCCACGAAGCTCGCCTGCCGTCGCATCTGCTCGGCCGAAAGCGCCGTGCCATACCCATTGTCCGGCCCGCCCCCGTCTTCGAGCGCGAGGAAGTAGCAGCTCTCTTGTAGGGCGCTGGCGTGGGCGAAACCGACACATCCACCGATGTCATCCTCCCCCGTGACGGCGCACGTGGCATAGCAGTGGCGAACCACCGCTGTCGGATCGTCGGCAGTTGTGAGAGAACTACTTCTTCTTCTGAAGGGTCCCCCGGCGTTGGCTCCGACCAAGCCTCCCACGCAGTCGGCACCTTGCACGTTCCCATGGGCATAGCTGGCCTCAATGCGGGCGTCTGCCCCGTAGTTCATGCCGACCAGTCCTCCAACATTGTCTTTTCCGCGTAGAACGATCTCGTCCACAAAACTGCCCACAATGGATCGGTCGTTCTGGCCAGCCAGCCCGCCAATAGAGACGGCGGTTGTCTCGGGCAGTATCTGACCGCGGACCCGGCAATCGGTGATTTGCCCGGCGTTGTATCCGACCAGACCGCCCACATAGGTTGCCCCGCTGAGGATGCGCCCCCCGGTCGTACAGCGTTCTATCCGACCCTCGTTCCGCCCGGCCAGCATGCCGACTTGCTCTGATCTCGCGGTAGCGCTGATATACGCCGACTCCAGATTGAGATCATGGACGACGCCGTTGGGCTCAATGGTGCCGAAGAGGCCGTTCTGGCCGCGATAGCGGAGGGTGTGGCCGTTGCCGTCGAACGTACCCGAGAACTCCTCGATAAAAGCACGCGGGTAGGTTTGATACGTTAAGTCGAGGTCGGCCGTTAAGAGGAAATGGCTGGCCCACAGGTCCTCTCGATCGTAGAGTCCGTCGAGTTGTCCGGCCGTTTCGATCTGGTAGGGGTTGGATTCACTGCCGTCACCTGGATTATCGCTGAAATCATAGGACCCCAGACTGATCACGATCTCCACGGAACTGCCCAGCGGAGCATAGTGGCCCGGGCGGGTGTAGAGCACGTGGTCTTTCTCGTTGACCCAATGACAGGCATATCCCTCGCAGACCTCCTCGGAACGGGCGTAATCATAGCTGACGCCATCCGGGGTGAATCCCGTCCACCTCAGGAGTTCTTGCGCTTGTTCGAGCGTGAGGTTGGCAACGTCGGGAATGCCAGGCCGTTCCGTCGGTTCTGCCTGCCACGTCAGGATCGGATAGCCCTCTGCGGGCATAAACCAATGGTCCTGGATGCCGTCGTTGGCGTCGCCAACGAAATCAAGCCCCGGGAAGCTCGCCTGCTGCTGCATTTGTTCGGCCGATAGTGCCGTCGCGAACGGCGTTGTGTAGGTACCGCCTCGCCTCGTGCTCGCGGGCTCTTCTATGCCCAGGTCGTAGGATTGTCGCACCGCATCGCCCCAGTTTGACGTTCCCACAAGAGGCAGTGGTTCGGGGGCAGCGCCGGCCATCTGAAAGACTCGGGCGCTGTAACTCGACATGATGGTCCCTCTGTTGGTTCCGACCAGTCCGCCGGGCAGAGACCGATACGAATCCACCGGGGACGTACCGGTGGCGTAGCAGTTGAGCACGATTCCGGAATTGGCGCTAATGAGACTGCCCCACGAGCCGAAGCCTGCTCCATAGCTTTCGCAAATGGTGCCGCTGTTGGCGCTGACGAGACCGGCGGCGCCATAACCGAGGACGCTCCCTTCGACGAACGAGTATTGAACCAAGCCGGCGTTGGTGCCGACGAGCCCTCCGGCTATCTCATCGCCGATGGTGACTCCACCTGAAGAGCAGGAGACAATTCGGCCCGTCCTGTTGTTTTCGCCAATCAGTCCACCGATGCGTCCCCCGAATACGTCGCAATCGGCGCGGCAGTTTACCACGAATCCTGAATTGTAGCCGATCAAACCGCCGCCGGGGGAGAGTCTGTACTCGGTCGTATCGGCCAGGATGGTCCCCGTCGCCGAGCAGTTGACAACGAATCCAGCATTCTCGCCGGCCAGAGCGCCGCAGTACAACCCATATCTATTGTCTTCGACGATCAACACATTTTCCAAACGCAGGTTGCAGATTCTCCCTGATTCGCCCACGGTGCCGAGAAGGCCTGCGTGCAAGTTGTCGTTTGCCGCGTAAACCACATAGTTGCGGATCGTGTATCCATGACCGTCAAACTGACCCTTGAAGGGGATGCTGCTGCTTGCTCGGGCACGACCCCAATACAGGATGGGACGCAGAAAGACCTCCCGCCCCGGCAGGGCGGGGTCGAGATCGATGTCGGCGACCAAGGCGAAATGTTTGTCGACCAGGTTCGGATCGTCATCGACCGCCAGCAGTTGCTCGGCGGTGGCGATCTGGTAGGGGGCGTTGGGCTCGCCCGTTCCGCCGGCGAAGTCGACGGCCATTGCCGATGTGGTACAGAGGGCCAGGAGGAGCAGGGCGGTGGCTATCCCTGAGCGACATGCTGATGGTGCCATGCTGTAACCCTCCTGATCTGCTGTGGATAGGCTCGAAACCACGCTACGGGTGCGGGTTTTCTCCAGTCTAATACCCGGGTTGTCGGCCATATTGCCGGATACACGCAGAAAAAGGCGGTATTTTCCGCTTCGACACCCGAGACGCTAGCGCCAGGGGGCGGTAAAGGCGTATTGGCCGGAGTCGACGCCGTAGACGCGGGCGTGGGGCAGGCTCCGCTCGAAGGCGACGCCGGGGATGCTGTCTGCCGCCAGGGGGGCGTCCGGCGTGGCGGTCGGGACGATGACGGTGGCGGTGGTGTTGGCGGGAATGGCGACGCGGAGAGACAAATGCTGGTCCTCGATGCGCCATGCGCTCTCGATCGGGCCGCGAATGGAATCGTAGCGTCCCTTCGCCCAGGTCAGGCCGCCTCCGGGGCGGGGGGCAATGGTGAAGTGCTTCCAGCCGGGCCGCGTTTCGTCGGGATTCAGGCCGATGATGTGCCGCCACATCCATTCGCCTATGGCCCCGAAGGCCCAATGGTTGAACGAATTCATACCGGCGTCCTGGAAGCCACGGCCCTTGACGTACCCGTCCCATCGCTCCCAGATGGTCGTGGCCCCGTTGTCGATCATGTAGAGCCAGGAGGGGAACGTGCGATTGGTCAACAGCTTCCAGGCGATGTCGTCGTGGTCATACCGCGACAGCTCGAGCATGGCGCGGTGGGAGGTCTGGATGCCGGTGGAGAGGTGGCCGTTGTAGCGCTTGATACCTGCGAGCAAATGTTTCACAGCCTTCGGACGCACCGGCTCGGGCAGCAGATCGAAGTTCAGTGCCAACGCGTAGCCGGCCTGGGTGTCGCCCTCAATCCTGCCATTGGGGTCGACGAATCTCTCGTTAAACGCGGCCTTGATGCGCTCGAACAGATCGCGATGGCGGCGCGCATCCGCCGTGCGGCCCGTGACTTGAGCCATCTTGGCGACGATCTCGGTCGAGTGGGCGAAGAACGCGGTGGCAAAAACCTCGTTGGGCACAGCGCCGCCCTCGTTGGGCCAGCCGGCCTGGCGAACCCAATTGCCATTGAGCCAGTCGTTGTAGTCGTTGCCTCGTCCCTTGGCCCAGATCAGGTCGGGATTCTGCCCGTGCACGTAGTCCACCCAGCGGCGGGCGGCATTGAAGTGCCGCGCCAAAAGTCGTTCGTCCGCATAGTTCTGATAGGCCCGCCAGGGCACGATGGTCCCGGCGTCACCCCAAGCGGGAACGCCCGAGAAGGTTTGGTTCGGGTCGCCCGGATGCGGAGCGAAATCGGGAAACCGTCCGTCGGCCGCCTGGTCGTCGCGCACGTCCTGGGCGAACTTGGTGAAGAAGGCTGCCATGTCCATGTTGAAGATGGCGGTTTGCGAAAAGGCCTGGATGTCACCCATCCAGCCGAAGCGTTCATCGCGCTGTGGGCAGTCGGTGGGCGTACTCATGAGGTTTGCCCGCTGCGTCCAGACGATGTTCTGCATCAACTGCGTCAATGAGGGGTCGGAACACTCGAATGTCCCGGTATCGGGCGAAGTCGAATGGAAAACGCGCCCGACCACGGCATCACGCGCCGGTGGGGTGGCCAGCCCCGTCAGTTCGATGAAGCGAAAGCCATGGTAGGTGAAGTGCGGCTCGAAAACCACGGCGCCATCGCGCGCGGGAATGTAGCGATTCACCTGGGGCGCGCCGCGCAGGTTGGCGGTGTAGAGTGTGCCGTCATCGTTGAGCATCTCGGCGTGACGCATCGTGATCGTCTGACCGGCAGTGCCCTGAACCCTGATCCGGCACCAGCCCACCATGTTCTGACTCAGATCGAACACGTAGGTTCCCGACGCCGGCTCGGTCAGCTTGACCGGCGTGAGTTCCTTGACGACACGGATCGGTTCGTTGGGCCGCCAAACCGGCCTGGGTGACGCATGCGTCGCCCCGACGGCGACCGGGTGCCAGGCGCTGTCGTCGAAACCCGGCTGGTCCCAACCCGGCTGTTCCTCGCGGGCGTCGTAGACTTCGCCATCGTAGATACCCGACGCGCGGATCGGCCCGGCGGTGGTGCTGCGCCAGGAGGCATCAGTGGCCACGATCTGCCGGGCACCGTCAGCGCGCTCGAGTTCGAGCTGGCACAAGAAACGCGGGTTCGAGCCATACGAAAATCGCGGCATGGCCATCAATCGTCCCGCGTACCAGCCCTCGCCCACCAGGGCCCCCACGATGTTGTCACCCTCTCGAAGCAGGTCGGTGACATCATAGCTCTGGTATTGCACGCGCTTCCGATAGCTGGTCCATTCAGGGGCGAGAATGTGATCGCCCACGCGGTGGCCATTGATGTGCAGTTCGTAGAGACCCAGGGCGGTGACATAGACGGTGGCTCGCCTGACCTTATCGGGCACGGTGAACGATTTGCGCACCATCGTCGCCGGCAGGGCTCCGGGCGCTGCGCCGGGAGCGAGGGTGGTCGTGACGCCATCTGTCAGGTTCGCCAAGGCCCAGGGCCCCGTCTCGACGGAATCCAGCGCCGAAGCGGCCGCATGGCGCGCGACGTTCTCGTCGTTCCGCAAGATCTCCATCTCTGCCAGGGCGAAGGCATAATTGTCGGCGTCACGATTCGCTAGCTTTGTGACTGTCAGGCGGACGAACCGTGCGCGGGTCGGCGCGAAACGATACACCGGTGCGTTTGTGCCCGGGTTGGCCTCGTCGTGGGCCGTGTGATCGACCGCAAGGCGGGCGTCTGCGAAATTCTCACGGTTCGCCACCTCAATCTTGAAGCGCAGGGGGAAGAGAAAGCCGGGCGTGTCGGCATAGTCGTAGGGTCGTGCCGGGAACAAACGCACGGCGTCGATCGTCTGGGGTTTCCCGAGGTCGACAACCACCCATTTCGTGGAAGCGGTCTGCGTACTGAATTCACTGTGATAGCCGTTGTGAGGCTCCGGCGCGGTGTTCTCCTCGCCGGATGGATCCGCGATCCACTGGGCCTGCCAGTCGGATCGATTCAACAGCCCCATCGTCCAGTGTGCCGGCCGGCTCCAGGCGGAGGGCTGCCCGTCTTTGTCCCACACGCGCACTTTCCACCAGACAGCCTGGCGTGACGTCAATCGCCTCCCCCGATACACGATGTGAATCGTCTGATCCGATGCGACCTTGCCACTGTCCCACAGTGGGGGCGAATCATCATTCGCCCCTATCTCCCGATTCAACCGCTCCGGTGACGAAGCCACCCGAATCCGGTAAGCCGTCTGTTTCTGTCGTTGCTCCTCCGCATGCACGACCCAGGAGAGCCGAGGCGAAGCGACATCGAGCCCCGCGGGATCGATACGGTACTCGCAACGGAGTTGGGTAGGCTCCAGGCCTGCCAGAACGGCAACGGTCGGTACCGACAACAGGACCAACATGACAAAGATGCGTTCTCTTCTCATCGCAACTGTGCTCCCTGGCAAGACGGTTCCGCGGTTGTTTCTAGGCAGCTGCTGTCATCGTATCATTGCCCATCATGGTGCGGCAAGTCCCTTCCTTCGAGCGAGCCAACGGCTGATGCTCCCGCAATGATGCTTTGACAGGCTTCGGGAGACCCCCTTACAATCAGGGCAGGCTCTGGAAAAGGGAGGTGTTATGTCAGGCACGCGCGGCGCAGCGGTCTCATCGACGGAAGACAGCCCGGCAGGGTCCCGGTTTCGTTTTCGCTGGTGGCACTTTGCGGTTCTTCTGTTGGCAATTGTCGTTGTCTTCGTCCTGATACGGCGCTGGCACTGGAAGCGGGAGTTTCGCCAGCGTATCGCTGCGATTGCCGCGGCGGGCTATCCGGCGACGACGGAGGAACTGGATGCGTGGTACCGATGGCCCGCGCCAGGCGAAAATGCGGCCGGGTGGATTCTCGATGCCGGCGATCGTCTGACGAAGCCGCCACAGAAGGACTATGACCGACTCTGGACGTTGATCCGTTATCCCGGTGAGCTGCCGACCGGTGATCCGCTCTCGGAGGATGCCCGACAACTGATGGTCCGGCACGTTGAAGCCAACCGCGAGGCGCTCCAACTGTTGCATGAGGGCGCTACCGTCGAGGAAAGCCGCTACCCCATTGATCTGTCAGACGGATTCGAGAGCTTGCTTCCTCATTTGTCGGTCTATCGAGATGCCCACTACCTGCTCTGTTTCGAGGCCTTGACATGCATGGAGGCCGGGGACCCCAACGGTGCGGCGCGCGCGATCCAGGCGGCCCTGGGCGTCACGCATTCGCTGGACCACGAGCCGACTGTGATCTCACAGGGGGTCCGTCTCCGGAGCCAGGTTACCATCCTGGGCATTCTCGAACGGCTGCTATGTCGCCAGACATTGGCCGAGCCCCAGTTGCAGGCTTTGGAGACCGCCGTGCAGGATGCCTATGTTCCGGAGGCCCTGAAGCGAGCGCTTGTCGGAGAGCGGTGCATGATTGTCCATCTATTTGCGGTGCGCCAACTTCCCTCTTCGAATCTGCGTTGGACGTCGTCCATGCAAGCCGTTTTGGAGGTTTACAGCGCCCTGGGGCTGACGGCCCGGGAAGGGACACGTCTTCTTGACACGGCGGAGGAGTTTATCCAGGCCCTTCAACTGCCCCCACTTCGTCGTCAAGAGGCGATCGAAAGAGCCACATTGAGACTTGACGCCTGTACGAAGCGCAGCATGATGCTGTTCGAGTATTCTCATTTGAGTGCTGTGGTTGCCTTTGAAATTGAGTATATCGCCAGCGTGCGGACGGCGTTGGTTGCCTTGGCAGCCGAGCGTTTTCGCCTGCGGCCGGGGCGGTGGCCCGAGACGTTGTCGGAATTGGTCCCCCAGTACCTTCCCGATGTACCTGACGATCCGTTCGACGGCGCGCCGCTCCGCTATAGGTGCCTTGAGGCTGGTTTTGCAGTGTACAGTGTCGGAGAAGATCGCGGCGACGACGGCGGTCGTCCGTTGCCCCCTCCGAAAGAGAGACAGCCGGGCGAGACCTACGACATTACGTTCGCGGTGCGGCGGTAGCGGATGGTGGGCCTCCGGAAGGTGACGCCCGAGACTGCGTCAGGACTGTTGTTCACGCAACGGTACGCTATAATGAGCCGTTCAGAGAACGCTGGAAACCGGTGAAAAAGCGAATATTCTGGCGGGAAAAGTGGCGGAAAACCACGTAACCTTTGCTTTTAGCGTGCGTCTTTAGACATGAGGGTCGTCCGATGCTTCTGGGTTTGACGGTGTGCATCGCGGCGCAAAGGTGGTTACGGCCAGGGAGTTGGCGCCATGGGCTTTAGCAGGGCATTTAGACGAAAGGTCAACACGGTACGCATTCGGTGCAGTGTGAACCTCCTCCTCCGTCAGGCCGGTCACGTCGTGATCATGGCCGGGGGCGCGGCCGCCTTGGTGATTCTGGCCGAGCGGCTCTTGGCCGTGACCGTTCGTACGCCGGCCATGGTCTGGGGATTCGCAGCAGTGACCTCGATGCTGATTGTTGTTCCGTGGCTGCTGAAGATTCCCAGCCGCCTCCAGGCGTCACTCCTGCTCGACGAGCGATTGCATCTCAAGGAGCGATCCAGCACGGTTCTGGCTTTGGCAGATTCCGATGACCCCTTCGCCCGGGCCGCACGGGCCGAGTCACTGCGCACCGTTCAGCACGCCAACTTGCGGGGACATTTCCCGATCGATCTGTCACGTCATTGGTACTACGGCGCCGGCCTTTGGGGTATGGTGGTCGTGATGTTTTTCTTTCTGCCGCAGGAGGACCTTCTCGGTTTCATGAAGCGTCGGCAGAAGCAACAGCAACGAATCGAGGCGGTGGAACGAGCGCAGGCCGAGGTCAAGCAGACGGCCCAGATCGTCAAAGCCGCCGTGAGAGAGTTGGGCGATCCGAATCTCGCCGAAGATCTCGCGAAGCTCGATGAATTGACCCAGGCCGCCACACCGGAGGAAGCCAAGCGCCAGGCGATCAAGGCCTTGGGGGATCTGTCTGAGAAGATCAAGAAGATGCAGAGCGGGGCCCAGGTCGAAGCGGCCGCCATGTTGCAGCAGATGTTCAAACGACTGCGTGGCTCGGCCGATCCGCTCTCGCAGAAGATCCGCATGGCGATGGCCAAGGGAGACTTCGCCCAAGCCGCTAATCTGCTCAGTCAGTTGCAGCAGCAATTGGCCGATCAGAATGTCTCCGATCAGCGACGTAAGGAACTGGCCGAGCAGTTGCAGCAGTTGGCCAAGGAATTGCAGGAGCTGGCCGAGCAGAAACGCGCCTTGGAAGAAGAACTGGAGAAACGCGGGCTCGACAAGGAACTGGCCCAGATGACGCCGGAGCAGTTGAAGCAGGCTTTGCAGAAGCAGGGGCTCAAGCCCGAGATGATCGAACTACTCATGCAGAAAGCAGCGATCTGCCAGGCCGCTCAAGGTCGTTGCAGTGGCCTGGGGCAGGCCTTGGGAGCCGTCGGTGCCGGGGACGGAATGCTCATGGCCGACGATCTGTCGGAGGTGATCAATCAGCTCAATGCCATCGAATCGTTGCAGCAGCAGGCGATCATGCTTCGCGCCAGTCTCAACGAGATCAGTCGCTGTATGGGAGGTCTCGGGCAGAATATGTGCGACGGCATGATTGGCATGGACATGGCCGGCACGGACCCGGCCCAAGGCTATTCGCGTCCCGAAGACATCCAGAGCGGCACCGAAACGACGCGCACGATGGGCAAGACGGGCGAGGGGCCGATCATTGCGAGTTGGTATTTCAAGGATGCGCAGGTCAAGGGTGAGGCCCGCCGCGGCTTCTCCGAAGTTGTGCAGGCGGGCCGGGCCAGTGCCGCCGAGGCGATCAGTGAGAACCAGATCCCGCGCCGTTACGAGGGACCGGTCAAAGACTATTTCAGCCAGTTGGAAAAGAGCGGCCCACAACCTTAACGTGGACGGGCGGTGGGACGTTTCTGAAGGGAGTGACTCTGTTGCTGGATGAAATGAACGCCGCACCGATGGTTACGGGCGCAATAGTGAGTGCATCTTGATGTTTGCTGGGTGTGGTGATTGTGAGTGACGCATACGGTTTCTATTTCGGTCAGCCCTGGTGGCTTCTGGCGGCGACGCTGGTGGTTCCGTTGCTGTGGTTGGCCCGCCGTAATCTGGCGTCGTTGGGCCCCGTGCGTCGCTCGTTGGCGATCATCTTTCGCGTCCTTGTCATTCTGTTGTTGGTCGTTCTGCTGGCCCGCCCGATGCTCGTGCGCAAGAGTCGCCGGGCGACGGTGATTGCCGTGCTCGACCGCAGTCGTTCCATTCCTGAGGCGAGTGGCGAAGCGGCTCTGGACTATCTGTCCCAGGTTGTCGGGACCAAAGGGGTCGACGACCAGTTTGCCGTCGTGGACGTGGCCGAGAGAGCAAGCATTGCGATGTTGCCCGGTGCCGACCCGACGGTGCGGCGTCGCAGCACGTCGCTCAGCGGTCAGCAGAGCCGGCTGGCCAGTGGCATCGAGATGGCCATGGCCATTGCCCCACCGGACACGGCCACGCGCATCGTTCTGATTAGTGAGGGCAACGAGACCGAAGGCGATCTGAAAGAAGCCGCCCGCACCGCTGCGGCCAACAAGATACCCATCGACGTTCTCCCGCTTCGCTATCACTACGACAGCGAAGTGCTGTTTCGCCGGGTGGCGGCGCCGGCGCGAGCCCGGAGTGGACAGACCATCGATCTGCGTTTTCTGTTGGACAGCACGGCCGACGTGAAGGGCCGGCTTCTCCTGACGCTCAACGACAGTCCGATTGACCTGGTGCCCGGCAGTCCGGAGGTGGCCGTTCCGGTGGAACTGGTGGCAGGAACCAACGTCAAGAGCGTCTCCGTCCCGGTGGGGATGCGCGGCATCCACGCGTTCGAAGCGGTGTTTCTGCCGGACGATGCCCGTCTGGATCGGATCGCTGAGAACAACCGGGCTTCGGCGGTGACCTACGTGGCCGGGCCGGGACACGTCCGCGTGTTCGATACCGAGGGCGCCGGCGCGGATGTCGTGCGGGCCCTGAGAAGTGCCGACATCGACGCGTCCAGTGCCGACGTCGGGCTCATGCCGACGGACCTGACGCGGCTCATGGATGCCGATGCGATCGTGTTGGCGAATACCCCGATTCATCATTTCACGATGGCCCAGCAGGAAATGCTGGTCCGCTACGTCAACGATCTGGGCGGTGGGCTGGTCATGGTCGGTGGCCCAGAGTCCTTCGGCGCCGGTGGCTGGATCGGTTCACCCGTCGCAGATATCCTGCCGGTCGATCTCGATCCGCCGCAGAAGAAGCAAATGCCACGTGGAGCCCTCGTGCTGGTGATCGATCGCAGTGGCTCGATGGTCGGCGAGAAGGTGGAGATATGCAAGGTTTCGGCCGCCGCTTCGGTTCGCTTGCTCAGTCGACTCGATCTGGTCGGCGTCATCGTGTTCGATGCCCTGGTGGATTGGCTGGTGCCGTTGGGACCGGCCGGGGACAAGACGGATATCTACGAGCGCCTACGCGGTATCGGGGCCGGCGGAGGTACGATCATGGGACCGGCCATGGAGATGGCCTTCGATTCGATCCGCGACATCAAGTCGGCGGTCAAGCATGTCATCCTGTTGACCGATGGTATCACGTCCGACCGCGACTTCTGTCTGCAAATGGCCGACGAAATGGCGGCCAGTGAGGTCAGTGTCTCGACGCTGGCCGTGGGGGACAACTGCGACTCGAAACTCCTCAGCGAGATCGCGGCCAGGACGCAGGGGCGGTTCTACTACGTCGATGATCCGATGAAGATTCCCGAGATCTTCGTCAAAGAAGCCCAGGTGGTCCGGCGCTCCATGATCATCGAGGAAACATTTGCGCCCCAGATGGTCTATTCGATGAGCGAGACGGTCAAGGGGGTGGCGATGCCGCTGCCGGCGCTGGATGGCTACGTCCTGACCGGGCCCAAGGGCGGGCTGAACCAACTCGTACTGAGCAGCAGCCAGGCCGATCCAATCCTGGCGACCTGTCAGTCGGGACTGGGCCGTTGCGTGGCGTTTACCAGTTCAGCCGACAGCCGCTGGGCGGGGCAGTGGGTCCAGTGGTCCGACTTCTCGCGCTTCTGGGAGCAGGTGGTCCGGTGGGCAGGACGGCCCGCGCAGTCGGCCGATTGTGAGATCTTTGCCGATGTGCAAGGGCAGGGTGTCACGGTCAACGTCGAGGCGTTTGACGAGCAGGGCCGGTTCATGCAGTTCGCCGGTCTTCAGGGGCAGGTCTTGACGCCGCAGATGCAAAGTGAGGCGTTGACTCTCAATCAGATCGGGCCGGGCCAGTATGCGGCGCAGTTCAGCGCCCAGACCCCGGGCAGTTACATCGTCAATCTTCAGTATCAGCGGATCGGTGCCGACCAGGAGACTCGCCTGGCCAATACGATTGTCACAATCCCCTTTGCGCCGGAGTTTCGCGACTTGTCGGATAACGCGCCTCTGCTCCAGGAGGTTGCCCAGATTACCAATGGTCGTATCCTTCCCTACGATCCCAACCAGGCGGATGTGTACGACTACGCCGGTCTGAGTTTCCCCGAGACGAATCTGCCTTTGCTGCACCCGTTGATGTTGATCTGGTTGGCCCTGTTCTTGCTCGACGTGGCGGTGCGGCGGGTAGTGCTCGATGTTCGGGCGGGGCTGCGGCGAGCCCGCGCGTGGTTGTTGGCCCGATCG
>Ga0272443_10004093_pt1 | contig 16365 bp, 8 predicted proteins | sample SSMAcet12_FD_193581 | JGI IMG/M metagenome (GOLD analysis project Ga0272443, IMG submission 193581) | Marine sediment archaeal communities from Little Sippewissett salt marsh, Falmouth, MA, United States - SSM-Acet-12 | ecosystem: Environmental > Aquatic > Marine > Wetlands > Sediment ... | reverse complement strand
CCGACCCTCCCTTACAAGTACGGGAGGGAGTAAGCCATTGATATATAATTATCATGAAAATCTCCCCCTTTTTTAAAAGGGGGATTTTCTTCTATTTTGCAATGGTCTTGATTATTAAGTTAAGCAGAAGTTGGGAGTTGTGAAACTATGATTCTTCTGATTAAGATAATGGAGATTGAAAGGATAGAAATGTATGGATTTTATTCTTCATTTTTTAAATTCAGTAAACTTATCGAGGGTAACACAAAAGGTTTGGTTGATGGCTTCCAGCTCAATCACTAATTTTTTATTACCAGATGACCTGATAACTCGACCGGAAAAGCCCTTGAATGGACCAGACATTATCTCTACTATGCTGCCTTTCTTTAGATTGCTATCCATAGTATTGATCTCATTATCGGTTTCGAGAGCTTTTTTTAGTAATTCTATTTCATTATCTCTCACGTAGGCAGGTTTTCCATTAAACTTTATATATCGGGAAATGCCATAGATTTTAAGAACTTCGTTCATTTCTGATCGGGAAAAGCGTGAGAAAACATAAGAAGGGATAAGCGGCACATCTATTATCTTCTTTCTGTCGCTCCACTTCCTTTCTGATTTCCTGAGAGGCAGAAATGCTTCATAACCTGCCTTTATGAGATTCTCATAAGCTTTCTTTTCGTGTCGGCTTTTTGTATAAAGCGGATACCATTTAGCTTTATCTATATTCATATCCATAGTATCAATTATCAACTAACTAATCTAATAATAACAGCTAATTCATTACAAATATAATGCTTATATTTGACAATTTGAACTTATTCTTCTATGATTACTATGGTCTTGATTTACTTCTTTTCACTTCTCTTCACTACTGGTATCTTTGGTATAAACTCAATATCAATCTCCTCAATACCATCCTTGGTAGTCTTATATAGTAGTGATTGATATGGCTCAAATACAAGGTTCAGCTTAAATACTTTCTTGCCTGTGTTCACTCTAACTACTTTCTCAATCGTATCCTTAGTGAACGACTGTCCATAAGTCATCGGGTATTCCAGATTATAAGCCAATGGGTTCGCAAAGAATATAATATTCTCGCCAGATATCTCTCTACACCAGAAATCGCTATATCCACCACTAACAAAGGAAACCAAAGGTGGATTCTTAGCAACATGCACCATTTCATCGGAAACATTGGGAAGCTGCTCTAATTTCTCTAATAATTCGTAATATCTGGAAGATTGCTCCTTGCCAGGTTGCTTTGGAGTTCTCTTCAAACAAATAGAAAGCCCCTTTTCAGCAAGAGTTAATACTCTTTCCAACGCCTCAATATCAATATGATCTACATCAATATAGAGCAATGAAAATTCCAATTCACCAATGTACATTTTCTCATTTATGACTTTTGCTTTTTCAAGAAAATAGTGATTTATCCAAAGCGGATGATAACCTTCGAGTTCCTCAGGAAAATGGACATATCTTAATTCATATTGTCCCCACGACCAGCGCATTTGCTTTTCTGGAGGATAGAACCCTGCCACCCAGCTATCTTCAATTGGAAGGTAAACTGCTACATCTGCATAAGTAATGCCCTTTTTCATTTGCTCAGATATCTTTGTCATATAATTGTTGAATGCTGGTAGTTCTTCTGTCAAGCTACCTTCTTTTCCGATATGAACTGTGGCATAGAAACGCACAGAGTCAGTATTAGCAGGATTAAATGGTGTGCCATGCCAGATTATTTGATTTACACCATTTGCAAACAAGGCATCGGCAACTAATTTCAAGTCAGCTGCTTGTTCCTCATTCATGTGGTCTCTAGGCCAGCCATATAAGCATGTAAAAGTCTCAGAGCTTACATTAATCTTTGATGAGAGTGCAGCTGAAGAAGCAACTATTTTCGAGAAATTTGGTTCATACAGCATTGCCTCGGTTTCTGGAATATCTATAACAGAATATGCAGTAATCAAATCGCAAGGAGCGCCAGAGCATTGCGACCTAGAAAATGCACCCAAGGCGTGAGCTTTTTGAGTGAACGGTTTATAGAATTGTTCGATAACGTATTCAGAAACTAACTTGAAATAATCATATCTCGGACCTTCAAAGTCCTCGGTGTAAATACTATCCATATACTTCTCCAGATCATATCCAAATACTTGCTTGAATCTCTCGCCAAAACCTGGAGTCCATATTTTCTGTGTTTCTACTTCCCATGAATCGCAAAAGATAGCAGATTTACTTCCCTGAAATGCTGTTTTTAGTGCATTTCCAATCCTTTCAGCATATCTGAAAAAAGCATTGCTATCTAAATGATTTATCACGTATCCATGCTTGGGGTAATCCCAGGATGCAGAGATTTTCTGTCTCCACTCATCATCGCCCCAAATTCGCGAAGCATCATCTCGGGGTACATAAATATCTCCGAAGGGCCAAAGAGTACCGAAGGTAAAGTCGCAGCCAAGCCCAATGCTGTCAGCGTAGCTTTTAGTGTATGCCACAATCTCCGACCATTCCTTACCGAGCCATTTGTGTCGTGGAGTATAGTTTATCGTATCCCTTTGATTGCGATTTAGCGGATAAACCCAAGCAATTTCAACCCCTCCAAAATTGTTTGATCTCAGCCAATCTAACTGATGTTTTACATCTTCTTTCTTAATTTTTGAAGCAAACCACCACCAGCGAGTAAATGGTCTTGAATTTGGATAATAATCAGTTTTGATGATTATTTCTTCTTTTGGTTTTTCTTTAATATCAAGATAATACAAGACAATAGTAATGCCAGCGGCTGTAAAAAGCATAAATAGTGTAAGTATAACAATACTCTTCTTCATGTTCTAATTTCCCAAATATATTAATTTTGTTGTCTTTAACGTTTTAATTAACTAATTTTACGAATAATAAATGAAATAAAAAAAAGAATTTATAACTATTTAAGCCATGAGCGACGAAAAAAGATTTCTTGCAGCTGTAATGTTCACCGATATTGTCGGTTATACTGCTCTTATGCAGGAAAATGAAAGCCGAGCAAAAGAGCTGAGGGACAAACACAGAAATGTCCTTTTTAAGTATATTGATGACTTTGGCGGTAGGATAATTCAGTATTATGGCGATGGCACATTAAGTACATTTCCTAGCGCAGTACAATCTGTACGTTGTGCAATTAGAATCCAAAAAGACCTAATGAACGAGCCGAGTATTCCACTTCGTATTGGTATTCATCTCGGAGATATAGTAATAGAGGAAGGTGGAGCTTATGGCGATGGTGTCAATATTGCATCTCGTGTCCAGAATCTTGGAGTTCCTGGGTCTGTACTTGTAACTGGAACTATTAACGACCAATGCAAGAATCAAAATGATATAAAGCTATTCAATCTTGGGGATTATGAACTAAAGAATGTTAAGCAAGAGATATCTATATTCGCCATTAGTTCTGATGGATTAATAGTGCCAAATCAGGAAGATATATCTGTTAAATCAGGTAAGGTACAAAAAAGTATTGCTGTGCTACCTTTTGTCAATATGAGTGCTGATCCTGAGAATGAGTACTTTAGCGATGGAATAACTGAAGATATATTGAATGCTCTAACAAAAGTTGGAGGACTTCGAGTTACTGCTCGTACATCGTCTTTCGTGTTCAAGAATCATAATATTGACATCAGAGAAATTGGTGAAAGATTAAATGTAACTACTGTTATCGAAGGAAGTGTTCGTAAATTCGGAAAGAAAGTACGAATTACTGCACAGCTTATCAACGTAAAAGATGGCTTCCATATCTGGTCTGAAGTATATGACCGCGAATTAGAAGATATTTTCGAGATTCAGGATGAAATATCTAAAAGAATTGCTAATACTTTACGCAAAAAATTGGGCTTGAATAAAGTGGAATCCTCCTTAGTCGAGCGAAGTACGAGTAGCTTGGAAGCTTATAACCTATACCTGAAGGGTGTGCATCATTTCCGTAAATGGTCTGTTGCTGATATGAAATTGGCTAAGGATGCATTCAAAAAAGCTGTTGAGATAGATGCCAATTATGCTGAAGCTTATGCCTGGCTAGCTAACTGTTCTGTGCTATATAATTTGAAAAGCCAGATAAAAGACAGTAAAAGAGACAGTGAAATTAGATCATGGGCGATGAAAGCAATGGAACTGAACGACAACATTGCAGACCCTTATGTTGCTCTCGCATTAATTAAGCTATATTTTGAATGGGAAGTAGAAGAAGCTGGACGGCTCTTTGCGATCGCAAAAAGGATAAATCCTAATATGCTGGATATTAATTATGGCTACTCACAATATTACATAGTTTCTGGTAATGTTTATAAAGCCATCGAATTGATGGAAGAAACAGCCATTCTTGACCCAATGTCTATGATGATCTTAAATGGACTTGGTGAGGCATATCTTTTTGCAGGTAGGTATTCGGAAGCTGAGGAATGCTATCTGAAGACATTGGAACTTGATGAAAATTTTACTACTGCCGCATTAAATCTAATGGTTCTATACATCATGCAGAAAAGTCTCGATAAAGCAAATAATTTCCTCGAACAATTAAAAAGACAACTCCGTCCGGATATGCAATTTATATTAATTGGATTGAACTCGTGGATAGCTGCTCAGAAAGGAGATCGTGCAGCTATGGAAGAATACATAGAGCAATATCGAGCCAAATTAGAACCAGAAATCAATACTCACATGGATGTAGCTTTTGCTTATTCCTTCCTTGGTGATATTGATAAAACTTTTGAATACCTTCTAAAAGCTGAGAAAGTAGATCAAAATCGTTTGCTTTATCTGGCTGTACATCCAATAAAGGAGTTCCTTTCCAAAGATAAAAGATATTTCCAAATGCTCGATAGATTAAAACTTCGCCCATATTATGATAACTTAATGAAGACAAAATATGCAAAATAGTATATTACAAAAAGTAGCTATATACGTAAAAGAGCTTTTCGTGCAAAAGCTGACGAATAAGTATAAATTCCACGATATTGAACATACAGAACACGTTGTGAAAATGTCGGAGGAAATAGGCAAAGCAGTAAATTTAAATGCTGACGAGTTAGAAATGGTGTTAATAGCTGCATGGTTTCACGATACAGGATATTGCGAAAAATACATAGGGCATGAAGAAGTTAGCTCACGAATTGCTTTTGAGTTCCTAAAGGTAAGCGATTATTCTGAAACAAAGATTCTGAAAGTACAGCATTTAATAATGGCTACGAGAATGCCACAATCTCCTAATAACCTTATGGAAGAAGTTCTTTGCGATGCTGATCTTGCCCACCTCGGCAAAAAGAATTTCTTTAAGTTCAATAACCGTTTACGCGAGGAACTAAAAGAAGAACAAATATTTAAGAGAGTACGAAAAAATGACTGGCTGCGCCATAATATTGCCTTCCTACAAAGCCATGAATTTCACACTAATTATGCTCAAAACCTCTTCAATGAAAAGAAGAATGCAAACATCAAAAAGCTAAAGAAGATGATCGAAGAAAGGAACAACAATAGTAGCAATAAAAAAGAAAAAATAAAAGAGAAAAAAACTACCAAGCAGAGCGGAACAATTCAAAAGCCATCTGATCGTAGCATTCAAACTATGTTTCGTAATAATTTAAGAGGTCATCTGAATCTAAGTGGTATTGCTGACAACAAAGCAAATATTATGCTATCTGTAAATGCTATTATCATCTCGCTGATCCTTCCATCTGCAATGGATATATTCACACAAGGTCTTCTATTTGTTTTGCCTGTAATGTTGCTAATACTTACTTGCATTCTAACTATTGTTTTCGCAACACTTTCTACGATGCCAAAAGTAAGCGAAGGAAACACAACAAAAGAGGACATTGAGAATAAGAAATCGAACCTGCTTTTCTTTGGAAATTTCCACGATTTGAATTATGAGGATTTTGAATTTGGTATGAACCAAATGATAAATGACAAGGAATTCTTATATAGTTCCATGTCAAAAGATTTTTATCATCTCGGTAAAGTCCTTCATATAAAGTATAAATATCTTAGCTTATGCTATAAAGTATTCATGATTGGTTTAATAGCATCAGTTCTTTCATTCTTTGTTATATATATGTCTGCTTTGGAGGTGGTAGCTGCAAAAGGCAGAGATTTATTAGAGTAATTTAGCCAGTGAAAAAAGACTAATATTTCTCTCTTATTCCTTTACTTCAATAAACACACTGCGATTTAGCTTCCTACCAAGGGGAGAAGCATTATTAAATAATGGTGTTTCTGGTAAGCGAACTTCCACAGTGGCATCTTTCACACCGAGCAGCTTAAGAGCCGCATTGGCACGCTTGTTAGCAAGATTATCATTATATTCTTCAGTACCAAGATTATCTGTATAAGCATATAGTATTAGCTTTTTGCCGTTAGCAAGATGATTATAGGCATCTTCGAGTACTTTATTATCAATTACTTCGAATGAGGACCTGTCAAAAGCAAAGTAGCCAAGGGCTGCTTTCTTTGTGGCTTCAAATGTAGTGTTTATAGTTTCCGTGGTTTCTAAATCTTTTGTAACGATTAGATTTATGGTTGCTGTTTCTTTCTGATCATTCAAATCAGTTACTGCAACATTTAACTCTAAGTTAATGTCTTTATCAAATATTGATAATACATTTTCTAAGTTGAGCTTCAAAACACCAAAATCGTCAATTCCCTTGATATTCGAGGAATACTTTATTTCTTTTACTTGCTCTCTGTTAAAAGATGGAGTTATGCTTAAAGCTCTCTCTTTAATATCAATAGATTGCTGAATAAACTGCTCTATATAAATAATATTTTCATTGCTACCAATGTCTATTGATAGATAGTTCGCTTCTTCTTCGAGTTCGGGATAGCGATAATCTTTCTTGGATAGGTCATTATATGATACAATAATGTTGGTATCATCAACACCCTGATTATTCAAAGTTGAGACAAAAGACTGTACTTTTCTCTCTGCTTCGCTCTTGTCATTCGTATAATTTGCAGTGATTTTAATATTTTCATTTTGATTACTCTTAATACTTTCTGCTACTGCTTCCGAAATATTTGAGTAACCATTCAAAATTGATTTCGCTACATCGTCATTTTTCTTACCTGTTATGCTTTCATATTCTTCGGCAAGATATATCTCTGGTTTCACGGCAATAAGTTCTATGGTAATACTTATACTCGCTTGGACCTGTATAGTATCACCGTCCTTAAATATCTTCCTCTCCCCTATTTCAGGCAAGGATTCTACTATTAGTTCAACAAGAAGTTGCTCCGGCTGCTCTGGTTCTGGTAGGGCAGGTGGTGGTGGTGGAATTGGTGCTGGTGGTTCAGGTGCAGGTATTCTGTATTCAATATTTACACCTGCAAACAATCTATTTCCGCTCCATTCCACAGCACTTGTGAAATCAGTAAGAGCATAAGCAAAGCAGATATTTGGGACAATCTTAAAGTTATCGAAAGCATAAGCTTCGTAGTTCAACCCAATCAAACCAGAAAAGAACAGCGATGTGGCATCTGGAATATCCCCTGAATATTCCTGGCGAACTCGCTTATAGTTTTCATAAGTAGCTCCAGATGGAGACATTAATCTCTCCTCATGGTTAAAGCCGCTATTCAGAATGTATCCACCCTCTAAACCAAGATTTAAACCGATTGGTATAGTCTCTATGGGATAATAAGTAATGAAAGGAGAAACGAGAATTGCAGAGATGTCACCTTCCAGAGAAAACTCAGATTTACCCTCTGTATAGTTATCATCAAATATTACATAGCCGATAAATTCTTCTCTTGATAATGTAGCAGAAAGATCAGAATACGATAAAGACACTCCATATCTCCAAGTTTTTCCAAATAATTTTGGTTTTGGCAAATGGATAAAACCAATTGAAAATTGGGGACCCAAACCAATACCGCCATCAAATTCAGAGCAGCAGCTTTCCCATCCTGGTAATGATGAAAAATCCCCTGAATGAATATTCAGATTCAGAGATACTCCTCCGAACAACACATAATCCGTATATCTTTCCTGAGCTTTAGAATTCGTAAAGATCAAAACAAATAATATTAGAACACTTATCCAACTATATCTTTTCAAAATCTCACCATACTTTCTATATTTACTTGACTATAATCAATTTACCAACACCGAATTGTCCTGATGCTCTTATCACTATTTTATATGATCCAGGTGAGTAGGCAGATGTAATAAGGGAAAGATCATTCCTTCCTTCGTTCATACTTATATCTCCCTTATCAATTAAATTGCCAAGGTCGTCATAAATTTCATACTGTCCGAAACCATTTATAGCAGTAGAGAAGATAATATTTACTACATCATTTGCTGGAGTTGGTGATATCATATCAATACTTATACTTTCTTGCAAGATACGCCTCTCACCGCAAAGATTGATTAACCGAAAAACTCCTTGCTGAGTATTTGTAGTCGTGGAAATGCCCCAGTATTTCGCATCCTGAATGAAATTAATCATAGAAGTATCAATTTCTGCTAGACCTGGAACGCCTTTTATTCTGGCAATTATACCTTTGTCTGGGAAGTTTCCATCTACACGGATTCCGATAATCCTTCGGTCGTTTAGAACTTGATTCTTTATTAGCTCGGCTGTACCATATTCACTGGAAACGCTTTCGGGGAAGAAGACTCTTGGATTCAGAGTAATCTCAGTTTCAAAAAATCTTTCACCTTTATATGGTCCATTCTCGTAATTACTAAACTCAATTGGAATTTCAACTTCTGTTTTAGGGTCTGCCTCTACATCATTAACAAATAACAGCGATTGAGCGGAATAAGGTCTTATAAAGAACTGCCTTTCGGATCGGCATGGATCGAATATAAGAGTAATAGTCGCCATGATATAATCAACACCAGTTGAACGGAGAGTAATCTCTTTCGAGGCAAGTGCTTCCATTTCAATTGGTAATGGTTCTACTATCTCAAAAGCACCAGCTGGCTCCACAACGTAATCACTTATAGCAATTACGTTTTCCATTTTATTAGTAATTCTCAGCTTTCGTTCTGTTATCTCAGGGATAAACAGCAGACTTGTTGCACTCATCGAAACATCAACGCCAACACCAGTACCGGAAAGTTCTGTATATGGAATAAGATGCTCCTGATCAGAATGAAATATCTTAATAGCAGATACCATATCCCCCAATCGAAATGGGCTATATTGAATGCGAACAGTAATACTTTCACCCGGTTGTAGTATTGTATCCTTTACATTAGAAAGAAGATAAAATGGTGGAACGGTGCTTATTTGATTGATCTTCAAAGGTACAGGATCGTTATTAGTTGCAAGCACAATATCTTTCTCTATTACTTCACCAAGGCATAGCTCTCCAAAATCGAATATTTGACTAAGAAAATCAATATTCCTTGGGATACCATAGCTTGTAATAGGTAATTTATAAGTTTCCGCACAGGTTACGATTATTAGATTATCTTCGATTACTCCAGTATCCAATGGAGTGTAAATCAGATTTATTTCGGCACATTCACCAGGGTATAGTGTATCTTGATACAAAGGATCTCTGAGTGAAAAACTCTTTCCTATTTCAATCCAGCCATTTTCAATTGCAAATGGGACTTCACCTGTATTGCAAAATGATACAGGGAACTCGTGCTCAGTCCTTGTTGCAAAATACTCTGGATCAATCTCAATAGCTTGCAATGTAAATTCAGGAAGTACTATACGGAATCTTTCTGAGGTAAAGCTCTCCGGGAAAGTGAAATACTTGATTATAAGATTATCTACTGAATTGTCAGCCATTACTAAAGAGCTGCCGTTGGGAGCAAAGCTGAAATCATTGAGATTGGTGTTGCCAGAGCCCATTTGACCACCGACACTATTGGTTTTCAAATCCCATAAAGTTAGCTGAGGTGTGAAATTTGAACCAATCAGAAGTATATTTGAAGATGGACTGAAAGCCAAACCAGCAGGATCGCTTGCTGAGTTCTGTCTTGTAAGAATAATTTTGCCAGTTTCTACATCTATAACATGTACATCTGCCATATTTCCTGTTACGATTGATGCAGTAGGTTGCTTACAACCGAGGGCAAGGTATTTACCATTTGGTGCAAAATCAGCTTTTAGAATAATAGGCAGATCAGTAAAATCAAACTCTTTAATTACTTCAAAACTTTCCACAGAATGGATAGCTGTTAAACCATCATAAAGCGTTACAAAAAATTCTGGCTCAAGTTTGTTGAATGTAAACGAAGTAACCGGGGCGTGGAAATCCAGATTCCTAATAAAGCTGCCATCATCAAGTGAATGTATCTGAACGCGTGCGCCAAGTTCTGGTATCAATGCAAAAATCGTTCTATTATTATCGAAGTCCACATTCATAAGCTTGAAATCAGAATCCAATACTACATCGCTTTCGGAGCTAAAACTACCAGTAGAAAAATAACTAATGTGGTTCATATTATCTACAGAGCTACGATAGACAACAGCGAATCTCTCATTGCCATTAACAAAAGTTAGCCCATAAGGAGTTACTATATTGGACGGAAAGTTAATTCCATCTATAGTATATGGACCAGTGCGTTTCATATCTTCCAGATTCCACTCATAGATTTGCCCTGCTTCATTTACAGCGATCATTTTGCGGCTATCGTTGCTATAAGCAACTTCACTCATTGGCACATCATTAACAGTAAGTGATTTCTGAGATGTATTCACAAATTCCTGACGAATGCGAATAAAGCAATCTTCACTTTCCAAAACTGGCACCTGCCAATCATAAACAGTATCTTTCACCTGAGCTATTTGATTCCATGAATTACCATTGTCGGAAGAAAATTCAATAATTGTTGGCACTTCGACTATATTGCCTTCCCATTTCAATCGGTAAGTGCTACATGGTATCAATGTTTCTTCGCCCTGAGGTTTATTGAGTTGAAGGAAAGTCTTATCATCAAATAGATATTCATTGCCTTTCAGCCGTATCTCTTCCTTCAAGCCACCTTCATAATAGACAGTAAATTTATCCTGATAAAACTGCTGATCCTGCGGATGAAAGTACATATAGACTGGATAAGAAGTTGGAGAGAAAATATCAACTGGTGGCTGTTTGCCAGGGTCAAAAACACTTCCCTTCCATTCAAAACTAAATTCCGATTTATTCATTTTTACGGAATCAACTCTGATTAACTCTTCTCTTTTATCTCTAATAACAGCGGTTATAGCAAAGACCTTCATACCGACAAATCCTGTATCGCCAGGTGCTATCTTGCCGAAATTTACTTCATTTAGTATATTATGCCCTAAGGTGTATATTCTTAATCTTGGTAATTCAGCATAAGGACCAGAACCATGAATATAACCGTAGTCGTTTTTATCGAATATGATAAACCTAATTACGCTCAATGGCAAATAACCCCTCATTCTTGAAAACCATGATATCTTCTGCCAACCATCAGCATCTGGAGCATTGACTTCCATCGGAAAAGAAGCTCGATCAGCTTCCTGAATAATTATGTTATCATTTGATATTTCATAAGGATTCCCATCTCTTGTTGCTTTAATAAAAGCAGAGAAAAGCGGTGTGTCCTTAGTATCTATTGTTACGTATATGCTGTCGTTTGGTATTTGTTTTAATCTAAGATTTATTGCCGATTGTCCATTTAGAGGGAAGATTGTGGATATAAATGCCAGTGCAAAAATCAGTTTTAGAAGCTTTCTCATATTTACTATCTATAATTGAAATAATCATTTTCTTAGAGACAGTATAAACGTGTAAAAGGTTACAAAATTTAGTTATTTTTGAAATAATCGTAGATTTTTTGTATAAACTGAAACAAAAAAGGGTCTGCCTGTAAAGCAAACCCTCATAAATTAATTTAATTGAGTACGAGTTATCAGTTTTCTGATGGCAGTACTTCCAGCAATTCCACCTCGAATATTAAAACAGATGCAGGTGGTATTTGTGGTGGGCGTCCATTTTCACCATAAGCAAGCTCATAAGGAATGTAGAATTTCCATTTTGCTCCTTCTTTCATAAGTTGCAACCCTTCAGTCCAACCCTTAATAACGCCATTGAGAGGGAATTCTGCTGGTGTTCCTCTATCAACGGAGCTATCGAATTTAGATCCATCAATTAATGTTCCAGTATAATGAACTTTAACCATATCTGTTTCTGTGGGATTTTTACCTGTGCCGGGTGTAATTACTTCGTACTGAAGACCTGAAGATGTAACGCTGACACCTTCTTTCTTCTTATTCTGTGCTAAGAAATCCTCACCAATCTTCTTATTCACGCCGGCTTGAGCAGCAGTTTGTTGTTGTTGCTTCTCAGATAATTCCTGCTGAAGCGACATCATCAAATCATTTACCTGTTGTGGTGTGAGAAGAGCTTCCTCACCATAGAGACCATCTTTCAAACCTGCAAGAACTAAATCTAAGTTAAGCATAAGAGAATCTTGTTTTAGATTAATTCCGATATTCATGCCTATACCATAAGCCACTGAATCCATTTTGTTTTTCATCTCAACTGGTTTCTGAGCATATAGTTGAGTACCAATAATAACAATACCGATAATTGTTAGCACAATGTTTCTAAGCTTCATAAATAAACTCCAAACATAAAATAAAATTGAACATAATTTTTTTTAATATTTTTAAACGTATCAAAAGATTTTATATTGAAATGTTTTAGCAAAAAAAGTATTTCCCTTTTGGCTTAGATTTTGTAAGTTCATATAAATATATTTTGTAATATTAATTTTTTAGCGAAATATGACGAAGATAATTTTAACTGGACTAATGGCTTTATCATTGTTAATTGGGTGTTCATCTGTGAGGAAAGGATACGTAAAAAGATCTGGTGATGCCAGAAGTGAACCAATTTCAGCCACTGCTGACGTGAAGAATATTGGTAACAAAGCCAATATTAGCCATAAAGCGGAAAAGCCAAAGAAGAGATTTTCTGATACTACTTACATTTATTTAAGCAAAATTGACAAGCCAGCTAATATCAATAATTCAGATTATTTAAAAGCTGTTCAAATTTATGAAGCTGGTGATTATGGCAAATCTTGCGAGATGTTCGATAAAATGAAAAATCAATTCAACGAAAGCGATACTACGTATTATAATGTTTTGTTTTATTGCAGTGAGTGCCTGATAATAGAAGAAGACTTATATGGAGCAGAAAGTATCCTCAAAGAACTTCTCGTGAATCCACAAACTTCTAATTCTATTAGCCAGAAAGTGCTGGTTCGACTCGGGCAGGTTTATTGTGTGCTTGGCAATAAGGAAATGGCAAATACACTGTTTAAAAAGCTCAGACAGGAGTATCCCAATTCTGTATATATACCATTGGCTAACTGTGAATCAGTAGCAGAGTAGTTTATGCAAGCAGTTAATAAATATCTTCTATCATTGATTATTTTTTTTCTTTTATCATCATTATTAAAAGCAGAAACTATAGTTGGTGGTATAATAAGTACAAATACTCTATGGAATATTTCCGACAGTCCATTCATCGTTTCTAATGATGTTGTAGTAAGAAATGGAGCAAAACTGACAATTGAATCAGGATCTGATATACGGTTTAATACTGGAAGATCGCTAATCGTGGAAGGTAGCTTAGTGGCAAATGGTAACTCAAATAATCCCATTGTCTTCACTTCTAACGAATCTACCAAAAGTAAACCATTTTGGGGGAATATCAGCTTTCGTAGTTCTGGCATAGGTTCATCTATGTCGCATTGCAGTATAGAATGTTCAGGAGCTAATGGAAAAGCAGTAATAAATGTAGAAGGAGAAAGTTTTTCCCTCCCTATATTCAGCTCAATAAGTGCTGTTAAGAACAGATATAATGGCATAGAAATCCGAGGGGGCACTTATAATTTTGATCTACAGTTATCAGATGCTGGCATCCCTTATTTAGTCAATGAAAATATTGAAATTGCTAAGGGATATGACTTAGTACTGCAAGCTGGAACAATACTGAAAATTGCCGGTGATTGTGGTATAACTATCAACGGTTCATTTTTTTCTGAAGGTAATCTAAGCAATGAAATCGTAATTACATCATTATCAGATGATGAAATCGGAGGAGACACTGATGGAAACGGAAGTAGTTCCGGCTCCCAAGCACTCTGGGGTGGAATAAAGTTTTCAAGATATTGTGATGTCTCTAAGACTTCTATGAGCTTCACTAAATTCAGATTCGGTGGCAGGAGCAGCTATACTCAAAATGCTTTATTATACTTCGAAACTTGCTCTCCTAAAATTGAATATTGTACTATAGAACATGCCGCATATCAGGGGGTTTTCTGCAATAAAAATGCAAGCCCTGACCTTGGCGGAGGCGAACTTGGATCAAAAGGTCATAATACATTCGCAGGGTTTATCTCACCAAACCATATAATAGTTAATAATGGAACAACTGATGTTTTTGCTCATTATAACTGCTGGGGCAGTGATGATGAAAGTACAATATCATCATATATTTACGATAAAAACGACAAAAGCTCTCTTGGTGTAGTGCATTTCGACAATTTTATGATTAACTGCAAACCCACAATACCTGATCCACCAATACTAATAGCTCCTGAAAATAATGCAGTTAATCTATCTGATACTGTTACATTCAGATGGTCGAAGGCACAGTTTGCTGAGTACTATCAGCTATACATCTCAAAGGATTCGCTTTTTTTTAAATTAGAGCATTTTATTGAGAATCATACTGATACAAACTTCATAATTACAGAATTAGAGCTTCAATCAAAATATTACTGGAAGGTTCGGGCTGTTAATAATCTGGGATTCGGAGACTACTCTGGAGTATTTTCATTCAGAACTATGGACACTACAAAACCAGAGAAAATAAGACTTGTATCTCCAGAAAATGCCAAGGATGATGTCTTCTGTTCTCTCACTTTTTTGTGGAAGGATAATGAAAGAGCAGACATATATAGAATTGAAGTTGCATTGGATAACTTATTTGAAGTGGTTTATTTTTCTGATGATCAGGTAACAGAAAACAGCTATAAAATAGCAGGTATGAACGAGAATACACAGTATTATTGGAGGGTAAGCGGAAAGAATCGTTTCGGCTGGGGCAATTGGTCTGATACTTTTTACTTCCAAATAAAAGATTGTCCAGCACAGTTACCCCCATCAAGCTGGCAATTCGAGAACAGAACTGGATCGAACTCAACAGTATTATTCCGAAAAAGCATAGATATGTCTGATATTGGATTTAATTTACAGAGAAATGACGCTATCGGAGTTTTCTATATCAGGAATCGTGAGATTGTATGTGGCGGCTATGCATTCTGGGAGGATGATAAAAACATTGTTGTACCCGTCTGGGGCGATAATCCCCAGACCAATAACATAAAAGATGGATTTGAGTATAGTGAATATATGCGTTTCAAAATATGGAGATCAGAACTTAGTAAAGAAGTGCCTGTGGGAATATCTTACGAAAAAGGAAGCGATAGATTCATTCCCGATAAACTATCTATTGCTGATTCTATACTATCTCTTACAGAATTCATATTAGAAATAAATAAGACTTCATGGGATTTGATTTCAAGTCCTATTATCCCATTTTATCCTTTCCTCGATTCACTATTCGACAAGAATATAATGATGATAGATGATGAATATAGTGTAATTTATTATCCGAATAAAAGTATTGTAGAACAATACTTATGGAAAGATTTGAATAGTTACAAAATCAATTCTGACAATGAAGATATAGTGAAATTTTTGGGTGTTCCTCTTAGAATAAATGATGTAAGTATAAGTATAAATAAAAATACATGGACATTCTTACCTGTCCCCTCTTTACAAAACATTCCTGTAAACCTCTTTATTTCAAATATTTCAGATAAAATATTTGCCATTAAAGATATTGATGGGAAAATAATAATGCCTCAATATAATTACTTCCAAATAGCTGAATTTGAGCCAGGTAAGGCATATCAGTTAATTGCAAGTGAGAATATAGAAACAGATTTTATGTCTGGCAATGAAAAAAGTATTTTTCTTTTAGACGATGACTTAGAGCATTTCCATACAGATTATTCCTCCACAGGCAATAATATGATAATTGTGGTAGAATCTGATAATATTAAAACTGGTGATGAACTTGCTGTAATATGCGATAACAATAAAATTGCAGGTGCTACTAAAGAGCACGAAGGAAAATTTGTAACATCAGTTTGGGGCGACGATTCTTTTACTCAAGATGTCATTGATGGTTGCATTGATAACGAGCCGCTCGGCTTAAAATTATGGCAGAAAAGCAACAACAGAGAATTACCATTATATATTCATCAAGTAAAAGACCAAATTACTCAGCAAATTTATTCAGATGGTCTTCGCTATAAGCAAGATGCTATATTCTTAG